>Ga0302320_10006076_pt1 | contig 26908 bp, 26 predicted proteins | sample Bog_T0_3_FD_202130 | JGI IMG/M metagenome (GOLD analysis project Ga0302320, IMG submission 202130) | Peat permafrost microbial communities from Stordalen Mire near Abisko, Sweden - Bog_T0_3 | ecosystem: Environmental > Terrestrial > Soil > Wetlands > Peat | place: Sweden: Abisko, Stordalen Mire...
GACGCCGGCATAACCATCGCGCCCTCCGGCCAGGCCGGAACCCTTGCGGCCCTTAAACGAAAGCGGCTCCATCCATTCCACCCCGGCGCTGCCGGCAAAACTGGACGCGCGGCCGTACGCCGCCGCCATCAGCGGGTCGCCCCAAAGCAAAAGGCGCTGCGTGCCGGGCCAGATGCGATGCAGGACGGCATACTTGCGGTCGTCGCGCAGCAAATCGCCGTAGCCGTAGCGAAGGAAACTGCGGGAGCCGTTGCTCAGAGCCATCAGGGCGCCTTTCGCATCCGCGGCGCCGGGCTTTGGCATTTCCGTTGGCCGGATCGCAGTCTGGTGATACGGCAGGCCCATGTGTTCCGCCCAGTACTTGGGCGAGACTGCTGTCGGCATCCCGGTGGCCTGCGCGAGCGCGATCATCCGGGCATCGATACCCTTGGCATGCTGATCGATTTCGATGGGACGGCCAGCCGCTGCGACGCCGGAGAACACCGTCTTCCAGAACGGATAGCTCTCTTCGGGAACACCGCTTTCTCCGTGCGTCCGCATCGTGACGCCGCTGATGTTGGGGCAGGCCACCAACAGCGCGTGCAGCGCGTCGCGGCAGTATTCGGCATGCGTCGCAGGTGTCAGGCCGAAGATGCGATGGCTGGCATTGGGAGCGGCGTCGAAGTTCCACGCATGCGTCCAGAGGCCCAGTTGGAAGTCGATGCCGCGTTCCACCGCCGCGGCGCTGATGAATTGCAGCAGGTCCAGGTTGCGGGCCCGTTCGTCGTCCGTCAGCAGAATTGGCTTGCCGCCAAAGGGCGCGGCGGTCGCAACCAGCACGCTGTAACCGGGAACGTTCAGGAGAAAAGGATAGGCGAAGTGAAAATAAGAATCGCGAATCTCATTGACGAAATCGTAGCCAATGCCAAAGCTCAGGTTGAAGCGATTGAAGCGATGGGTGGCGAGCATCGTCAGATAGTCGCGCCACTGGCCGCGATCGTAGTACCAGGGTTTGTCTTCCACTTCGCTCACGAAGGCGCGCAGCACGCTGCGAATGCGGTTGGCGGGTTGCTCGACGATCGGCCGCGTAATCCGGAATGCGACGGCGGGGTCGGTTTCGTGATCCAGACGGTCGGCCAGTTCGAGCAATGCATATGTGAGTCCGCGAGCGTCGCGTCCGGCGGCTACGAGTATCCTGCGCCCGCCGATCATTGGATTCGCAATGGAAAACGATTCCGCTCCGGCCGGTGGTTTGGCGCTTGGCGGCAGTACCGCAGGGGCCGTGAAAGCCGGGCCGCTGACGATGCAGCAGATTTCGCCGGGTTGCGCCTGGCTGATTGAAGGAATAATCCGGCTGGGCACGGCACGCGCCTGCAAGCGGCTCAGAAGCTCCTGAACGGCCCATTTAGAAGGGCCGGCAGACGCTACAGGATCTGCGGGATCGACCACGAGCGCGATGGAAACCGGGGCGGCCTGAACCTGCGCGAGGTCGCCGGCCCCCACTCCCAGGCCGACTGCGGCGCCCGCCGCTCTGAGGAATGCGCGTCGCTCCATAAGGGTGATTATGACAGCGACGGGGCCGTTCCGGCCTGGCGCCCCGCGCGCGGCGCAATCGGGTGTGATATCAATGGTGAAAAGGCTGGAAGCTAACCCTGTCGTTTTCCGCGCGTCCTGTGTATTCCGCGCGTCGGAATTGCCGCTTCCAGGAGTGAAAGGAATCCCGTGGACTCCCCCAATCGCAAGTTGATCCGACCATCGTTCAACGAGATGAAAGACAAGATGGAGCAGCCCCGCAAGGCGCCACCGCAGCAAAAGCGCCCCACGCCGCCGGATCAGACAAACGCGGAGAATTTTTACTACGTGAAGCAAATGCAGGCCAAGACGCCTATGGTGATCACACTGAAGGACGGTGAAGTCCTTAAAGGAAGCATCGAGTGGTACGACCGCTCGTGTCTCAAAGTGAATCGCGATGGCGAACCCAACATATTGGTCTACAAGAGCAATATCAAATACATGCACAAGGACGAGTAGGCTCGGGGGCCGGCTCCGATGAGGCGGCGAGAGATACTCGGCGCGCTGGCCGCTATCGGTGTCGGCGAACGGCTCGTGGGTGGTTTAAAAGCTGCGCCCAATACTGCGCAAACGCCAACACCTGCCCTTCCGCCGGTCGGACGCGATGTGCGCCTGCGTCCTGTAACCGTAGCACCACAGCGCGTCATCCGTACCATTGTTGGCTTGCGTCCGTTCCGCCCCTCCGGTTTCGTTGTGCGCGCGGAAAAGGCCGACGATAAGACCATCGTTCACAACTATGGGCATGGCGGCGCCGGCATCACGCTTTCCTGGGGAACGGCGCATCTGGCCGCGCTTGAGGTGCAGAAAACGGGACAGCGCGAAGTCGCCGTGGTCGGAACGGGCGCCGTCGGCCTGGCCACCGCGCGCCTGCTTGTCGAACGCGGCTTCAAAGTTTCCATTTACACAAAAGATCTGCCTCCCAACACAACTTCCAACATCGCGGGTGGCCAGTGGTTTCCGTTTACCGTCTACGATGTTGATTGCCTGACTCCGGAATTCGAGGAACAGTTCGCCACCGCAACCGAATTTTCCTATAAGCGCTACCAGACGATGGTCGGCGATTACTACGGCGTCCGCTGGCTGCCGAATTTCCAAATGGCGGACACGCCGCTGCCGACCAACGGCCTGCTGAGCCGCACGGGGATGCTGTTCCCGATGCTGCCGGAATTCACGGAGCTATCGCCCGCAAGGCACCCGTTCCCGTTTCGCTATGCGCGGCGCTTCGACACCATGTTCATCCAGCCGCCAATTTATCTGGATGCCATGTTGCGCGAGGTGCGCATCCTGGGCGTGCCTGTGGAAGTTCGCGCGTTTCGCGACGCGAAGGATCTGTTATCGCTGCCAGAGCCGGTGATTGTGAACTGTACAGGCCTCGGCGCGAAGGATTTGTTCGGCGACGAAGAACTGACGCCGATCAAAGGCCAGTTGACCGTGCTGTTGCCGGAAGAAGAAGTCACCTACGCGACCATGGCGCCGGAGCTCTACATGTTCCCCCGGCGCGACGGGATCATTCTGGGCGGCACGCATGAACGCGGTGTGTGGGATCTGTCTCCCGATCCAGATGAAGAAACCCGAATCGTGACTCAGCACGCGGGTATCTTCCGGCGTATGGCGGCGAGGACAGGGAAACCGGTCGGGGCGTGAGCCGGGTTCGTAGTAGACTGAGTTTGTCGCAGCCTGATTTGTTACAGGCACGCTGAGCGACGCGGTATGGCTCATGCGTCTGGTTCCAATCTCGTTCGCAATCGCGATACTGCCGTTCGCCAATGTCGCGGCTCGCGCACAACCGCCCGCTGCCCCTCCTCCCGCGGAAACCGCACCGGGGAACTACAGGTTCAACGCGCGAACCGATCTCGTCTTCCTCCCCACCCGGATCCAGAAGAAAAATGGCGAGACCATCCACGGCCTCCGGCCCGAGCAGTTCATCGTCGAAGACGACGGCATCCGCCAGTCCGTGCAGGTGGAAGCGGCGCCGGAATCTTCCAGTCTATCGATTGTCGTCCTCGTGCAGTGCAGCCGCACGGCGCCATCGGTGTTCCCGAACGTCAGAGGTCTCGCCACCATGATCGAGGGCATCGTCGGTAACTCGCGGTTCGAGGTGGCGATTGTGAGTTATGGTGAACGCCCCTATGTGCTCGGGGGATTCTCCGGCAGTGCGGATGCCGCGCGCGTCGCTTTGTCCAGGCTCAAATCATGCGGCGATTACACTGCCGCGACGGTGGATGCAGTCGAATATGCGGCAGGCATGTTGAAGGCGCGCCCGGTTCTCTATCGCCGAGCCATACTTCTCGTAGGAGAAATGCGCGACCACGGAAGCAGTGCGCGTCTGGAAGATGCCGTCGCGGATCTGGGAACCACGGATACGGCGATCTACTCGGTGGCGTTTTCTCCGGTAGCCAGCGAACTCAAGCGCAAGCCGCGAAAAACGACTCCTGTGCCACCCGCGGGCGCAGCCGCGGCGACCGGCAACGAGCCGGTCTACACAGATCGCAGGCTGGATTTCGAACTGCCCCCGCAGATTCTGCCCATGGTCAATGCATTGCGGCAGAACACCGCCGCGGAGCTCGCGTCTCTCTCGGGTGGGGATTATATGAGCTTCAACTCGAAGACGGCTTTCGATGCGGATCTGCAGAAAGTCTCGAACCAGATTCGCAATTACTACCTGCTGAGTTTTAAGCCCGAAGCGAATTCAGCGTCCGGTTTGCACTCTATCAAGGTTCGCGTCACAGGCTATCCGGATGCGGTGATTCAGACCCGCAAGACCTACTGGGCCGGCTCACCCAGGTTGCCGTAGCCTGTTCGGTTTACTTTCTGCGTCGCTGCGAAAGCCTGTAAGCGCGCCGTTCGCCCGCCCGCTCGTAACGCCGATGCTCATCGTCCGTCTCGGGAATTACAGGCGGCACAGGTACGCTCTTGCCTTCCCTGGTTACAGCCACGAATGTCAGAAATGCCGACGAAACATGCTGCTCCTCACCGCGAATCAGGTCTTCCACCCAGACCTTGACACCTACTTCCATGGAAGTATGGAAAGCGCGGTTCACGCTGGCCCGCAGCCGAACCAACTGCCCGATCCTCACAGGGTGAATGAAATCCATGTGATCCACAGAGGCCGTGACCACCGGATTCCGGCAATGCTTCATCGCCGCGATCGCCCCCGCCAGATCCACCAGGTGCATGATCTTGCCGCCCAGCAGATTCCCCAGGCCGTTGGCATCGTTGGGCAGCGCGAGTTCCGAATACTCCGAGATCGATTCCCTGACAAAGCGTCCGGGCATTTTGGGCTCTCCGTTGTCCATATCCTATGGATGCGCGACCGCCGCGATTTGACCCGTATATTCCGCGCCGCCGCGAGTTTGCCGCGTATACGCGCGGGCGCAGGCGTGCGCCTGGCGGGCCAGAACGTCGTCACCGGCTACGGGGCCAGCGGTTTCGATTTCCATCCGGCCCACCGCAACCGGATGATGGTTCCGTTCCACCGCCCATGCGATTTCCACCACGCTTCCCTGCGCTGAACGAACCATAAAGCGCGTAGCATCGGCATCGGATTGCGCAGCCCGCGGGCAGTGACCGCGCGCATAGCCGAAGTTGCAGTATCGCCGCAGGGTTTCCGGGTCGATCACTCCGGTTAGCTCCGCCGCGCATTGCCCGCCGTAAAGATCGCCCAGCGGCGTCGCGACCTCAACCAGCTCTCCCAGCGGCGAGGTCGGAATGAAAAGAGGACAGGCCATGGTCTGTGCGGAGAGACTCGACGCTATAGTAGCAATAGCGATGGCGAATGGGCGTGTTGAAATACTGAAGTCGATGGTGGAGCAGAATCCGGGCGATGCTTTCGGTCGCTACGGGCTGGCCATGGAGTACGTGAATGCGGGTGAACTGGAATCGGCGCTGGAGCAGTTCCACGCTTTGCTGGAACACAATCCGAATTATGCCGCTGGCTATTTCCACGGCGGTCAGACACTTGAGAAACTCGGCCGTACCGACGACGCCAGACAGTTATATCGCCGCGGTATAGACGTAACCACAACGACGGGCGATGGCCACACGCGCAGCGAACTGGAGGGAGCTTTGGCGCTGCTCGGCTGATCCGGGCGCGACCAAATCTGAGAATATATGGCTGTGACACAGATCGGCGAGAATGATCGCTTTACCTGCCCGTTCCACGTAACCACCAACCTGATCGAAGACGAACTGGTGGCTCTGAACCTGGAAACGAGCTTTTATTACGGAGTGGACGGCATCGGCACGCAGATCTGGCGGCTGCTGATCGATGAGAATCTGAACATCTCCCAGGCCTGCGGCAAACTCCAGGAAGAGTACGATGTGGATGCGGAGACCTGTCTGCGCGAAGTGCGCGCTTTTGTGGAGCAACTAATCGATGCAAAACTTCTGGAGCCGGTCGCGGCGTAGATTCCGCGCACTGGCCCGAATGCCGTGGAGCGACAAGGCGCTGGCGCTGGAGTCGCTCGCCATGCTGGCGGCCGCGCGGTTACTCGTGAAAACTACTCCGGAACGGCAGCTTGTCGCCCGTATGGGCGGCTCGCCGGTAACGGGAGGAAAATTTCCGGATGCCTCCGATACCAACACAGCACGCAGCCGGACCACCGTTGGCGCGCGGGTTGGCGCCAGCGTGGAGCGCGTCGCCCGCGTCACCTGGTGGCGCAGTATGTGTCTTGAGAAGGCTCTGGCTGGTAAATGGATGTTGCGCCGCCGTGGAATCCCCAGCACCATGTATGTCGGGATGGCCAGACAAGGTTCGGAATTCGTGGCGCACGCCTGGCTGGTGGGAGAAGGACAAACACTGACGGGGGCGGGAAAGGTCTCTTACGCTGCACTCGCTGCGTTTCGCGAACCTGAGGGATCGGGTCCGCGCGGCCGTATCTGACGGACTTCCGAGAAATCGCGTTCGATGGCTTCCGCGACGGCTTCTATACTGACGCCATCGGTTGGGCGTTCCACAATGCTCACCCTCACACTGTCCGCCAGACGGCACATCTTACCTAGCAGTGGTGGCCAGTTCTGTATGGCGTCCGCAAAGCGGATTTTGTATAGCTGCGTCCTTAACGCATCCAGTTTGGCCAGACCCGCCAGCGGGCGAATCCGGATGCCGGGTGCATCCCTGGGCTGCAGGATATAGATGGCGTTCAGTTTTTGCGGCGTCGCGCAAAAACGTTCGTTCACCGGATAGTGATACTTGTCCATGCCCGAACGCAGGCGTCGAAGGTCTTCGAAATGGCGGCCGAAATGTTCGAGTGTAGTCTTCCAGAGTTTCAGCCTCGGAAAACCTGGGGTGACGTGAGGTTCGTCGGTTTCGAGCGAAACCGCGCTGATGTCGTCTGCCACCAGGTTATAGCGGCGCCGAAGCAGCGCGAATGTGGTCGATGACTTCCCTGTGCCAATTCTTCCCACGACCATCGCGGAGCCTTCCGGACCGGCTATGGTGTTGCCGTGCAGTGGCACCAATCCCCGCTGAAAGAGCAATGCGCCCGTGCAGCTCCCGAGAACATGCAGGCTCGCCATTTCATCCTGTGCGGGATCGGCGTCGAATTTTATGGAATTGCCGTTCTGAATCAGGCCGGCGAACGGTAAGCCTTTGAATTGCACCGACCACTGCTGCCCGCGAATCCGGCAACGATCGCCGTAACGAATCGTGGCGTCATCGCCATTCCATTCCGGGAGTGTGGCGCGCCGGATCGATACTTCCGGTGCTTCATCGGTAGTTGGCAGGCCCACTAAAGGTATTTCCGAGCCAATTGTCAGGCCAAATGCGCGGTAAGTCAGCTCCATGCCACACGATCAATCTACCACGGATGGTGGATTGCAGCAGGGCCTGGCCAAACGAAACCTGCCCCTCAGGAGACAAACTTGGTCGATGATTCCGGACCGGGATCTGACCCACTTTGGGTCTGACCGAATGAAATGGGTACCAATTGCGGTGTCTGCCAGTTTTTCTTGGTGCACATCGGCGTGTGCCAGGGCTTGCGGGGCAGTGTCGGCTCGCTCCCGGACAGTTTATTCGATTCCATAAGTGTCCTATCGGCAATTTTACGTTGAATTGATAGTGACGCTGGAATTGTTTCTCAGCTAAAACAGAGCCCGGTTTAGTGGCCCGTTTGCGGTCATGTAATCTATGACTTCCGAACTGGAGGAGGTATGTCCTTCAGCCCGCCTTCAGCCGCCCGGCAGCGATTGCATAGCACCCAAATGCCTCGCGAACCCCGGATAAGTCCTTCATTCTGCCGGATTTAACCGCAGCGTCTACAGACGCCCGAATTCTTGCCGGATCCACAAATTTTCCTGCGTAATTCTGCGATATTAAGTGATCCGCCCAATCGGAATGCGCCTTGATGTGTTCATTTTGGAGCGCCAGAAGAGTAGCTGTTTCATGTTTGACCGACTCCCAGTCGATGAAAGCGGGCAGAAGGTCCGCAGCCGCGTTCCGAAATTGCGAACGTCGCTGGTCGCGCGGTTTGAATTGGGACGAGATCGTTCCGAGCGCAAACTCCACCAGTCGTCTGTCCAGCATCGGGTATCGGTATACCAGGCCGTTCCGGGCGCCACTGCCGGCCCAGTGCTCCATTCGCATGGTGAGATGCCCGTTATCCAGGTAGCGGCACATGTTGGCTCGGATGCCCGGCAGACGGCGGAATAGCGGAGCCCGCATGGCCCTGACTTCCTGCTGGTAGCGGTGCGCAAACTCAGGTCCGATACACGGATTTTTCAGTGTCTGAAATGCATTTCCGGTGGTGAGCGCGTACAGGGAGTCCGGGAGGCTGACCACAGCGAGTTCGCGTAGCAGGCCGGCAATGGGGCGCGAACGAGCCGCGGCGCGAAATCCGGACCACTGCCGGTTGTGGAGGAATTCCACAGGACTCGTGACCGCCCCGCACGTCACTGCATCATCGCCGCCCCAGCCAGACAGAATAACGCGCACTTGGCGCGACTTCGCGCGCGCTTGCACGTTGGCTTCGCGCGCCATCATCGCCATCGGTTCCACGGTGAAATCGCGCTGGAACGTTTCAATCAGGCTCGCGGTTGTGGCTGGTAAGTATTCGCAGGATATGTTTTCCTGCCGGCAGATGGCGTCGATTCTAGCGTATTCGCCCTCCGGATGGCCGCTTGCGAAAACGTCCGGAGCAGGCGACCAGGAAAATGTCGCAAGTTCCTTCCCTCGCGCGCGCAACAACCGCGAAGCGAGAATAGTGACCGAGCTGGAATCGAGGCCCCCGCTCAGGTGCGAACCGACGGGGAACGCCGAGCGCACCCGGCATTGCATGGCCTGCCGGAACAGAAATGCCAACTGGTCGGCGTAGTCGCGCTCATCCGGCAACCGCACTTCGCCGACTTCTTCCGGTGACCAGTAGCGCGACGTCTTCAGCCCTGCCGCCGAAAGCGTAGCACTGTGAGCGGGTTCAAGTTTGACGATATTTTCAAAAAACGTTAGCTTCTTTTCCGCGTGATACGTCTTCATTTGCAGATAAGCCGCAATGAGAGGCTCGTTAAGACTGGCTGTCTCCAGCCGGGCCAGTACGCCGTTCACGTCCGATGCGAAGATAAACCGCCGGTCGCTGTAGTGGTAGACGAATGGCTTACACCCAAACGGGTCGCGGGCACAAAACAGCGTTCTCTCCCGGTTGTTCCAGATCGCGAAGGCGAAATCGCCCAGCAGGCGTTTCGGACATTGCTCACCCCAGCGTTCGTATGCCAGCAGGATCAGGCTGCTATCGGGAGTCTGGTCGCGACCCGCCCGTGGCACGCCGAGCGCGTCGAAAAGTTCGTCTCTGTTATCGATTCGGGCGTCGGCCGCAATGATCAGATGCGGCGCTGCGCGCAGGCTCGCGGGCTGGCGTTCGGACAACGATTCAGGCGCGACATGCAGCATCAGATGGCCCAGGCCGGCCGATTCGCCGCACCACTGGCCATGGCCATCGGGACCGTAGAACGACATCGCAGCCGCCATCGGTGCCAGGGTTTCCCGCGCTACCGGTGCGCCGTCTAAGGCAACTACGCCATAAATGCCGCTCACTAACCGCTAAACTCCGGATGTCCCTTCACAGACCAATTGTGACATGCGTCCGCAAAAGCCTTGCTGGATGTCATACTGTGGTCAAAACGGAATGCCTCACGCCCCCACACCGCTCGATCGTCTGCTTGCCGTATTGAAGACGCCGACGCTGGCGGCGGAGCTCGCGCCACAGACCGAGCTATGGTCGGAAATCAAGCGACTCGCGGAGATTCATCGGTTTTCCGGCTTGCTGGCCTACAGTACATCCCCATCGCTCCCGCAGTCGGAGCGGTCATGGCGCGATCGCGTTCTCATGCTGCACCATCATCGTCATCGGGTCTTTCTCGATCAGCAGCAACGCTTTTCAGAGGCCTTCAGCCGCCAGGGTATGGCGTGCGTTTCTTTGAAAGGGCCGATACTGGCGGAGCGATTTCATGCCGTGCCTTTTCTGAAGCTTTCTCACGATCTGGATCTTCTGGTCAGGTGCTCCGACATTCCCGCGGCGACGGACCTGATGAGTTCGCTCGGTTTCGAACTGCTCGGCGACTTTCCCTGGCCGTTATACAGAAGATACGCTCACCACCTGAACTTTGCCGGTAAAGGCGAAGTCAGGATGGTTGAGGTGCATTATGCGTTGAAGGCCGGCGCTCACCTCTTGCGTGGCGAGGAGTTTATCGATCGGGCGGTCAGTTGGCGTTCGAGTGGTTTGGCATGCCGGATTCTGGCGCCGGCCGACGAAGTGTTCTATCTGATCATTCATGCCGCCGGTCATGCCTTTCACAGGCTGCGCTGGCTCTACGATGCGCGCGCGGCGACGAAAACCCTGAGTGAAGCGGACAAAGCCCGGGTGCGCGAACTTGCAATCCAAATGGGGCTCACGGGTTACTTCGTAGCCGCCGACATGGGGTGTCGCGAGTTTTTCGGCGAATCTCTGGGTCTTGATTTGAGCGGCTTCAGGAGACCGTGGCTCTGGTCCACGCTGGAAACGCGCCATCTCCGAACCATGACTCAACGGGAAGAATACAGCTTTGCCGCGCGCACGCTCGATGTCTGCCGCATGAGCGGGTCTCCGCTCAGCGCTGCGCGCCTTTGCCTGCAGAGCGGCAGCGGGAAATTACCGACGCTGCTCTATCGCTTCACCGGCGGTTCCGTCGGGCCAGACGTGCTCGCCAGAACGATTCGCAATAATTAAACGTCGAGGTTTTTCACGTCGAGCGCGTTGTCTTCGATGAATTTCCGGCGGTTTTCGACATCTTCGCCCATGAGCGTGGTAAAGATCAGGTCGGTCGCCACAAGATCTTCCACCCGCACCGACAACATGGTGCGCTTGTCCGGATCCATGGTGGTGTCGGCAAGCTGCTCGGCGTTCATTTCGCCCAGCCCTTTGTAGCGCTGCACGGATGCGTCGCGCTTGCCCTCGGCCTTGATGTGGTCGAGCAGACTGCGCCAGTCCGGCTGCGTATCGCGATGCTCGCCTTTGATCACTGTAAACGGCGGACGATTGCCCTTCGAAATCTGTTTCGCCAGGTTGCGATACTTGCGGAATTCCGGATGGTGCGAAAGCTCGGTATCCACACGGCGCGGCGCATTGGTCGAATCGTGATAACTCACGAACCAGGCCGAATGTTCTTCGTCCACTTCCACCGTGGCCCTGACGCCAACTTTGGTAAGCGCCGCGGCCACTGTTTCCATATTGGCCTTCTCGGCGAAGTCGGTTTTGTTGTCGATCCGCAGTTCCGAATCTGCCAGAACTTCCACCACGCGGTCTTCGCGCAGACGCCGTTCCAGCTTGTGGAAGATTTGCTGGAATTCATCGAGATTCAGCAGGAACGCGCGTAGCTCGCCGCCTTCCAGCGCACCGCTGGTTCCGTTGTTCCCGAACGACACCGTCAGATTCTCGGTCGCCCGCCGCATGATTTCCTTCGTGAATTCCTGCTCGTTCTTGATGTACTTCTCGCTCTTGCCGCGTTTGATGCGATAAAGCGGCGGCTGCGCGATGAAGACGTGCCCCTTCTCGATCAGCTCTTTCATGTGGCGGAAAAAGAACGTCAGCAGCAGCGTGCGGATATGAGAACCGTCCACATCGGCGTCCGTCATGATGATGATCTTGCCGTAACGCAGTTTCGCCGCATCGAAATCGTCTTTGCCGATCCCGGTTCCCATCGCCGTAATGAGGCAGCGGATTTCTTCGTGACCCAGCATGCGGTCGTAGCGCGCCTTTTCAACGTTGAGGATTTTACCTTTGAGCGGCAGAATCGCCTGGAAACGCCGGTCGCGGCCCTGCTTGGCGGTGCCGCCGGCCGATTCGCCTTCCACCAGAAACAATTCGCAGCGATCCGGATCGCGCTCCTGACAATCCGCCAGCTTACCCGGCAGCCCGCCGGAATCGAGCGCCCCTTTGCGCCGCGTCAGATCGCGCGCCTTGCGGGCCGCCTCTCTGGCCCGCGCCGCATCGAGCGCCTTCGACACAATCTTGCGCATCACCGACGGATTCTTTTCGAAGTACTCGCCCAGCTTGTCGTTCAGTAATTGCTGAACGGGGCCCGCAATGTCGCTATTGAGCCGGCCTTTGGTCTGGCCTTCGAACTGTGGCTGCGGCACTTTCACGCTGACCACGGCCGTCAGCCCTTCGCGCACATCGTCGCCGCTGAGACTCTCTTTCTCGTCTTTGATCAGCCCGGCCTGCTTGCCGAAGAAGTTGATAGTGCGGGTGAGAGCAGTGCGAAAGCCCTGCAGATGCGTTCCGCCATCCACGGTGTTGATGTTATTCGCAAAGCTGAATAGCGTCTCGGCGTAGCCGTCGTTATATTGCAGCGCGATTTCAATTCCCACCGTTCCGCTGGGGCCGGGCTTCTCGCCTTCCACGTAAATCGGGTTGTCATGCAACACGGATTTTCCGCGGTTCAGATGCTTGATGAATTCCGCGATGCCACCGCTGTAAATGAATTCGGTGTTTCGCTCCGGATCCACGCGCTCATCCGTCAGCGTGATTTTAAGCCCCTTGTTCAGGAACGCTAGTTCACGCAAACGCTGGGAGAGCGTGTCGTAGCTGAAGTCCATCGCTTCCATGATGGTGGGATCGGGACGGAAGGTGATCTTCGTACCAGTCTTCTTACCAGCCTTGCCGGCGCGTTCCAGAGGCTTCTGCGGCGCACCTTTGGCGTATTCCTGCTGCCAGGTAAAACCTTCGCGCCAGATCTCCAGTTCCAGCTTTTCCGAGAGCGCATTGACACAGCTCACACCGACGCCGTGCAGGCCTCCGGAAACCTTGTAGCTGTTGGAATCGAACTTGCCACCCGCGTGCAGTTTCGTCATGACGACTTCCGCCGCCGAGATGCCTTCTTCTTTGTGAATATCCACCGGGATGCCGCGCCCGTTGTCGATGACAGTCACCGAATTATCGATATGGATGGTGACGTTGATCTCACTGCAGAAACCTGCCAGTGCTTCGTCCACCGAGTTGTCCACAACCTCGTAAACCAGGTGGTGGAGGCCCGCCTCGCGCGTCGATCCGATATACATCGCCGGTCTTTTTCGGACTGCTTCCAGACCTTCCAGAACCTTGATGGATGTGGAATCGTAAACGTCGGGGTTCACCGCTGCTTCATTTGCCATAGGTAATCGAAATCGTTAATTAAGAATCTAAACTCGTCGTTGCATGCTCGAAACGGCCTGGTGCCGTTTCGTTCTCTAATGGTCGTCAGATGCGCATCGGCATGACGACGTACCGGTATTCATCCCGCAGCTCGGCGCCAGCGGGCTGCAGCTCTCCGGCGCTTTTCTGATCTTTCAGGGAGAACGCGACCTGCTCCTGCGGAACCGCTCTCAGGAAGTCGAGCAGATACTGGGCGTTAAAACCGATCTCCAGCTCCGGACCGGTATACTCCGCAGGCACACTCTCTTCAGATTCGCCGGTTTCCAGAGAAGATGCAAAGATGCGTATTTCCCCCGCGCCGAACTGCACCCGAATGGCACGAGAACGCTCATCGGCAAACTGCGCCACGCGCTCGATCGCCGCCTTCGCCTCGTCTTTGGAAACGGTCGCGATATTGGTGTTGTCCTGCGGGAGAACGCGGTCGTAGTCGGGAAAATTACCGGTTAGTTTGCGGGTGATCAGCAGCCGGGGACCGAATTCGAAAAACAGGTGGTTATCGTCGCCCGAAAAACCGGCCTGTGCGTCGTCCGCGGCACCATCGGAAAGGCGGGTAATTTCCGTCATCGCCTTGCGTGGTACCAGTGATCGATACGCACCCTGCCCGCCGGAATTGGAATGGGTGTAGGCGAGCCTGTGTCCGTCGGTCGCGACCATGGTGAGACCTTTATCGCCCAACAGGAGCAACGCGCCATTAAGCGTGAAGCGGCTCTCTTCCATCGAAATGGCGAACATAGTCCTGGTGATCATCGCGGTCAGTTGCTTAATCGGAATGCGCGCCACAATTTCGGGCATGGCGGGCAATTCGGGAAAGCTCTCGCGGCTCATGCCGGCGATTCGCGTCCGCGAACGGCCACAGGTGAACGAAGCCCAGTGATTCTCGGCGAACTTCACGGTAATATCGGCGTCCGGCAGCAGCCGCACATAATCCAGCAGCTTACGCGCCGGTATGGTACCGGAACCTTCCTTTTTCACCTTCGCGGGACATGATGTTCTCATCCCCAGCTCCAGGTCGGTCGCCGTCAGGTAGAGACGATCTCCGCGAGCCTCCAGAAGAACGTTCGAGAGGATAGGAATGGTAGTTTTCTTTTCGACAACACCCTGCAATAGCCCCAACTCCCGGGCCAGATCCGCCTTACTGACTGTGAACTCCATTACGGTCCTTCAGCTCCTCTCTCTTTTTCCAAAACCCGAACCCGCTTCCCAAATCCGAAGCCCTAAAACAGGGTCGCGCGCTCATCTTCTACCGGGTATTGATAAATACCTATTCAATACCGTCTTAGTAGTTCCTGTCGAAATGTGGAAGTCTCTCTAAATTATACAAAAAAAAAGGCGTTGTGGCTAATTTCGATTGTGCAAAGAAACCGCGCTCCGGGTGTGAATCCGGTTCTGTCACGCTTTTTACACAGAGATCCAGAGCTTTTATTCAGGCCCCTCTGTGCAAATCACAATAAGATCATTGAAATGAATCGATTACGTTGTGGATCAACTTGTTGAGCTCCGCGTTCTGCTGTCGCTCGCGTGTGATCTTGTCGATCGAGTGGATCACGGTTGTATGGTGTTTGCCGCCAAACGCGCGGCCGATCTCCGGCAGAGACGCCGGAGTGAGTTCCTTGGTGATGTACATGGCCACCTGGCGCGGCCCGACGATCTCTTTGCGATTGCTCTTTTCGCGGAGTTGCGCCGGCTTGATTCCGTACTTCTCCGCGACCGCTTTCATGATGGAATCGATGGTGACTCGTCGCTCCTGCTTTTCGAGCAGGTGCTTCAAAACCTGTTTCGCCATCAGCGCGGAGATTGGAGTCTGGGTGAGCGATGAGTACGCAATGAGCTTAGTTAGCGCTCCTTCCAGCTCGCGCACGTTGGACTTGGTCTTCTCCGCGATGAAAGCGCAGACCTCGGCGGGAAGCTGCACCCCGTCGATCTCGGCCTTCTTCTGTAGAATAGCCATCCTGGTTTCGAGGTCGGGCGCCTGGATGTCGGCCATCAATCCCCATTCGAAGCGCGAGCGCAGGCGTTCCACCAGGCCGGTAATGTCTTTGGGCGGGCAGTCGCTCGATATGACGATCTGCTTTTGCGCATCGTGCAGTTCGTTGAATGTGTGGAAGAACTCTTCCTGCGTACGGTCCCGGGTGCCAAGCGACTGGATGTCGTCGATGAGCAGCACGTCGGCGGAACGGTAGCGCTCGCGCAGTTGCGGCATACGGCCCAGTTTGATTCCGCTGACCACTTCGTTGGTGAACCGTTCGCTGGTGGTGTAGATGATGCGCATCTTGCCGCGCGCGATCAGAGCGCGACCGATGGCGTGCATCAGGTGTGTCTTGCCCATCCCCACTCCGCCGTACAGATAGAGCGGATTGTAGCGTCGTGACGGATCGATCGCCACAGCCTGCGCCGCGGCATGGGCAAACTGGTTACAGGCTCCTACTACAAACGAATCGAAAGTGAACTTCGGATTGAGCGTGATGGGAGATTCCATCTCCGCGCCTGAATTACGCTCCCGGTCGCCCGGAGAACCAGGGCGAGTCGCATCCACGGTGAAAAGCACTCTCTCAATACCGACCCCGAGCGCCTGCGCCAGAGCATTGATCCGCAAACCATATTCATCTTCGAGAAACACGGCGGTGCCTTCGTCGGGAACCGAGACAGTGAGCGCCTTGTTGCCAACCCCGGCGAAGCGGGCGCGCAGAATCCAGTTCTGATAGCTCTCCGCGCTCAGGTCTTTCGCCAGTCTCTCTTTGATGAGATCCCAGGGTGTTCGATGCTCGTCACTCACAAGACAAAAATCTCCTCAGGAGGCCGGAAGTTGGCCTCAGAGCCAGAGGCTCGCGCCTCACTCGACTATTCGGATCAATGCAGGATGGGGGCCGTACCGTTGAAGTCCCGTATGCTGCGAACAGGTCGTAGTCTAACACAATTCAACTGTGTTTCATCCATGTTTTAATGAGCGGATTCGGCGCATACAAAGAGCAAAAACAACGCGTAGTACTGGCGGGCGAAAGCGCAGCGGACAGGCCTTGTTTTTCAACAATCTGGCGTAACCGCGGGATAGATGGTCACGTGTTCCCGGCTCAGAATATGGTCCACATGGTGCTGCATGTGGAGCATATAATCGGCTACCAGAAACCCGAGTGAAACGCCTCGCCCGGAACCCACAAAACACAACGTCTGTAGTTTGTTTTCCGGAACGCGAGCCAGCAGTGAGGCGATGAAACTGTTGTAGCGATACCAGAATTCGACGATCGTCAGCCAGGGCATTTCCTGGTAGCGGTGGACCTTTACCCAGTCGTTTTGAGCATAGGGTGTTCCATGAAATTCAGGCTCGATCAGGGCGCGGACGAATCGGTTGTGATTGTTAGCCGCGGAATCGATCAGATGTCCGAGCTCTTCTTTGGGCGACCACGTCGCATCGCCGGCGGGACGAATTTCCGAACGGTTTTCCGTGACCGCGCGCAGCAACGGCAGTTCGGTCTGAAACAGCTTTTCGAGGTCTGCGGAAAGATCGCGGGTCATGCACGATTATGTCATCCCGCCGCCCGGCAAGAGGTGTGCTGTAGTATAGAGATTGTAAGTTTCCGGTTCGGCTTTGGCCGTGGAAAATGGAAGTTCCGCTTTTACAGGCGGGAGTAACTCAGCTGGTAGAGTGCGACCTTGCCAAGGTCGATGTCGCGGGTTCGAATCCCGTCTCCCGCTCCATCTTTCCCCTTAACCCGGAATCCGGCGTACGGATCTCAACATCACAGTACGTACGGTCACACCGGTCCACATGTCTCAGGTGATATCCCAGCAGGTCGAGTCGGCGCAGCGGATCATCGATTCCGCGCTCCGCGAGTTCAGCGGCAAGACCTCCGTAGTAACCAGCTTTCAGCGTGAAGGGGTCGTGATTGTCGATATGGTGCAGCAGGCTGCGCCAGGCACGCCTGTTCTGACCATCGATACCGGACGTCTGCCCGAGGCTACGTTCAAAATGATCGCGAGCATCGAGCGGCGTTACGGAATTACCGTGGAACGTATCCTGCCGGACCCCGCCGAGGTGGCGTCCATGGTGGAATCTCAGGGCATCGACTTGTTTCGCGATAGCTATGCGCAGCGTGTGCTGTGCTGTCATGTGCGCAAGGTGCGGCCGCTGGCTAAAAGGCTGGTCGGCGTTGACGCCTTCTTTGCCGGCTTGCGGCGCGGGCAGAGCGAAGCGCGCTCCGATATCGAACTCATCGACCGCTCCTCCACACCGGTGAAGATTGCCCCGCTGGCGGATTGGAGCGCGGAAGACGTGTTGCAATATTCGGCCGAACACAATCTGCCGGAGCATCCGCTTTACGCGGCAGGCTATACCAGCATCGGTTGCGATCCCTGCACACGCGCTGTTGCGCCCGGCGAAGAGGAAAGAGCGGGTCGCTGGTGGTGGGAAACCGACGAGTCGAAGGAATGCGGCCTGCACTTTTCGCCCGAAGGTAAGGTCGAGAGAAAGGTCGATGTGCTTCTGCGTGAAATACTGGAACGTGCATCGCTTTGAACGGTGCGCTACTCAACACAGCCGATGAAGCATAAGCTATGAAGCATAAAGGATTCACGTTGTGGCTCACCGGCATGTCCGGCGCGGGCAAGAGCACCATCTCCGATCGGCTGATTGCGCGCTTCAGCGAGGCTGGCGCGAAAGTTGAGTTGCTCGATGGCGATATCGTGCGCACCAACCTTTCGCAAGGGCTGGGCTTTAGCCGTGAAGATCGCGATACCAACATCCGGCGTATTGGATTTGTCGCCGACCTGCTCTCGCGCAACGGCATCGTCGTGATTGTGGCCGCGATTTCTCCCTATCGTGAGACGCGGGACGAAGTGAAATCGAAGATCGGCAATTTCCTCGAAGTGTTCGTCGATTGCCCTGTGGAAGTGCTGGCGGAACGCGACGTGAAGGGTCTCTACAAGCGCGCTATGGCCGGTGAAGTGACGAAGTTTACCGGAATCTCGGATCCCTACGAGCCGCCACTCCAACCGGACGTCACTGTGCGATCGGACCGCGAGACGCTCGACGAGAGCGTGGGCAAAGTCTGGATCGAACTCGAGCGGCGCGGGTGGATCGGGGCGGTATGATCGATCTGCACAGTCACACCGATCAATCGGACGGAACATTCACCGCGGCCGAGCTGGTGAATGAGGCTACCCGCATTGGCCTGAAAGCTCTGGCGATCACCGATCACGACACGATGGCAGGCTACGACCAGGGCGTGCCTTTTGCAGCGGCCGCGGGGCTGAGCCTGATCTGCGGCATCGAACTTTCCACCAGGTTTCATGGCGTGTCGGTGCATCTGCTCGGCTACTTCCCAGCCGAACCACCCACCGCGGATTTCCGTGAATGGCTGTTGTTCCTGCTCGAGAGCCGCCGCGACCGCAACCGCCGCCTGATTGAGAAACTGGTCTCTCTGGGGATTCCGATCACGCTCGAAGAAGTGGAGGCCTACGGCAAAACGCTGACCGCGCGTCCGCACTTTGCGCGCGTGCTCATCGACAAAGGTTACGCGAAGGACATGCAGGACGCCTTCGATCAGTATCTGGACGAGAGCAGCCGCGGCTATGTGCAGCGTCACGACATTCCCATTCAGGAAGCGCTCGATCGCATTCGAAAGGCCGGCGGAGTCTCATCGCTGGCGCATCCGGTGCGTGTGGCGAAGAACAACTGGGATACCTTGGCACGCTATGTGGAAGAGCTTTCTCACATGGGGCTCAGCGCAATCGAGGTCTATCACAGCGACCATAGCCCGGAGAATGTGTCGTACTACAAGTCGCTTGCCGAACGGTTTGGGCTGGGCATTACGGGTGGCTCGGATTTCCATGGCGGCAATAAGCCGCTGATCTCGCTCGGTACCGGATGCCGCCACAATCTGAATGTTCCCGACGAACTGGCAGACAAGCTGGTCGCGCTTGCAACACGGGACTAACTGACGCGGGTGTCTGGTGGGCACGGGCAGATTCGAACTGCCGACCTGCCGCTTAGGAGGCGACCGCTCTATCCATCTGAGCTACGTGCCCGCACCTCAACTATTGTATCTTCTGAGCCCTTTAGCGCCGATGTCGCGCCTGTACTGCATGCCGTCGAAGTGGATCTGCGATACAGCCGCGTAGGCGCGATCGATGCTGTTCTGCAAATCTCTTCCGCACGCCGTTACGCCAAGGACGCGGCCGCCCGCAGTGACGATATCGGTGCCGACGCGCTTTGTGCCGGCGTGAAAGACCACGGCATCCGTCACGGAATCCAGACCCGATATCTTCTGGCCTGTTTTCGGCGTTCCGGGGTAACCTTCCGCCGCAATCACGACGCACGTTGCGGGCTCCGCCGCCCATTCCAAAGCATCCGGCGTCAGGGCTCCGCGCGCGGCGGCCATCAGTGCTTCGCCCCAATCGCTCTGGAGACGCATCATCAGCGGCTGGGTTTCGGGGTCGCCCATCCGCACATTGAATTCGAGTACGCTCGGTCCGGCCTCGGTCATCATCAGACCGGCGTAGAGGAAGCCGGTAAAGGCGGTGGCGTGAATCACAGGTTCGATGATGGTCTCCATCACCTGCTGACGCATGGCTGAACTGAGGATATGCGAATCCGAGTACGCGCCCATACCGCCGGTGTTTGGGCCCTGATCGCCATCGAAGATACGCTTGTGATCCTGCGAAGGTTCGAGCGGAACTCCGCGTTTGCCATCGCACAGAACAATGAAGCTGACCTCTTCCCCTTCGAGGAACTCTTCGATCACCATCGGATACGCCAGCGATGACAGGGCCGCATCGGCTTCGTCGGTGGTCAGGGCGATGATCACGCCTTTGCCGGCAGCGAGGCCATCGGTCTTCAGAACCACAGGGAGGCGGAACTGACGCAGCGCGGTTCGGGCTTCGTCATGGTTGGTCACGGCTGCGAAGCGTGCCGTGGGAACGCCGATTCGTTCCATGAAGCGCTTGGAATGGACCTTGCTGCCTTCGAGCGTGGCGTTCTCCGCGGTGGGGCCGACGATCGCCATGCCGCGCGAGCGGAACTGGTCGACCACGCCAGCGACCAACGGTGCTTCCGGGCCTACGAGCGTGAGATCCACGCTCAGCGACCCGGCCAATTTCACATAATCTGCGGAGGATTCGCATCTCGCTATGGGCTCCATCCCCGGATTGCCCGGCGCCACATGGATTTCGGTCACCGACGGCGAATGTCGCAACCGCCAGGCTAAAGCGTGTTCGCGTCCGCCGCTGCCAATAACAAGTACTTTCAAGTTCGTTTGCCCGGCTACAATAGTAGCGTACACAGGTAGCGTACCCAATGGACCAGTCATTCGACGTTGTTGTGGTGGGCGGTGGCCATGCCGGCTGCGAGGCTTCGCGGGCGTGCGCGCGCATGGGGTTGCGCACCGTGATGATCACGATGAACTCCGATCTGATTGCGCAGATGTCCTGCAATCCGGCGATTGGTGGCATTGCCAAGGGTCATCTGGTGAGAGAGATCGACGCGCTGGGCGGCGTCATGGGAGAGGTGGCGGATGCGGTTGGGATTCAGTTCCGGCTGCTCAATACCAGCCGCGGTCCGGCGGTCTGGTCGCCACGCGCGCAGTGCGATAAGAAGCAGTACAGGGTCCGGATGAAGGAGGTTCTGGAGCGCGAGCCGAATCTTCGCATCAAGCAGGCGGAGGTGGCGGCTCTTCGGATCGGGGACGGCCGTGTTCGCGGTGTGCAGCTTGTGGATGGCCGCGCAATCCTTTGTGGCGCGGTAATTATTACGACCGGCACTTTTCTGAACGGGCTGGCGCACATCGGCGAGCGCAAATTCGAGTGCGGCCGGAACGGCGAAGCGCCTTCGGTCGTCCTTGCCGATCAGATTCGCGGCCTGAATCTGGGCTGGACGCGCCTGAAGACCGGTACCCCGCCCCGGTTGGATGCTCGCTCTATCGATTGGTCGAAGTTCGTGCCGCAGGCTGGCGATTTGGAGCCCACGCCATTTTCATTCCTGACCGCGAAGATTGACCGGCCGCAGATTCAGTGTTTTCTGGGCCGGACGACCCCGGAGACCGCTCGGATCATCCGGGAGAGCATTGGCCGTTCCCCGCTCTACAGCGGCCAGATCGAGGGCATTGGCCCGCGCTATTGCCCGTCGATCGAAGACAAGTTTGTCAAATTTCCCGACAAGACAGCTCACCAGATCTTTCTGGAGCCGGAAGGGCTGGATACTAATGAGATTTACGTCAACGGCATGTCGACCAGTATGCCGATTGACGTGCAGGCTGCGGTTATCGCGTCGATCCCGGGGTTGGAGCAGGCCGAGATGATCCGGCCCGGCTACGCAATCGAGTATGACGCTGTGGATGCGCGGGAACTGGATCATCGGCTGGAAGTGCGCAAGCTTCCAGGGTTATTCCTCGCTGGGCAGATCAACGGGACTTCGGGGTACGAAGAGGCGGCTGGTCAGGGGCTCATGGCTGGTATAAACGCGGCGCGGACGATTTTGGGGCGTCCTCCGGTAGTAATTCCACGGTCGGAAGGCTACATCGGTATCATGATCGATGACCTGATTACAAAAGGAACTGACGAGCCCTATCGTATGTTCACTTCGCGGGCGGAATACCGGTTGCGGCTGCGTATCGACAATGCGGATGAACGGCTGACACCGATTGCCGTTGAGATTGGTTTGGCGTCTGAGGAGAGGCGGGAGTTCTTCGCGCGGAAGCAGGCGCAGGTGTACAAACTCCTGCGTGACATGGAAACGAACTCTCATGGTGCTGCTTTGCGCCGTCCCGATACGAAGATTGCTAACATGATGCCATGGATAATCTCGACGGTGGGCGCGGAACCGGAGCGGGGCGTACTGATGACGGTCGAAACTGAGGTGAAGTATGCCGGTTACATCGACCAGCAGCGGCGGCAGATCGAGCGCATGCAAAGCTCCGATTCCCGCTCGATTCCGGACACGATGACATTCACCGGCATTCCGGGCATTTCGAGGGAGGTCGGAGAGAAACTGGAGCGTGTGCGTCCCGCCACCCTTGGCCAGGCGGCCAGAATTCCCGGTGTTACGCCGGCAGCCGTTGCGCTGCTCGATGTATATATGAGTCTGGCGAGTCGCGCTGTATGAAATAGGAATACAAGACGGACCCAATGTTTCACGTGAAACACGGCCAGCTGTGTTAGAGTGAGCATCTGAGGAAGAGGTCGCTCTAATCAACCACGTGAGTCGAGTCATTGCTATAACCAATCAAAAAGGTGGAGTGGGTAAGACCACAACTGCCATTAATCTCGGCGCGGCTCTTGCCGTGAGCGACGTTAAAGTCCTTCTAATCGATGCGGACCCGCAGGGTAACACAACCAGCGGGCTGGGGATTCACAAAACGCCCGGCCTCGCCACTATCTACGATGTCCTGATAGATGGAAAGGACATCGACGAGGCTATTTGTCATACCAGTATGGAAGGCCTGGATGTTCTGCCAGCGGATAAGAACCTGGTGGGCGTGAATTTGCAACTCATTGGCGTAGACGATCGCGAATCCATCCTTCGCAAACATCTGGCGAGCGTCCGCGACAAGTATCAGTTCATCCTGATCGATTGCCCCCCGGCTCTGGATCTGCTCACACTGAACGCTTTAATGGCTGCCGATGCTGTACTGGTGCCAATTCAGTGCGAATTCTTCGCGCTGGAAGGCGTCTCCGAGTTGATGGACACGATTGACCGAATTCGGGATTCGTTCGGGCATCCTCTCAAGATTGAAGGCATCCTTTTGACCATGTTTGACGATCGGACGAATCTGGCTCGCCAGGTCGCTGCGGATTTGAGGGAATTCTTTGGTAGCGAAGTCTTCAAGACTGTCATACCGCGCAATATTCGTCTCGCCGAGGCTCCCAGCCACGGGAAGTCCATTCTTGCTTACGATCCGGGCTCCCGAGGCTCGGAATCCTATATTCAGCTTGCCAAAGAGGTTCTGACCAATGAACAAAACCGATCCGCGAAAAGCGCCCGAACATAAAGCCCTGGGTAAGGGCCTCAACGCTTTACTGCCGTCGCGCGGAAATGTTCAGAGCGCAGTTGCGGTGGCGCCCCAGACAACACCCAATCCGCGCGCCGACGGAAACGTTTTCCTGGCACCAATTGGGCAGGTACACGCCAATGCAAACCAGCCCCGTCGGGAATTCGACGAACAGGCGATGCTCGAGTTGGCTCAGTCGGTCGAGCGTGAAGGGATTATTCAGCCGATTATTGTCCGGCGGATCGCACCCGGCGACTACCAGATCATAGCGGGCGAGCGGCGCTGGAGGGCGGCGTCACTGGCAGGGCTCACGGAAGTTCCCGTTATCGTGCGTGAAGCGGACGACCAAAAGGTACTTGAACTGGCCATCGTCGAAAACATCCAGCGCGAAGATCTGAACCCGATCGAATTGGCCGTGGCGTTCGGGAGGATGGCCGCGGAACTGGCGCTCAGTCACGAAGAGATTGGCCAGAAGACAGGCAAAGACCGCGCCACCGTCACCAACTCGATTCGCCTGTTGAATCTACCGGCACTGGTTCAGGAAATGGTGTCCGCGAGGAAGTTGAGTCCTGGGCACGCGCGCGCACTGCTCAAGCTCCCTACCGATAAAGAGCAATGCGAGTGGGCGTACAGATGTGTGCATGAAGGCTGGTCAGTTCGCCAGATTGAGGAGTATACCAAACCGCCCCGCGAGACGACTGACGAGATTGTCCCGACAAACAACAACGTCCGAGCACCGCTGGATCCAAATGTGCGCGCCGCTGTCACCGAACTGGAACGCGTTTTGGGCACACGCGTCAGAATTATGGAAAAAACCAGAGGAAAAGGCAAGATCGAACTCGAATATTACTCGGACGAGGATCTGGACCGTATCTATAGCCTGATAGTCGGTCCGGCGCCAACCGACCCGGCGATGCTCTAACGGGCCGACAGCAGCTGAATAATGTCGGAAACCTGTTTGCGGATCTCCGTCATAGGGTTCGCGGCGAAGAGTTCCGTCTGTCTGACCGGTGAGCTTTTCGACGGGGCCCCAGGCTTATTCTTTTCCTTACTTTGTTCCGAGAGCGCCTTGCGGGCGCCCTCAATGGTAAATTTCTGGCTGTAGAGCAGGTGCTTAATGCGGAGCAGAAGTTCCACGTCCTTGCGACGGAACATCCGTTGACCGCTCGAAGACTTGCGCGGTGACAGGCCCGGAAACTCCGACTCCCAATAGCGCAGCACATAAGCCTCAACGCCCACCAGATGGCTCACCTCACCGATCCGGAAGTACAACTTGTCGGGAATGTCCGGCTGAACGGCCGCCGCTTCGGAGATAGGCGGAATTTCACCCATTATCTATTTAGAATACTCGCTCCGGGCCAGCGCTAAGAGACTCGAAGACTCCACCGCAGCAGACGTTTCCGCCATCCCGGCCGCCCCGGCGGGTAAAACGAGATCCGGCAGTACAAAGCGATAACCGATGCGTGGCTCGGTGGCGATAAATACCGGCTTGCCGCCGGGAGGCTCGATCTTCTTACGCAGTTGGTTGATAAAGACCCGCAGGTATTCGATCTGATCGCCATACTCCGGTCCCCAGATGGCCTGGAGCAGGCGCTTGTGGGGTACGGGTTTGTTGGCCTGCGAGATCAGATAGCGCAAAATATCGAACTCGGTGGGCGTCAACCGCACCGGATTGCCATTCGCCACTACCTTGCGGCTGGCGAAATCGACTTCGAGTCCGGGCACGGAAATTCGCTGGGGGGTGCTATCGGTCGCAAAGCCGGAACGCCGCAGAGCGGCGCGCATGCGTGCCATCAACTCATCGAAGCTGAACGGCTTGGAGACATAATCGTCGGCGCCGGCATCGAGCGCCTGCACTTTATCCTGATCGGATTCACGCACGGACACGATAATGATCGGCACATCCCAGGCGCTGCGAATGGCCTGGCAGGTGGCGAAACCGCCCATACCGGGCATGTTCAGATCGAGCAGCACCAGATCGACCGTTTCGCGCCGGAGCAACTCTATGGCCTCCTCCCCGCTCGCGACATCCAGAACACGCGCCCCTTTTGAGGTGAGACTGGCTCGCAGGACCCTCCGGATCTGAGGCTCATCGTCAATAAGCAGTACAGTGCGGTTCTCTATCATATTCATCCTCTCGCGCACCCGCTGGCAGCGCAAATCGAAACACCGGGCCTTCGGTCGCGGTTTCCAGCCAAACTCTTCCTCCATGGGCCTCGGCAATGGTTCTGGCGATGGCCAGGCCCAGGCCGGTTCCTTCAATGCTGGCACGGCTGTGCGCACCGCGGTAGAAACGGTCGAATACCAACCCGCGCTCTTCTTCGGGAATCTGGATGCCCTCGTTGCGGATTGTCAATATCACTTCATCGCCCGCCTGATGCGCCGCAATCCAGATACGGGCTCCGGCGGCGGCATACTTCCAGGCATTATCGAGAACCTGAGTGATCATCTGCTCAAGCAGGAAGCGATCGCCACGAACCACGGGCAGATCGTCCGGCATCTCGACGATGACCATCTGGCGCGTCAGGTAGCGCTTCATTTTTTCCAGCACTCCGGATACGACTGCCGCGATGGAGCAGTCCTCCACGCGCGGATTTACCTGCCTCGACTGGATTCGGGCCAGATCGAGCGAATCGCGAATCAGCGCATCCAGCCTGTCGGCTTCCTCGTCGATGACTGCCACCAATTCCTGACTATAGGCGGCCGGAACATCGTCGGATCCTCGCATCATCGACGCAGCTGCCTTGATACAGGTGAGCGGCGTTCTGAAATTGTGGGCCAGAGCGTTGAGGATGGTATTTCTGAGCTCTTCGCCGCGCTGCGCCGATTCGATGCGGGTCCGCTCCTCGGCCGCGGCGGCTCTGTCGAGCACCAGGCCGAGCAGGTTCCCGAGTGCGCTGCGCACCTCAACCGACGGCTCCATGCCGTAAAGCTCCAGGGTGCCCTTATGGTTTGGCGTGTGAACCACGATCGGAGCGCCGCTGGCCGCATCGGTCACGCCTGCATAAAAGGGCGATGGAATGCCCTCCACCCGCAATATTGCGCCGCCACCGAACTGCGCGACAATTTCCCGAATCGCCTTCCCGGACGCCTCAGTGACGGTATTGGCGGTCAACAGCACGACGCCCAGCCTCTGCAGACGCTCCATCTCAGCCCGGCGTCTTTCGGATTCCGCGGCGCGGGTCTGAACACGCAATGAAAGCTGGCTGCCGGTGAGGGCGGTAATGAGCATGCCGACGAAGGTGACCGCACCTTCGGTGGATGTGATGGCAAAACTGCTGGCGTTGTCGATAAAATAATAACTAAACGAGATGCTGGCCGCGAGCGAAGTGGTTACGGCGAGAACCCGGTCACCCAGCGTCGCGATGGCCAGGACGCATAACAGAAGCAGCATGGCGGCGACTGCATCCTGTCGGGGAAGGAACTGGAACACAACTCTCGCCGTGGCCCATACGGCAAACACGCATGCGGCCACGCGAAACAGTCTCCATGCCGTCCGACTCGTCACTTTCAGCATCCCCCCACTCCAAATGCTAATAAAGGATTTCGCCAGAAAAAGCTGGCGCGGCCGCATCACATCGCAACCTTATCTTGAAGGATGCAGCGGGCTTCGTTGGAAATGGCGGAGGAAGAGGGATTCGAACCCCCGAGAGCCTTTCGACTCTAACGGTTTTCAAGACCGGCGCATTCAACCGCTCTGCCATTCCTCCGTCTTCTATCTTA
>Ga0302320_10006078_pt1 | contig 26905 bp, 28 predicted proteins | sample Bog_T0_3_FD_202130 | JGI IMG/M metagenome (GOLD analysis project Ga0302320, IMG submission 202130) | Peat permafrost microbial communities from Stordalen Mire near Abisko, Sweden - Bog_T0_3 | ecosystem: Environmental > Terrestrial > Soil > Wetlands > Peat | place: Sweden: Abisko, Stordalen Mire...
GTATCTCCCGGAGCGCAACCCAGAGCGCGAGATCGGGATCTCGCTTCGCCGGCAGGCGAAATTCGCCCGCAGTGGTGTCTGTTCGCTCGGCTGTGGATCGCCTTACGGCGAGCGAGAGACTCTCTCTCTCGCTCTCTTGTGCGCGCGCTCGCGACGATTTGGCAAAGGGCGAAATCATCCCGAGCGCCCGCCTGTATATGCGAATTCCGCCAAATCGGCCGGCGAATGGATGCCGTCAAGGAATCAGTCTTGGGCACTGCCACTAGACCGCCCAGGTCTCATTGGCGTGGCGCAGCAGGCGGGGATCGGTCCGGCAGCGTTCGATGAAATCCCGCACCGTCGGCGATCGCCAGGCGGCGCGATAGTCCTTCCAGGCCTCGGCCAGCGAGCGGCGGCGCAAATCGGCCGGTGCGAAGGGCAGTGCGTTCAGCAGTTTTACCTTCCCGTTGGGGACCACAAGCAGCATCGCCTGCGGGCTGACCAGCCGCTCCTGCAGTTCGCTGACGATGTCCCACGGATAGATCGACAGCGCCATCTTGCTGTCTGTCTGCGCCGCGTGGGCCATGAGCAGGACAGACGCCTTCCGCCATTGTTCAGGGTCGCAGCCCAGTTGGTCCCAAGCCGCGGCCGCCCTGCCGATCCGCATCAAAGGTCCGGTAACGAAGGCGCTGCAGCCGTGGCGCCGGGCCATGTCGTAAGCCGCCGTCATCTCATGGAGATTGAGGCGGGTCGGTACGAACACCCATTGCGGCCTTATCCCTGCCGCCACGAGGCGATCGACAGCCGCCAAGGCATCAGCGAAGCTGGAACCGGGGCGAACGCGCTGGTGGGTGGCGGCGGTGGCGCCGTCGAGCGAGATCTGCACACAGCCAACCCCAAGGCGCGCCAGCGTGGCGGCGGCCGGGCGGTCGATCAGGCTGCCATTGGTCTCGATCTTGAGCGCCACACCGGCGTCCGCCAAAATCGCGAACAGATCCCAGCAAAACTCAACCGTCAACGGCTCGCCGCCGCCGAACGCGACATAGGGAATGTCGAACGCAACCGCCTGCCGCGCCAAATCGAGTGCCTCGGCCCGCTGCAATTCATCGGGCCAAGCCCGATCGGGACCGGACTCCTCGCAACAAGCCAGGCACTTCGCTTCACAGCGGTTGGTCAGTTGCCAGGCCAGAAAAAGCGGGGCGGCATAATCGTCCAGCGACCGGCCCGTCACCGCCACGGCAGATCGGCTCAGGTAAAGCGAATATAGGGCTGTGCCATCACCTGCTCAGAGACGTCTTCCAGCTTGGGCGTTTCCCACATCGGCATTTCGATGGTACCGCTCCGCCTTTGGACAAAATCATCGCTCTTTTTGGTTTCGGTAGCCACTTTCGGCTTTACGTCACGCATTGTTCCACACCTCCATTAGGGATTGACAACCATTGATTGGCGCTTGCCTGGCTCTCTTCGTCCGCAACGGCGCGCCGGACGGCGGCGATCACGGCATCGTTATTCCAGGCGGCGCGATAATTGTCCCAGATTTGTCCCAATGTCATGCGACGGAGATCGCCGCACAGATAACGCACCGCCGCCGCAACCTTGACGGTGCCATTGGGCAACACCAGCAGGATCGCCGGCGGTGTCGTCAGGCTTTGCCGCAGGCCGGCGGCAACGGTAAATGGAATATGACAAATCTCCATCGCACCGTCAATTGCTGCCGCCTCGCTGTCGAGCAGGGAGCGAAAGCGGTCCTCCGCCTCGCGCGACAAGGCAATTTTTCCCCATAGGCGCGCGGCACGGCCGATCCGCATCAATTTGCCGCTGTTGAAGCGAAACGCCCCCAGCTGGCGGGCGCGGGCGATCACCGCTTCGGCTTCATGGATGTTCATTCGGGTAGGCGCAAAAGTAACTTCGAGCGGCAGGCCGGCGGCGCGCACCAGCCGGCACGCCGTGTGCACTTTGGCGAGCGAGGCCCCCGGCCGTTGGCGCTGATAGACTTCCTGGCTGTCGGCGTCGAGACTGATCTGAATCGATCGGATCGGCAGCGCCGCCAGACGGGCGACCACCGCCGCAGTGAGTCGCTGGCCATTGGTCTCGATCTTGAGATGGACACCGGCGCGGCCAAGTTTCTCCGCCACCGCGAGAAAATAGGGAACGCGCAGCGGTTCACCGCCACACAGCATCACATAGGGGATGTCGGCGGCGATGATCGCGTCGGCCAATTGCAGCGCTTCCTCGGCCGACAATTCATCCGCCAGCCCCAGACCGGGCGCCGAATCGGTGCAGCAATGCAGGCAGGCGAGATCGCAGTCACGGGTCATTTGCCACGAAACGAAGAGCGGCCCCTGCAAGGATGCAATCGCATTCATCACCAACGCTCCCACCAAGATTGCACGCCAACCGCCAAAGTGAAAACGACCGTCGTCACGCCATAGCAGGCAACGATACGGCGGATCGACGGAACGAACAGACGCGGCGTCGTGAAAGTGGCGATCGCCCGCCGCCCGCTGTCCCACAAAAGCGGCATGCCGATCAGACTGAACAGCGTGAGCGGCGGAAACAGCCCGGTCGCGACACCCACCGGCACCAGCGCCAAAGCCAATGCCGCCAGGCCCAGATACAGCGCCACGGCGCGCTTGCGTCCCAGACGTACGCAGAGATTGCGCTTGCCAACCAGGCGATCCTGGTGAAAATCGGGAACGGCGTTGACCACCGCCAGGGCCATGATCAGCAGCCCCGGCACCAGCGAGGCAAGCGCCCCGCCCCAATCGGCGCGTCCGGCGAGCAGCACGAGACTGCCCAGCACCATGCAGGGCCCATAGGACAAGGCGATCACCGCCTCACCCAGCCCGCGATAGGCCCAGCGGATCGGCGGCGCGACGTAGAAGACCGCCGCCAGTCCGCCGATCGCAGCAAAGGCGAGAATCGGCCAGCCGGCGCGCAAGCTCAACAGTACGCCAATCGCCAGCGCACCGGCGAAACTGGCGACGCCCAGCCACAGCACCCAATCCGACATCGGCGGCAGATCGTCGGGGTTGAAGATGCGGTCGGTCCCCATCCGCGCGTCGAAATATTCGTTGAACGCCTCGACTCCCACCACCGCCAAGGCGACACCGGCCAGCCCGCTGATAAAAAGCAGCGGGTCGATCTGTCCAGTGCGGCGAAACGCCCAAGCCGCGCCCAGTGCATAGGGCAGCAGCCCGGCATAAAGAAAAAACCGGTAGCGCACCAGACTGAGCACCAGCCACAGCCGATGCAGCGGCGCGGCCGTCGCCGCCACCGAACTGTGCGGCGGGGTTAGAGACGAACCCATTGGTGCAGCTGAGAGGTGGTGCCAGGGTCATGGGCCAGACGGTCGACGAAGGCCGCCACTTTGGGGTCTTGCCAGGCGCGTTGAAAATTGGCCCAGATCTCGCTGAGCGACTGCCGGCGCAGATCGCCGCAGACGAAGGGCAGGGCATTGATCAGTTTGACCAGACCGTTCGGCAAGACGATCAGCAGCGCGGCCGGATGGTGCAGACGATAGCGCAGCTCATCGAGCAGACCCATTTCATGGAAATGAACCCGCATGCGGCCGCGATATTCCTCCTCCTTTTGGCGCAATACCGCGAAGAAGTCGGCATATTGGGCTTCACTGGGCGTCAGCTTGTGCCAGGTCTTCACCGCGTTGCCGGTATACATGGTACGGCCGCTATAAAAGCTTTCGGCACCCAGCGTGAAAGCGAGATCGACCGCTGCGCCGATCTCATGAGCATTGAAGCCGGTCGGCGAAAAATTGATTTCGATCGGTACACCGGCCGCATGCAAGGTGCGGAGCCCGGCAAGTGTACGGTCGAAGTCGCCACGGATGCGCATGGCGCTGAAACTCGCCGCGCTGGCGCCGTCGAGACTGACCTGTACCGCCTTGACACCTGCCTGCTTCAGCCTAGCGCAATTTTCGGGCGTCAAATAGTGGCCGTTGGTTTCCACCTTGAGGCTGGCGCCGTTTCGCCCTACAAACTCCGCCATCTCGAAGAACAACGGGTGCAGCATCGGCTCGCCGCCGGAAAAGGACAGATAGGGAACGCCCTGATCGACAAATTGCTGAAGCACGGCGAAGATCTCGTCGCGGTTCAGTTCATCGGAAAACGCCTTGCCGGGCCCGCTTTCCTCGATGCAATGCAGGCAGGCCAGATTGCATTCATTGGTGACCTGCCAGGCGATATAGAGCGGTGCACTCAGTTCGGCCGAGACGGCTGCATCTTTGTTCATCACGGTTGCTCTTCAACCAAGCCTCGCTGCTGCAACGTACGGATGAGCGCCAGCACATCCTGTTCGAGCTGATCGGCAGGGTCGTGGAATCGCGTCTTCAGACGCTGGCTGATCGGCCCCACTTCAGCCATATCGCCGCCCGCGGCGATTTCGCGGACAATAGCGGCGGCTGCCTGATTGAGCGTATAGACCTTTTCGCTGCGGGTCTCGAACAGGACTCCGCCGAAGCTTTCTTCGCGAAATTTGACGAATTTGCAGAGCTGCATGGCCTTTCCACCCCTGGATTGCCGGCGAAATCTCGGGCCAGAGCCGGTTGCGACCTTTGGATCGCAGCTTCCCCGGTTCAGGCGTTGCGACATCCTAAGCTTGGCAGGGTGGGGACCACAATGATGTAGATCAAAAAGTGAGCAGGCTAATGGACGCTCAGCGGCACGCGATCGTTCTGAGTAGCGGCGGCGAACGCCAAAGCGCGTTCCGGCAGCACCGCCAAGGTCGCACCGTCGCTCGAGAAGATCGCCCAAGCGTCCTGGCCGTCATGCCAGACTTGTTTGATATAGACGACATCGTCGACGCCCCAAAGGGCGAAGGCGTGCTCGCTCATTTCCGCCGATGGCATCTGCCGGCTGCCACCTGTGGCAGGGTCCGGCGGTCTGCTGCTATTGTCCTGCATGATCTTCTACTTCCCTTTGCCAACACCCAACGCGTGTGACGCCGCAGGCGCCGCTTGCTCGATCTTGACGCTGCGCAAGCGGGATTCCGGTAGCGGCCGCTGCAGATCGATGTGCAGCAAGCCATTGTCGAGGGTGGCGCTTTTGACTTCTATGCCCTCGGCCAAAACGAACGCGCGCTGGAACTGCCGCGCCGCGATGCCACGATGCAGGAACACCCGTTCCGCATCTTCGTCACCTTGTCGGCCGCGGATGATCAGCTGATTGTCTTCAATCGACACCTGCAGATCATCCATCGCGAAACCGGCCACCGCGAGAGAGATGCGCAACCCTATCGCGCCCAGCTGCTCGATATTATAGGGCGGAAAACCCTCGCCGGAAGTTTTGGCGATGCGATCCAACACCCGCTCGAAATGATCGAAACCAAGCATATGCGGGCTATTGAACAATGTCATGCGGGTCATCGGCCAGCATCCTCCTCCCTACGCGAGCGAGTAACGTCTTGGGCCCTTTACGGCACCCGGTCGTCCTGGCCCGAAATCGGCGCCACTCCTATATTTCGGACTGGGACGCGCCACGTCAAGGGCGGCAGCCCAATCACCGGTCCGGCCACCCCCCGCATCGGCGGGATATCGGTCGTTCAGGAAGCCGGCCGGCCGGTTGCCTTGATGATCCACAGACGGGCCAGATCATTGACGGCGTCGCCCGACTTGATTGCCTTGAAGGCCTCCAGTGCCTTGGCTTTCTGGCCGGCGGCAAACAAGACGATGCCAAGATGGAGCCTGGCTTCGTCGGGATTTTTGAGATCGCCCTTGTTGATGCCCTGCTGAATCAGCGCCACCGCCTTGTCATATTGGCCATAGCCATAAAAATTGAGGCCGGCATTGACCAGGGCGTTACCGCTCGGGCTCTTGGCGGCCTCGGTTTCGGCATTGGTCAAAGTCGGCTGATCGGCATCGACCGATCGTTTGGCCATGTCGCGCAGCCGTCCGTGCCGCTCGGCCTCAGCGCCGGTGCCCAACACGCCGCCGCTATAGCCTTTGTCGACGATCGATTTGGCTTCAGCCGGCAATCCGGCCTGAATCGCCAGTTCGGCAAATTCCATATATTGGCCGGCATTCGAGAGCCCGCCGACGGCGTTTTGCAGACGATAGACATCGAGCGTCAGACGGTCGGGAAAACCGGGTCGACCGGAAACCTGGTGCAACAGATCGAGCCAATAATCCTTGGTGGGATAGGCCGCCACCAGTTTTTCCAGGGCCGCTTCATAGGCCTTCTTGTCGTTCTGCTTGAGGGCGCAGCTGGTCAGCAGCTGGTACAGGTTTTCGGGGGCCGCCTGGCCGGAACGGCCATAGGCGTCGAGCACCTCATTGGTTGCCTTGGTGGCATTGCCAAAATCATTGGCGACATAATAGGCCTGGGCCAGCAGCACATGCATGTTCAGGTCATTGCCGCCCGCCGTGAAATAGCGGTTGATCCAGGTGATCGACGAGGAAAACTCCTTGGCCTTGAAATAGCTGCTGGCGATCGCCTGAATGAACTGCAGCTTCTGTGCCGCCGACAGACTGCCACCGCTGGCCAGGGCGTCGAACGCCTTGGCAGCGGTGGCAGGTTCCTCGCCGCCAACCGCCGCGATCAGGCGCAGCTGTTCCAGAATACCCTCTTCGTAAGGGGTCTTGCCGCTGATGGCTTCGGCTTCCTTCAGATGTGCCAGCGCCTCGCCATATTTCTTTGCCAGCACGGCTTCCTGCGCCGCCTTCAATGGCTTGCCGATTTCCGGGCGTACCGTCGCCGACTTTGCTTCATCTTGAGCCCAGGCGATTTCGGACATCGCCGGCACGATCATCAGGGCCGAGAGGGCGACAGCACAGGCAAAACCGAGGCCGGCCAGAGCCCGGCCGGAGAAAAGTCGGCTTGTCATCAACGAGGTCCTTGCGTGTTGGAGGTTGCGGCGATTAGAAGTCGGCAAATTGTTCGTTCCCGATAATGCCGATTTTGGTGACGCCGAGACGCTGGGCCGAGGCCAGCACGGCGGCGACATATTTGTAGGTCGCCAATTTGTTCGGGCGAACATGGATTTCCGGCTGCACCGGCGGGTCCACCGCCTCGGTCTTGAGGCGCCATTCCAGGGTTTGGCGATCGGGTACCACCTGACCGTTCCAGGTTACGGTACCGTCGAAATCGATGCCGATATCGACCACGATCGGCGGTGCGTTGGTGACCGGCGGCGCACCGGTCGGCATATCCAGCTTCACCGCGTGGGTCTGCACCGGAATCGTGATGATCAGCATGATCAGCAACACCAGCATAACGTCGATCAAGGGCGTGGTATTGATATCCACCACCACTTCCGGATCGGCATCGCCGCCACCCTGTCCCACATTCATCGACATGATTTCACATCCTTATGCTGCTTGGGCTGGCCGGGGATGCATCGCATCCCCGGCCACGACCGCACTTTGTCTTCGCCTCAGCCACGCATCGGCGGCTCGGTAATGAACCCGACTTTCACGATGCCGGCCCGCTGGCAAATGAACACCACGCGGCCGATCGACTCGTAGCGGGTGTTCTGGTCGCCGCGGATATGCACTTCCGGCTGCGGGTCCTTGACCGACACTTCCTTCATCTTGTCGAACAGAATGGTCAGATCCGGAATCTTGCGTTCATTCCAATAGATGCCGCCATCGCGATCGACCGAGATGACGATGTTCTCCGGTTTGGTCTGCGTCGGGACGTTGAATTCCTTTGGCAGCACCACCGGTACCGTATGGGTCACCACCGGGATGGTGATCAGGAAGATGATCAGCAACACCAGCATCACGTCGACCAAGGGCGTCGTGTTGATGCTGGAATTGAGTTCTTCGTCCCCGTCTTCCGGCGTACCGACATTCATCGACATGAAATCACCTGTCCTATCTGACGCCGCTCAGCAGCACATTATGCAAGTCGGCACTGAAGCTGCGGACCGATTCGACGCACTGTTTATTGCGACGCACCAGCCAGTTATATCCCAGCACCGCCGGCACCGCGGTGAACAGGCCGATAGCGGTCATGATCAACGCTTCACCCACCGGACCGGCAACCTTGTCGATCGAAGCCTGGCCGGCAATGCCGATCGCGGTCAAAGCGTGATAAATGCCCCACACCGTGCCGAACAGACCGACAAACGGCGCTGTCGAACCGACCGTGGCGAGCACCGCCAGGCCGCCTTGCAGCCGGCTGACGATCTGTTCCACGCCGCGCTGGGTCGATAGGCCGACCCAGGTGTGCAGATCGATCTTTTCCACCAGCGACCCTTCATGGTGTTCGACCGCTTCAAGACCGTTATTGGCCAAAAACGAGAACGGACTTTTCGGCGAGAGGGCCTTGGCGCCTTCCTTCAGGCTTTTGGCCTTCCAGAAACCGGCCGCTTCCTTGGCCTTCGACAGCAGGATGGCCTGTTCGACGATTTTGGTGATCATCACATACCAGGTCGACACCGACATGATCACCAGAACGATCAGCGTACCGCGCGCAACGAAATCACCACCGGCCCACAGAGCATCGAGGCCATAGGGATTTTCGACCTGGGTCATCGCCGGGGCGGTCACCCCGCCGCCCGGCACCGCACCGGCGGCCACACCGCTGGCAGCCGACGTATCCTGGGCCAGGGCCACTGCCAAGGGAAGGGCCACGCTGACGGCCACCGCGGCGGCCAGCGCAAGTGTGGCACCGCGTGCCATCAAAGATTTCACAAGAAACATGTCACTTCCTCCGAATTCCAACTGAAGAATATTGCGTGCAAAAACCATCGTTCATTCAAGCGTGCCCTATTGCAGCTTCCATGTGTAGCGCAGGCGCGACCAGGATTTCTCGGGAACGCCGTCGACGGTGCCGGGCTTGAACTTGCACAGCGCCAGGGCGTCGCGCGCCGCCTCGTCGAGGCGAGGATGGCCGCTCGAGCTCTCGACACGGCTTTCCACCACCTTACCGTCCAATTCGATCAGGAATTGCAGCACCACGGTACCGGTTTCTTCCATGCGTTTGGACACCGCCGGATATTCCGGCTGGCGGCAATTGTGGCCGGCATCGACCTCGGGCGGCACGATTTTCGGTTCACGCTTGGCCGCCGGCGGCGGCGCTGCCACCGGCTTGACGTTGGTGACGGCGGTGATGGCATTGGCAGCCGGCGGCGCGTGCACGTTGATTTCCGGCAGGGGGATGAACGGCGGCGGCGGCGGCGCAAGTTTGGGCGGCGGCGGCGGCGGCGGCGTGTCCGGGGGCTTCACTTCTTCGATCAGCTTGGTCTCGAGCGGCTTTTTCAAAACTTCGATCGCCGACCGCCCCAACCCGTTCAACAGGGCATAGACCAGACCGATATGCAACAGAATGACGACCGCGAAGCCAATGCCATGCTTGACCGGGTCTCTTTGTTGTTGCGCATAATTCATCCCTGCTGTCTCCCGCGCTTAGAGCTACTGTTAGTTGCCGGTGCCCGGACGGGCAGCAAACCTGAAATTTTAGAAGGCAAGGGGGCCGGCCGGCCGCCACCTGCCGATCCGATCTCGCTGGAAAAAGTGGGGGCACGAGTGAGACATGAAGCGGCACCAAGGCCGCGAAAAACTAACGCGTCCGATCGGTCGGCCGTATGCCCGCCACGGCGCATGAAAATACGTCTCGACAACCCCTGTCCCATCCCGATCGACATCCGTTTCCCATCAGCGTTGGCACGTTAGCACCCGGTGAGCGGTGGATCCGTTACTCGCTTGGCCCAAACAACCCAATTAACCCTTAATTTCGTCGCCGTATGCCGCGTCCACCCACCACCGTTAAGATCGCCTCTTACGTGGCGGAGCGTCCCGATTCAGACCCGTCAGCAATGAAAATCAGAGCTTCGGCGCACCCATCCCCAGGGTCTCCAAGGTCACTGTAAGGTCATCGGAGCGATTGTCAATAGACGGATTTACCGCTTTTTAAGCATTTTTGCTGCGGTGCAGTATAATGCCTATATTTTGAGCATACTGGCTTGACAAGCTCACAAAATCTAGGCATTCCGCCGTTTCAAACCGATTATTACGCGACCGTTTCATCGAAATGTCATGATCGGCGCAACAATTGTGGATAAAAATGATGCAAAAAATATATCCGACCTGTCATCACAAACAGGATCGATTGCCAGCCGCGCACAAAAAAGGGAAACCCCGCTTCCAGCACAACCGCCGGTGTCACGAGCGCGAACCGACTGCAGAGCGCCAGTTCCATCCCGAACCGCCGGGTGTCTCGGTCAATTCGGGGTTGGCAGCATCAACCAGAAGGTCGCCGCCGCAGCCGGTGGCTAACTTTGTGGAGTCAGAAAGGCGGCCGGATCGGCGGCGAACTTCTCGCGGCACTTGGCACCGCAGAAATAGACGTAGAGTCCTGCATGGATCAGCGTCTGTTTGGCGGTCGACGGATCGACCGACATGCCGCACACCGGATCGTTTACCGTGCCGGAAAAGATTTTCGCGGCGGCGTCAGGCTGGTCCATGCTGTCGGCTCCTGTCGAGGGATGCAGCCAAGGAGTCTAGTGGGCCTCGCTTGGGCGCGGCCAGGGTCGGCGTTTACCTAAGGAGAAAAAGCCCCTCTGCGCCGGGCACTCAAGGTCGGCGCCAAGACCAGCGTCACGCATCCAAGGCTTGATGATGAATGCATCTTCCCACACCAAGGGCCTCGCTGCTTCCAGCCAAGCCCTTGATATGATTGGTGGAGCCAAGCGGGATCGAACCGCTGACCTCTACAATGCCATTGTAGCGCTCTCCCAGCTGAGCTATGGCCCCACTATCAATCCGGGCGCCGCGCCGGGGCGGCGGTGGAGCGGGAAAATAGGGACAAGCGGGGCGGCGCGCAAGCGAAAAAGCGGCGCCCGGCGAGCATCACACCTCGCCTTGCAGGTCTTCGTCGAGATGTTCCATCACTTCGGCCATATCGTCGTCGTCTTCCCCGAGATCGGCCACGTCTTCGATCAGCGTGTCTTCCTCGTCGGCTTCGTCGACCTCCGCCGCTTCGGCATCGTCGCCTTCCAACACCTCGAGTTCCTCGCTTTCGACCAAGGCCACGTCGGGCACCAGCTCGGCGGCTACCGGCGGCAATTTCGCCGCGCGCGCCTCGGCGGCGGATTGCCGGCGAGGCTTGAACACGACTTCGGTTTCCACCACGCTCTTGCATTTCGGACAAAGGCAGGGCACGTGCAAAAGGTCATAGAATCGCGTGCCGCAGCTCTGGCAAACGCGCTTCGTACCCCATTCGGGTTTCGCCACCCTCAACCTCCTCGCGCACCGCGTGCCGTTATCACCTATCGGCGATGTGACACGTTCACCGCCCCCTGTCAAAAGCAAAACGCGGGCGCGACGAAATCAACCGCCTCTTCCCCGAACCCGACCCCTATGCTACAGACCCCATCCGACTTTGTGGGAACTCCGTTCGAGTTTGATTTCTCCATGCCCCATGCGGCCGCCAAGCCATTGATTTCCTTCCCCGCGCCGGCGCTCGCCGGGTCCGCGCTGATTCCCGGCGACAAGTCGATTTCGCACCGCGCCCTGATGCTGGGCGCCCTGGCGGAAGGCTGCACCCTGGTCGACGGCCTGCTCGAGGGCGAAGATGTGCTGCGCACAGCCGAAGCGATGCGCCGGCTGGGCGCGTCGGTCAGCCGGCGGCCGGACGGCGTCTGGCAGCTGGTGGGGCGCGGCATAGGAGGGCTGCAGGAGCCCGACGATGTGCTCGACATGGGCAATGCCGGCACCGGCGCGCGCCTGCTGATGGGGCTGGTGACGCCCTATCCGATCACCTGCCTGTTCACCGGCGACGCTTCGCTGCGCGGCCGGCCGATGACGCGCGTCGCCTTGCCTCTCGAAAGCATGGGTGCCCGCTTTTACGGGCGCGCCGGCGGCCTCTTGCCGATGGCGGTGGTCGGCACCGGGTCGCCTCAATCGATCGACTACACGCTGCCGGTGGCGTCGGCGCAGGTGAAATCCGCAATCCTGCTGGCAGGGCTCAACACGCCCGGCATCACCACGGTGATCGAGCCGCACGCCACCCGCGATCATACCGAGGTGATGCTGGCCGGCTTCGGCGCCACGCTCGCGGTCGAGACCCTGCCGGGTGGTGGGCGCGCCATCCATTTGTCCGGCCGGCCGCGCCTTGAAGGACGGGCGATTACGGTGCCGGCCGATCCTTCCTCGGCGGCGTTTCCCCTGGTTGCCGCCCTGATCGTACCGGGATCACAGGTGGTTTTGCCGGGCGTCGGCGTCAACCCGCTGCGCACCGGTCTGCTGCAAACACTGGACGAAATGGGGGCAGATCTGACGATCAGTGGCCTCAGACAACAAGCCGGCGAAGCGGTCGCCGATCTCTCCATTCGGCATGGCCCGTTGCGCGCGGTCGACGTGCCGGCCGAACGGGCACCGTCGATGATCGACGAATATCCGATTCTGGCGGTGGCCGCCGCCTTCGCCAGCGGCACCAGCCGTCTGCGTGGTCTGGGCGAATTGCGAGTCAAGGAAAGCGACCGGTTGGGCGCCATGGCGCGCGGCCTCGCCGCCTGCGGCGTCGCTCCGGTGATCGACGGCGACGACTTGATCATAACCGGCAACGGCCGACCGCCCCGTGGCGAAGCCGTCATCGCCGTCAATCTCGACCACCGCATCGCCATGGCCTTTCTGGTGATGGGCATGGCGGCGCAATACCCGATCGGCGTCGATGACGGCGCCGCCATTGATACCTCCTTTCCCGGTTTCGTCGCCCTGATGAACGGACTGGGCGCCTGCATCGAAGCGGGTGGACGGGTCCGGTGATCATCGCTGTCGACGGACCGGCGGCCGCCGGCAAGGGAACGCTGGCCAGGCAATTGGCGGCCTATTTCGGGCTGCACCATCTCGATACCGGCTTGCTCTATCGCGCCGTCGGCGTCAAGTCCGAAGGCGGCGGGCAGGACGCCGTGATCGCCGCCCGCGCCTTGACCCCGCAAGACCTCGAGGCGCCCGGACTGAGCGGCGAAGCAGCAGGCGACAAAGCGTCCAGAGTGGCGGCAAACGCGGCGGTGCGCGAGGCCTTGCTCGATTTTCAACGACGCTTTGCGCGGCAACCGCCGGGTGCCGTACTGGATGGTCGCGATATCGGCACGGTGGTCTGTCCCGACGCCGATATCAAGCTGTTCGTCACCGCGTCCCTGGCGAAACGCGCCGAGCGGCGCTGGAAAGAGTTGCTCGCCAAGGGAGAACCAGCTATAGCAGACCGCGTTCTGGACGAGTTGCGGCAACGCGACGCGCGCGACGCCGGGCGTCACGTGGCGCCGCTGCTCCAGGCGCCAGACGCCGTCCTGCTGGATACCTCGGACCTCGACGCAGATGCCGCGTTCGCTGCCGCACTTGCCATCGTCACCCGAGCGATGACCACAAACAACTAGGTTTTGTGGCCGGATTGCGCCGATCCCAGTGGCAGCGGGAACGGCCGCTCGATGTATTGCCGTAGAGACCGCCGGAGACAACCGGCTGGCCGGAAAGATGATTTGGAAAGGAATAGGACACTATGGCAGCTGCCACACAAACAGCGTTGACCGAGGATTTCGCCGCGCTTTTGGACGAATCCTTCGGCCCCGCCGGCGCCTTCGAAGGCTCGGTGGTGAAGGGATTGGTGGTCGCCGTCGATGGCGATTTCGCCGTGATCGATGTCGGTCTGAAATCCGAAGGCCGGATCCCGCTCAAGGAATTCTCCAATGCCGGCCAGCCGGCCGACATCAAGGCCGGCGACTTCGTCGAAGTGTTCGTCGAACGCTATGAAGACAAGAACGGCGAAGTGATGTTGAGCCGCGAAAAGGCCCGCCGCGAGGAAGCCTGGACCCAGCTGGAACGCGCCTTCCAGGAAAATCAACGGGTCAATGGTGTGATCTTCGGTCGGGTCAAGGGCGGCTTCACCGTCGATCTGGCCGGCGCCGTCGCTTTCCTGCCGGGCAGCCAGGTCGATGTGCGCCCGGTGCGCGATGTAGGACCGCTGATGGGCAGTCCGCAGCCATTTCAGATCCTCAAAATGGACCGCTCGCGCGGCAATATCGTGGTGTCACGCCGCGCCGTGCTGGAGGAGACCCGCGCCGAACAGCGCTCGGAACTGATCGAAAGTCTGAAGGAAGGCCAAATTCTCGACGGCGTCGTGAAAAATATCACCGATTACGGTGCCTTCGTCGATCTGGGCGGCGTCGACGGCCTGCTGCATGTCACCGATATCGCCTGGAAGCGCATCAACCATCCGTCCGAGGCACTGCATATCGGCCAGAACGTCAAGGTCCAGGTGATCCGCTTCAACGCCGAAACTCAGCGGATCAGTTTGGGCATCAAGCAGCTCGAAGCCGACCCGTGGGAAGGAGTCGACCAAAAATATCCGGTGGGCGCCAAATATGTCGGCCGCGTCACCAATATCACCGACTATGGCGCCTTCGTCGAATTGGAGCCGGGCGTCGAAGGTCTGGTGCATGTGTCGGAAATGTCGTGGACCAAAAAGAACGTCCATCCCGGCAAGATCGTCTCCACGTCGCAAGAGGTGGAAGTCATGGTGCTGGACGTTGACGCTACCAAGCGCCGTATTTCGCTCGGCCTCAAACAGACGATGGCCAATCCGTGGGAAGCCTTCGTGCAGTCCACGCCGGTCGGCACCGAACTCGAAGGCGAGGTCAAGAACATCACCGAGTTCGGCCTGTTCATCGGCCTGACCGGCGATATCGACGGCATGGTGCATCTGACCGACATCGACTGGGAACGTCCCGGCGAGCAGGCCATCCTCGATTATAAAAAAGGCGACGTGGTCAAGGCCAAGCTGCTCGACATCGATGTCGAAAAAGAACGCATCAGCCTCGGCATCAAGCAGTTGGGCAAGGATCCCTACAAGGACGCGATCGCCAGCATCAAAAAAGGCGACGTCGTTACCACCCATGTCACCCAGGTCACCGACAATGGCCTCGAGGTGACCGTGGACGGCATGTCGGGCTTCATTCGCAAGAACGAGCTGTCGCGCGACCGCTCCGAACAGCGGCCTGACCGCTATGCGGTGGGGGAGAAGGTCGATGCCAAGATCACCGCCATCGACAAGGCGACCCGCAAACTGACGCTGTCGGTCAAGGCCCGTGAACTCGACGAGGAAAAGCAGGCGATGGCCGATTATGGCTCGTCGGACTCGGGGGCCAGTCTGGGCGACATTCTTGGCGCCGCCTTCACCCGGGCCAAGGAAGAGAAGGAGTCGCAAGGCGACGATAAGTAAGCGCGCCTTATTGATATCCGCAACAATCGTCCCGGCGGCGGCGCCGGGACGATTGTATTTTTGCTTTACCAGCCGCATTTCTTGACGTCTCAGGCCGTCTTTGGCACCCTCTGCAGTGTTGCGAGAATCATCGCAAGATCAGGAGCTCATCCAGCGCCATGACCAAGTCGGAGCTGATCGCCCATCTGTCGGAGGCCAATCCACACCTCTACCAGCGCGATATCGAGAGGATCGTCACAACCATTTTCGACGAAATCGCCACCGCGCTCGCGCGCGGCGATCGGGTCGAACTGCGGGGATTCGGGGCTTTCTCGGTCAAACGCCGGGAAGCCCGCCAAGGCCGCAATCCGCGAACCGGCGAACAGGTGGCGGTTACCGAAAAAGCCGTGCCGTTCTTCAAGACCGGCAAGCAATTGCGGGAACGGCTGAACGGCGCCTGATCCGCGCGTCGCGGCAAGTGGGGTTTTGAGACATGCGCGTCCTCGTCTGGATCGCCGGCCTGCTGCTGACGGCAGCGGTGCTGTCGTTTGCTCTGTCCAATCGCCAAACCGTCTCGATCTCCTTATGGCCGCTCACCGATTGGAATGTCGGCCTGACCCTGCCGGTCTATCTCGCCGTATTGGCGCCTTTTGTGTTAGGACTGGCACTCGGCTGGCTGGTGGCCGGTTGGCGGAGCTGGCGCCGTCGCCGCCGCGCCGACAAGAAGGTTCCATCGTCATGAACAAAAACCCGATCTTCTGCGCCATCGATACCGTTGATATCACGGCGGCGCGGGTGCTGTTGGCCCGCCTGGCCGGAAGGATCGGCGGCGTCAAACTGGGACTCGAATTCTTCGCCGCCAATGGTGCCGCGGGTGTCCGCCAGGTAATGGCGGGCAACGATCTGCCGCTGTTTCTCGATCTCAAGCTGCACGATATCCCACACACCGTGGCGGGTGCCGTGCGCGCCCTGCTGCCGCTGTCGCCGGCCTATATCACTGTCCATGCGGCGGGTGGGCTGGCGATGATGCAGGCGGCGGCGCAAGCGGCGGGCGGCCATTGCAAGCTGCTGGCGGTCACCATGCTGACCAGCCTCATCGAACAGGATCTGCCCGGCTTGGGCATCCTGCCCGGTTTGTCCGATCAGGTCGCCCGCCTGGGAGCCTTGGCGCGGCGGGCAGAGATCGACGGTCTGGTCTGTTCGGCCCATGAACTATCGACGCTCAGGCGCACGCTGGGTCCGGCGATGACGCTGGCGGTGCCGGGCATTCGCGCACCCGGCGCCGCCGCCGACGATCAGCGTCGCGTGTTGTCGGCCGCCCAGGCTTTCGCCGCCGGCGCCGATCTGTTGGTGATCGGCCGTCCGATCACCACCGCCGCCGATCCGGCGGCGGCGGCGACGGCGATTTTGGCCAGTCTCCGGACCGCTTGATGCCCAAGGTGAAAGTGAAACTGTGCGGCGTAACAGGGGCGGCGGCGGCGGAGCAGGCGGCGGAACTGGGCGCCAGCTTTGTCGGTGCGGTATTTTTTGCCGCCAGCCCGCGCGCCGTCAGTTATGCCCGCGCCGCCGAGATCTTCGAATTCGCCCCTGCCCGTGTCGCCCGTGTCGGTCTGTTCGTCGACCCCGACGACGACCAGCTGACCGCGGCACTGCGCCAGGTGCGTCTCGATTATCTGCAGCTGCATGGCGGCGAATCGCCTGAGCGGGTCGAACAGATCCGTCTGGAATTCGGTCTGCCGGTGATCAAGGCGATTGCGGTACAGGATGCCCAGGATCTCGACGCGGCGCATGCCTATGACGGCATTGCCGATTTGCTGCTGTTCGACGCCAAACCGGCCGCCGGCGCCACGCGCCCGGGCGGCCATGGCATTGCCTTCGATTGGCGCCTGATGCGTCGGCACCGCTGGGCCTGTCCCTGGTTTCTCGCTGGAGGTCTGACGCCTGGCAATGTGGCAGCAGCGATCGCCCTGTCGGGGGCGGCGATGGTCGATGTCTCGACCGGTGTTGAAGCGGCGCCCGGCGTCAAGGATTACCATCTGATGCAGAGTTTCATCGCCGCCGCCAAGGCAGCTTCATCATGAGCGCGCGCGCCAACAGCCTGCGCGGCGGGCCCGACCTGCGCGGCCATTTCGGCCGGTTCGGCGGACGCTATGTGTCGGAAACCCTGATGCCGCTGATTCTGGCGGTTGGTGAAGCCTATGACCAGGCCAAGGCCGACCCTGCCTTCGCCGCCGAGCTGCATTATCACCTGACCCAGTTCATCGGCCGGCCAAGCCCGCTCTATTTTGCGCCGCGTCTGACCGCGGCGTGGGGCGGCGCCAAAATCTATCTGAAGCGCGAGGACCTCAACCATACTGGCGCGCACAAGGTCAATAACTGCATGGGTCAGGCGCTGCTGGCACGCCGCATGGGAAAGCGGCGCATCATCGCCGAAACCGGGGCCGGACAGCATGGCGTCGCCACTGCCACCGTATGTGCCCTGTTCGGGTTGGAGTGCGTGGTGTTCATGGGTGCCACCGATATCGCCCGCCAGGCCCCCAATGTCGAGCGCATGCGCCTGTTGGGTGCCGAGGTGCGCCCGGTGACCTCGGGCGCCGCCACGCTCAAGGACGCCATGAACGATGCCATGCGCGACTGGGTCGGCAGCGTGGACGATACCTATTACATGATCGGCACGGTGGCAGGCCCGCATCCCTATCCTGCCATGGTGCGCGACTTTCAGTCGGTGATCGGCGATGAAACCAGAAGTCAGATGCTGAGCGCCGAAGGACGCCTGCCGAATACGCTGGTGGCCTGCATCGGCGGTGGTTCCAACGCCATGGGGCTGTTCCATCCCTTCCTCGACGACGCAGAGGTCAGGATCATCGGCGTCGAAGCGGCCGGCCATGGTCTGGCGTCGGGGGCCCATGCCGCGTCGCTGTCGGGTGGCCGGCCCGGCGTGCTGCATGGCAACCGCACCTATCTGCTGCAGGACGCCGACGGCCAAATCACCGAGGCCCATTCGATCTCGGCCGGTCTCGATTATCCCGGCATCGGTCCTGAACATGCCTGGCTGCATGAGCAGGGCCGGGTGACCTATGTCTCGGCCACCGACCGCGAGGCGCTCGATGCCTTCGTCGCCATGACGCGCCTGGAAGGCATCATCCCCGCCCTGGAATCGGCCCATGCCATCGCCTTTGCCGGACAGATCGCCCCCGCTTTGCCGCCCGACCATCTGCTGGTGATTTGCCTGTCCGGCCGCGGCGACAAGGACCTCGCCACCGTGGCCGCCGCCCGCGCCGCCACCGCGGCGGCGCCGCCATGAGCCGCATCGAAGCTCGTTTTGCGGCGCTCAAAGCCGAGGCCCGTGCCGGGCTGATAACCTTCGTCACCGCCGGCGACCCCGACGCCGCCACGTCGCAGTCGATTCTCGACGGACTGCCGGCAGCGGGCGCCGATCTTGTCGAATTGGGACTCCCCTTTTCCGACCCGATGGCGGATGGACCGGTGATCGAAGCGGCGTCGCGCCGCGCGCTCAAAGCAGGCGCCAACCTCGCCGCCAGCCTGGCGATGGTGCGCCAATTCCGTCTCCATGATGATACCACGCCGCTGATTCTGATGGGCTATTTCAATCCGATTCATGCCTATGGCGTCGATCGCTTTGCCATCGACGCCGCCGCCGCCGGGGTCGACGGGCTGATCATCGTCGATCTGCCGCCCGAGGAGGCCGAGGAACTGGCCGGCCCGGCGCGCCGGGCCGGTATCGACATCATCTATCTGGCGACGCCGACTACCGACGCGGCGCGCTTGCCCGCGGTACTGGCCAGCGCCTCGGGATTCCTCTATTACGTGGCGATCGCCGGTATCACCGGGGCTGCCGGCGCCGGTACCGCCGAGGTGCGGGGCGCTTTGGCGCGGATCCGACGTCACACCACCCTGCCGGTGGCGGTCGGCTTCGGCATCAAGACGGCAGGGCAGGTGGCGGAGATGGGGCGGATCGCCGACGCGGTGGTGGTCGGCAGCGCCCTTGTGCAGCGGCTCGCCGACGGTCTCGACCCCGACGGACGGGCCCGGCCCGATCTGGTGTCGGGGTTGCACGGTTTTGTCGCGGAATTGGCCGCGGGCCTCAGGCAGGGATGATCGGCCGATGAGTTGGCTTTCCGACTTTGTCCGTCCCAAGATCCAGCGCCTGGTGCAAAGGCGCGAGGTGCCGGATAATCTGTGGGATAAGTGCCCGCAATGCGGGCATATGATCTTTCATCGCGACATGGCCCGGACCCAATCGGTCTGCCAGCATTGCGATTACCATCTGCGGCTGTCGGTCAAGGCGCGTCTCGATCTGCTGTTCGATCAAGCCGCCTATCAGCGCCTCGAACTACCGAAATCGCCGGCCGACCCGCTCAAGTTCAAGGACACCAAGCGCTATGCCGACCGCTTGCGCGATCAGCAGAGCAAGACCGGCGAGAACGATGCCATCATCGTCGCCGAGGGCAGCATCGGCGGCTGTCCGGCCGTGGTGGCGGCCTTCAATTTCGCCTTCATGGGCGGCTCGATGGGGTGCGCAGTGGGCGACGGCATCAACGCCGCCGCCGATTTGGCGGTGGCGCGCGAGGCCGCCCTGATCGTGGTTCCGGCCTCCGGCGGTGCCCGCATGCAGGAGGGCATCCTGAGCCTGATGCAGATGGCCCGCACCACCGTCGCAGTCGATAAGGTCAAGGACCGCGGCCTGCCTTATATCGTATTGCTGACCGATCCCACCACCGGCGGCGTCTCGGCCTCGTTCGCCATGCTGGGCGACATCCATATCGCCGAACCCGGCGCGGTGATCGGTTTCGCCGGCGCGCGGGTCATCGAAACCACCATCCGCGAGAAATTGCCGGAAGGTTTCCAGCGCGCCGAATATCTGCTCGAGCATGGCATGGTCGACATGGTAGTGCATCGCCACCATCTGGCCGAGCGCATCGGCCGCCTGCTCGCTTTGCTGCGCCACAAGACCGACGCCGTGCCACCTTTGGCGCTCGACACCCCCGATGTCTTCGTTCCGGATGGCGACTATTACGGCGATGCCCCCAGCGCAGACCCCTGAGAACCTGCTCGAACGCCTGAAACAGCTACACCCCAAGGTCATCGATCTGGCGTTGGACCGGGTCCGCCTGCTGCTGGACGACCTCGGCAATCCCGAGCAGCACCTGCCGCCGGTGGTGCATGTTGCCGGCACCAACGGCAAGGGTTCGACCTTGGCCACCCTGCGAGCGATGGCGGAAGCGGCAGGGCAAAAGGTCCATGTCTATATCTCGCCGCATCTGGTGCATTTCGCCGAACGCATCACAGTGGCCAGCGCGGTCATCGCCGAGACCGAATTGACAGATCTGCTCGCCGAATGCGAAACCGCCAACCAGGGTCGGCCGATCACCTTTTTCGAGATCACCACGGCCGCGGCCCTGCTTGCCTTCTCGCGTCGGCCTGCCGATCTATGCCTGCTCGAAACCGGCCTGGGCGGCCGCTGGGACGCCACCAATGTGGTCGAGCGACCGGCCCTGACGCTGATCACCGCGATTTCGTTCGATCATCAGGCTTTTCTCGGCGACACGCTGGCCGCCATTGCCGGCGAAAAAGCGGGCATAATCAAACCGGGTGCGCCCTGTCTTTCGCTGCAGCAGCCGCCCGAGGCGATGGCGGTGATCCGCAGCAAGGCGGCGCAACTGGGGGCTGCTCTGCTGGTCGAAGAGGAGGATTGGCAGATCCGGCCGGAGGGCGCCGGGCTATCCATCAGCATGGGACCGCACCGGCTCGATTTGCCGCTGCCGGCCCTGCCGGGACGGCATCAATGGCGCAATGCCGGACTGGCGGTGGCGGCCGCCCTGACACTACCTGGTCGCTTCGCCATTTCCGACGGCCTGCGCCGGGTACGCTGGCCGGCCCGGCTGCAGCGTCTCACCGCCGGACCGCTGCCGGCGCTGCTGCCGGCCGGCTGGGAACTCTGGCTGGATGGCGGCCATAATCCGGGCGCGGGACAGGTGCTGGCCGAGCATGCCGCGGGTGAGTGGCGCAATCGACCACTCTATCTGGTGGTCGGCATGCTGAACAGCAAGGACAGTCGCGGCTTCATCGATCCGCTGGCGCCGTTCGCCGCCAGGGTGGCGACGGTGGCGATCCCGGGCGAGCCGAACAGTCTGTCCGCCGCCGAGATGGCAAAACAGGCCGAGAGGGCGGGTTTGCCCGCTGAGCCGATGGCGGATCTGCGCGCCGCGGTCACCGCGCTGGGCGGCCGGCCCGGTCCGGCAAGGGTGCTGATCTGCGGTAGCCTCTATTTGGCGGGCGCGGTCTTGCGGGACAACAGTTGAACGCAAGATAGTACACTTTGCAAAGTATGAACTCCCCCCGGGCGCTCCGGAGGATACTTTCGCCCTTGCGAAAGTATCCTCCGGAGCGTAACCAAGAGCGCGAGAGCGGGCTCTCGCTTCGCCGTCAGGCGAATACTTGTTGCAGCGGTGTCTGTTCATTCGGTTGTAGATCGCCATGCGGCGAAGCGAGAGGGTTCCTCTCGCGCTCTCCGGTGCGCCCCTCGGCATGATTTCGCAAGGGCGAAATCATGCCGAGGGTACGCCTGAATTAAGGAATTCCGCCAAAGCGGCCGGGGAAGCAATTTACAGCAAACAGTCTGGTGGCTAAACGACCGACTCTACCCACTCGTAGAGTTTGCTTTTCGGCAGGGCGCCGACTTTGGTGGCGGCGACCTGACCGCCCTTGAAAATCATCAGGGTCGGAATGCCCCGCACGCCATATTTCCCCGGCGTCTGCGGGTTGTCGTCGATATTGATCTTGGCGACCGTTACGCGGGCGCCGAGATCCTTGGAAAGTTCCTCCAGAGCCGGCGCAATCTGCTTGCAGGGGCCGCACCATTCCGCCCAGAAATCGACCAGAATGGCGCCTTCCGCCTTGAGCACATCGGCGTCGAATGAACTGTCCGTCACTGTCTTCATGCTAACGACCCTTCCCGCGCCAACTGCATTCTTGGCCCTATAGGTAGGGTGACGGGGTCGGGACGTCAAGCGTCGCTCGCCATCCTAGCCAAGCTATCGTCCAGCAGGGCCGTCTCCAGCGTCATCCACGCCGGCTGGTCGGTCCACAACAGCGCGCAGCGCACCGGCCGCCCGCTATACAGACAGGCCAGCAGGCCGCGATAGGCCGCCATCTGCCGGACATAGGCGACCGGCGGAGTCGCCGGCGGCCGCCGGTCGGTCTTATAGTCGACCACCAGCACCTGATCCGGGCGCACCAGCAGGCGATCGACCCGGCCCGATACCACCCTTTTCCCCAAGCGGCCGATCAAGGGCACTTCGGCGCGGCTGTCCGGTCCGAACAGGGGGGCAAATCTTTGGTCCGTCATGACCCGCGCCACTTCGCCGGCGATCTCGGCCTGCTCGGCATAGGACAGCTCCCAGGCCGGCCGGCCGAGCAGGCGCGCCGCCGCCGCCGCTCTCTCGTCCGCCGGCAGGTCGGGCAGGATTTGCAGCAGCCGATGGATCAGGCCGCCGCGCCGCCGCGCCCGGCTTTCCTTGCCGCCGGACGGCGTAGCGAAAATCGGGGTTGCTTGCGGCCGCGATGGAATCAGGCGGTCGGCCGGCGGCGGTTCGGCCGGTGCCGGTTGCCGCGCCCACGCCGGCAGCGGTGCCGCCTTGCGCAGCAGTTCGCCGCCGACGGCCGCTTCCACCGCTGCGGTTTGCGGTGTCGCCAGGCGCAAATATCGGGCGTCGTGCCCCTGGGTGGCGAGAAAGGGGTGCAAAGCCTGCTCGGCAATGCCCTGCAGGCTGCGTTCGATCAAGTGATACCAGCAATCCTCCGGCGCCTTCTGACGGGTGTTCCAGCCGCAGACGATGAGCCGGTCCTCGGCGCGCGTCATGGCGACGTAGAGCAGGCGGCGATATTCGGCGTCATTGGCGTCGCGTGCGGCCTGCTGCGCCTCTTCTCCCGCCGCGTTCAGCCCACCCTTGCTTGGCCACAGCGGCAGCGCTGGGCGTTCGCCGTCCTCCAGCCAGATCAACCCGGCCCGCTTTTTCGGCTTTTGCAATGTGTCGGGCAGAAACACGATCGGTGCCTGCAGCCCTTTGGCACCGTGCACGGTCATGATGCGAATGACATCGCCGCCCTGATCGAGGTCGCGCTTGATTTCGGTGCCGCCTTGCTCCAGCCAATGCAGAAAGCCTTGCAGCGACGGTGGATGCAGCTGTTCGTACAGCAGGCAAAGGCTGATGAACTCGTCGAGCGGATCCAAGGCTTCCGGCCCCAGCCGCGCCAGCAATTGCCGTCTGCCACCTTTGTTCAAGACATGGCTGAACAGGTCATGCGGCGTGCAGTAATCGACCCTGGCCGCCAATGAAGTCAGATACGCAGTGGCGTCTGTGAAGCGACTTTGCGCCAAAGCCTGCCATAAACTGCCGGGGCGGTCCCAGGCCAGCGTGAACAGTTGCTCCTCACTGAGGCCGATCAAGGGGCCCTTCAGCACCACCGCCAGAGTCAGATCATCCTCGGGCAGCAGCAGCACCTGCGCCAGCGCCATCAGATCCATCACCGCCAGCTGTTCGGTCAGCACCATGCGGTCGGCGCCCGCCACCGCGACGCCCGCCCGTTTGAGGCTGCGCACCAGGTGATCGACGAAGCGGTTGCGCCGCCGCACCAGCACCAGAATGTCGCCTGGCACGATCGGTCGGCCTTTGGACTCCAGCATTTCCGGAGTCTCGACCATCTGCCGGATGCGTTCCGCCAGCAGCCTTGCCAATCGGGCCGGCGGATTGTCGCCTTCGCGCCGTTCGACCGGCGGCTTCCAGGCAGCATCCTGATCGGCCGGGCGCGGCACCACCGGGGCCCACAGCTCGACCGCGCCGCCGGCGCCCTGGCGCCACAGCTGGTGCCGTATCGACTGTCCGCTCGGTACCACGCCGCTTCCGCCTTCGCCCGCCAACAGCCGGTCGACCACCGTCAACACCGCCGCCACCGAGCGGAACGAGGTGTCGAGTGCGATCTCGTCCCATTGGCCACCGGCGATCGGCACGCGGGCGGCCAGGCTTTGCCGGCTGGCCTCGAATTCGCGTGGATCGGCGCGCTGGAAACTGTAGATCGACTGCTTGGCATCACCGACCGCGAACACCGTGCGGCTTCCGGCGGCGCTGCGACCGTGGCCTGCGAAAAATTCCAGCGTGAGAGCCCGGATTACGGCCCATTGGTCGGGGTTGGTGTCTTGCGCCTCGTCGATCAGCAAATGATCGATGCCGCCATCCAGCTTGTACAACACCCAGGCAGCGCCGCCATCCTGGGTCAGCAGGGCGGCGCTGCGCGCGATCAAATCGTCGTAATCGAGCAGGGCGCGCGCATCCTTGCGGGCCTGGATGCGATCGCCAAGCGACAATGCCAGGCGCAGCAAAGCCAGGGTCAGATCGATTCCGGCGAGCCCCCGCTCGCGCTGCCGGAGCGCGAACAGCCTTTCCGCTTCGGTCTGCAGCCAGGCGCGGGCGCCGGGCCGGGCGGCCTCGACCTCTTTGCCGCACAGCCGGTCGCGGATGGTGTCGTCAAGCGTAAGAAACACGGACCGCCAGCTCTCGAGATCGAATTGCTGTTCGAGACCACGCAACAGAATGGCGCCGCGACGGCGGTCGCTCTCGGTGCCGTCCAACAGGGCAAGCGCGACCGGTCTGGCCGCCAGCCTGTCGATACCCCGCTCTGCCTCTTCCTGCAGACGGGCGGCGCTGTCATCCGGCAGCACCCCGAGGCGCCGCCGCAAAGCCCGGGCACCCTCCGCCAGAGTGTCGCCGCTCCACGCCGACAAGTGTCGCAGCCTGCCTGGTTCGCGGGTAAACTCGGCCATCACTTCGGCGAATCGCTGTTCATGCAGGGTCGCGGTCACCACCGCCAGCGCGGCAAGCAGGTCCGGGTCTGCGGTTGCCAGCATTTCCTCGCGCGCATCCGCCACCAATTCGCCGGCGTCGCGTTCGTCCATCACCTGAAAATGCGGCGCCAGGCCGGCTTCGAGCGGAAAGCGCCGCAGCAGCGACTGGCAGAAGGCGTGGATGGTCTCGATGCGCATGTCGTTGTCGAGCAGCCGGGCGAACAGCTGCCGCGCCCGGCCGCGCCCGGCCGCGTCGGGGGGGGCGCCCATTAACGGCGTCAAGGCGTGATCGAGGTCGAGCTCACTGGCAGTAGTCCAGCCGGCCAGCTGGGCGGTGATGCGATTGGCCATCTCGGCGGCGGCGGCCTTGGTGAAGGTCAGGCACAAAATACGCTCCGGTGCTGTGCCGGCCAGCAACAGGGCAAGCACCCGATCGGTCAGCACCTTGGTCTTGCCGGTGCCGGCCGAGGCGGCCACCCATACCGAACTGGCCGGCCGAATGGCGCGCCGTTGCACGCTGTCTGGGTCGGGACGGCTCAAATCTCACCCTGCTCGCCGCCGCCCCATTCCGACAGCCGCGCTAGATGGCCATAGTCGCTGAAACGGGGTGCGAAATCCGGGTGAGGCCGCGCCGCATAGGCGGTGGCGGGATCGTCGAAGCGCCGCACCAGCTCGGCCAATCCGGCGGCAGCCTGGCGGGTCAACAGCGCGATGTCGGCGCCGGCGGACCGTTCACTGCCGCCCTCGGCGCCGCCAGTCAGGCGCCAGAACGCCAATTCGCCAACCGGTGCGGCGGCGATTCCGGTGAATCCGCCGGCGCCGGCGATCATCGCTTCCAGCGGCAGCTGCGGCGCGAATCCGGCAGCGACCTCCTTGATGCTGGGTGGCGCGCCGGTTTTGTAGTCGATCACCGCCAGGCGGGTGTCCGCCAACACATCGATACGGTCGGCGGTGGCGGTGACGGTGAAGGGACCATAGGGCGCCGCCAAGGTCAGACTGCCGGCAATCTCGGCGTAGCTGTGGCGAAGAGTGGGACGACGCTTTTCCTCCTGCGCTACCAGCCACCGAGCGATACTGGCGAAACGCGGCCACCAGAAGGTCCATAGTCCAGGCCGGCTGGCGAAAGGTGCCAGACAGTCCCGCCCGATCGCCAGCAGGATCGCAAGGGCGTTGGATGGTAGCTTGCCGCTCGGAAAGCGGGCGAGAAAGCGCTGCATCGCCTGATGCACGGCGCTGCCATAGTCGCGCAGCGCGGGATCGGCATCGATCGGCTCGAGCGCCCTGAGCTTGAGGATCCGCTCGGCGTAAAGGCCATAGGGATCGCGCATCCACAGCTCGATGGCGGTGACCGGCAGGCGGCGCGGCCGAGCCGCCAGCGGTGGCGTCGGCGCCGGCGGCGCCGTCTCGGTCATGGCTGCCGGCCGATCGAGTTCGGCCGCCCAGTCCAGCCAGTCGCCGGATGGCCAGCCTTGCCGCCTGAGCAGCGCGTCAAGGCGCAGCAGCCAGCGCGACGGTTGGGTAGGCGCGCCGTCGGCCCGCACCGCCCGGGTCAGCGCCACCATTGGCGCGCACAGGCCTTGCGCGAAATCATGGGCGGCCAGACCGATCCGCCGACCTTCCGGCGGCAGCCCGAATTGCTGCCGCATCGGCCGGCTCATCCAGGGGTCGGGGGTGGGCGCCGGCGGCCAGCTGCCTTCGTTGAGGCCCCCCAGAATCAGCAGATCGGCCTGGTGCAGGCGCGCCTCGAGCGGTCCCCAGATCGCCAGCCGGCCGTGCCCGCCAAAAGCCGGCCGCACCACGATAGGCGCCATCAACTGCTGCAACAGGCTGGGATAATGCCGTCCGGCGAGCGCAGGGAAGATCGGCGCCGCATCGGTGAGCGCCGCCATCAAGGCGAAAGCGGCCGCGC
>Ga0302320_10006079_pt1 | contig 26904 bp, 24 predicted proteins | sample Bog_T0_3_FD_202130 | JGI IMG/M metagenome (GOLD analysis project Ga0302320, IMG submission 202130) | Peat permafrost microbial communities from Stordalen Mire near Abisko, Sweden - Bog_T0_3 | ecosystem: Environmental > Terrestrial > Soil > Wetlands > Peat | place: Sweden: Abisko, Stordalen Mire...
CCTTGCTCCCCAATAACTACGTGGCGGCGCTCAAGTCAGCCACGGGCGATCTGGCCAATGCAAAGGCCAACTACGATCTGCAGAAGGTGAATCTGGACCGCGACAGGGGACTGCTGACAAAGAACCTGATAGCCCAGTCCGACTATGACCTGCAGGCGGCCCAATTGGAGGAGGCGGACGCCCAGGTTCAGATCAAGCAGGCGGCGCTCGATACGGCGCAGACCAACCTCTCCTACTGCCGAATCACCTCGCCGATCGACGGCATGGTCATCTCCCGCAACGTCGACGTGGGCAATTCGGTCGCAGCCACGCTCAGTTCCCCGACCCTTTTTGAAATTGGAAACGACCTGACCAAGATGCAGATCGACGCCTCGGTGGCAGAGGCGGACGTCGGCAATGTCGAGGAGGGCCAGACCGTCAACTTTACGGTCGATGCCTACCCCAACCGGCAGTTTCACGGAGAGGTCTACCAGGTGCGCAATGCGCCGGTCACCCAGCAAAACGTGGTGATCTACGACGTCATGATCAAGGTGGACAATTCCGACCTTAAGCTGAAGCCGGGCATGACGGCCACCTCTTCGATTGTGATCACCCGGCATCCAGGCGTCCTGCGCCTGGCCAACAGCGGGCTGCGCTTCCGAAAGCCGGAGGGCATGGAGGTCGTGCAGGTGGGCGAAGAGGGGGCTGCGAAGGAGGGAGCGGCGGCGGCACCCAAGCAGGCGAGCCGGGAGGCCCTGCGCCAGCTCATGTCCGACGCCGGTTATTCCTTCGGCAACGGGCAGCCCTCGCCCGAAATCCGCCAGAAGCTCATCGATCTTGCCAAAGAGCGCGGAATCGAGCTGCCCGACCGGATCATGACCGGGGGCGGCCGGGGCGGAGCCGGCCGGAGCGGGGGCTCACCGGATACGCCCGTTTACCGGACCGTTTATCGCCTCCCTGCAGGCAGCACTCCCGACGCCAAGCCGGAGGAACTCCGCGTCCGAATCGGGATCACCGATGGCGCCGATACCGAGATTCTGGGCGCACTGAAGGAGGGTGATGTGGTTATCACGGGCCTGACCACGCCAGCGGCACCGGCGGGCGCGGCGGCGGCCAGCCCCTTCGGCGGAGGCGGCGGCGGTGGCCGGGGCGGGCCCGGCGGCATCGGCCGGTAGCCTTCGCCAGACCGCACCATGACCTCCGTCATCAAACTCGAGAATATCCACAAGGTCTATGACTCCGGCGAAGTCAAAGTGCACGCAGTCCGCGGCGTCTCGATTGAGATCCAGAAGGGCGAATTCGTCGCCCTGATGGGCGCCAGCGGATCCGGCAAATCGACCTTGATGAACCTGCTCGGCTGCCTCGACCGGCCGACCCAGGGTCGTTACCTGCTCGATGGCACGGATGTTTCCAACTTGAATCGCAACGAGCTGGCCGACATCCGCAACAAGAAGCTCGGCTTCGTCTTCCAGGGATTCAACCTTCTCTCACGCACGACGGCGCTCGAGAACACCGAGCTCCCCATGCTCTACGGCAACCGGGGGACGACGCGCCGCCAGATGCGCGACCGCGCCCTGCACTGCCTGAACATCGTTGGCCTGGGCAACCGCGCCGACCATTTCCCGAGCCAGCTGTCCGGCGGGCAGCAGCAGCGCGCCGCGATCGCCCGGGGCCTCGTGAACGAGCCGCAGGTGCTGCTGGCCGACGAGCCCACGGGCAACCTCGACAGCAGGACCTCGATCGAAGTCATGGGTGTCTTCCAGAAGTTGAACCAGGAGGGAATCACGATCCTCATGGTCACCCACGAGCTCGACATCGCGCGCTACTGCAAGCGCAACCTCATTTTGCGCGATGGCGAGCTTGTCAACGACGTGAAGGTCGCCGACCGCCTGATCGCCGACGATGAAATCCACCGCCTCCAGCAGGCGGAGGCCGCCGTAAAGCTGACGAAATAGTCCGCCATGCGCCTCTTTTTCACAATCTACGTGGCCCTCCGGGCCTTGCGCCGGAACAAGATGAGGTCCATCCTCACGGCCCTCGGCATCATCATCGGGGTCGGAGCCGTGATCGTCATGGTCAGCATCGGCGACGGAAGCGAGTCAATGATCGAGGCCCAGATTGCGAGCCTCGGCCAGAACATCATTCTCGTCTACGCGGGCAGTGCGACCAGCGGTGGCGCCCGCAGCGGCTACGGCGGCGCAGGCACGCTCACGATAGACGACGCAACGGCGATCAAGACCGAAATCCGCGACGTCATTGGCGTCAGCCCTGAGGTTCGCGGTGGCTCCCAGGTCCTCGCCAATGGGCTCAACTGGTCCACGCGCATCGTGGGCGAGAGCGAGGACTACCTGTCCATGCGCCAGTGGCCGCTTGCCGAAGGGGCGATGTTCAGCGACCAGGATGTCCGCGGCGACGCCAAGGTCTGCATCGTGGGGCAGACGATCGTGAACAACCTGTTCCCCGATGGAGATCCGATCGGGAAGACCCTGCGGATCCGCAACATGCCCTTCAAGATCCTCGGCGTCCTCGTGTCGAAGGGCTTTTCTCTCCAGGGCGTCGACCAGGACGACATGGTGATGATTCCCTACACGAGTGCCATGAAGCGCTTCTCGCGGCAGACCTTCCTCCCCTTCATCAACGTCCAGGCGGTCGACGGCGAGCACATGCCCGCGGCAGAGCAGGATATCGCCAATCTCCTGCGGGACCGCCACCACATCACCCAGGGCAGGGACGACGACTTCACCGTTCGCGACCAGCAGGAAATCGCCGACGCCGCTGCGGCGACCACCGCCACGATGCGCTACCTCCTCTTCGCCGTCGCCTGCGTTTCCCTTGTGGTCGGCGGAATCGGCATCATGAACATCATGCTCGTGTCGGTGACCGAACGCACACGCGAGATCGGCATTCGAATGGCCGTGGGCGCGCATGGCAGCGACATCCGCATGCAGTTCCTCATCGAGGCGGTCGTGCTCAGCCTCATGGGAGGCCTTCTCGGCATCCTGGGGGGCATTGGCGCATCGCAGCTTATTTCGCGGCTCAATCACTGGCCGACGCTGATTTCCACGGTCGCCATCGTCGCGGCCGTCCTTTTCAGCGGCGCGGTGGGAATCTGCTTCGGGTATTACCCGGCGAGCAAGGCGGCCAAGCTCGATCCGATCGAGGCTCTCAGGTACGAGTGATAGGTCCCAGCCCGTTTTTTGGACGGCATATCCCTCTCTCGTCGGGTGCTGCCAAGGCCAAGATTGCCGTCAAGGCCGGCCGCCAATGTGACCCCGGCTGCCCAGTGGGCACCCGCCGTGGTCATCCCTTCGGGACTCGGCTTCGCCTCGCCATCTTCGCGCTGTCGCGCTCCGTGCAGCCGTCAGGTCTGACGGCAAGATGGCGGCCCTGAGACGGCAAATGAGGCAGCAATCTCCTCGAGAGGGATATGCCGTCCAAAAATCGATGCCCACGGTCGAATTGACCATTGGTATCGCATGTCGTATTTGAAAGGGGATGTCGATCGATGCCCGGGATAAGTTTATAGAGGAGCTCAGGGCCGCGGTCCGCGGGGGCACCCTCGAGAAGCTGACGCTTGGGCGCCACCGCGGGGCGGACCGGACCCTGCGCAATCTGTTCGTGCGCCCCGTGAATTTGAAGGCGGGTCCGATGCTCGCCTTCGTCTGGCGGCACGAAACGCGCGACATCACCAAGAACCATCCGCCGGACGAAGGCCTGAGGATCCTCGAAGGCCTGGTTGGCGGGGATTTTCTGGACGCGCACCTGTTCACCGCGGCTGAGGTCGCCCAGCTGGAATGCGCCGCGGACGGACCGGCGAGGCTGCGGAAGACGAAGAGGCCTGGCATGGCGGAGGCCGCGAGAGCGCGCCTGCCCGAGCCGGCCGAACGGACGCACGATCGATCCAAGGACTATGTCATTTCGGCGGATTCCCCCTGGCTTGCCGCCCTCGGGGTCACCAATGCCGGCGGCCGGCCCCGGGAGGGAATGGCCGCGAAGTTCAGGCAGATTCAGAAATTTGCCGAGTTGCTCAGCCATTTTGCCGAGGAGGCGGGCTTCGCCGGCGGCGAACCCCTTTCCGTTTTCGACATGGGGTGCGGAAAGGGATATCTGACCTTCGCCGTCGCCGCCTCCCTGGGCGATCGCGTCCGCGTGCGCGGGGTCGAGGCCCGCCCAGAACTCGTGGCCTTCTGCAACCGCGTCGCCTCGGAACAAGGCTTTGGCGGCCGGCTTTCCTTCGCTGCGGGAACGATCGCGGACACGGCGTTCGACAAGATTGACATCCTCATCGCCCTTCATGCCTGCGACACGGCCACCGACGATGCGCTGGCCAAGGGCATTGCCGCGGGGGCGCGCCTGCTGGTCGTCGCCCCATGCTGCCAGAAGGAGGTCCGCCCCCAGCTCACCGCCCCGCCCGTCCTCGCCCGGGCGCTCCGGCACGGGATATTTCAGGAGCGCCACGCCGAATTCGCGACCGACGCCCTGCGGGCTCAGCTGCTGGAATGGGCGGGCTATCGCACGCAGGCCTTCGAGTTCGTCACAACCGAGCATACGGCAAAGAACCTCATGATCGCCGCGATCCGCGCGGGAGGGAGGGACGAGGGAGTTGCGCCGGCGATCCGCGAATTTGCCGCCTTTTATGGAATCAGGCGCCACGCACTCGCGCGCCAGCTCGGGTTCGAGCTTTGCGCCCCGTCGTGACCGGCGGCCGCATGCCAAGTGTTGCCGGGAAATCCTCTCGAAGGATGCGTTGCGAGCCTTCCTGCCCGCCTCCGGGGCCAGGACGGGCTGGGATCCCGCCTGGCCCGGCTTGGCGGGCATGCTGGGTCTTGGCGAGCTCCGCGTCCTTCGAGAGGATTTCCCGGCAACACTTGACTCGGCAGCGCCGGATACAGACCATCGCGGGACGTTATTTCCCGAACACAACTTATGAGCAGACAGTACAATAAAGTCATCAAACGGAAACGCCGCCACGCCTACCTGAAGCGCAGGAGGGCGGCGAAGAAGGCCGCGGCAAAGCCCGCGGTGAAATAGCGCCTCGGAAAGGGTCCAAAGGGCGGGTGAAAGCGCGGGCGAAGGTTCGGTGACGAACCGCCCGCGGGCTGCATTCCAGCGCATTGTCCCCGCCATCCGGCGATGATCAAAATAAGCCTCATTTCCCTCGGCTGCGCCAAGAATCTCGTGGATAGCGAGATCATGGTCGGGCATCTCCTGCAGGCGGGCATGAAGGTCGTTCCGGATGCAGAAGAGGCCGACGTGGTCATCGTCAACACCTGCTCCTTCATCGATTCGTCCAAGGAGGAGTCGATCGGCCACATTTTGCGGGCCCACGAGGGCCGCGGCCTGCGCAAGCGCCGCAGGGAACAAAAGCTGATCGTCGCCGGCTGCATGTCGCAGCGCTTTGCTAAGGCCTTGCCCGGCGAGCTTCCCGAGGTGGACGCCTTCATCGGGCTCGACCAGCTGACGGGGATCGTGCCGATAATCGAGGAGGTCCTTGCGCGGGGCGGAAACGGCGCTCCCGGCGATCTTCCAGGACCGGCGAACTTTGTCACGGAGCGCTCGACGTACATCCCCGACTACGACACGCCGCGTTTCCGGCTGACCCCCAGGCACACCGCCTACGTCAAGATCGCGGAGGGCTGCAACCATCCCTGCACTTTCTGCATCATCCCCCAGATACGCGGGCGCCACCGCAGCCGCACGGTCGAGAGTGTCGTCGCCGAGGCGCGCCAGCTCGTGGCCGAGGGCGTGCGGGAGCTGAACCTCATCTCCCAGGACACGACCTTTTTCGGGATGGACACCTGGGACCAGCGTCCAAATCCGCGGACGCCCGTCGACTCCTCCCGCGGAGCGGCGCTCACGACCCTCTTGCGCGAACTGAACTCGATTCCGGGTGATTTCTGGATCCGGCTGCTCTACACCCACCCCGCCCACTGGAGCGACGAGCTCATAACGACCATTGCGGAGTGCGGGAAGGTGGCGCGGTACGTCGACATGCCGCTCCAGCACATCAGCGAGCGGATGCTCGCGGCGATGCAACGGGAGACGGGAGGCGAGTACATCCGCGGCCTTGTGCGCCGTATCCGCGCCGGAATACCGGGAATCGCCCTGCGCACCACGTTCATCGTCGGATTCCCGGGCGAGACCGAGGCGGACGCCGATGAATTGTGCTCATTTGTCCAAGAAACGGCCTTCGAGCGCCTGGGCGTGTTCCGGTATTCGCAGGAGGAGGGAACCCGCGCGGCCAAGATGCCCGGCCAGGTGCCAGCGCGCGAGAAGGACAGGCGGTGGCGCCGTCTCATGGCCCTGCAAAGGGAGATCGCCGCCGACGTAAGCTCCCGCGCCGTCGGGCGGACGATCAAGGTGCTTGTCGAGGAACCGGGTGTCGCGCGCGGCGAGGCCGATGCGCCCGACATCGACGGCCGGGTGTACGTCCAGCGCAAGCTGCCCGTAGGGGAGTTTGCGCAGGTCACGATCACCCGTTCCCGCGATTACGACCTGCTGGCCCTGCCCGATGGCGACGAGCCGGCCGCGTTTAAGACCGCCAAGATGGCGAGCTGAACGGCAGCCCGGGTTTGGCTGGCGTTTGCGGCGCGGCTCGGGTTATTTCCCTGCCAGGGCAGTCCGGCTAACCTGCATCCATCACAGAACCGATGAAGATTGCCCGATATCGTCGAGCGAAAAGGACCGAAGGCGACCGAGCCGTGCTAGAAGCACGGCGCAGGGAGCCAGAGGACCTTTGCGCCGACGAGATTGGGCAGGATTCGTCGGAATCTGTGATGGATGCAGGTTAAGGCGCCCCCAATCCCATTACTGAACAAAGACACAATGCCCCGGGCGACGACGCCACCGGCAGACCCGGCGGAGCGCTCGCTGCGCTTTGGCCGGCGCGGGCCGGCCTTGTCCTGGCGATCGCGGGTGCGGGTTACCTGGCCGTGGCCTCGCTCATGGGAGGCTCGGTTGCCGGGTGCGGGCCGGGATCGGGCTGCAATCTGGTTTTATCCAGCCGCTGGGCCTACTGGATGGGAGTCCCGGTGAGCCTCCCGGCGGCTTTTGCTTACTCAATCCTGTTTGCCGCCACCTGGGCGCGCCGACAGGCAAGGCCGCTCGGAGAGCTGTCGATCGCCCTGAGCGCCGTGATCGTCGCGGCGGCGTTCTGGTTCATTTTCCTGCAGTACGCGGTCATCCACAGTTGGTGCCGGTTCTGCCTGGCGACACATGCATGCGCCCTGTTCTCCGCGTTCTGGCTGCTCGCCCCCGCGTTCAGGCCGCCTGCGCGCCCTGCCGAAGGCGCCGCTCAACCGCCCGTCCCCAAGCCCCTGAAGGCCGGCCTTATCCTCGGCGCTGTCGGATTTGCCGCGCTGATCGGCGGCCAGTTTGTCTTTGTCGAGCATCTCGGCTACGTCCTGATCCCGGCCAGCCTGGGGGGGCGCTCGACGACAGGCCAATTGATCCTAGACTCCGGAAGGATCGGATTGGACCCGAAGGAGCTTCCTATGATTGGAACGTCCTCGGCCCGGGGTTTCGTGGTGGGGCTGTACGATTATACCTGCACGCACTGCCGCCGCCTCCACCCCCTCCTAAGGGAGGCCCAGGAGCATTTCGCGGGGCGTGTGGCCTTCGTCATGCTCCCCGTTCCGTTGGAGGCCGACTGCAATCCGATGATACCCGTCACCGATCCGGCCAATCGCGGCGCATGCGACTATGCGCGGCTCGGCCTCGCCGTCTGGCGGGGCCGTCCGGACGCGTTCCGGGAATATGACGACTGGCTGTTTGGCGCCGGTTCGCTCCCGACCCTCGCCGAAGCGCGGGCCAGGGCGGAGCAACTCATGGGCAGGGCATCCTTGGAGCAGGCACTGGCCGACCCTTGGGTCGATCGCCAGATCGCGACGGACGTGAGGCTCTACATTGCCGCGAGCCAGGCCACCAACAGTCTCCGCCTGCCGCAGCTCATCTTTGCGGACGCGGTGGTTTCCGGATCGGTTGCCGACGCCGCCGAATTGGAGCGCATCATCGCCGAGCGCACGCCGTTGGCCCAGTCGGACGGGCACTGAGGCCAGCGGGCCGGCTCTTGACGCAAGCCCCCCCGATCACCTCCGCACCCGCGCCACCTCGGCCGCATAACGGCCGATAATCCCGTCGAAGCTTCCGTTGCTGAAAAAGACGACGACACGGTCCGGGCCGCGCTCGGAGAGCGTCGCGGAGGAAAGGGCCGCAAGGAGCGAGGCGTTGCTTGCAAAATCGCGCGCCGCGCACCCCTCCTTCGCCAGAGCCTCGGCGACTGCGCGCCCGTCGAAGCGCTCCTCCTCCCGGAGCCTTTCGCCCCGGTTCACGGGGCCCAGATAGACCTCGTCCGCCTCGCCAAGGGCCCTCCGAAAATCCTCCTGCAGCGTCTTCACCCGCGCCGTGTTGCTGCGCGGCTCGAAAACCGCTGTCAAGCGCGCTCCGGGAAAGCGCACCCGAAACGATCGAAGCGTTTCACCGAGGGCGGTCGGATGATGCCCAAAATCCTCGATTACAGTCAGGCCGCCCGCCGAGGCCAGGACCTCCTGCCTGCGCCGCACGCCCCGGAACCGCGCAAGGGCGGACAGGTCGAGGCGGTCCGGCTCCTCCGGGTAAAGCGCCAGCCCGCAGGCCGCCGCCGCCATGGCCGCGTTCCTCGCGTTGAAAAGCCCCGGCAGGGACCAGCGCACGTCCGCCCACTCCCTCCCCTTCCATGACAGCCTGAATCGCGATCCGCCGGCCGACTCCGCAAAATCCTCGATCCTGGCATCGTTGTGGCCCCGCAGCCCGATCCGGACGGTCCGCGTCCATTCCATGGGTCCGAGGGCGGCGATGTTGTCATCATCCCCATTGAGCGCTATGAAGCCGTTACGCGGCACGATGCGGGTCAGGTGCCTGAACGTGCGCTGGACGTCGGCCAGGTCGCGAAAGATGTCGGCGTGGTCGAACTCGATGTTGTTGATGACTGCGACGTGGGGGGCGTAATGGATGAACTTGCTTCGCTTGTCGAAGAAGGCGCTGTCGTATTCGTCGCCCTCGATGACGAAAGGGTCGGATGCGGCCCCGAGGCGGCTTCCCGTCGGCGGATCCAGGGGCGCCCCGCCGATCAGGTAGCCCGGGTCGCGCCCGTTTTCCCGCAGCAGGAATGCCGCAATCGCCGTCGTCGTCGTCTTCCCGTGCGTCCCGCAGATGACCACGTTGCGCCGCCTGTCCAGGACGAATTCGCGAAGGGTTTCCGGAAGGGAGCGGAATGGAAAGGCCCGGGTCTCGAGCAGCCACTCGACCTCCGGGTTTCCGCGGGTCATCGCGTTGCCCACGACGACCAGGTCCGGACCCAGGGCCTTCAGCCGCTGAGGATCGTAGCCCTCGTACACGGCGATCCCCGCTTCGGCAAGGACGGTGCTCATCGGAGGATAGACTCCCGCGTCGGCGCCGAGCACCTCGTGCCCGGCCGAGCGAAGGAGGAGGGCCGCATTGCCCATCGCCGTCCCGCAAACCCCCATGAAATAGAGCTTCATATTTGCATCCGATCCTAAGCGTGTCGCGCCATCGATTGCGACACGGCATTGCCGCAACCCAGATGCAATCGTGTAAGGAATTTCCTCACAAGATTATCCGGAATGCGCCCGCAGACAGTTTCAACCCCCGGCTGGTATGATACCAGGATGCCCCCTTCCGTCTCGCTCTCGGCACCCGCGCTGGCCGCGCCGGGCTTCCTTCTGGCGCCCGGCAGGCCGGCGATCCCCGCCCAGCCCGCTTGCGGGTGCCGCTCCAAGGCGGCCGCGATAAGCGCCACGATCCTGACCAAGAACAGCGCCGCCCGGCTCGACGAGGTGCTTCGGGCGCTCAGTTGGTGCGATGAGGTGCTCGTTCTCGACACTGGTTCGACCGACGAGACGATCCGGATCGCGGGGCGGCACCCGAATGCCTCAATTCACCGGCTGGACGGCCCGTTTCCAGGCTTCGGCCGCGCACACGGGCGGGCCGTGGCCCTTGCGCGCAACGACTGGATCCTGTCGGTGGACAGCGACGAAATCGTCTCATCGGCGCTTGCGGAGGAGATTTCAGGCATTCGCCTGGATCCGAACACGGTCTATTCGATTCCATTTCACAACTATTTCGGCGGCCGCCTGATCACCACCTGCGGCTGGTACCCCGAAACCCACGAGAGGCTCTTCAACCGCACCGCGACCAGCTTCTGCGCGAGCGAGGTCCATGAGCGCGTGCAGACCCACGGTCTCAAGCAGGAGCGGCTTCGCAATCCGGTTGGGCACTACTCCTACGGCTCGCTCGGGGATTTCCTGCGCAAGATGCAGTTCTACAGCCAGCTTTTTGCCGATCAACACGCGGGCAGCAGGCGCTCCAGCGCGGCCAAGGCCGTCACCCGGAGCACATGGGCCTTCTTCAAGAGCTACTGCCTGCAGCGCGGCTGCCTGCAGGGGCGCGAGGGCCTCATCATCAGCGCCTACAAGGCGCAGACCGTCTTCTGGAAGTACCTGCTCCTGGAAGAGGCCAATATGGACCTTTGCCGGTGAACCTGCTGGTGGTCGCCTATCACCGGGCGCGGGGCGGCCCGGATGGCAACCCGCCTGCGATGCTTGAAGCCCATTTTGCGCACCTTGCGCGACGGTGTGCGTGCGTGGTGCCCGGCGAGCCCCTGGAACCTGGCAGGATCAATGTGTGCCTGACATTCGATGACGCCTACTTCGATTTCTATTCGGTCGTCTTCCCCCTGCTTCAAAAGCACAATCTAAAGGCCGTCCTCGCCGTTCCCACTGCCCTTATCGCCGAGAGCGCAAGGCTTCCGGATGACGTGCGGACAAGCGGAGGCGGAAAGATCCGCGCCACGGAGATGGATCAGCACTTCCATTGCACGTGGCCGGAACTGGCGTCCTTGGTGTCCAGCCGGCGGGTGGTCGTTGCCGCCCATGGCCTTTTCCATGAGCGCCTCGACTCCAAGGACGCCGACCTGGACGCCGAGATCGCTCTCTCCCGAGAGATCCTGGCCAGGCGCCTTTTGCAGCCCGTGGACAGTTTCGTCTTTCCCTACGGCCGCTTCTCGCCGGAGGCCCTGCGCACGGTCAGGCAGCATTACCGTTACGCATTTCGAATCGGCGGGGCGATGAATCGCGGCTGGTCCGGGCGCCTGATCTACCGGGTCAACGGCGACTGCCTCGCCGCGCCGGACGCCCTGTTTTCGCCGGCCAGGCTCGCGCGTCTTCGCGCAGGTTTTTACTGGAATCGGCTCCGCGGACGCTGAGGGCGGACAGCGATCCTCTATTGCCATGGCCTCCGTCCGCGGCAGAATGGAGCGGCTTGTGAAAACTGCGCTGCCCTCCCCGGTGACGAAAAGTTCGCATCAACATCCCGCTTCCGTCCGGTCCCGCGTGTTCCTGATGGACGACCACCCATTGGTGCGGGAGTGGCTGGCCAGCATGATCGCCCTCGAGCCCGACCTCGAAATCTGCGGCCAGGCCGACGAGGCGGACGGGGCGCTCGCCATGATGGCCTCGGCCAGACCCGACATCGTGATGGTTGACCTCACGCTGCCGCGCGGCTCGGGCCTGGAGTTTATCAAGGACTTGAGGGCGCGTTTTCCGAAGGTGCGGCTGCTCGTTCTGACCACCCACGACGACGCCGCGGTCGCGGTTCGGGCATTCCGCGCCGGCGCGCACGGCTACGCGATCAAACGAGACCCGGGCCCACGGATCATCGAGGCGATCCGGGCGGTCCTCGCCGGGAAGTTCTACGCCAGTTCCTCGCTGGCGGCCCAGCTGGCGGGCAAGCTTTTCGGCGGCACGGCACAGGCCGGGCGGTCGGCGGATGAGCTGCTGAGCGACCGCGAGATGGAGGTCTTCCAGCTCCGGGGCCAGGGCCGCAGCGCCAAGGAGATTGCCGATCTCATCCACGTGAGCGCCAAGACGGTCGGCTCCTACGAGGCGCGCATAAAGGACAAGCTCGGCCTCAAGAATGCCGGGGCGCTCATGCGCGAGGCGGTTCTCTGGGAAGACCGGCAGCGCGGCTTGTGACGGCTGCCGCCTGGCCGGAACGAATGGATTTTCAACACCTGCCGCCAAGGGAAACAACAACACCCAGGAACGAAGCACGATGACATTCCCCCATCATCCGGCTACCGCGTCCAGGCGCCCTCGCGCGCCGGTTTGCCGGATTGCGCTTCTCTTTTTTCTGGCGGGCCTTGGCGCCGCGGTGCCGCGCGCCGCGGGCCAGGCCGAGCCTGTGCTCCCGCCGCCGGACGATCTGAAAAAACTGAGCGTCGACCAGCTGCTGGACATGGTGGTCACCTCCGTTTCCAAGCGCCCCGAGAAACTCCTCGACGTGGCCTCCGCGATCCAGGTCATAACAGGCGAGGACATCAGCCGCGCCGGCGCGACAAGCATTCCCGAGGCGCTGCGCCTCGCTTCGAATCTGGAGGTGGCGCAGGTCGACTCGCGCCAGTGGGCCGTCACCGCGCGCGGCTTCAACGATCTTTTTGCGGACAAGATGCTTGTCCTCATGGATGGGCGCTCGGTCTACACGCCGCTCTATGGGGGCGTCTATTGGGATGTGCAGGACACCCTCCTCCAGGACATCGACCAGATCGAGGTCATCAGCGGCCCCGGCGCGACACAGTGGGGGGCCAACGCCGTCAATGGCGTCATCAACATAACGACAAAGAGCGCCAAGGATACGCAGGGCGGGCTCTTGTTCGCCGGTGGCGGGACCGAGCTGACCGAAGACGCAGGCGGCCGCTATGGCGGCACGCTTGCGCCGGGCGTTTATTACCGCGTCTATGCGAAATACACCGATCGCGGCAATTCATTCGATCCCGGCGGTCAGAATGCGAACGATGCCTGGCGCACCGGCCAAACCGGGTTCCGGGTCGATTGGGAGGCAGCGGGAGGGAACGTTCTCACGTTCCAGGGCGACGCCTACGACGCCACCATGGGCCAGGTGGGGCCGGACAACATCCGGGCGAACGGCGGCAACCTCCTCGGCCGCTGGTCGGACAAGCTGTCCGAGACCTCGGATTTCAGGCTCCAGGTCTACTACGACCAGACCCACAGGCGGATTCCAGGCACATTCACCCAGGACGTCGACACCTATGACACGGATTTTCAGTACCACTGCGTGCTGGTCGGCACAAACGACATCGTCTGCGGCTTCGGATACCGGAGGCAGGACGACGACATTGCCAATTTCTCTCCGGCCCAGGCGTTCCTTCCTCCCGACCTCGGCCAGAATCTGCTCAACGCGTTTGCCCAGGACGACATCGCGCTGGTCCCGGACCGGTGGCACCTGATTGCCGGCTCGAAGGTCGAACACAACGATTACACGGGCTACGAACTCGAGCCGAGCGAACGCATCGCATGGACCCCTGACAAGACCCAGACCGTGTGGACCGCCATTTCGCGGGCCGTCCGCACGCCCGACCGCGCCGACGTCGATCTCTACGCGCCGGCCAACCCGCCGTACACGATAGCGGGCGGCCCCAATGTCGTTTCCGAAGAGCTCGTCGCGTACGAGCTGGGTTATCGGATTCAGATCGATCCGCGGCTGGCCGTCTCGATTTCCACCTTTTACAACGACTACAATGACTTGAGAAGTCTAGAGCCGCTCGATCCGCCAAAGCCCTTTCCAGTCGTTCGCAGCAGCGGCCTTGTCGGGCAGTCCGCGGGCGCCGAGCTGACGGCGGATTGGCGCGTCACAGGCGCGTGGCGTCTGCGCGCGGGTTACACGGATTTGCGCGCCAGCAGCGAGCCGCAGCCGGGTACGCCCGATCGAAGCGCCAACCGAAGCGTGGCCCATGACCCAAACCAGCAGTTCTCGCTTCATTCGCTGTGGGATGTCACGCCGGAATGGCAGCTCGATGCGGACTTCCGCGCCGTCGGGCCCATTGGCAGCCAATCGGTCCCTGGCTATGCCGAATTGAACCTGCGGCTAGGCTGGCGGCCGGTCACAGCCTGGGAATTCTCGATTGACGGGCAGAATCTCCTGCACCGTGAACACACCGAATTCAACACCCCCGGAACACGCAGGGAGATTCCGCGCAGCGTCTACGTTCGGACATCATGGCGCTTTTGATGCCCAAGCGATTCAGGCAGCTCCGCCTCGCGGCGGTCTGCCGTCTGGCGGCCTGGTGTGCGGCCTCAGCCCTGGTGCCGGTGGCTGCGGCGCAGGCGCCCGCACAGACGGCCATCTCGGCGGAGAACCAGCTCAAGGCTGTCTTCCTGTTCAATTTTGCGCAATTCATAGCGTGGCCCCAAGGTGCGTTCCAGAGCCTGCAGTCGCCCATTATCATCGGCGTCCTGGGCGACGACCCCTTCGGCCCCTATTTGGACAGGGTCGTGCAGGGCGAAAAGATCGGAAACAGGCCCCTGGTGGTGCGCCGGTATCTTCGGGCGGAGGATGCCGCGGAGTGCAGCATCCTTTTCATAAGCCGATCGGAGGCCGGCGATTTCGACAGGGTCAAAGAGAAACTGAAGGGGCGCAGCCTCCTGACCGTCGGCGACTTCGCCGGCTTTGCGCGCCTGGGCGGGATGGTCAGATTTGTGACTGAGAGCGGAAAGATCCGCCTTAGAATAAACGTATTCGCGGCGAAGGCCGTCGGCCTGACGATCAGTTCCAAACTCCTGGCCCACGCCACGATCGTGGCGACGGAGGACAACTAGCCCATGCGTTTTCAGGACAAACCCATCGGGCTGAAGCTGACGGCCATCATCCTCGGCACGAGCGCCGTCGTGCTTCTCCTGACCTGCACGGCCTTTCTTGCCTACGACGTTTTCGCCTTCCGCAAGGACTCGGTTCGCCAGCTCTCCACCCTGGGCGAGATTGTCGCCACCAACAGCACGGGCGTCCTCGCCTTTGCCAACCAGGATGACGCGACGGAGATCCTGGCGGCCCTCCGGGCCGAGCGCCACATCGTCGCGGCCTGCCTCTACGACCGGCAGGGGAGGATCTTTGCCCGCTACCCGGCCGGAACCCCCGACGAAGCCTTCCCCGCAGCGCCGGAGACGGACGGGTACCATTTCGAGAGCGGCCATCTGGTCGGCTTTGCCCCTGTCGAGCAGGTGCTGGGCCAGCGCCTCGGAACCCTTTACCTCAAGTCGGACATGGCCGCCCTCTACGACCGCCTGCGCCTCTATGCAGGCATCGCCATCCTTGTGATCGCCGTCTCATCTCTGGTCGCCTACACCCTGTCGCGAAAGCTCCAGCAGCAGATTTCCCGCCCGATCCTGGCCCTTGCCGAGACGGCAAAGGCCGTTTCCGACCGGCAGGACTATTCGGTTCGCGCTCAGAAATTCGGAGACGATGAGCTGGGCCTGCTCACCGCGGCCTTCAACCACATGCTCGGCCAGATTCAGGAGCAAAACATGGCCCTGCAGCAAGCCTACGATGACCTGCGCCAGACGCAGCTGGCAATCACCCAGCAGGAACGCCTGCGGGCGCTCGGCCAGATGGCGAGCGGCATCGCCCATGACATCAACAATGCCATCTCCCCGGCGTCGCTCTACGTCGAGTCCCTCCTCGAAAGGGAGCCAAACCTGAGCGAGAGGACCCGGACCTACCTGACCACGATCCAGCGCGCGATCGACGACGTCGCGCAGACCGTCCGGCGTCTGCGGGAATTCTACCGCAAGCGCGAGCCGCAGCTGACGCTGACGCCCGTCGACCTGAACAAGTCGGTCGAGCAGGTTGCGGATCTGACGCGCGCCCACTGGGCCTATACGGCCCAGCAGCGGGGCATTGTCATCCGGATGACAACGGAACTGGCGCCCGCTCAGCTCGCCGTCATGGGGGTCGAGAGTGAGATCCGCGAGGCCCTCACCAACCTTATTTTCAACGCCGTCGACGCCATGCCGGAAGGCGGAACGCTAACCCTTCGCACCGGCGTTGTGCACGGCAGGGCGCCCGGGGCCGGACCGGCGGAACCCTCCTTCGCCAGCGTCGAAGTGTCGGACACCGGAACGGGCATGGACGAAGAGACCAGGCGGCGCTGCATGGAGCCGTTCTTCACGACAAAGGGGGAGCGCGGAACGGGCCTCGGGCTTGCGATGGTGTACGGAACCGTGCGGCGCCACGACGCGAAGATCGAAATCGACAGCGCTCCCGGGCGCGGAACGACGGTGCGCCTGCTCTTTCCGCTGCCAACGACCGTCCTGGAGCTCCCGCCCGACGACCTTCCGGGCCCGCGGCCGTCGTCCCCCCTGCGCATCCTCATCGTCGACGATGATGCCGTTCTCCTCGATTCCCTGGCCAGGACGCTCGCGGAAGAGGGGCACGCGGTGACGCAGGCCAATGGCGGGCAGGCGGGCGTCGAGGCCTTCCTCGAGGCGCAGCGCTCTCAGCGGCCCTTTGCCGTCGTCATAACCGACCTTGGCATGCCGCACGTGGACGGCCACCGGGTTGCCAGCGTCGTCAAGGCGGCTTCCCCGGGCACGCCTGTCTTTCTTCTGACCGGATGGGGCCAGGGCCTGCCCGCCGAGGGTGGAATGCCCTTGCACGTGGACCGCGTGCTGACCAAACCACCGAAGCTGCGCGAGCTGCGCGAGGCGCTGGCTGCCGTCTAAACACCCGGGAACCGCCCAAAATGCCAAGACAACAAGCCGGCCGCGTGCTCGTCGTCGATGACGAGATCTCGCTGATGACCGCCCTTCGCGACACGCTGAAGGCCGAGGGCTACCGGGTGACCGCCGTGGCCTCGGGGGCCGAAGCGCTGGCTGCACTGAAGCCCGGGGGATTCGACCTTGTCCTGACGGATCTGGTGATGCCGAAGATGGATGGGATTGCGCTTCTAAAGGAAGCCTTTGCGATCGATCCGGCCTTGGTTGCCATAATAATGACCGGCCACGGATCCATTCCCACGGCCGTCGAGGCCATGAGGACCGGGGCCATCGATTATGTGCTCAAGCCGATCAAGCTGCAAGCGCTGCTGCCCGCCCTGGAGCGCGCCCTGACCGTCCAGCGCCTCCGCAGAAAGAATGCCGAACTGGAAAGGCAGGTGCAGGATCACGCGGGCCGACTGGAATCGGCAAACCGGGATTTGGAGGCGTTTTCCTCGTCCGTCGCCCACGATCTTCGCACGCCCCTGCGGACAATCAGCGGCTTCATCGAGATCATCCGCGACAACCATATGGGGAACCTGCCCGCGGAAGTGCGGCACTACCTGAACCTGATCGACGCCGGGGCGGAGGAGATGGACGGGCTCATCAGTGCGCTCCTCTCCTTTTCCCGCTTCGGCCAGCAGGCCCTCACCCGCGTCGCAATCGACCTTGAGCGGCTTTGTCGCGACGTCTTCAACGACCTGGAGCGGGAGACGGCGGGGCGCCTCGTGGAGCTGCGCATCCAGCCGCTGCCGGCTGTGTCCGGCGATCGGGTGCTTCTTCGCCAGGCACTGGGCAACCTGCTCTCAAACGCGCTCAAGTTCACCCGCAAGCGCGAGCGCGCGCTCATCGAAATCGGATCCGCGCCGGGCAACGCCGATTCGTCTCCGGTCTACTTCGTGCGTGACAACGGCGTCGGCTTTGACATGCGCAATGCCGAGAAGCTTTTTGGCGTCTTCCAGCGCTTGCATCATACCCACGAGTTTGAGGGCACAGGCGTGGGGCTGGCCACGGCCCGGCGGATCATCGAGCGGCACGGGGGCCGCATCTGGGCGGAGGCGCTGCCCGATGCAGGCGCCATCTTCTTCTTCACGCTGCCTCCGGGCCCGCCCGATTAGGAAAATAATTGGGCGGAAAAGGCCGGCTGCAACCATCGGCGCAGCCGGACAGCGCGGTCATTGGTGCTTGATAACTCAATGGCCGAGCCCCACCCTTTTCGCTTCGTGCCGCCGGAAGTCTGGTGCAATGCCTGATGCGGCAACGATATCCGATACCCATAAACCCCGAGAGTTATGCAAGTCACCCTTACCTGGCTCGATTACCTCATTTTGCTGACCTATACCGGCTTCGTCGTCGGAATCGGCTTCGCCCTCAAGAAATACATGAGGAGCTCCTCGGACTTCCTCACTTCCGGCCGCTCGCTTCCGACCTGGGTCACGGGACTCGCCTTCATCTCGGCGAACCTGGGCGCGCTCGAGCTCGTCGGCATGGCGGCCAGCGGCGCCAAGTACGGAATCATCCAGGCCAACTTCTACTGGGTCGGCGCCATCCCGGCGATGGTCTTCCTCGCCGTCTTCATGATGCCTTTCTACTACGGCTCCAAGGCGCGGTCCGTGCCGGAATACCTGAAGATGCGCTTTGACGAGCGCGTGCGCACGCTCAATTCGATCTCCTTCGCCGTGATGACGGTGTTTGCGTCAGGCATCTCGATGAATGCGCTGGCGAAGCTCCTCCACCTTCTTCTCGGCTGGGACTACAACTGGAGCCTCTGGATCTGCTCATTTGTCGTTGGGGTCTACGTCCTCAAGGGCGGCCTCACGTCGGCCATCTACACGGAAGTGCTGCAATTCTTCATGATTGTCCTCGGATTCGCCCCGGTCGTCTATCTGGGCCTCAAGGATGTCGGCGGCTACCATGCGATGACAGAAATGCTCAAGGGCGTGGCCACCAACCCTGCGGCGCTCCACCTGAGGGACACCGCGACAACATACAGGGCCGACGCATGGACAAGCGCGTGGAAGCCGCTGCTGGCCGGACCCGCCTACAATCCCATGGGCGTCGACTGGTTCGCCATGGTTTTCGGCCTCGGGTTCGTCCTGTCATTTGGCTACTGGTGCACCAACTTCCTCGTCATCCAGCGGGCCATGGCCGCCCGCAACATGACCGCCGCGCGCAACACCCCGCTCGTGGCCTCGGTGCCAAAGATGCTTTTCCCCGCCCTCGTCATCCTTCCGGGCATGATCGCGGTCGCATTGATGACGATGCCCAACAAGGGATATCGGATACCTGCGCCGATCCTCGACAACGCCGTTTACGCCAAGGCGATGACGGTCGTGGCGGCCGACGCCAATGCGCCCGCCGACCAGGCGTTCAAGGATGTCAGCGCAGCCGTCGGGAAGAAGATGGATGCCGTCAAGGTCGCCGCCCTCGTCAAGGACTTCGCCGCGGCGCCATTGGCGCCGGACGTCTTCCAGGACCGCCTGTGGAACGCCGTCGCAGAATACGACTACGACGGCACGATCCTTTCGCTCGTCAAGCGCTACTGCCCGCCCGGCCTCCTCGGCCTGGCCCTAACGGGCCTCCTCGCCTCGTTCATGTCGGGCATGGCGGGCAACGTGACCGCCTTCAACACGGTATGGACCTACGACCTTTACCAGGCCTACTTTGCGCCGAACAAGTCCGATTCGCATTACATGCGGATGGGGCAGATGATGACCATCGTCGGCATTCTGCTCAGCATAGCCTGCGCGTATTTTGCGTCCATGTACAACAATGCGATGGACATCATCCAGCTAGTGTTCGCCTTTGTGAACGCCCCCCTGTTCGCCACATTCCTTCTCGGGATGTTCTGGAAGCGCACCACGGGCACGGGCGCCTTCCTCGGCCTGATCTTTGGAACGGCCACCTCCGGCGTCGTCCACGCGCTCACCATCTCCCAGGGCAACGCCCCCGGCATGAAGGGCGGGTACCTGGGCGTCGTCCACGTTTTCCCGAGCGAGATGGCCCAAAACTTCTGGCTGGCCATATTTGCCTTCCTGGTCTGCTTCGGTCTGACGGCGGGCATCTCACTGGCCACCGGGCGCACAAAGACGGACGATGACCTGAGGGGCCTCGTCTATTCGCTGACTCCAAAGATCAGGGATGAAGGCACGCCCTGGTATCAGCGCCCTGCCGTCATCGGCACCGCGCTCATCGCCGTCTGCGTCGTCATCAATTTCATCCTCAGATAGAAAGGAACCTACCATGGGTCTCGACATCCGCTGGCCAATCGGCCTCATGTTTTCGCTCGTCGGACTGTTAATGACAATCTTCGGCCTCGTCACCAACGGCGATGCCGAGATGTATCACCGTTCGCTCGACATCAACATCAACCTGATCTGGGGCATCGTCCTGCTGATTTTCGGCGGGTTCATGCTCTGGCTGGCTTCACGCCGCAGGGGCGAACCCGGTTCGCCGGAGAAGAAATAGTCCGTACACCCTTCACTTGATCTCCCGCGAGGGGCGATGCGGCCCCGCCGTCCGCCCCCTTTTTCACCCGTGAGCCTCCAAACACTCGCCCAGCAGACCGCAGCCGATTTTGCCAGGACCTTTGGCCATGAGCCGACGTGGATCGCCGCCGCCCCCGGGCGGGTCAACATCATCGGCGAGCACACCGATTACAACGACGGCTTCGTGTTTCCGATGGCGATCGAACGCTACACGGTCATTGCCGCCGCGCCGAACAACCTGCCGAAGATCACCCTGCGAAGCGCCCTGGGCCAGGGCGCCGCGGCGATCGACCTCGGGCAACCGCTCAAGCCGGCTCCGAAGGGGGCGTGGTCCAACTATCCCGTGGGCGTCATCGCCGGCTTCATCGCGCGCAAGCTCGTGCCCGCCGGCTTCGACGCCCTGATCAATTCGACCGTGCCCTTGGGCGGGGGCCTGTCCAGCAGCGCCTCGCTCGAAGTCGCCACTGCCACGCTCGTCGAGGCTGTCCTCGGAACGAGGCTCGACCCCGTGGAAAAGGCCCTGCTCTGCCAGAAAGCCGAGCACGAATACGCGGGCATGCCCTGCGGCATCATGGACCAGTTCATCTCCACGCTCGGCCAGAAGGACCACGTGCTCCTGCTGGACTGCCGCTCGAGAAGGACGGAACTCGTGCCGTTCACCGACCCGGGGATGGCGATTCTGATAACGAACACGAACGTCAAGCACGAGCTGACGGGCAGCGAATACCCGACCCGCCGCAGGCAGTGCGAGGCCGCGGCAACGGCGCTCGGCGTTCCCTCGCTGCGCGACGCCTCCGAAGACCTGCTCGAGCGCTGCCGCGCCGGGATGGATGAGGTTGTCTTCCGCCGCGCACGCCACGTCATCGGCGAAATCGCCCGCACTCCCCTTGCGGCGGCCGCCATCCGACAGGGCGACTGGGCGCAGGCCGGCAAGGCGATGTACGCCAGCCACGCCTCCCTCAGGGACGACTACGATGTCAGCTGCCCGGAACTCGACACCGTCGTGGACATCGCCAGGTCGATCGGCCCGTCCGGCGGTGTTTTCGGCTGCAGAATGACAGGCGGCGGATTCGGCGGATGCACCGTGGCGCTGGTGAAGACCGACGCGGTTGACGCGGTGATGGCCACCCTCGGAAGGGAATACAAGGCCGCGACCGGCATCTCCCCGACCATGTTCGTCTCGCGCCCTGCCCAGGGTGCAAGCATCCTCAAGGCGGGCTAGGTGTCCGCAATCTCGGGCGGCCCTTTGTCGAGCCGGTCGCACGCGGCCAGATCGGGGAACGCCCGGATCCAGAGGGCGCCCACGACGAGCGTTCCGATTCCCCCGATGACCGTTGCCGGGACGGTTCCCCACCAGGCCGCGGTAACGCCCGATTCGAATTCGCCGAGCTGGTTGGAGGTGCCGATGAACAGTCCGTTCACGGCGCTGACCCGTCCGCGCATGTCCTCGGGAGTCTGCAGCTGCACCAGGGAACCGCGGATAACGACGCTGACGACGTCCGCCGCGCCCAGTGCGACCAGGGCCGCAAACGAAAGCGTAAAGGAGCGCGACAGGCCGAATACGACCGTGGCCGCGCCAAAGGCAAAAACCGCCGCGAACATCTTGCGCCCGGCTCGCCGACGGATTGGGCGCGTGACAAGGAGCGCGGTCATGGCGAGCGAGCCGAGGGCGGGCGCCGCGCGCAACGCGCCAAGGCCGCCGACCCCCACGCCCAGGACGTCCTGCGCATACGCAGGCAAAAGCGCCGTGGCTCCGCCGAGGAGGACGGCGAACAGGTCGAGTGAGATGCTCCCGAGGATCACCGGGTGACTTCGAATGTAGTGGATGCCGGAGAAGAGCGATGCGAGGGTCGCCGGAGGCCTCGACCTCTTGCCCCGTTCCGGTGAGATAAGGCTGAGAAACCCCGAACCCGCGAAGGCAAGCGCCGCTGCGGTTGCGTAGCAGAGCGGCGGACTCCAGGCGTAGAGCAATCCTCCCAATACCGGACCGACGATCGTGGAAAACTCGAAGATGCCGGAGGACCAGGCGACCGCCTCCGAGAGTTCGGCCGGGGCCACAAGCGCGGGGATCAGCGCCTGCGTGGCGGGCCGCTCGAATGCCCGGGCGGCGCCGATAACGGCCACTGCGGCGAACAGGACCGAAGGCCTCATCCAGCCTTCATGATTGCCGAAGGCGAGAAAAGCCATTGCCAGGCCCTGGACGCCGACCATGAGTCCCGAGATCATCCGCCGGTCCCAATGATCGGCCGCATGGCCCGCGGGAAGCGTGCAAAGAAACATCGGCAGAAACTGCGCCAGGCCGATCATGCCCAGGGCGAAGGTGCTGTGGGTGAAGGCGTAGACTTGCCAGCCGACGGCGACCGCCTGCATCTGGAACGCGAGGGTCGAGGCGCAACGCGCCATCGAAAAGCGCCCAAAGTCGGGATATGCGGAGATGATCAGCCGTCTTGCCATAATGGAGCCAAGCCCTTCGCCATGCCTCTGCAAGTCACACGATTGGAAAAAAGGATTCTCAGCATTCTCGCGATTCTCATCATCCTGGGTTTGATCGCCTTGGCGATCCGGTAATCGTGGCTTCATAGCAGGCAGCATCTCCTCGCGAGGACATGCCTCCGTCGATTCGGACCATGCTGACTTTTGCCTCGCAAACAGGGGCCCGAGGCCCATCCCTTGGGCGTTCTTGCAGACAATGAACAAGCTGCTGCCTTGGATTCTCGCGGTCTGTTTCGGCCTTGCGGCCATTTGGCTGGCCGAGCTCTACATGAGCGGCAGGGTCGAAAACGCCCTGCTTCACGATCAGCTTAGATTGACCGAGATGGAGTCGCAAGCTATTCGTAATCAATTGGAAGCTGAACGAATTGTGGAACGGCGGCAGCTGGCGGACGCCCTTGGTCAGGCCCAGCCAGCGCCTGGCCAGGCGACTGGGATGCAGCCTCAGCCCGCTGGCAAATAATTGCCTCTTGCCACGGCTTCGAGCGGCCCAATTCTTCGCAGGGAATGATCATCAAACCCAAGGTCCGCGGATTCGTCTGCGTCACCTCGCATCCCGCCGGCTGCGACGCCCATGTCAGGGAATGGATCGGCCATGTGCGGAGCCATACGGCGATCGGAGGAGGCCCGAAGAGGGTTCTCGTGATTGGAGCCTCCACCGGCTACGGACTCGCCTCGCGGATCACCGCCGCGTTCGGGTCGGGCGCGGCCACGGTCGGCGTATTCTACGAGCGGCCATCCGAGGACGGCCGCCCGGCCACGCCCGGGTGGTACAACTCCATCTCGTTTACCCGGGCTGCCCGCGCGGCGGGCCTTTATGCCCAGAACCTAAACGGCGACGCTTTCGGCGACGACGTCAAGCGCAGGACAATCGAACTCATCCGCAAGGACCTGGGTTCGGTTGACCTCATTGTCTACAGCCTTGCCTCTCCCAGGAGGATCCATCCCAGGACCGGCACAACCCACAAGTCCACCCTGAAGCCTGTGGGGGCGCCCTACGTGAACAAGACACTCGATACGGACACGGGCGTCGTGAGCACGATCAGCATCGAACCGGCGACCGAACAGGAAATTGCCGACACGATCGCCGTCATGGGAGGCGAGGACTGGGAGATGTGGATTCAGGCCCTGGGCGATGCCGGTTTGCTCGCATCCGGAGCCCGCTCGGTAGCCTACTCCTACATCGGGCCCGAGGTCACCTGGCCTATCTACAGGAACGGGACCATCGGGCTCGCCAAGAACGATCTGGAACGGGCGGCGCGGGCCATCGACGGACGCCTCGGGCGGCTGGGCGGCAGCGCCCTCATCGCCGTCAACAAGGCCCTCGTCACGCAGGCCAGCTCGGCGATACCGGTCGTGCCGCTCTATATCTCGATTGTTTACAAGATAATGAAAGCGCGCGGGTTGCACGAGGGGTGCATCGAGCAGATGAGGCGTCTCTTCGCGACTGAACTCTACGCGCCGGCCGGCCCGACCCTCGACGGGGCCGGGCGGATCAGGATCGACGACCGCGAAATGCTCGCCGAGGTGCAGGCAGCCGTCGCCGAGATATGGCCGCAGGTTTCGACCGAGAATCTCGCCCAGTTGACGGACATCGCCGGCTATCGGTCGGATTTTCTGAAGCTGTTCGGGTTCGGCCTTCACGGCATCGATTACGATGCGGACAGCGAGCCGCACGTCACGATGCCCTGAATCGGCTGTTTCTAACCGTCGAATCCGCCGACGGTGACTGACTTGCCGTTGTGCTTCGGCCCGAGGCCCAGGATGAAAGGGGCGGCGGTCTCGGCCCACTTCGAGGCCTTTGGGTAGGATGCGGCCCCGTCGGACCAGCACTTGCGGAGCATGTCCGTGTCGATGACGCCCGGGTTCAGGGGCACCGCGGCCATCCCTTCGGGCAGTTCTTCGGCAAGGGCCTTGGTGAGCCCCTCAATCGCCCACTTCGACGCGCAATACGGGGCGACTTCCGGGGAAACGCTGCGTCCCCATCCGGAGCTGAAATTCACGATCACCCCCTTCTTGCGCTCGATCATTGCCGGCGCAAGCGCCCGAATGACGTTGGCGACGCCGATGACGTTGACGTTGATGACCTGGGCAAACTTCTCCGCCGGCACCTGCCAGAGCGGGGCCGGATCGTTCATCACCCCGGCGTTATTGATCAGGATGTCGGGGGCGCCGTTGGCCAGCACCCGTTCGGCCCAGATCCCCACCTTCACCGGCTGGGTCACGTCGAGGACCTCGAATAGATGCGGCTCGGCATGGGCAAAGCGCAGCTCAAAGATCACCCCGCCGCTGCGGCCGCAGCCTGCGACCGTATGGCCGTTGGCGATGTACCAATCGGCCAGGGCCCGCCCGAGGCCCCGTGTGACACCGGTGATTGCTATGTACATGCCTTCCAGGAGGAGGGGTAACCAGCGCGCCTGCAATCCCCTAGTCCGGGATGCCTACCGCGTTTGAATGTGGACATTGTTTCCCAAACCCGCCTGCCGGCACGAATCCCAGACGAAGGCGAGCTTCTTGAGCTGCGTGGCCTCATCGGCCTTGATCAGAATCGGTATGTCCTTTCCGGCTTTTTGCACCTCATCGAGCTGGGCGACCAGCTGCTCATCCGTCACAGGGTGGCCGTTGAAGACCACGCTTCCGTCGCTCTCGATCGATATTGTGACGCTGTTCGTCAGCGTGTTCTTGCCCGCTGTCGAGATCTTCGGCAGCACGATATTCCGGATCTGACTCACGTTGAAACGCATCGTGACGAAAGCGAAGAGGACCAGCATCACGAGCACGTCGATCAGCGGCACAAGCGGAAGCTCGGGCCGCCGCCTTCTCTTGGTCCGGAGGCTGCTGCTCATCGAGCGGGTGCGGCCGGATTATCGGGAACAGATGGCGACCTCGCCAGGATGCGCTCCAGGAGCACGTCGAGACGGGCGGCGTGGTGGTCGATTCGCCTGCCAAGGTAGCCGTTGCCAGCGAGGGCGACAATTGCCACGCACAGCCCCATAAGTGTGGCGGACAGCGCGTAGCCGATGCTTTCCGTGAATTGGATCGGGTCGGGCATCTGCGTCTCGGGATCGATGACATTGAAGGCCGCGAGCAGGCCGGAAACCGTTCCGATTAGGCCGAGCAGCGGTGCGCCCGTATAGATCGTGTCCAGATAGCTCACCCCGCGCTCCATTCGCATGAACTCCAGCCGGGCGTAGGCCTTGGCGCCCTCGACGTCGCCCGGGTGGCGCTCGACAAAGGCGATGATCCGGCTGAGGGCCGAATGGCTGCCGCCGGTCACGGGTTTGCCCTGAAGGACGGCCTCCGCCAAGTCATTCGGGATGATGGAGGCCCCGCGCAGCGCAAAAGTGCGCTCGCAGATGATGAAGACCGAAAATAGCGAGCAAAGGCCGAGCGGATAGGCCAGGAGACCGGCTTCCTTGATGACGCGACCCCAATCGACAATGGCTAAGAACATGGAGCAGGAATGAGTTGAATGTGCCTGACTGTGACGCCAAACTAGGCGAAAGGTTCAAACATTCTCCGTAATATCGCTCCTTCGCCAAGCCCCAAAAAACTGATTTCAGGGCTGCATGTAGGCCAGTTGGCCGGCCTGAGCCCTTGCCTCTGGAAGACCCTCGAGCAATTCGCCGATGGCGTCCCAGCGCCCGTTGATGAGAGCGTCGCGGGCCGCTTCGCGGATCGAAGCGTTGACGGTCCGGCCGCCAAAGCGAACACTCTGCCCTGCAACATCAACTGAAATTTCCAGCGACGGATCGGCCGCGACCGCCGAGGCGATGGCAGCAATGTCCTCCCGGCGCGCCGACAGGCAGGGAATGCCGAGGGTTGTGCAGTTGCCGAAGAAGATCTCGGCAAAGCTTTCGGCGACAATCGCCTTGAAGCCGTGCTTCTGAAGCGCCTGCGGCGCATGCTCGCGCGAGGAACCGCAGCCGAAATTGGTGCCTGAGAGGAGGATGGTCGCCCCGGAAAAGCGGGGATCGTTCAGGGGATGGGGCTTGTCCGTTCCGTCCGCGTTCTTTCGAACATCGTAGAAAAGGAATTCCCCCAGCCCGTCGAAGGTCACGCATTTCATGAAGCGGGCCGGTATGATCCGGTCCGTGTCGATGTCGTTTCCCGGCACGGCGACGGCGCGCCCGGCGATTTGGGTTATCTTGGGTAGGGACATTTGTGTGGTTTCTTGGGGTAGCCTCTAGACTCCAAAGACTTCGCGGGCGTCCGCGACGGAGCCGGTCACCGCCGCGGCGGCGACCATGAGCGGGCTCATGAGGATTGTCCGGCCGGTCGGGCTTCCCTGCCGGCCCTTGAAATTGCGGTTTGACGAGCTCGCGCAGAGCTGGTCGCCGACGAGC
>Ga0302320_10006081_pt1 | contig 26903 bp, 21 predicted proteins | sample Bog_T0_3_FD_202130 | JGI IMG/M metagenome (GOLD analysis project Ga0302320, IMG submission 202130) | Peat permafrost microbial communities from Stordalen Mire near Abisko, Sweden - Bog_T0_3 | ecosystem: Environmental > Terrestrial > Soil > Wetlands > Peat | place: Sweden: Abisko, Stordalen Mire...
CTAATAATCAATCTGGACAACTCGGTTTAGGCGACAATAATAATAGACTATTCCCAACTATAATTCCAAATCTTAACCAGATTTCCAAGATCAGTGCTGGAAGCTCTCATTCGCTTTGTTTAGATAACAGAGGAAAAGTTTGGTCTTTTGGATCTAACGGCAATGGACAATTAGGCTTAGGTGATAGAAATGATAGAAATATCCCAGTTCTCATTCCTGGTTTAGAAAATATTGTTGAAGTTAGCTCAGGTGAAAATCATTCCCTTTGTTTGGATAATCAAGGAAGAGTTTGGGTTTTTGGTGGTAATGCTTTTGGACAACTCGGTTTATATAATAAAAGCGTTAGAGAATTAATACCAGTTTTAAATCCTTACTTAAGCAACATTATTCAAATTTGTGCGGTAGGACTATTTTCAATCTGTTTAAACGATCAAGGGCGAGTTCTAGTTTTTGGAGATAATAATCACATTCAGTTTGATCGTGGAACAATTTTCTTTTCAGACCAACCGATTGTAGTTGAAGGGTTAGACAATATTATGCAAATCTGCGGTACACCTCGTAGTTTAATGTTTATTAGGGCTCCATAAGTTAATATTTTAATTTCGATTTAAAGCCTAACTTTAAATTGTTTTGTAAATTTCACTATTGTTATTCGATTATAACTTTGTTAAATGAAATTTACTAGCATTTACGTTCTAAAAACTAACTAATTTTTAGAACTTTCGGAGAAGGATCCTAGATAAAAACCTTTTATTAAATCTATTTAAAAATTGCTACTAAAAAGTATTCCGATTTTACTCGATCTTTCGGCCAAAAATGATATTTTTTCTTTGGACAAAAAAGAAGAAAAAAGTTGAAAGGAAAGTTTTGCCAAAGCAATTTCATATTTTTAGTTTTAGGAAGAGAAGATGGATCCAATCTTCGGTCATGGTTATCAAACGACTCCTTCTCAAGCTTCTGATCATCGACAACCTTCGCCAGAACAAATGGCCAACAACAATCCAATCTTTCAGATGGCGCCTCAAGGATTCCAAGCAGAATTTGGTGGAGAACAATATGAACGATTGTCCCATCGAGATCAGATTCGTTTAAGACCTGATACCTATATTGGTTCTCCTGCAGGAATTGCCAACGAATCGATTTGGTATGCAGAACTAGCGAAGAACGCAGCAACCGATTTTGTTCCTATTAAGATTTATAACGCTAGTGCTCAAATTTCTCCAGCAATCATAGGTATCTCTAAAGAAGGCTTCGATAACATTTCTGATAATATCGAACGATCGAGAGTGGAAGGAATTGATCCAGGGATTCCAGAAATTGAAATGACTCAAAATTCGATTTGTCTTCGGAACTATGGTAAACATATCCCGGTAGTTATTCATCATAAAGAAAAGATTTGGACTCCTCATATGATCTTTGGTGTTCTTCTTACTTCCGATAACTATAATGACTCGATTGATCGATACAAGATTGGCAGAAACGGCTACGGTATTAAGTTAACTAATATCTTTAGTATTGTTTTCAAAGTAGTAATAGGAGATCCGGATAAGCACTTGAAGTATACTCAAATCTGGCAGAATGGAATGCTTAACGTTTCTGAACCTCTTATCGAAAGCTATGTTGGTCCTGGTTTTACTGAAATTACGTTTGTTCCCGACTTTCCTTATTTCTATGAAGGTGTTAATGTTGCTCCAGCTTTCTTAGAGTCGATGCAAGGTTATTATCTGGCTAGAACTATGCAGATGTCTTATGCAGCTCAAGTTGTTACTAGATTCAACGGAATCGATCTCGATTACCGCTCTGCTGAAACATTCTTCGAAGCTCACATGGAAACAAAGAATCCTCTTCGAAAACAGATTTATTGGAAGAGTCCCGACGGGAATGACGAATTTATTATTGCCGATATGCCTAATAAGGGTTTTCAAATCGGCTTCGTCAATGGAGTTCCTGTTCACCAAGGTGAGCATATCAACGAGTATATCAGAGTGATTTTTGAAAAGCTGGCAGAAAAGTTCGAAAAGGAACACAAGAAGAAGGTCACCATTGTCCATATTAAGCCTCATGTCGGCCTACTACTCAGATGTAAGTTAGATAAGCCAAGCTTTGATTCTCAAATCAAGCGAAAGTTGGTAAAGCCTAAACCAAAAATTAATCTCCCCAAGAAAGTTCAGACTGATATTCTTAAATGGGACGGCCTCGACGAGGAGCTCAAGAAGAAATTTGCTCTAAAGACCAAGTCGGAAATTAACAAGAAGAAACAAAAAGCGAGAGTTAAGAAACTTCATGATGCTACAATGGCTGGTATTAACGGAGAGTCTTGGAAGTGTACTCTTATTTTGACTGAGGGAGAAACCGGTTGCACGTTGGCTTTGAATGGCAACAAGTATCTTCCTGGAGGATGTCAGTACAACGGTGTTTATCCTTTGAGAGGAAAATTCATTAATGTTGATCGTCACACTGAAGAAAAGGTCGATGCCAATCAAGAATTGTGTGATATTATGGAAATTTTAAAAGCAGAAAAGGGTGTTGATTACACCAAACCAGAGAATTTTAACAAACTGCGTTATGGCAAGATCATGTTTATGACCGATGCCGATGATGATGGGCAACATATTCAAGGCCTAGGTATTAAGTTTATTTTTACTTATTTGCGATCAATTGCTCCATTTCAATTTACTCTGGCTCTTCTAACTCCAATTGTCATTGCTAAGAATAAGAAAACACATCAAGTCTTAAAATTCTACTATCACAAACAATTCTTAAATTGGCAAAAGACTCAAACACCAGAAGAATTGAAAGATTGGGAAATTGACTATAAGAAGGGATTGGGATCGTGGACCGCCACCAAGGATCAAATTCTCCAAGACCTTTTCGTTGCTCCTACTATTATTACTTACGCCGTTGACCCTCAAACCGATGACATGCTTAAATTAGCATTTGATAAGAAAATGACTGATGAGAGAAAACAATGGATATCTTCTTATGACATTAATAGTCAGCCTAATTATACTAACCCTCGGCCTATTACTGACTTCTTTCAAGAAGAATTTAGAGCTTTCTGTAAGACTACGGTCACCAGAGCAATCCCTTACTTAATGGATGGAATGAAAAATGTCCATCGAAAGATTCTTTATGCAATGTTTCTGAAATTTGGAGGATCAGAGAAAAAGAAACATATTAAGCTGATTCAATTCGCCGGTTTTGTAATGGAAAAGGCTGGTTATCATCTAGGAGACACGGCCCTCTATGATAGTATCATCGGAATGGGACAAAATTATTTAACTGGGCCAAACAATTTGAATCTCGTAGATATTGATGGAAATGCTGGTGATCGTCGATTAAAAGGAAAAGATGCTTCTCCTCCAAGGTATTTGAAAGTCAATCTTCATCCAATCGCTCATTACATTTATAGAAAGGAAGATTTTCCTTTAATGAATATCTTATACGATGAAGGTGAACCGATCGAGCCTGAAGTAATGTATCCGGTTATTCCGATGTGTATAGTTAATAGAACTCTTGGTATTGCAACTGGTTGGAGTACCAATATCCCTCCTCATAATCCCTTCACAGTCTGTGATTGGATAATTTCTTGGATTATCGAAAAGAAGAGTAAGAGAGATATTCCGTTGAATGAACTAGTTATCGACATCGCAAATAAACCAGAATTAATTCCTTGGTGGAGAGGATACCAGGGCGAGATTAGACGAATTGCAAATAAGCCTCACGAGAAGTTCTTGAATTTGGGGTCTTTTAGAAGTCAAATGCATGTTACTTTTGTCACAGAATTGCCGGTAGAGACTTCTATCGAGGCTTACAAGCTTTGGCTAGTTAAAGAAGAGGGTGTTTATGACGAGACACCAGAGAAAGCAATCTTAAGAACATTCGATAACAATTCGGTTATGCCCAATGTAGATTTTAGAATATATGGAATGCACGAGCCTACCTATGAAAAGCTACATCTAGTTAGAACAATTGCAATGTCCAATATGACTCTGATCGATACTAAAGGAATTCCAACTAAGTATGACTATATTCACGAAATCCTTTGTGCATGGTGTCCCGAACGATTAGACGTCTACGAAAGAAGAAGAAAACATAAATTAGGAGATTTAGAAAAAGATCTAAGACTAGCGACTTTAAGATGGATGTTCATTGACGATGTTCTCAACAAGAGAATTATTTTGGAGAAGAGGCAAAAATCCGACTACATTCCTTTAATGGAAGCTAAAGGCTATCCTTGCAATAAGAAACGTGATGGAGACGATTTTACCCTAATGCCCATGAAGATTGTCACCACCGAAAGATTGAAAAAGTTAGAAAAAGAAATCGGAACTTTAAGAGAACAAATTGCCTATTATTCGACTGTCTGGGCTGAAGACTTATGGATAAGCGATCTTCAAGAGTTAAGAGTTCAAATAGAAAAGCTCTACTCTAAGGGATTCTTCTAAAAAACAGAAAATACATCCAATAAAAAAAAATTAAAAAGAAAAGAAATTAAACTTTTAAGTTTAATTAAAAAGCAGGATAAGAAAGAGCAAAAATGGAAAATCCTAATTTTGCTCTGGTGAGAAAAATTTTACAGTCTTCGAAGTATGCTAGTCAGTCTGCAAACAAAAAACGAGAAATTTGGAGTGAAATCTTTAGAACTGGTCAAGTTAATCAGGCTGATTTAAGAAAATTAATTACTGAGGAAGAGGAAAGATCTAAAAAGCAACAGACAGTCAATAAACAACAAACTGATCAACCGATTGTTAAGTTCTTAAATTCTTTGGATTATAATGGTTTTATTAATTTTGTTGTGACTGGCAATATTAGAGGTGAGAAATTGCTCGCTCTATGTTCTGGATCAGAGAAGCTAAATAATTATTGTAACCAAAGTTTACAAGTGAGAAATGCTCAAGGAAAAGCAGTAGGGCAGCCCCAAGATCAATACCTCTTTAGGTTGCTATTGCAAAACATGAGGATTCCTATTCCCTTTGGAAAAACTCCAAGGAAAACTTACATTGATAAGACGGTTGGTGGTGTGGTTCTAGCGTTTGGTTATAATAGGGGCGGAGAATTAGGTTTAGGACATAACGAGGTTGTCGTATATCAACCTACTCAGATTCCTAGTCTAAACAACATTGTTCAAGTAAGCCAATCGGGTCCTACTCTATTCTTAGATAACCAGGGAAGAGTTTGGGTAACTGGTTTAGATAATGGAGGACAATTAGGCCTAGGTGATCATCTAGATAGAAATATTCCAACTCTTAATCCTTACTTGAAAAATATCGTCCAAGTAAGTGGATCCCTTTGTCTAGATAATCAAGGTAAAGTTTGGGCCTTCGGAAATAATTATATTGGAGAATTAGGTTTAGGCGATGTTCAAAATGTAAATATTCCAACCATGATTCCAACATTAAATAACATTGTTCAAATTTCTAACAATTCCGAGGCATCTTTTTATTTAGATAATCAAGGAAGAGTTTGGGCTTGTGGACTGAATGAACGCGGACAATTAGGTTTAGGTGATGGCTCTGGGGAATATATTCGTGTTCCAGTTTTGATTCCCAATCTTAAGGATATTGTCCAGGTTGCTGCTGAAAATCACACTTTATGTCTAGATAAATATGGGAAAGTTTGGAGTTTTGGACCTAATTCTGGTGGGAGTCTGGGAGTGGGAGATTATGAAGATCGAAATGTTCCAACTTTGATTCCTACTTTAAATAATATTATTCAAGTTAGTGTTGGGATAACTACGTCTTTCTGTCTTGATAATCAGGGACGAGTTTGGAGTTTTGGAGATGGTCAGGATGCAGAATTAGGATTCGGAGATAAAATGGATAGAAATGTCCCGGAAATGATTCCCAACCTATTTAATATTGTTGAAATTAGTTCTTATGGATTCGATTGTCTCTGTCTTGATAATTTAGAAAGAGTTTGGGTTTTTGGAATGAATCGAGAGGGAGGATTAGGTATGGGTGGGGTAGAGGATGATGAACCACAACCAATAGGAATTCCTACTTTAAATCCTTATCTAAATAATATTATTCATGTTACAGCCGGAGATTCTAGCTTCTGTATTCAAAGACAATAATAAAAAATAATTAAATTAAACTTAAAAAGTTTAATTAAAATAAATATTCTCATTATGAACATACATAAATTCTATGAACCAGGGGAATCAGAAGATGATGATTGGTTCATCTTGCACCATCCTCTAAATCCAGATCTCGTTGAATTTGTAAGGAATGAAGGATGGGATATCATTGAAAAAGTCGGAGAAGGAGGAACAGCTGATGCCTTTTCATGTCGTCAAGGTCATATCACTGGAGTTATTTTATTCTTCGGAAATGTGCACCTTGGCAGCAGTGAAGATTTCGACATTGATGAAAAACTTGAGCAAGCAAGAAGATTTCCAAAGATATTTCCACTCATATTCGACATATTCCACTCGGATATTCCATATAGCATGGACGAGATATATTTAGAAAACTCGAACGATTTCGATTCTAGAACAATTCAAGTCATCGAGAAAGTGGATACTACCTTCGATAAATACTATATGAGTTTAACAAAAGAAATGAAGATGTCAGTTAAAAAAGAGTTGGAAAGGGTCTTGAATGGGTTCATGAATACTTTGACTTTATATGAAATATACTATGCAGATCTCAAGTCCGATAATATAGGAGTCATTATAGTTGATGGTGTTCCGAAATTCAAACTTATTGACATAGAAAGTATACATATCGATTTTAAAACTGGATTTCAAAGCAATCAGAGAGTCTTACAAGAATTCTTAGATGAAGATGGAATATGGGATCAATAATGATGGAATATGGGATCAATAATAAATATGTGGTGTAGTTATACCATATACATAATCAATTACTATAATCTAAAAAAGAAAAATAATTTAATTCTAAATTAAATTATAAAATCATTAATTAAAAATAGAAGGATGGAACCACCTAATTTTAAGTATGCCAGACAAATTATGAGATCGCCCTTATTTCTGTCACAACCGATCGAAGAACAACGAAATGTTCTATTTCAAATCTTACAGACCGGAGAAATTCCTCAAAAAGATTTAAATCGAATTGTTGCTGAGGAACGGCAGAGACAAAAGGAAAGACAAGAAACCGTCGATCTTGCTAACTTCTTAAATTCGTTAGATTATAACACTTTTCTGACTTTCGTTGTGAGTGGACAGATTAGAGGTGAGAAATTGCTTGCATTATGCGGAGGTTCAGAAAAGTTAAACGGTTATTGTAATAGAGGATTTCAACTGAGAAATGCCTCGGGTAACCCAGTCGGACAACCCCAAGACCAATATCTCTTTCGAGTGTTGCTGGAAAAGATGGGAGTTAGAAATGCAATTAATCCAAGAAGAACGTATATTGATAAAACGATTGGAGGAGTAGTTTTAGGATTTGGTAATAATGACTATGGGCAACTAGGCATTGGCAATCAATTAGACAGAGATCATCCTGTTTTAATTCCGAATTTCAAAAATATTGTTCAAGTTAGTACCAATCTGTCTACATCATATTTAATTGATAGTCGAGGAAGAGTATTTAGTTTTGGATGGGGTGGTGGAGGTCAATTAGGCTTAGATGAAATGTATAAAACAACTCCTACTCTTATTCCAGATCTGAATGATGTTATTGAAATTAGCGCTGGAGGAGGATTTGCCCTTTGCCTAGATAAATATGGTAGAGTCTGGAGTTTTGGAGACGGTAATCTTGGATCTCTTGGTGTAGGCGATCATTATAAATCTAAGGAATTAAATTTAATTCCGAATTTTGGAAACATTGTTAAAGTCAGTGCCGGTGATGTAGGTTCTTTTTGCTTGGATAATCAAGGAAAAGTTTGGGCATTTGGAGGGAATGATCTCGGACAATTAGGTTTGGGAGATATAGAAGATAGATCCATTCCTACTCTTATTCCTACTCTTAAAGATATCGTTCAAATCGATGCAGGAACAGTATTTACTTTATGCCTGGATAAACAAGGAAGAGTCTGGTCTTTTGGAGGGAATGATGATGGTCAGTTAGGCTTAGGAGACAATGATAATAGAAATGTTCCAACTCTAAATCCTTACTTAGAAGATATTGTTCAAGTTAGTGCCGGGACTAGTTTCACCAGTCAATCGCTTTGTCTCGATAAGAACGGTAGAGTTTGGAGCTTTGGAAGCGGTGAGTACGGTGCTTTAGGCTTAGATGATGAAGAAAATCGAAACATTCCATATTTAATTCCAAGTTTACCATTTATAGTTGAAATTAGTTGTGGAGGACAACATTCTCTCTGTTTAGATAACCAAGGAAGGGTATGGGGTTTTGGATTCACTGTTAACGGAGAATTGGGTTTAGGAGATGACGATACTGATCAATATATCCCTGTTTTAATTCCAGGTTTGGATAATATTATCCAAGTTAATAGTAAAGGTGATCATAGTCTATGTATCCGCCGAAGATAATTTATTTATTTGATAAAAAGGAATAAATATAAAAATTAATTAAACTTTTTTGTTTAATTAAAATAGAGATAAAAGCGAGAAAAATAAATGGAGACACCATTGGTTGGTCTAGTAAGAAAAATCTTAGAATCTCCAACTTTCTTAACTCAAACAACTGATCAACAACAAGTCATTTTAAAGATATTAGAAGAAACAGGAGAAATCACTAGGGATGATATAGGTAAACTAATAGAAGAAAGATTAAAAGAAGAACAATTAAATCAAGAAATAAGCAAGATTGGTAAATTTTTAAATGGTTTAGATTACAATACTTTTCTAACTTTTATTCTTTCGACTGAAATCAGAGGTCAACACTTAATTACTCTTTGTAGTAGCTCAAAGAAATTAAATGAGTTTTGTAACCGAGCGTTTCAATTAGAAAATGTTAAGGGAGGATTAGTTGGACAATCACAAGATCAATACCTCTTTAGGTTGTTGCTGGATAGAATGAGGATTCCGATTTCAAGAGGGAAGACTCCTAGACAAACTTACCTCGAGAAAACGATTGGAGGAAAAGTTATAGCTTTTGGTAATAATACTTTTGGACAATTGGGAATAAGACTTCCTGATCAATCATTTTCTGGAGAAAATTTTTATAACGTTGTATCGATTCCAACTGTAGTTCCTGATTTAGAAAATATTGTCCAGGTTAGTGCTGGAGATTTTCATTCTCTTGCATTAGATAATCAAGGGCGAGTTTGGGGATTTGGACATAATTCAAACGGAGAGTTGGGTCTTGGTAAGGAACATGTTGATAGGCATGGTTTAACTTTAAATCCTTACCTAAAAGATATTATCCAAGTTAGTGCTAGTGATTTTTCTCTCTGTCTAGATAAAAATGGTCGGGTTTGGGGGTTTGGTCTTAATGAAACAGGTAATTTAGGTGTAGGAGATCAAATAGATAGGAATGTACCAACCATTATTCCACTTTTGAAGAACATCGTTCAAGTTAGTGCCGGAGAAGGACATTCACTTTGTCTTGATAATCAAGGAAAGGTATGGGTTTTTGGATACGATGAATTGGGGCAATTAGGTTTGGGAGATATCGATGTCGACATTGATACTCAGGAATTACCTATTTTAAATCCTTACTTAACTGAAATTGTTCAGATTAGTGCTGGTGGACAACATTCTCTTTGTCTAGATCGTCAAGGAAGAGTTTGGAGTTTTGGAAATAATAATTATGGCCAATTGGGTTTAGCACAAACTGAAAACGGTGACAACGATATTGTTGCGATTTATCCAACTATGATTCCAAACTTGAACAACATTGTTCAAATTAGTGCTGGAAATAGACACTCTCTTTGTCTCGATAATCAAGGAAAAGTCTGGGGCTTTGGATCAAACGACTATGGAACACTCGGTCTAAGTATCGAAGAAGGTTCAATTATTCCAATCATTATTCCTGGCTTGGATAATATTATCGAGATTAGTGCTGGGCATAACCATTCTCTTTGTCTAGATAATCAAGGAAGAGTTTGGGAATTTGGACACAATGTTGATGGTGAATTAGCTTTACATTATAAAAGTCATAATATAAATATTCCTACATTAAACCAAACTTTGAAAGGAATTTTTCAAATTAGTGCAAGTTTTTATTCTCTATGTCTGGGACGTCCATAATAATAAAACAGAAAGATATTTAAGTTTTAAAACTTAAATAATAAAATGAATATGATTTGTTACATCAAACAATGGTGGTATGGCGATCAATTAGCTTTCGATAATTTCAACAATAAACACCGTGAAACAGTTAAGGCAATAACAATAAATCGAATGGCGTTGGAACAATATTATCTTCCATTCCGTTATCGGCTTTATTATGGGATTAAACATGCATGGCTTTTGCACAAATCTATGATCTATGAAAAAAGAGCCAAACGGTTAGAATCTTACGTCTAATTTATTATTAAAGATGTTATAATCAATCATAGTAATAACCACTATCATAAACTTTTGTCCCATGGTGAAATTTGTCAACCAATTGCGGTGCTTTAACGACATCAAAAGTAAACTTTTTGTTATGATGGCGACATTGTCTTTTTCTTGCTATCCTGTACAATCTCTCAGATTTACAGTGATTATGTTTGTAATTAGGATTTGCTCCCTTACCCCTATGCCAAGTTTTCTTTCGATTTTTGTCAATTTCTTTGTAATCACCGCGGAGGTCGCCATCGGCTGGATCATACTCACCTGAATAATCTTCAGGATATTCAAACTTTAACCATTTCTCTCGTTGGCGATACTTTTCAATTTCAAGTCTCCCTCTTTCCGATTCCACGTACTGATAGAACTCAAACATGTCATCATCGTCACTGTCATCACCATACCAAAAATAGTGGTTGGAGAAATTTTCTCCAACCTTCTGGCATTCTACATTTTCATCCATTTAAAGAATTTAGCCAATTGGAGTGAACTCCTTTTATTTCTTTTTTGAAATAAATTTTTTTCAATTTCAAATCAAACAATAAAAATATATCAGATTGAAAATAAAAGTCAACAATAAAAACTAACAATAAAAAGTGGTGAATGAGGAAATTCGTTACTAAAAATGGTAGCTCTTCTACCGAAAAACCAAATCAAATAACTAACCAACAAGAGAAGATTAGTGTTGAAAGCCATAAGAAGAAACATGATAAGGTTTATCTTGTCACTACAACTGCCGATACAGGGAAAGGCTCTTTAAGAGATGCTATTAACAATGTTAATGCTGATGCTAGTCACCATCCAGCCATTATTAGATTTAAAATTCCAGAATCTGAAGCAACTGTTGTAAGTGGAAAGAAGCAATACATTATTTCACCTGGACAAACTACTAGTGGCTTATCACTCCCAGCTTTTCGATATCCTGCGAAGATTAAGGGAAAAAATTCCGATAAAGGCCGCATCCAATTGAATGGACAACATGCATCGATCACAACAGTTACAATTGCCAATTTTCCTACTGGATTGGCTTTCCTTAATGACGCTTCTTATAGTACAGTTAAAAATCTAAATTTCATTAACTTTTCTATTAGTATTTTTCTTTCAGCTGTAAGAAATGTTAATATTAGGCATAATGTTTTTAATCAGACAGTTACTCTTCAAAATTCAATTCTGGGATTGTCGGTATCTGATCTCACGGTTTATAAAAATGCTTTTAATCCGACTGTCGATGATGTTAATGGTGTTTACCTTGTTAACCCTACCAATAAGGTTAAAGTAGACGAAAATACTTTTAGCAATTTTGCTTCAGTCACTAACGCAACAGCAGGAAATGGAATATATGTTGTTCTAGAGAGTGGTGAAACCTTAGATACTCTAAATGTTCAAGGTAACACCTTTTTAAATTTTGCTAATCCCTTAGCTGGAACCGGAGGCAATGCTATTTATGTTGATTTTGAAAACACCGGCACAACTCTTTCTAACTATATCGTTAAAGGTAATAAGTTCGAAAATTTGTTAGATGGCTCCATTGGAGTTGTAGCTTACTTAAACTCTAGCGATAGTAGAGTTAAAAATTTTATAGTGAAAGAAAACTCTTTCAATAATTTAACTAGTGATAATTCCAACCAATCGATTGGTGTATCTGCTACTACTCCAGCTTCTAATTCAGTTATTGACGAGTGTGATTTTACAGAGAATAAGTTTACTAATCTAAGTTATGCTTCTGGTATCATGGCATCTACTTTAGGAACCAATAGCTTAATCAAACATATAACTATATCTAAAAGCTCTTTTAAGAATATTTTGAACGATAGCCAAGGAATTAATATATTCTCTGGTTCAGAAATTGATGAAATTAAGATCAAGGAATGTTATTTCGAAAATATATCGGTTAATACGGAAGCACCTTCTCAGTCGATGGGTATTGATATTCTCTCCTCTTCAGAAATAAATAACATTATAATTACTGAGTGTAACATAAAAGATATATCCAATAGTGGATTTGGAATCTTAGTTTACACTGAAAACGGGAATATTAATAACTGTAACATCCTCGAAACTGACATTAGTGATATCACATCTAATTCCATTGGAGTTATTTATGCAGTAGTTGGTGGTGTTTTTGAAAATGCTAGTATATCAGATACTACTTTTAAGAATCTCAGTGAAGGCAGTATTGGTTTCGTACCTGTCCTATTGGGCCCTGCAAGTATCTTTGGTGCTATTAACATTTCTAATAATGACTTCAAACATCTTGCCACAGGAAGTAGCGGAATTGGACAAATTGGTCCAGTTGCTGGCACTATTGATAACTTTAACATTTCTGACAACGATTTCGATGACATTCAAGATGTTAGTAATGGTATTGCATTAAACAATTATCCTATTACTCCTCTGTATTTAAGTATAACCAAAAACGATTTCAAAGGAAAGAATGTTACAGATTCTAGTTGGGCGGTTTACGTTAATCTACTCTCCGGCAACATGTGCCTAGAATTCCTTCACAACAAAGCTCATCCCGAAACAACCCCACCTCCTTATGACTTTGAGGGAAGTGGTGGTACTTTTACTCGGACAAGGGGTTCTGACAACACAACAAATACTGGAACGATCGTTCTTTCAGGAGTCGTGGCACCTCCTGGCTCTTGCTAAAAATAGTTCAATATAAAACAAAAGATAAACAATATTTAAATATTGTTTATTAGTAATTAAAAGATAATTAAAAACTAATAAAAAGATGGAAACCCAGAAAAATTTTAATAATTTGGGTTTAGATTTATTTGTAGTTTTCTATAATATCTGGCTTTATCATCGAGTAGGAATTTCTAAGGATACAAAACTGTCACAAATCATTTTCGCTGGTTTTAATTTTCTCCTTTTGAGACAACTTATTCTCTGGACATTACCTTTAATGACTTTCAACGCTGAACAAACCGACCAAACAATTCCGATGATCCTTCAAATCGTTTTCTTTTATGTTATGCAGGAGTTATATATGCACCGAGCTCATTTGATAATGCACAAGGTTAAATTTCTCTATACTCATATTCATAGTTGGCATCATATTACCCGAGCCGAATCTTTTAGTGTTGCTTTTTATATGCATCCTGTAGAAATAGTGTTTTTCATTTATCCAAATCTTATGTTAGGACCTATAATTCTTCATTGGTACTTAGGATTCCTTTATAAAGAAGCTATGATTATTTGGACCATTATGGCTACTTTTTATTTTATTTTTTCTCACACTGGAATCGAAAGTCCTTATTTACCCGCGACTAAATGGCATTGGTTACATCACTCCACACCTTCTCGCGGCAACTATGGTTCATGGTTATCTGATACCATTTTCGGAACAGCTATACAAGAAACATCTAATTAATGAAAGATTAAGATATGTTATAACATATCTTAATATACGATTTTACGGATGAAATTGCCATTTAAATCCTCCAGCAGTTTTCCCTATCCCTCTACAAACTTTTCCTATACCACTAGGGTCTATATTGAATAGTCTTCCTGCTTCTCCAGCACTTGCAAATGTTTTTATAAAATTTCCATTTAGATCTAATTGATCTACCTTCTTACTATTATGGTGAGTTTCTCCTCTAGGTTGAACAGATTCTACCGAAGTTGGATCAAAATCTTTAATATACCCATCTTCAGTAATTTCATATTTGCCGGAATTAGCCCATATAAAACCTCCAGCTGTTTTGCTTCTGCCATTACAAACAGTTATTAGAGAAAATAAAATAGAGCAATAAACAAAATTATTTTTAGTAATATATTACTAAAAATGTTAATTAATATTACATTATAACTTAAGTGTTAACGGTACAAGTAGGGCTATTTATCACAGCTGATGGGAGACTCGTCATGCCACACGCGTTTGTAGCTGTGAGGATATAACTATAGGTTGTTAAGCCCAAAGTACCTGTTGTGAATGAAGTTAATCCAGGTGATATATTATAGATCATAGAAAAATTGGTAGTGCTTACAGTATTGCAGCCTGACTGCACATACAGCGTGTACTTAATAATATTGCTTCCACTACTATCACCACAGCAACATTGAACTGGAAGAAAATTAACTACTAATTGTCCTGCCGAAGTAAGACCACAAGTTGAAGTTAAAACACCGCCTATTAACATGGAACACAAATTTATTGGAGGACTTGGGACACAACAATTAGAACTGTTCTTACAATTTGAAGAGCTGCTATTATTATTTGAATTGCAACCACAACCAGAATTAACCATAAATTCGTCAACATTAGAGCTTTCATCACCGTTTTCGTTTCCTGCATTAACTATTTGTCGTTGATCATTGCTATTATGGGCTTTATGTTTATGTTGTTTGTCGTGATGACAGTCTCCACAATTGCATCCGCATTTTTTAACGCAGGATGGTACTGTCTTTCTATGCTGATGTCTTTGATGATGATCAGAAGAACTAGATGATCCATGAGCAAAACTCGAACTCGGGCTAGAAAAAGAATTAGAGTGTTTACTGTCGGCTGAAGGTTCGAGTGGCGGAGTAGCGGGGGAATGCTTAGAATCAGGAGAGAAAAAGGAAGGGGAAGAGCTCGAAGAAGCCGATTTGATCTTGCATCTAAAGCACTTGCAATGGGGAGAATGGGAGGTGCTATCTGAGCTTGAAGACGTTGTAGAGGAGGATGGAGTAGAGGAGGATGAAGAAGAGGATGTAGGAGAGGTAGAAGAGGAAGGACTTCTTGAATCGTGTCGACATAATAACTTAGTTCTGCATCCGCATTTCTTTACTCGAGTACCATCAGGATCGCGATTTTGATCATGAGGACAATTTTTCTTTAACTTACAACCGCAAATCTTTACATACTTGATCTTTGGTTCTTCAGTGGTCGAAGACGAACTTGAGGAAGATGAAGGGCTAGAAGATGATGGAGAACTTGAGGAAGTTGTTGAGCTCGAGGATGAACTTGAAGATGAAGGGCTAGAATAGTAATGAATTGGATACTTTCGTTTCTTGATCTTATCATGGGGACATCTTCGGCCAAATACACAATTACATTGTTTCTTATGTGTTCCTTGATCAAATTTATCATGAGGACATTGTTTCTTCCAAGAACAGTCACAGCCTTTAATAAGTTTCTCATCCAACATCAACTCATTCATAAAGCTAGGAGTAGGAGTAATTATCATAGGTACTGTTCTTCTTATAGTGTTATTATTTGTTGTCGTAGTATTTGAGTTTGTAGTGGTACCAGTTGTTGAATTGGTGGTTGTTCCAGTTGAACTGGTAGTTGAGGTAGGAGTAGAAGGAACATAAATGTTTATCGTTTCTTTTATTGGGGTAGCATTTCCATTATTGTTTGAATTATTGTTGGTGTTAGTATTATTATTCCTATTTCCGTTATTATTTCTTCTGGCAGCAGCTATTATAGCAATAATAATTATGATGATTATAATCACTACTATAATAGCTATAATATTAGCCATTGATGGCCAAGATTGGAAATACTTGCCCATTCCTTCTCTATTCATCCAAGGCCACCTTATTCCTTGTTGAGATCCAACTTGTCCAGTGGTTTCTTGAGGACTTAAATTTTGATCCATCTTATAATTGTTATCCTGCGATCAGACTTCTTGTAAAAATTTATTATTGTTTTTAATTTTATTATATTTTTCTTTTTTATTGACTTTTTAGTCTTTTCGGTTTAATATCTTCTAAACAATAATAAAAAAACAACAAAAAAGAAAAACAACAAAAAAAGAAATTTAATTAAAAAGAAACAAAAAGCAAATGAGTGAAATGAGCGGAAACATGATGAACAGTGTCAAATCGATGGTTGGCGGAGATATTAGAATTGTTATAGCGATTGTTGTAATTGTTATTATTCTACTCATTATCTTCTTCGTTTGGAGACGATGGACAGGAGCAGGAAAAAATAGGGGACACCGAAATAAGGATGGCAGCCCTAAAGAATCTCCATCTTCCTCCAGCTCCAGTGATAAGGGTAGTATAGATGCCGTTAGCAAGGACGACAAGAAGGAAGCCCATCATAAGCGACATGAAACCAGAACTGCTAATCCGCCTCAACAACAAGCACCTCAACAAGCTCACAAAGGACCAGAAGTCTTGACTGGTAGTCAAGGAGTTACTCCTCAATGCACTGGAAATTGTGGCGCACAGCAGGTTGCCAATCAAAGACCGAGCAATCCTGCTCACTTAAGAGAAAGGGAAAGGCAAGAGGCCCAACAAGTTGAAAGTAAACATCATCATCACCATTATCAAGCTCATGAAGGAACCTCTAGGAGTCATCGTCACCGTGCTCAATTAGATCAACAAAACGATGCAGAGAATCAAGAGGATGGAGAACAAAACAAGAATAAGGAAAAGAACGATCAGGAAAATCAGGTTCTAAGCACTCAACGGCCTAAAAGCGTGAGATTCGCCACCAAGAACGACGATTAATCCCATCTATATTCTTTTCTTATATCTTTCTTCTTATTTCTTTCTTCTTATTTGTCATTATGTGATTTAACATTTCTGAAATGTTAAAACTTTTTTATTTGTTGATTATCCTAAGACTCGGAGAGCTTAGACGAAGGTCACTCGCATGTTGCGAGTCTCATGGCTGGACTTGTCAGAATGATGACGGCACGAGGAGCTCGAGGAAGATGAGTCCTTGCAGCCGCAATCACTCGAGGAAGACGAAGAAGATGGGCAAGAAGAGCTCGAAGAGGAAGACTCCTCACATCCGCATCCTCGGCGCCTGGAGTGGGGATAGCTTGCAATGTGAGAGTCCGATGAGCCGGAAGATCCAGATCGATCAGACCACGAGCGATCCGACCAAGAACGAGAACCGCGACGATCTCGGTCATCGTAAGCACGAACCAACCACCAGATGATCAAGATGATCACAATGATGACGACAATTGCTGCAACAGCGCTTTCTCCACCACGATACTTACCCATTTTGGAATTATTAAAGTTTTACTAAACTTTCGATCTGCTTTTTCTTGTTAATATTTTTTATTTGTTATTTTATTTTTGATTCCAATTTCAAAAAATTCACAAACAACGAAAATAATTAATCATTCTATTTTTCAGTAGTAAAGATTTTTCTTTAATTATTATGAAAAATCGATAGAGAAACAGGGATAATATAACTAATTATTGTTATATTAACTTATTATAAATAGTATTGTATTGAAAGAAACAAACTAAATCGAACTAGTAACCGTCGATGTTTAAGAAAAATCCTAAGGCCTGGAGTTGAACGGCAACTTTGTCTAATTTATTATTTTCTTCGGTTAGGAAAAATTCACACATCATAGATTTTCCCTTAATAAAATTCGTTACCCATTTATTTAACAATCCTGCTTGCAAATTAAAATCTCTCACAATAGTTTCATCAGGAATATTATTGAATCGAGCTTGAACAACTAACATGTGACGATCGTTTTTAATCATAGAAGGGTAACAAGTAAATCTAAAAGCCTTCATAATATATTGACAACGAAGACCCATCACTTGTTGTTCTTTTTTCAAATTTAAGCCTACTCGAGGACCATTATAAATCGGAGTTTCTTGTCTGATGTTAGGAATAACTTTTAGGTAGGGGTTGTCAAAGTCGCAAGGAATTGGTTCTTGAAGTTGTTTTCCCTGTTGTCCGGCTGCAACTAACAGTGACATTATGAGCTTTTCAATCGTATCAAAGCCGTTAGAGGAAAGAATATAATCAACCACTTTACAAGGGCCTTCAATAAAACCCTGAGGAGTTAGGATAGACCTAATAAGAATTCCTCCAAAGAAGTCTGGTGGACAACCAATTGTTATATCTAACCCCTTATAGGTCCCACCTTTATAACTTTTCCCATTCTGTCGATGAAAATAAAAACAATTACAAGTTAGTTGATGAACATCTCCATGAATAAAGCTATCAGGGGACTGGTAATACTCAATCTCAGCTATGTAGCAAAGATTACCAGCTATTACTAAAGCTTTTTGGAAGAAGTATTGTTTAGAAGTGTTATGATAGATTTCCAATAATTTGGCATTTTGACTCTTAGTTTCTTCTGAAAGCTGGATCCCAGGATTGTTAAGATTATTATTTCCACTAAAAAAGCTTTGATTCTGGACAGTTGATAGATTGGATTGGGCTAGGCTAAAATTAGTGTTATTTGGATTGTTGTTAACGTTCATTCGTTTTATTCTTTGCTTTTATAATCTTTAACCTTAAATAAAAATGTTTTCATTTTTATTATTTGATTTAACGTACTTTTTCGAAATGATTTTAGATCGAAGGGTTTCTTATTAGGAGTGCTAATTCCCCGTTATTTGATACTGCAATCCTTGCAACATTATCGATTCCTGGAACTTGTTCTAATACTCCCAATTCAGGCATCTGAGGCATTCGAAATGAAAAAGCTCTATCAATATTAAGTAAAATCCTGCTTCGAAACCTATAAAGAATACCATTTTCACCAACGGCATATCCGAGATAAGTGAAAGCATCAACATCAATGAATTTTAAATTGCCGACTTGAAGTTGACCTGATTTTCTATCATCAGCGGAACTCATTATAAAAAGAGTTCCATCTTCATAAAGTAAAATAATTGAGTCGTATAAAGGAATAACTTTTCTTAAAGGTCTATTATTATTAATAGTCATCGGATGATCGTCTCTCGCTCTCCAACTATAAATAATAGAATTAGAAGTTTTAACTGTCGCCATAAAATTGATACCACCATTAGCATCATACCGGTACTTTTGATTAACGTATTTAACATCGTTCTGTTGAGTTAATCTATAATCATCTCCAATAATAAAAGCTTCATTACGATCGTTAATTAGAACTAAGAACCTTCCAATTGAAATTTTAACTATTTTTCCATAACCTGCATCTATATTAAGTTTTGTAAAAGTTGGATTGATGTGAGCTTGACCTTGACCATTCCAAGGTAAACCAAATCCAGAACTTAAACCGCACAACCAAACACCACCATTAGAGTCTAGACCTACACTAAAAGTATCTATTCCAGCAATTTGAACAATATTACTCAAATTAGGAACTTGAGTAGGAACATCAACCTGATTAAGAATAACCATGTTTCCTCTCATTCTTACCGGACCTCCTAATCCCAATTGTCCATCATCATTAAAGCCATATCCCCAAACATTTCCTAGAGCATCGAGAACTAAAGTATGAGAAGAGGTCTTAACTACTTGTTTAACAAAATTTACGCCTTCGACCTTCTCAAAATTTTGAGTATATTCCCCAGCTATTGGAAGCATTACAGCAGGATTACCAGGTAATGGTCCAAGAACTTGCTTTTTATTATATTCCCAAAGCTGATAACTACCTAAAAGTTTTGCATAAATTTCGCTAGGATTATCATTTGGACCAATTTGAATGCCCATTTGGTTAAAGATCCTTCGATAAACGTACTGGCTTTCACTTTTATAAACTTTCCCTTGATTGTCAACTGATTGTCGAGTCTTTAGACATATCTGTCGTAGTTTAGCGGAAGAATTGCAAAGATGGATCAAATCTCTTCCTGTAATCTGACCTTGATCGATAATATTAACAAAGACGTCGTAAGGTAAGTTCTCCAAGTAAGCATATTTATTAGTACTATTTAATTGATTACCATTTACTGACTGGTTGTTGATTTCATCTTGAAGGAGATTATAAACATCTCGTGCAGAAATTTCACCGGTAGCAATAATTTGATCTAAAGTCTGTTGTTGCTGATCAGTCGACTGGGCTAAAAAAGCCGACGATCTTAAAATCTGTCTTACCAAGTTAAATGCTTGTTCCATCTTTTTAATCGATTGTTGAAATAAAACTTGTTGAGTTTTATTTTGGATTTTTAATTTATTGAAATTTAATTTAGAAGAATCGCTGAAGAAGATCAACGTGGTAGTTTAGCATTGAAACCATCGCAACGTTTGTAATATTAGGAATCTGTCGCAATAGAAGATATTGTTGTCCATTATGATATGCATTATTTTCTGAAGGATGCTGAAGGTTTATTTCAAATAAATCTCCATTGTCATTGACAGCCAAGCCAATGGAATTAGATCCAGCAATATCAATAATTTTAGTTGCATCGATCTGAGCAACGTTCTCAGTTATCCGTCTTATAATTTGTTGTCCAGTTGATTTAACAATAGCTTCATCATAGATATATAAATTGCCATCTTCTGCAAGGATTAAGATTCTTGACTGAACTGGAACAACTTTCTTAGGCACTACTCCAGGAATCTTAAATTTAACACTTTGTGCATTATGAGTTATAACTAAAATCTCATTAGAATTAGTTATTGCAGCTAGATGATAAAAAATTCTATTTTGAAAAGCCAGGCTAAGACCTACCAAGCTATCTGCTAGAGCTGAAATATCCAGTTTAAAGGTTTTAACATTTGATGCCAGTGATTGAATATGTCCATTTTCATATACGGACATAGTTGCTTCCTTTTTATATAAGTTTGAATTTACATCTAGTAAGTATAATTCATTTCCAACCTCTACTTGTCTGAATTTAGAATTGGACACTCTTTGACCGAGTGCCCTAGCAGGATCGAATTTTCTGAAGTCTTCAAGAACATAATTATTTATCCAAACATCTCCATTATTATCCAAAACCGCACTTTTACTTACTCCGGCACTGACCTGAACAATATTTTTCAATCCTTTGACAAGATGAAAACCTGTGATATCTAAACCTCTACTATGAGTAGCTCCCCAAACATTTATCACAACTCTTCCTACGGAATCTAAAATTACGGTATGACCGTTTCCAGTTGACATTTGTTTAGCATAGATAGCTACTGCGGTATTAAGTGGTTGTCGATCAACTGGAATGCCAGTACTTGAATAACGATAAGATCTACTTAATAGTTTATAAATGTCAAGGGGATTAGTGTTTGGAGGGACAGGGATTCTTTCATCAGCTAATAACTTTCGGTAAATGTATTGTGTATCGGTTTTGTAGACACTCCCATCTTTATTGGTATATTGTCGGTCCTTCATGCACATTTCTCTTAACTTTACAGACGAGTCACAAAGACTAACCAAATCTCTACCTTTAATTTGACCAGTGTCGACCAGCTTAACGAAGACATCATAAGGAAGATTCGTCAAATAATCGTAGTTCTTAACTGGCCGGTAAGCTTGTTTCTGTGCTGTAACAGCCCTCTGGGCAAGTTGTTGACGATGAGATTCCTCTTGAATAAGATTGTGAATATCTCGCTCAGACAGATCACCATAACTAATAATCTGATCTAGAACTACTTTTTGTTCTTCAGTAGAATGAGCTAGAAAAGCCGGTGATCTTAAAATTTGAAGAACTAAATCAATAGCTCTTTCCCTGGCAATTTCTGCCTCTTGTTCAGCCGACCACATTTTATTTTTATCCTTAAATTAAACTTTTTGTCTTTAATTATTTTAATTGAATAAATAATTAATATAAAAAAATAAAATAGAGACTAAATTAAAGATAAGATGAATGGCAGACTTGAGGTTGATAACTGTTCAGACTGACAGAAACGAAGCATTAGATAATTGGATCTACACTGCCAAAGAACATGATTACAATTATGCTATTTTGGGATTGGATGAGAAGTGGGGAGGATGGTCATGGAGAACAAAGAAATATCTCCATTACGTTGAATCTTTACCTTCATCTGCTGTAATTTGCATCACTGATTGCAATGATGTTCTATTTACGAGGCCGAGTCACGAAATGCAAAACGTTTGGGCTTATTATCAATCAAGAGGAAAAGAATTGGTCTTCGGAGGAGAACCTACTTGTTGCACCGGCAATTATCGTTTCCATATTGATCCGGTCGGAAGAAAGAATATAATGACAAGGGTCAAGGACAATAGTAAAAAGGTATCTAATGGAAAAGCCAATAGGTGGATGTTTCCTAATGCTGGATGTGTAATTGGAACTAGAGACAGAATAGTAGAAGCCTTAACATTGGCAAAAGATGCTGACGATGATCAAGCAAGATACTTAGAGCAATATGCCTTAGATCCTCACTGGTTGAGCATTGATTATGACCACAAATTAGTAGGAAATTTAAACAGTTTAGCATATTTATACAAAGAATCTTATTTGCCTGAGGACTATTACAATGCTGAATTAAAATACTGGACTGAAGTTTCTATATTTGACATCGATAAACTTCAGCTAGTTACAAGAATAAAAGAGCCCACTAATCATTTTCTTTTGCAAAATAAAGAGACTGGAGGAATTCCATGCGCCATTCACTTTCCAGGAAAAAACTATGTTTTATACAATTATATTGGAGAAAAATTCTATAAATATAAATTCAAACGTTTAGAATTTAGAGATTCAATGAGTACACTATGGACAGTAAAATTTTGGTAATATTATATTGTTTATAAACAATATAATGATGTTTATGTATATTTCCATCTATATTTAGCTGCTGTTTTAGTGAAATCTTTACATGCTCTTATAATAGAAGGAACAGATATTCCTATCTGCCTCGATGCTTCGGAAATGCTAAAATATTCTTTTATAAAATTCCCATTAAGATCATATTGACGAACTTTTCTATTTCTATAATTATGTACACTAGCAACTTTTAATCCAGAATCATATGCATGCTGATTATTTTCAGAACTTGTAACATATTTTAAATTTGTCGATTTATTATTCTTTTTATTCCCATCTAAATGATTCACTTCTTTACCGTTATTATCTCCTAAGAATGCGTGTGCTACTAATACATGAACCCTAAATTTTTGATATTCACCTGTTTTTAATTTTAAAGTAACATTTTTATAACCTTCAACACATGATGCTCCAAAACCTATTTTACCTTTATGATTACAAATTCGACCCATAGATGAAACATAAAAGTCTAATAAAGGACCTCCTGACACTTGTATCCATATTTCCCCTTCTATAGAATTTCTAGCATATTTCCATTTATATCCTCCTAAAAAATAGTTATTTTTACATGCTCTGGCAATATCGCCGTGTTGAATTTTTAAATCTTCAGAAGCATATTTTCCTTTAAACCAAGTGAAATATTCGAATCCTTCAGGATATTGATCATTTACAATTATTTGAGTAATTGGATAATTTATTCCTCCAACTCTTTTCTTTCGATTTAAAGCCTGTTCAGATTTGCTTGACCATTTCAAATTATTTAAATCATTATTTGAAGGATTCCTATCTATATGATCTACAGTATAGGAATCATCTGGAGGATTCTCTAAAAACATAAAAGCCATTAATCTATGAACAAGCCATCTTTCTTTGGTACCGTCATCTTTAGATAATTTTACTCTTAAATAACCACCTGTTTCTTTTCCACCTCTCGTAACATATCCAGTTTTTATTGTTCTAACCATTCCCTTTTTAGAAATTTCATAATACGATGTTCCGATTTTCTGAAGAGAGAAAAACTCAGGTTCCATTTTTTAGTATTGGAATATTAAAAATAAAAATTCAGTTTTTTAAATTAAAATGGATATATAGAGCAAAAATTAAATTCAAGAATTGGAATTTCATTTCTGTAAAAGACTATGATGAAATGCAACGCGTAACAAGGGTTAGAAAACCAGTTAATAGATTTTTATTACAGAATAATCAAACTGGAGGAATCCCATGCGTAGTTCACTTTCCTGGCAAGAACTTCGTCTTATATAACTACGTCGGTGACCAGCTCTATAGTAAACGGTTTAAACCTTTAGAATTTAAGGATTCAATGACAACCCTTTGGACGGTCTCTAAACTATGGAAGTGAATCTATGAAATAATTAAAGAGTTTATTTTAACTCTCTATATAAAACAACCACAATAAATTAATAAGATTTAAAAACAAACTTCTGACATTAAAAAGATGTCAGAACAACAAATAAAAAACCAAAATAAAGAATTAGAACCTAACATTCAACAAGAAGATGATGAACCTCCGCCTTTGATTGAAGGAATGTTTGCTGGTTGGAATAGTGAAAATCCAGATGAGATGGGTAATGTGATAGGTAAGTCATTTGGTAATATGTTCAAGCAACTTAAAGAAGTAATAGGAGAGCCTGGTAGACCAAATCTCGATGAGAATGAAAGAGATCCAGAAGTTATTAATAACAAGATGGGAGGAGTTTTTACAAAGATGTTTGGAGCAGAAATATGGGAACAAGCACAAAGAGAAATTAGAATTAATCTTTTCTTTCAAGACTGTCTTAAGACCGGGACTCTTAATGATGCTAAAAGGTTAACAAAGGCAGAATTCAATCTCCCAGATGATTATGTTATTAAACTGAATTTTGAGATTAGACTGGGAGAAACTGCTGATGTCAAAGTGGAAGATCCTAGCATGGATTAAAGACCTATCTAGAAAGAATAAAAATCAAATTTAAATAATTTGATTTTAAAATTTAAATCCAAAAATGGATTATTTGAAGTCCTTTTGGTACTATGATGAAACTATTCATATATTAAGATCGGAAATTTTAGTTATTAAAGTGCCAGAAATGAACACAACTGAAACTAGGATAACCTATCCAACTAGATTAGTTATGGGTCATAATTATAACAGAATGGAGACTTATATGAAGACAGAGTATGTAAATAGACATACTAGCGGATTCGACCTTTTTTTCCCTTACTGTCTACTATACTAAAGAAGGAAATTTCAAAGAACATAAAATGGTCCTGCTTTTTAATATCAGAAAAAAAGCAGAAAAAGCCAAATCGAAATTATTTGGAAAATTTAAGGTTGGAACATGGATGGGTGGTTATTACATTCCAGAAATAGAATACTATAGCTATAGAGATAATTATTTTGCATCAATGGGTGTTCTTTGTATGGCTTGTTTAGGAATAATTGGGATATATGGACTGTTTTCACACTTTGCCTTCAAGGAATGAATTAAATAATAAATTAAAATAAAAACAAATTAAATAATAAATTATTATTTAATAAAAACTAGTGAAAAGATGAAACCGAGAATTATTGTTGATCGAATTGTAGTTGGAGGAGGGACCGCCGGTTGCCTCCTTGCTGCTAAACTCTCAGATGATTTTTCTAAATCAGTTTTGTTGATTGAAGGAGGATCTAATAGGGTTAGGGACAAAGAAGTATTGGCTGCAAATTTCTTTGAAGCTGGAAAGATCGCCAACAATCCTAAATATTCAAAAACTTATCAAGCTAATTACGTTCCAGGTCAACCTATAACTTACGCAGATGGAGATGGATTAGGAGGAGGGTCAATGCATAACGGTGAACAGGCAGTTAGAGGAACTCGAACTATGTGGGATAAATGGGCGATGTTAACAGGTGATGATCGTTGGAGTTATGACAATCTATTAGAGAAAGTTATGAAACCGTTGGAAAATTATACTCCAAGCGGCACTGAAGCAAATTACAATGAAAGAGGAGATAATGGAGCTCTTTATATCAGTCAGGAACCACCAATTAATAAAGATCCATTGATTCAAATTATTAGTCATGTCACCGGGGCACCGCTTGTTCCAGATACTAATGATTCCAGTTATGGTGATATCGGTCTCAGTTCCAATCAAAATTGGGTTACTCCACCTTGGAATACTCCTGGAAGTGTAAGATCTTTTTCAGCTAATGCTTTCTTAACTGGAAACCCTTCCGTTGGAACTCCTCCTATAATCAATCCAGATGGCAGCAGTATTGATCCTCGTAGACAACTTACCGTATTATTTGATTCAATCTGCAACAGGGTTTTATTTGATCAAAACGGTGATGCTTACGCGGTAGAATTCTTTTCAACTGAGCAGAAACAAATGGTGATCGCCTATGCCCGGTTATTAGTTATTTTGTGTACTGGATCGGTTTGTGATGCCGCTATTCTTCAAAGATCAGGAGTGGGAGACCCTAAATTATTAGCTTCTCTTAATATCCCTATAGTTGTTGCAAATCCATTGGTAGGTCAAGGACTACAAAATCATAATGGTTCAGCCGCAGTTCTCGCACCTGGGGGTAAATATCCTTACACTATAAAATTTCCTCAAATTGGATCAGGTTTTATTGATCTAAAACCTTATATGTCGCCTGGTGTTCGCAGAATGCAATTAATAATTGTTCCAAGCCCTTTCACCCCTCCAGGTATAAATCAAGTTTTAAACATACCAAAGAACTCTACTAGTGTTATTGGACTGAACATTACTCCTTCTAGCAGAGGAAGTGTTAAGATTGTAAGTCAAAATCCTTTCGTTGATCCAATCATTGAATTAAATTCTTATTCTGATGGAGATCTAAATACTGAAGGAACCGATGCCTACAAAATCGTGAGTTTCTATAAAATTATGAGAGAAGTGGCCAGGATTGCAGAAACAGAGATTTTATTTCCCACTCCTGACGATTACGCCGATAACAGTGGAAACCGTTTATTAAAATGCGCATTATCTTCGGCTCCAACACCTGCTTACCATAATTCATCAACTTGCCGAATGGGAACTTCCTTAGAAAATTCAGTCTGTG
>Ga0302320_10006084_pt1 | contig 26900 bp, 21 predicted proteins | sample Bog_T0_3_FD_202130 | JGI IMG/M metagenome (GOLD analysis project Ga0302320, IMG submission 202130) | Peat permafrost microbial communities from Stordalen Mire near Abisko, Sweden - Bog_T0_3 | ecosystem: Environmental > Terrestrial > Soil > Wetlands > Peat | place: Sweden: Abisko, Stordalen Mire...
GATACCAGTTCGATGCTGTGGGGACTGGCGGCGATGATCGGCGTGATCCTGCTGATCGATCAGGTGGTCTGGCGGCCGGCGATTGCGTGGTCGGAGAAGTTTCGCTTCGAGCAGGTGGAGAGCACGATAGCGCCGGCGTCGCCGATCCTGCATATCCTGCGAAACTCGCGGGCCATTCGTTCGTTCAACGAAAAGACGATTCATCCCATCGCCGAGAAGATCGATCTGTATTTCGCCAGGAAACAGCGCGTGGAAGCGAGGCCGCTTTCGACCGCTCCGAAAGCCGTTCTGTTACTAGTGGCTCTGGCGGCTCTGGCTGGAGCGGGTTACGGACTTTTCCAGGTGGCGCTTCTGTTACGGGGCATTCATCGCGGTGAAGTGAATAACGTTCTGATTGGCGCGGGCGCGACTTTTCTGCGTGTCAACGTGTCGTTACTGATCGCGGCAGCGTGGACCATTCCCGCGGGGGTGGCGATCGGGTTTCATCCCAGGCTGGCGCGCATCGCCCAGCCGTTCACTCAGATCGCTGCCTCCGTGCCTGCAACGGCGCTGTTTCCGGTATTGCTGTTGGCGATTGTGAATCTGGGCGGAGGTCTGGGCGTGGGTTCTATTCTGCTGATGCTGCTGGGAACCCAGTGGTACATCCTGTTCAACGTGATTGCGGGTGCGACGGCGATCCCCAGCGAATTTAAAGAAGTGGCCGACCTGTTTCACTTCAGCCGTGCAGACCGCTGGCGCATTGTGATCCTGCCCGGTATTTTCCCCTATCTGGTTACGGGCCTGGTGACGGCATCGGGTGGTGCGTGGAACGCCAGCATCGTCGCTGAATATTTCCATTTCCGCGACCGCGTAATGTCGACCACGGGATTGGGCGCGCAGATCAGTGCGGCGACGGACGCGGGCCACTTTAACGAACTGCTGCTGGCAACGATGGTGATGGCGTCTTTGGTGGTCTGCACCAACCGGTTAGTTTGGAGACCGCTCTACCGGCTCGCCGAAACGCGTTATCGGCTGGGGTAACGACCGCTATTTTTTCGAAGCTTCCGGATGCAGAAATTGCGCGAGATAGCCGCTCGCGGCGTGGTACGCATCCAGCCAATGAGAGAAGACGAGAAATTCGTGCACCTCGTCGGGAAAGATGAGTTGTTCGAACGGGACGCCTTGCCGGCGCAAGGCTTCGATCAGATGAACTGACTGGCTGAAGCGAACGTTGCGATCGTCGTCGCCCTGAACAACGAGAACAGGCGACGTCCAGGTTTTCATGAACGCGAGAGGCGACGAATCGAAGGCGGTTTTGGCGAGTTTGGCCTGACGTTCGGGGTCGCCGGGGAAACGGCCGATTTCGAGACTCCAATCATGAACGCCATGTAAGTCGACTCCTACTTTGAAGATGTCGGACGATCTCGCGAGCGCCAACGCGGTAAGGTAACCACCGTAGGATCCACCCCAGGCGCCGATGCGTTGCGGATCCACGTCAGAACGAGATTGCAGATAGCGGCCTGCGCCGAGAATGTCGTTATACTCAGCGCCGCCGCTGGCGCCGAAACCAGGGGCTTCACGGAACTGCATGCCGTAGCCGATGCCACCCCGATAGTTGATGGAAAGCACGACGTATCCCTGGCTCGCGAGGTATTGATTGAGGCCGTAAGCGTGGTTGTAATACTCCATGTAGTGCCAGCCGAGCAGCATCTGCCGGCGCGATCCGCCGTGGAAGAAGAGGACTGCCGGATGTTTGGCCGGAGGACCAGGAGGAAGAAAAACCTGCCCGTGAACTTCCATACCATCGGCGGCCCGGAACACTATGGGCTGAGGTTCGACCAATGAACCTTCCGGAAATGTGGCGGGGATTGTCTGGGGCGTCAGATCTCGGATAGTTCCATCGGTTTCGCGCAAGGCGGCACGCGGCGGCTGTCGGGCGTCGGAATGAAATAGCGCGGTATGTCCGTCAGCCAACGGTGCAGGCGCCCATTCGATACCCTGCCCTTCTGTAAGGCGACGAACACGGCCGCCGTCTGCAGGAACCTGCCATAAATGGCGGCGCTCGGAGTCGTCCTGATTGGAAGAAAATACCATTGACTTTCGATCGCTCGAAGGAGCTACATGCTCAATTTCGAAGTTCCCTGGCGTCAGCAGATTGATCGAGCCGTCGCTGGCGTTCAGAGAATAAAGGTGCAGCCAGCCATCACGCTCCCAGGGGAAAACAATACGGTCACCGGCCATCCAGAGCAGCTGTTTGTCCGAGCCATCTTCGCGGAACACGCTGCCCACACCTTCTTTCGCACGCCAGACCTCACGTCCTTTGCCGGTCAGCGGGTCGGCTACTCGGATCGACCACGGCATATCTTCGCGATGCGCTTCCCATGCGAACAGACTGGGATAGGCAGCTAAACGGATGAACGCGATCTGCTTGCCGTCGAGAGACCAGGCGATGGACTGGTCAGTGTCGACAGAGGGATCCATCCAGACCAATGCCTTGCCGCGCAGATCATAGACGCCGACAAAGGCATGATCCACACGCTCGCTGGTGAAGGCGAGCCGTGCGGAATCGGGCGACCAGGCAAGTTCATGCGCCGTGCCACGTTCATGCAGTAACGGCTCGGGCCGGGCAGCGGGATCTTTGCCATTGAAGTGGGTCCACCAGATCTGGCCACCGGCGAGCCAGGCGACGGCGGAGTTATCGGGCGCCACGACCGCTTCGTGTCCCGAACCCAGCTTGTGAGTCTCGCCTGGCACCCCTCCCGATGTCCCGCCCGATAGAGACGCGATCCAGACTTCCTGCTGCACGCCGGCCGGGCTGCTGCGCGGATTGGGGTATTCGCCGCGACCGTTGACGCCGCCTCCGCGAGTAAACACGACGGCGGAGGAATCGGGTCTCCATGTGAGATCGGAAATATCCTGCCCGTCATCTGCCGTGAAGCGGGTGATTACGAAAGCCTGATAAGACGGCGCTGTGGCCACCCAGATATTGCGCACGCCGGAAGCATTCTGCACCCAGGCGATCGCGTCGCCCTTCGGTGACGTCACGAGATCGGTCGGCACCGGAGCGCTGAGCACTTGCTCGATAGTGAACGGTCCGGCCGCGAACACGGGCCAGGCGAGGAGAAAAGTCGCCAGAAAGAATACGGCGCCAACTTTGTTACGATGACTCCACTTGCCAGAAGCCAGAGCCAATTCGACCGCAGGCTCCGTAGTCCGCGTCTCGATCGGAAACTTCCTCGAGATGTACGATTTCATGGTTTTTGGCTACTACGCTCAGGATATCGGTAAAACGTTCTTCCCGAGCACCGATCCGTTCGCTTCTCTGATGCTTTCCCTGGCAACGTTTGGCGCCGGCTTCCTGATGCGGCCGCTGGGCGCTATCGTTCTGGGCAGTTATATTGATCGCCACGGACGGCGCAAGGGCCTGATTCTCACACTCTGGATGATGGCGGCGGGAACCTTGTCGGTCGCTGTCGTACCCGGTTACGCCACGATCGGCATTGCCGCGCCGCTGCTGGTGCTGGCGGGACGTCTGGTGCAGGGTTTTTCGGCCGGCGTCGAAGTAGGGGGCGCGTCGGTTTATCTGGCCGAAATTGCCACGCCGGGAAACATCGGGTTTTATACGAGCTGGCAATCGGGCAGCCAGCAGGTCGCGGTGATGTTCGCGGCTGTGCTGGGTTTGACACTGGCGCCCCGCTGGGGCTGGCGAGCACCGCTGCTGGTCGGTTGCCTGCTGATCCCTTTTCTCTTCTGGCTGCGTAGTTCGCTGCTCGAGACGGACGTTTTCCTCGCGCGCAAACATCACCCCTCCGTCGCCGAAATCTGGAAGACGATTCTGGTCAACTGGCAACTGGTGGTTCTCGGCATGATGATGTCGACCCTCACCACCGTTACGTTTTACATGATCACGGCTTACACGCCGACGTTCGGTAGCAGCGTCTTGCATCTGGCGAGCCGGCAGAACCTGATTGTGACGCTGTGCGTGGGGGCGTCGAACTTCATTCTGCTGCCGATCATGGGCGCAGTTTCGGATCGTGTGGGAAGACGTCCGCAGTTGATCACGTTTGCGGTACTTGCGCTCATCACGGCTGCTCCGCTCTACGTCTGGCTGGTTGCGGGGCCGACTTTTACGAAGCTGCTTCTCCTCGAGCTTTGGTTCTCGGTGATCTTCGCCGGCTACAACGGCGCGATGGTGGCGTTTCTCACGGAGATCATGCCGCTGGATGTCAGGACCACCGGCTTCTCCATGGCGTTCAGTCTCGCGACCGCCATCTTCGGTGGATTCACTCCTGCTATCGCGACCGCGCTGATCCGCGCCACGGGAAGTCGCGCGATGCCGGCCCTGTGGTTATCGATTGCGGCAGTGCTGGGCCTGGTATCAGTCACGCTGCTCAAGCGCATATCGAAAGAGGGCGGCCGACCGGTAGATTCCATGCACGAACTTGCTGTAGGGCAGCGTAATAAACAGAGCTAACACGACTGCCAGATGGACGCCGAGGAGTGGCGCCATGGCCCCCGTGTTGCGGAAAATCATGAGGGCGAATCCCGTGAGCCCGGTCGCGAGAAGCATAGAAATGAAGGGCAGTCCGATGCCTGCCTGCCTCCAGCGCAGTAACCCAATCGGCCCCACGATCAGGCCGATGCCGCCCAGTGTTCCCAGGACGACGGGCACGCTCGAGTAAGCATAGGGCGCTTTCCAGCCCAGCACGTTGTCGTAGAAAGCGGCGACGCAGGTGGAGGCGAAACAGAGCAGAAATCCGTAGAACGTGAAGTGATGAAACAGGCGGCGGGCAGGACTCGAAAGATACTTCAGCGTTGTCGCATCCCGGAACATGCGCGTAAAAGCCGAGAGCCGCGGTTGAAGCCCGCCCTGATCTTTCCACAAGCGATTCAGTGCGACTGCCAACGCTACGAGTACGAGCAACCCTGCGATTCCGAAAATTGCGACCATTACTCCGTGCGGTATGGCAGCGTAGAAGTCTCCGCCTGAAGTGTGCGGCGTAAAGATGAGCCCGAGCGCCGCAAGGACAATCACTATTGCGGCTACCGCCGGACCAGACAGCAAGCCGATGGGCCGAGCGTACTCGATATATGACTTCCTGCGGATCTCCGCGAGGATCTTCGGAACATCCACGGCGAACTCGTGCGGCGGGGCATATTGGCATGCAGACAGACAGTCGGTGCAGTTATGGCAGAGGTTCGCCAGATAGTTCAGATCGCCATCGGGAAATTCAAGCCGCCGCTCCATGGCAGGAAAGACCGCGCAGTAGCCTTCGCAGTAGCGGCACGAGTTGCAGATCGTCATGAGACGATCGCCTTCCTGCATCAGCGCGGAACGCTCAGAGGGCGGCACGCGCTGCCTCTTTTCCCGCAATGCGCCCGAAGGCAGTCCCAATGGTCATGCCAAAACCCGCCAGATATCCCTTGCCGAGGATGTTGCCCGCCATGATCTCGCCGGCGGCAAAAAGATTCCGCGCGCAATTCCCGTCTTTCATTACAATTTGTGCCTGTTCGTTCACCTTCACACTCAGGTAAGTGAACGTGATGCCTGGGCGCAGCGGATAACCCAGAAACGGTGGCGTATCGAGCGCCTGCGCCCAATGGGATTTAGGAGGTGTAAGACCTTCGGTCCGGCAATCGTCGAGAACCGTGTGATCGAAGCGGCCCGGACGCACCGATGCGTTGAAGTTGCGCACCGTCGCTTCCATGGCATCGACGGGCAACCCGAGTTTCACGGCCAGTTCGGCAATCGAGTTGGCCCGAATAGCCGGAAAAACCGAAGGCATGAAGCGGCCGACAACTTTCGAATCGATGAGAGACCATGCGATCTGACCGGCCTGCTGGGCGACGAGACGTCCCCAGATGGCATAGCGTTTCGGCCACAACTCCTCGCCCTCGTCGTAGAAACGGGAGCCTTCGCGATTCACGACGATTCCGAGTGGCACGCAATCGAGCCGGGTCACAATGCCGCCGTCAAACTTCGGCGCGCGCCCGTCGATAGCAACGGCGTGACATTGCTTCGGATCTCCCACAGGCTGGACCCCGGCGTCGAGCAACAACTTGAGCACTTTGCCGTTGTTGTACGGCGTGCCGCGAATCAGAAAGTTCTCCGCGCCATCGCCCCACGCCTCTTTGAGCCACTCGATATTGGCTTCAAATCCGCCGGCCGCGAATACCACCGCTTTGGCTCGCAGTTCGAGCGGCGATCCGCCGACTAAAGCGGTGGCGCTCTCAAACAACCCATTACAGATGTCCAGGGACACTACTTCGGTGTTGTACATTACCCGAATTCCACGCTTCCGGGCGGTCTCGTAATAGCTATTCAGCAGCGCTTTGCCGCCGCCAAGGAAGAATTCGTTGGTTCGACCGAGATGGAGCGTACCGGTGAGCGAGGGCTGAAAGCGGACACCATGACTTGTCATCCAGGCGCCCGCTTCAGCCGATGACCGGATGGTCATTCGTGCCAGTTGTTCATCGGTCTCGCCGCCGGTCACCTGACGCAGATCGTTCCAGTATTCGTCTTCGAGGTAAGCGGCATTCATGCGCCGCATATTGCGTGTGTGCCGGCTGTTGCCGCCGCGAAATTCAGGCGGAGCCGATTCGACGATCAGGACACGCGCACCCTGCTCGTTCGCCGTAAGCGCGGCACAGAGCGCGGCATTGCCACCGCCCACAATCAATAAGTCGTATTCCGGGTTTTCGTCAGTCAATTGCGTTTCCAGTATGCAACATGGGTGGGAAGATGAAGGTTGACGGTTCTCATGAAGTTTTTTACTATCACGTCTTTCCTTATCGCCACCTGCGCCACGCTGGCGGCACAGACCACCGCCGACAAGGCCAATCTCGACAACGGGAAGAATCTCTTCGCGAAATACGGTTGTTATCAGTGCCACGGATACGTGGGTCAGGGGGGACTGGCAGGAGCCCGTCTGGCCCAGACTCGCCTTACGCTGATTGCTTTCACCACGTATGTTCGCAATCCCCGTCCTGGCGGTATGCCGCCCTTCCGGGCAAAGTTAGTTTCCGATAAAGAACTTGCCGATGTGTACGCTTACATTAAGACGTTCCCGGAACCGCCGGCCGTCAAAGATGTGCCGCTTCTCAACCAGTAATCTTCATGCCTGACTCTGACAACAAAAAAAAAATCGCCCCGGTAGACCGGCGCAATTTTCTGCGCGGTGTGGCGGCGGGCGCATCCGCGCTGGCGGCTGCTCAAACGGTTACGGCTCAAGTCGCCTCGGCGCAGCCACCAGTTACTTCCGGCGCTGCTAACCCTACGGGCGATGAACGGCCTGGGTCTGACTTCATGGTGGATGTGATCAAGTCGCTCGGCATCGAATACTGTGCCGTGAATCCCGGGTCCAGCTTTCGCGGTCTGCACGAATCGATCGTGAACTACGGCGGCAACAGGAATCCCGAACTGCTGACCTGCTGCCACGAAGAAGGGTCCGCCGCCATAGCGCACGGCTACGCCAAGATTGAAGGCAAGCCGATGATGATTATGGTTCACGGCAATGTCGGATTGCAGCATGCCTCAATGGCAATCTACAACGCGTACGCCGATCGCGTGCCGGTCTTCATCGTGATCGGCAATATCCTCGATGCCGACTACCGGCGCGGCAATGCCGAATGGATGCATAGTGTTCAGGATGCGGCAGCTATGGTCCGCGATTTCACGAAATGGGACGATACACCGGCTTCGCTGCCTCATTTCGCGGAATCGGCCGTACGCGCATACAACATCGCGATGACTCCGCCGTACGACCCCGTCGCGATTGTGGCGGATGGAACCCTGCAGGAAGAACCGATCGCGAACAAGAATCTGCGCATACCGAAACTGGTGATCAGCTCACCTCCGCAGGGGGAATCGGCCGCCGTAAAACAAGCCGCGACCATGTTGCTGGCCGCCGAGAATCCGGTGATCGTCCCCGGGCGTCTCGCGCGCACTCCCAAAGGAATAGATTCCCTGGTGGAGCTCGCGGAATTGTTGCAGTGCCGTGTGCAGGACCAGCGGATGCGGATGAACTTTCCGTCGAACCATCGGCTTTACGGGAATCCCGGCGTCCTGCCCGCGTCGCCTAACCTCTCCGATGCCGACCTGATTCTGGCCCTTGAAACCCAGGATCTCTGGACTCTCACCAATCGCCAGACCCCGATCAACCGTTTTGGCATGGAAAGCCAACCCACTACAAAACCCGGCACGAAGATCATCAACATTTCCGCGCTGGAACTGAATCACAAATCGAACGAGCAGGATTTCTGGCGCTACGTGGAGGCAGATCTCAACATTGCCGCTGACGCCGAAGCCACTCTGCCTTCACTGATTGAAGAGGTCAAACAGCAGATGACCGCCGACCGCAAACGCGCACTCGAGCAGCGCGGGATAAAAGTTGCGGAGGCCAACCAGAGGGCCCGCGACAATAACCGGCAACTGGCCACTCTCGGCTGGGACACCAGCCCGATCAGTACCGCCCGGCTATCGGCAGAGATCTGGGCGCAAATCAAAAATGAAGACTGGTCGCTGGTATCGACCGACCGCATGGTGAGCGGCTGGCCGACGCGGCTCTGGAACTTTACCAAACACTACCAGTTCATTGGCGCCCAGGGGGCAGCCGGTATTGGATATGGCGCGCCGGCTTCGGTTGGCGCGGCGCTGGCCAACCGGAAACACGGACGCCTCAGCGTCAGCATCCAGTGCGACGGCGATTTCAACTACTCGCCGGCCGTGATCTGGACGGCAGCTCATCACAAGATTCCCATCCTTTACGTGATGCACAACAACAGGTCATATCACGAAGAGCGCATGTACATTACGATGCTCGGCGCCAAGTTCAATCGAGGGTCGGGGAACGAATCGAACGTCGGCACGGCTTTGATCGATCCGGATATTAATTACGCTTCGATTGCCAAAGGTTACGGCCTCTATGCTGAGGGACCGATCATGGATCCGAAGGATTTAGCGCCGGCGCTGAAGCGCGCGATCGAACGAGTGAAGGCCGGTGAACCGGCGCTGCTCGACGTGCATACACAGCCTCGCTGAGGTTCGAAACAATTTCCGCCTGGATTGTGCCCAGCTTCCCCATGTGGAATAATCAGTTACCAGACCGGACTCGGTCTCAACCTGATAGAGCATTGTACCGCTCTGCTGCGCCGGCCATCACCGGTTGCCATTCAAATCGAGGCTTTCAAGAAGTGGGAAAACGCTACCGCGGAAACAACTATCCATCAGTCCCTCCAACTCGGACTTATGTTCCGACAAGAAGCGCGCAAAAGCCGCCTTTCTATGCCGAGATCGAGGCCGCCAGCCAGTGGCCTCCCGATTCAGAAGACTGGGAAGCCTTTGTTGTCAATGTAGTGCAGCTCCCCGCTGCCTTGAAACCAGCCGTACAGGAAGCTATCCGCCAGCAGCGCTGGAAGATCGCACCCAATCCTCTGGCAGCCATCCGCACCGCTTCGCATCAGGAAGCGAAACGGATGGGTTTGACGTAGGGCAGGCAACTTACTTCGCAACTCTTCAATCGCCGCAGCAGTTCGTACTAAACATTACATTTTAGGCCGGCACGACATTTCGCTGGCTTTCCCTGACCACTCCTCCCTTGCCAGCGTGCATTAATTCCTCATCCGATATCGGAAAAATCTGGCACCTTTCGCTGTGAATTGCCGCAATATCCAGTGACGAGAGGGCGCAAACAAGACGCCCGATTGATCTGAAAACGGGAGGGAACAACGTGGCAAAATCACCGAGAAAAATTGGCGGTGTCAGCGCAGTACAGGCACCGACTGGAGGGCCAGGACCTGTATCCGCGGCTCATGCGGACTTCATCTGGAATGGCGGGCCCGTCATAACGTGTCCGGTAATTTACGCGACTTTCTGGGGATCGCACTGGGCCGACGCAACCCATCAGGCGCAGGCAGCGCGCCTCATTCAATTTCTGAAAGACATGCTGCAAAGTACCTGGATGAACATCATGACTCAGTACGGAGCCAGCAGCGGCAAGGGCAGCGGCCTGTATGTTCAGGCCTCGTACATATCGAGCGGCGTGCCCGCCAACCTGACCGACGCGGCAATCCACACGGTCCTGCAGAGCGCTATCAACGCCGGATCGATTCCCGAACCTCCGGCCAATAACACCTCGCAGGTAATCGTCATTTACCTCGACGAAAGTGTGGCCGTCAAAGATCCGACATTCGGTGTCACGATGTGCGAGCCGGGCGGCGACAATGCCTTCGGTTATCACTATGACTTCGTAACAGCCAAAGGGAATAACTGCTATTACGCTGTCATTCCGTCCCTCAGCGATGCGTGTATCACGAGCACCTGCCCCGGAGGTTGTTCTCTGAATCTCAGCGAGACGCAGGAACAGCGCCGGACTCAGGTCACCAGCCACGAATTCGCTGAAATGATCACAGATCCCAAATTCCCCACCGGCTGGTATGGTCCCTCCAGCGATGAGTGTGGCGACATCTGCAACGGCGAGACGACCACCATCACAGTGGGCGCGAACACATGGAACGTGCAGCGGATTTACAGCAAAACTGACGACATTAATACCAATGGCGCCAGCTATTGCCTCGCTTCCGCCGCGGCCCCCATACCCAAACTTGCGGGAGGTCCCGCTGCTGTTGCGACCACCGCGCAGCTTTCGCCGGATCGCTTCGCATCGTACAACACATTTTTGCCCTTGCCCGACATTCAGCACGATGCGCAATCCGGTAAGGGAGCGCTCGATGAGAAGACGGTAACTACCTGGGTGCGGAACCTGTTCTACCCGCTCAACCACGCCAACGTTTTCGGCAACATGCCGGCAGCGCTGCGGCAGGTGGCGGATATCCTCGACAAGTCGGCCAAATAGTTATTTGTAGCAACACCCTGGCACAACAGCGCGTGGCGGACTGGTACCGCCTCGCGCTTTTTTTCTCGCAGCCCGATATAATCGGATGCGAATGGACGTATTCGACGAACTGGTGCGCCTGCGCGATAGCGGGCAGAAGTGCGCCCTCGCGACGATCGTTCAGGTTAAGGGTTCCATTCCCAGTTTCCAGAGCGCAAAACTCCTGGTGAGGGAAGACGGTTCCATGATCGGTACCATTGGCGGCGGCTGCGTCGAAGCCGAAGTCTGGAATGCGGCGCGCGATGTAATTTCCACCGGCAAGCCGCGGCATATGTCGTTCAGTCTGGGGCAGGACGCGGCCTACGACAACGGCCTGATTTGCGGAGGTCAACTGGATGTTTTCGTGGAGTGCGTAAATCCGCAGCCGGGCGCCTTCGTGTTTGGCGGCGGCCACATTTCAAAGAGTCTGGCCAAGGTGCTGGACCTCGCCGGGTTCCGCGTTGCGGTGATCGACAATCGCGAAACGTACGCCAACAAAGAACGCTTTCCCGAAGCCTCTGAAGTTCACGCGGAAGAGTACGAAGACGTTTATCCGAAACTGAACATCACCGAAGCGTCTTACATAGTGATTGTGACGCGCGGCCATCGTGACGATATGCGCATTCTCCGCTGGGCCGTCACGACACGGGCCAGGTATATCTCGATGATCGGCAGCCGCCGCAAAGTGATCGCAGTCATTCGTGAACTCGAAAAAGAGGGAGTGCCCGTCACCGCCTTTGAACGCGTATACGCGCCCATGGGTCTGGAAATCGGGGCTGAATCTCCCGAGGAGATCGCCATTTCAGTGGCGGCGGAAATGATCGCGATGCGGCGCGATCCGGAAGGAAGTTGGCGCACGCTCTCAAAATCCGTATTCGTCGATGAACGTCTGCGCGCTTTACTCCAGTGACAGAAATTGTTGGGACAGTTTCCGCTGTGATTCTCGCAGCGGGAGAGTCGCGTCGCATGGGTACGCCTAAAGCCCTGCTCCCTTTTCGGGAAGGAACTTTTCTTTCCCATCTCGCCGGCACTTTGGCGCAACGCTGCTCGCCGGTGATCGCCGTGTTCGGCCATGACGCCGCTCGACTCATGCCGGCCTGTCCCGCCACGGCCATCCCGGTGGAGAATCGCGACTATCGTCTGGGAATGCTCACTTCCCTGCAGACCGGTTTGCGTTCCCTGCCCTCCCAAACGGAGGCGGTCTTTTTCACCCCAATCGATCACCCCGCCGTCGATGGAGCGACGATCGAGGCGCTTCTCCAGTCGCAGGCCCTGATCGCGATTCCTCGCTACAACGGCACGCGAGGCCATCCCGTGTTGCTGCGGAAGAGCGTGATTGAGGAATTTCTCAGCGAGCCCGTCTCGTCGAAAGTCCACGACGTAATCAATCGCCACGCCGCTGAAATCGAATACATCGACACAACAGATCCGGGCGTGACGGACGACATCGATGACCGGGCGCTTTATCGGGGATTGCTCGAGCGCGAGGCTGTGAGCCGATGAACAAGTGGGTCAAACGAGCGCTCTGGCTGGTTGCTTTCTACCTTCTTGCGGCTGCGTGGGTACCCACCGTCTCCATGGGAGGCCTTCGTGAGCCTATCCATCATGCTCTCGAAAGCGCGCTCGGACGCAAGGTCGAGATCGGTGACATACGGCTTCGCCTGCTGCCTAAACCGGGCTTCACCATCCGGAACGTGATCATCGGTGAAGATCCTTCGATAGGCGCCGAGCCCACTGCGTACGTCACCACCATGCACGCGATGCCGGGAATTTCCGTGCTGTTCGGTGGACCGCTTTCTTTCTCTTCTGTCGATCTTGAAGACGCCAGCGTTAACCTGACCCGCGTCGACCGTAATCAAACCGGCATGCACTGGAATTTCTCCGCCATCGCCGGCCCCAGGCTGCTGGCTGCGTTTCCCAGCGTGCACATGCGCGGCGGCCGTATTAATTTCAAGTTCAACGACACCAAGTCGGTTTTTTATCTGCTCGACACCGACATTGATCTGTGGCCACCCGCCTCCGTCCGAAGCGACTGGACTCTGCGAGTGAGGGCGCAGCCGGCCCGAACGGACCGTCCCGCTCGTGGTTTTGGAAATTTCACGGCGCGCGGCAGCTGGAATCCACGCGAAAACGGTATTGCACTCGACCTCAAGCTCGAGAAGAGTCAGCTCAGCGACATGCTTACCCTCTTTAACGGGCAGGAATCCGGCATCTATGGAGAGATTTCGGGCGATGCCCATCTCGCGGGGCCCGTATCGCACATCGGATTCGCGGGCCGAGTCAGCGTCGCGAATATCCACGGTTGGGATCAACTCCCACCCGGCGGTGGCGCGTGGCCCCTCGTGCTCAGTGGCACCCTGAATGCGCCCGGACAGGAGCTCGATCTGAATGCCAGTCTCGACTCGAAACAATCTCCATTCGCCGTGCATTTTCGTGTTTCAGATTATCTGCGAACGCCGCGGTGGGGCGTAACCGCTAATGTGCGGGAGTTCCCATTAGCGCCGGTAACCACTCTGGCCCGTAACCTCGGCGCCCAGATACCAGACAACTTCAAGCTCGACGGCAAAGCCAGCGGCGCCGTCGGCTATTCCATGCCCGCGGGGGTACCGCGCATCGATGGGCAGCTCACCATCAACGGAGCCACCCTCTCGATTGGCAGCGCACCGCCTCTTCGCGCGCCGCAGGCGGACGTTCGTTTTTCCGGCAGCACGGTGACTCTTGCCCCAGCCGTAATTAACAACGTCAACGGAGAATCGGCTATTCTCGATGCTTCGTGGGACGCAGCGAATCAGCGCGTGGAAGCCGTGCTCTCGAGCGACGGTATGTCGATCGCATCTCTCGGCCATCAGATTTCCATTGCCGGAATTCCGTTTCTCAGTCTTGCGACTGCCGGTAACTGGAAAGGCCGTCTACGATTCGTCAGCAGTCCCACAACCAACGATTTGAATAAAAGCGATCTGAGTAAAAACGATCTGCCTCAGGAGACAACCGGATGGCATGGAGACATAAATCTTGAGAACGCCGATATTCCGTTCGAAGCCTTCGCGCAACCCATTCATGTGACTACGGCCGATGCAACTATCGATGGGGCCAGGCTCGACGTGAAACGTCTGAGTCTCTCGATTGATGGGATGGAAGTTCAGGGCGATTACCACTACGATCCCGCCGCTATCCGGCCGCACCGCTTCCGTCTTGTCATACCGAAAGCCGATGCATTGCGCGTCGAGAACCTTCTCATGCCCACGCTTCATCGCGGCAATTTCATCAACTATGCGTTCAACTTCGGCCGTGTCCCTCAACCTGACTGGCTCCGCGGCATGAAAGCCGATGGGACGATTCTGGCCGGATCCATCACCCTGGCGGGGGAAGAATTCAAAGCGGTCCGTGCCCGGGTTTTGTGGGACGGCCCTACCCTTCGTGTCGCCTCACTGAACGCGCACTATAACTCGGCGGCTTTCGTCGGAAGCGCTTCCATTCAGCTGGCCGAACGTCAGCCCGTCTATAACATTGAAGGTAAACTGTCTGATTTTTCCTGGCATTCCGGCGCGATGAACGCGGATGGTTCTCTGGTCACTTCGGGCACCGGATCGGCTTTGTTCAGTAACCTTCGCGCCCAGGGGACGTTCCAGGGCCGGTCCATCGATCTTTCTCCGCTCGACTCTTACGACTCAGTAGCAGGCACATTTGACTGGACCGGCGATGTCCGTAAGCCGAAGTTACGCCTCTCCCAGTTGGTACTCAAGAGCCCTTCCCAAACTCTGCAGGGCGCAGGTGAACTCGATGACGCTGGCCACCTGGTTCTGAAACTCAGTGACGGTACACGTCAGATTCAGGCTTCCGGGGGCCTTTTGCGCGGTGATTTATTCAAGCCATCTCCCAACCCCTAAGCATTACCTCATGAAATAGTCAATCGGAATTGTTATAAAAATTCCCTTGCCAGTCCCAGTACTCCTAGGCCAAAATGGTAGTTTGGATACAACTAAGCGAATTCTGCTAGCTTTTGGTGTCGCCATACTTCTCCTCATAGGAGCAGGCGCTGCGGCCTTGCTGCAGACCTATGTCCATGAAAACGCGATTGAATCGGTAAATCACAGCGAGGATGTGCTGATTCAGCTGGGTGAACTCGCCGTCCACTCCGAAGACGCGGAAGCATCCAGCCGGCGCTTTATTCTGAATCGGGACCCGGCGGTTCTCAATCATGCTCGAAGCGCGATGCAAAGCACAAAGCAGGTGCTCGACCGCCTGACCGGCCTTACGTCGGATTCGCCTTCCCAAAACCAGCGTCTGAGGAGAATCCGCTCGCTGATCGCCGATCAGAGTTCCGCGCTGGCTACTTCGGCCGACCCAGCTGCGGTGTTTCGAGCCTTTCAGTCTCTCGATCAATCGGGTACAACCGACCGCCTTCGTCTCGCGCTCGCGGACATGCGGGCCGCGGAGCGACATACGCTCGATCAGAGAATGGAAGCGCAAAAAAGAAGCGCTTTCGCCAGCTACCTGCTACTCGCGATCCGTGCGTTCTTTGCATTACCGTTCATCATTCTTGCAGGACGCTGGGTCTGGCGCGAGTTTCGTTTGCGAGCCGACACCGAGCGGGTCCTCGCTGCCCGCGAAGAACAGTATCGCCAGGTTGTCGAACTCGCCGGTGACATGATTCTTCGCGTAGACGCTGAAGGCCGCTTCACCTTTTGTAATCAGGCACTCCTGGCCACTCTGCACTTCACCGCACCTGAAATTATCGGCCGCTCTTTCCTCAAAATGCTCCGCTATGACCACCGGAGAGCGGCCCAGCGCTTTTACCTGCGGCAGGCTGTACGCAAACAAAAGAACACTTATGCGGAATATCCTATCCTCGACGGCCATGGCCGCGAACGATGGGTGGGGCAAAACGTTCAGCTGATTCTCGAAAACGGAGAAATAGCTGGTTTTCAGGCAATTGCACGCGAGATAACAGAGCGAAAACGCGCCGAAGAAGAACTGGAGAAAAGCCGGACGTTCATCTCCCGAATCGCCTCGACCACGCCTGGCATTCTTTATGTTTATGACATCGATGAAGCGCGGCTCATATATAAGAACCACGAATTCGTAGGCATTCTGGGCAATCCGGAACGGGATCTTCAGCAGGAACATCACTTCTCAGACCTCACTGTCCATCCGGACGACCAACCCCTCGTTCGAGCACATCACGCAGCCATGGAGCAGGTGCCGGATGGCGAAGTCAGGCGCATTGAATATCGTGCCCGCCATGCGGAAGGGCGGTGGATCTGGCTTTCGATCCGTGAAACAGCCTTTGAGCGCGGGCCCAATAATTTAGTGAAGCGAGTCGTTGGCATTGCTCAGGACGTCACCGAACGAAGAGCCGCCCAGGAAAAACTCACATGGCAGGCGAATTACGATGGGCTCACCGGACTAGCCAACCGTCACCATTTCCGGACTCGCCTTGAAAGCTCTCTTCGGCGTGCCAGCCTCGATCACTCGACGTTGTCACTCTGCCTTTTCGATGTCGACAAGTTCAAAGAAGTCAACGACCGTTTTGGACACGCCGCCGGAGACGAGGTACTTGAAGAAATCGGCAACATTGTCCGTACCGAACTCAATGACCAGGGCTTTGCCGGCCGGTTGGGGGGCGATGAATTCTGCTTTGCCTTGCCTGGCACCGATGAGAATGAAGCGGCGCGAGTAGCGGAACGGATCCGAACTCGCCTCAGCACTCTCGCCTTTGGACTCACCTCAGAAGCGCCTTTTTCCGTCAGTGCTGCGTTTGGTGTGGCGGAATGCCACGGCAACCTCGATTCCAATCACCTTCTCGAAGCGGCGGATCGCGCTCTTTATCGGGCCAAAGCGGCCGGTCGTGACCGCGTCTGTGTAGACGGCTGAACTTTTCTTAGTCCGCCCTTAGTCCGCAAGTCCCGGTTACTGTTTCCAACGCCGCAGCGCAGGGGATAGAGAAGCGCAGGCTGCCACTACGAGAATTGTTGCTATCCCGCCGCCCACCACGCTGGGCACGGCACCGAACCAGGCCGCTGTCCAACCCGATTCCACCGCTCCGAACTGGTTCGAGCAGGCGATGAAGATACTGTTCACGGAAAGGACGCGTCCGCGCAGGCGATCCGGCGTGTGGGTCTGGACAAGGGAATTGCGCAGGATGACACTGATGTTGTCGAAGACGCCGGTCAGCAGCAGCATCGCAAAAGAAAGCCAAATGGAATGGGATAGACCGAACGCTATGGTTGCGACCCCGAAGCCTGCCACTGCCCAAAGGAGAACCTTGCCTGCCGAGTGTGCCCGAGGGGAATGCGCGGTGATCAGCGCCATCGAGACCGCTCCGATCGAAGGGGCAGCGCGCAGCCAGCCGAGGCCCACCACTCCCGAGTGCAGAATGTCCACAGCATAGATAGGCAGCAGCGCTGTGGCGCCTCCGAACAACACGGCGAACAGATCGAGTGAAACTGCCGACAGAATTAATTTGTTATCCCGCACGAAGTGCAGCCCTTCCAGAATCGACCGCGATCCACTAAGGGGCGTTACCGCGACATCCGCCTGGGGAACGGCAGCCGGCCTGTAATGGATTCCGCAATAGCAGAGCAGAGTGAGTGTGGCAAAGACGGTTTGTAGCAGGTAAATCGTCGTACTGCTCGTCTTTGCCAGCAGAATCCCCGCCAGCGCCGGTCCGCTTACGCTCGCAATCTCCTGCGCGCTGCTGTTCCACGCGATCGCGTTGCCCAACGTTTCGGTCGAGACTACGTGAGGAAGCATGGAAAGCCGTGCCGGCCATTGAAACGCCCGGGCCGATGCCATCAGAAACAGGCATCCGTAGATCAGCGAAACCGAGCGGAATCCAAAAATCAGCAACGCCGAGGCAGCCAGAAAAAGGAACTGGGTCAGCATCATGATCTTTCGACGATCGTGCCGGTCAGCGAAATGGCCGGCAAACAAAGCGAACATCAGAAACGGCGCCACCTGGACAAAACCTACATTGCCCAGCACCACGGCCGATTTTGTTGCGACATAGAGATCCCACGCTACGGCGACCGAAATCATTTGCAGCCCGAAGCTGGACAGGAAGTTGCCCGCCAGCAAAAGCCGGTAGTCCCGTGACCGGAAGGATGAATAAGCGTCCAATTTTAGAGCTTCGCATCCCTGGTTTCACGGAACGGTTTGCGGCATTCGGGCTATAACAGGATCATGTTCATTGTGCAGGTTGAGATTCTCGTTAAACCCGAATTTCTGGAGGCATTCGAGCACGCTACCCTCGAAAACGCCGGCAACAGCGTCAAGGAACCCGGTATCGCCCGCTTTGATGTTCTGCGTGATGCCGCCAACCCCGCGCGCTTTCTACTGATTGAGGTTTACCGCGATTCGGGGGCTCAGGCGCGCCACCGGGAAACCGCACACTACGCGAAGTGGCGCGACACAGTGGCCGACATGATGGCATCGCCGCGCACCGCTTCGAAATACGAGAACCTCTTTCCGGACGATTCCGGATGGTAGGTCCGTTCGAGTTCGCGACAGCCGGCCGGATCATTTTCGGTGTCGGCAAAATCGCCGAACTTCCGGCTGCCGTCTCCGCGTTCGGGAAAAAAGCCTTCCTCGTGACCGGCAGCAATCCGTCGCGCGTGCCTGCGCAGAACTTTCCGCACGTCCAATTCAGCATCCCCGGCGAGCCGACCGTCGACTTGATTCGCGCCGGAATTTCCGCCTGGCGAGGCTCCGGCTGCGATGTTGTCGTTGCCATCGGCGGAGGCAGCGCCATCGATGCCGCCAAAGCAATCGCCGCCCTGGCCACCAATCGAGGCGATCTGAGCGACTACCTGGAGATCATCGGCAAAGGTCAGCCACTGGCGAATCCACCGCTTCCCGTCATTGCCGTGCCCACCACCTCCGGCACCGGCTCAGAGGTCACCCGCAACGCTGTGCTCGGCTCGCAGATCGATGGCGTCAAGGTAAGTCTTCGCCACCCGCTCATGTTGCCCCGGGTCGCCATAGTCGATCCGGAATTGACACTGGGACTTCCCGCCGCCATCACCGCCAGCACGGGCCTCGATGCACTCACCCAACTGATCGAGCCCTACGTATCTTCCCGTGCCAACGCGTTTACCGATTGCTTCTGCCCACAGGGAATCGCCGCTGCCGCTCGTGCCTTGCCCTGTGTATTCGCCGACGGTTTCGATGTGGAGGCCCGCACGGAAATGTCGTGGGCCAGTCTCCTGGGCGGCATGGCGCTGGCCAACGCGGGGCTCGGCGTCGTGCACGGACTCGCTTCACCTATCGGTGGCCGTTTTCCTGCGCCCCATGGAGCGATCTGCGCTGCATTGTTGCCCTTCGGAATGGCCGCCAACATAAAGGCGCTGCGGCGTCGAGCCCCCGAAAGCGAGGCGTTGAAACGTTACCGGAAAATCGCCGGACTCCTGACAGGCGATAAGAAAACCGCCGTCATCCCGGAACAAGCCACTTCCGCCGCACTCCGTCTCATCCGGCAACTGGGCATTGTTCCTTTGTCCGAATATGGAATCAAACCGTCAGATTGGCCGGATCTGGCTGGACGCGCCGAGCGATCGAGCAGCATGAAAGGTAACCCCATCACCCTGACTTGCGATGAGATTATTCAGATATTCGAAGCGGAGAGTTCGGCAACTCTTTAAGCTCGTGTTCACCCACACGGTTGACGTGGACCTCAATGGCCCCCTCTTCATCTACCCCGAAAGACGGCTTGTAGCGGCCGCCCCAGACCACTTCGGTGTAGCGATAAGAAAAACGCTGGTGAACGGTCTGGGAAAATGTTTCGTCCCACGCTTTCACCAGAATCAGAAATTCCGCCTGGAGAGTCTTCAGGTCCTCATGGGTCTTGCCGAAGAGAGGGCTCTCGTGATCGATCGGATGCACCACCGTCCATGTGAGTGGAAATAGCATGATCTTGTCGCGCTCCAGCTTCAGCAGACGGAAGTCGCGGCGCAACTCCCCGTCCGATCGGTCTACTGTCATCAGCATCAGCGTGCACTCCGGTTCGATCAGACTGTTGGCGCGCCGGTTCACCATCCTAAACTGGAAACTAGTCCCGTCCTGGTAAGGCGAAATGAGCGCGCGCTCGCTGAAACCAATCCGTGCGGAAGGCCGTGAAACGCGACCGAAGAGCAGACCGGTCGCTACCGCGAAACCGAGCAGTCCGCTCAGGGCTTCGAGAGCCGCCACAACATTCGCAGCCGAACTCCGCGGAGCCAGTGCGCCAAAGCCGACGGTTGTCAGTGTCTGCGAACTGAAAAAGACGCACTGAGCAAAACGCCCGAACCCCATGGCCGGCGCATTGGCGCTCAGCGCATCCGGACCCAGCGCGAAGTAAACCGCCGCGAACAGCGTGTTGACCAGAACATAGATCAGCAGAATGATGCCGAAGAACCTGGGCCATGTAGTGCTGACCAGTTTCAGGTAAGGGTTCACGTCGCGCCAGTTGGTTCCCCGGCGCCGGACATTGAAGCTGCCGTCGTGATTGATAATCCGGCGCAGAGTGCCGCCGTATTGCTGAGTCAGGCCGGGATCGAATGTCGCCTTCTGCATGAAATGAGTTTAGCGACGACTCAGGCAACCCGCGTGACGACACGCCTGAATTGCGCCGGACCAACGGGTTTGATAACCTTCAACTCCGGGAGATACAAATGAAAAAAATCCTGCTCATAGGAGCGCTTTCCGCCTCTCTGCTCGCAGCCGACCCCGCCGGTGAAGTCGTCAGCTTCGGCAACTTCATCCATGTCGTCGGCAGCCTCGAGAAATCCCTCGCCTTTTATCACGATGCTCTCGGTCTCGAAATGCAGGGTCAGGCGCCCGCTTCGCGCCCCTTTGCCGCCAATCTCCCCGTGGCAATGCTCTACGGCACTCCGGAAACCCAGTCACGGTTTGGCGTGGTGCGTCTGCCGAATACTCCGGCCGGCCTCGAGTTTGGCGAGTTCAAAGACCTCAATCAGAAGGTCTTCACGCCCCGCGTGCAGGATCCCGGCGCTACCGTTCTCGTATTGAAAGTCAAAAGTCTTGACGCTGCGCTCGCCAAAGTGCGCGAAGCCGGAGCACCCATCGTTTCCCTGGGAGCAAATCCCATCAGCGGCACCTTTGTCGTAAAAGATCCCGATGGCTTCTATGTTCAGTTCGTCAAGCCGGAGAACGCCGCGGAAGCAACCGCCCCAGGCAATGTCATCGGCGCCGGCATGATGGTGACTGTGAACGATCTCGACCAGACCGTTCATCTCTACCGCGATCTGATCGGGTTCGATCCACACATCGATGCCACCTTCGCCAAAGACGACGCACTCTCGAAGGCGCTTGGCGTCGCGGGAGCGCTGTATCGTCACGCTATCGGCAACGTCCCGGGCACCACGTTTCAGGTCGATTTCGTCGAGTTCAAAGGTCTCGACCGGAAGCTGGAACATTCCCACGTCTTCGATCGAGGTTCCGGAATTCTGCGTCTTCGTGTGAAGGATGTCGATTCATTCGTCACCCATCTGAAACAGGGCGGCGTGACCGTGGCCAGCGCCGGCGGTGATCCCGTACTCATCAATAACAACCAGCACTTCTGTATCCTGAGCGATCCCAACAACTTCTTCTTCCAGATCGCACCCGCACCAGCGCCGCGGCCACAGTAGGTCAACACCGGGCGCCCCATAAGCTTGAAGAGTAGCTTGAGAAATATGGAGCGCCGCATCCTCACTGTCCCGATTCACCGCTTCGAGCATGACCGTCTCGATGCGGCGCAGGACTTGGTAGCCGCCGAAGATCCTTTGCAGATCTCGGTCAATGGAAATAACCTCGCCATCACTATGCGGACGCCCGGTCACGATCGTGAACTGGCCGCGGGGTTTCTTTTCACCGAAGGCATCGTCCACCAGCCAGCGGAAATTCAATCCATCGAAACTGACGGCAAAGGGCGCGTCGATGTCACCCTCTCTGCGGGCACCGAGATCGACACCGATCGCTTCGCCCGCAATTTCTATCTGACCTCCAGCTGCGGCGTTTGCGGGAAAGCATCCATCGAAGCGCTGCGTTCCATTGGATGCGCCGCCCTTGACCGCGAACGCCCCACAATCTCACCGGCTCTGATCTCCGCTCTTCCGGACAAACTCCACGCGACGCAAAAGATCTTTCAGCAAACCGGCGGCCTTCACGGCTGTGCGCTGTTCAGCGCTTCTTCAGGCGCATCGCTCCTGGTTCGCGAAGACGTAGGCCGGCATAACGCCGTCGATAAACTTATCGGCGCCGCTTTTCTCGAGGGCAAGACCCCGTTGGCCGACTGTATTCTTCTGCTCAGCGGCCGCATCAGCTTCGAACTCGTGCAGAAAGCGCTCATGGGCGGAGTCGCTGTCGTCGCAGCCGTGGGCGCTCCGTCGAGTCTCGCCATCGAGACCGCGCGCCGCTTCGGCATGACCCTGATCGGCTTTGTGCGCGATCGGCGCTTCAACGTTTATTCCGGTGAGTGGAGGTTGCTGATGGGCGATGATAGTGAAAACCGATGATGGTGAAAAACATGGGTGAAAAGCAGGAAATTGGCAATCCATTGCCCGCGTTCTCGCTGCCTATGCTCGACGGCAGCGGCCAGCGTAATCCGGAAAGCTTTCTCGAGAACAAGCGCGGCGCTCTCATCGTTTTCTGGTCCGGCGTATGCTCCCATTGCCTGCGCTACGACCAGTACTTCAATGAGTTCACAACACGTTATCCGGACCTTGGGTTTTCCTCCATCGCCTCGCGCCTGAATGAAACACGGGCCGAAATGACGTCGTCCGTCCGCGACCGTCACCTCACCTTTCCCATCCTGCTTGACGAAGGCGGCAAAGTGGCGCGGCTCTGGTACTCACAGCAGACTCCGCGCTGCTATTTGCTCGGTCCTCAACGCGAACTTCTTTATCGGGGAGCGATCGACAACTTCCGCATGCCGATCGATCCGGAGTACCGGGCATGGCTCGATCCCGCCATCGAGTCCTTTCTCAAAGGTGAGCCGATCGCGCGCCCCGAGACTGCGAGCTTTGGTTGCGCAATCGAAACGGCTTACTACAAGCTTCCCGGCCAGCTTTGACTGACATACGACTCTAAACAAATTCTCAGCCCATGAGCCTGCTCGAAGACCTCATTAAATTTCCCGTTCGCCTGATGCAAACCGGCTTCGCCATGGCGGGGACAGCCCTGCACTCGGCTCAGACCGCGATCGAGACGGTGCTCGATGTCCGGCCGGCGAACGTGACCGCCGCACCCTTTGACGGACCGCCCGATCTCGATCACGCTCTTTCCGATCTGGCCAACCGCGCCGCGCGCATCGTTTACTTCATGCCGCACGACGCTGAAGCCCTGCCAGACGCCTTCCGTAACCTGTTTGCCGCCGCCCGATCGTCCTTTCGATTTGCCGACCTGACTGACATTCGCAACCTCACCCTGCCGCTCCGTCTGCCCTTCGCCCTTGGCACTCTGCTCACCGATGCGGGTCAGCGCGCGCTCGAAGGGATGGACGCTATCGGCAGTCCCCGTTACCTCGAGTTCATCGCGTACGCCTTCCAGATTTTTTCTGAGTTTCCCGTTTACGTCACCCTCGAATACCGCGCCCTGATCGAACGTCAGCAGCAGTGGTTGAAGGAGCACCCGGAAGACGCGGCTACGCGCAAAGATCTGGGCCGCGCTTTGAGTAAGGTCGGCCGGTTTGCGGAAGCCGTCGAACATCTCAACCGGGCTGCCGCGGACGACCTCACCTTGCGTTCCTCCGCGCTCCATGAGGCAGGCGTAGCTCTTTTTTTTTCCGGCCAATATGCCGAGGCCGCTGACTCGGAGTCGAAGGCGCTCGCAGCCAACAACGAGAACGCGCGGGCCCGCTACTGGCTGTGGCTGGCAGCGCAAAAGCTGGGCGGCTATCCGGCAGCTATACCGGCGGCCCATCACATGGAGATGAAGACAGGCCATGCCAAAGCGACTGTTGTATACGAAGACATCGCCGAACGCGTCGGCCTCGATAAAACCAGCGGCGGCCGCAGCATCGTCGTATTCGATTACAACAACGACGGTCTCCTCGATGTAGCCATCGCCTGCGCCCATGGAGGCACCAGCCTTTACCGTAATAACGGCAACGGAACCTTCTCCGACGTCAGTGTCGAAAGCGGTCTCTACCACGGCGTGAATGGTTTCGGAATGGCCGCGGGCGATTACAACAATAGTGGTTATCCCAGCCTCTGCATTGTCCGGATGGGTTTTTTCGGCGGCATGATCGAGCTCTGGCGCAACAATGGGGACGGCACTTTCACCGATGTCAGCGTCGAAAGCGGCATCTCTGCATGGGCGCCGTCCTTTACCTGCTCCTGGGTCGATTACGATTGCGACGGCAAGCTCGACCTCTTCGTCTGCACCAATGTCGGCGGCGTCTTCGACCGCAAAGTACAGCACAAGCTGTATCGCAACAACGGCGACGGCACATTTACCGATGTGGCCCAGCAAGGCGGCATCATTGCACCCTTTGGAGCGATCGGCCACTCCTGGGGCGACTACGATAACGATGGTTATCCCGATCTATTTATTTCCAATGCCCTTGGCCGGCCCATTCTTTTTCATAACAACGGCGACGGCTCTTTCACCGACGTCACCGCACAAGCCGGCCTCGACGTTCCGGCCCTCGCCTTCAATGCCCAGTGGTGCGATATCGATAACGATGGCTGGCTCGACGTGATCCAGTACACCTGGTCGGTTCACGAAGACACTATCCATTCCATGCGTACCGGCGAGACACCGCGCTTCGGCCACCCCACGCGCGTCTTCCGCAACAATCGCGACGGTACGTTCTCTGTGATCAGCCCCGAACTCGGTCTCACCGAATGCTGGGGCAGCATGAGTGGAAACGCCGCCGACATCAATAACGATGGCTATCTCGACATCGTGCTCGGCAACGGGGGACCGCTCATGGACCGCAACGAGCCTATGGTGATCCTCGAAAACGACGGTACGCGTTTCCGCAATGTCACCTTCTCGGCCGGCCTGCCTATCATGGGCAAAGGCCATGGCATCAACTGCGCCGACCTGTTTGGCGACGGCCGTCTCATTATTCTCTGCTCGACCGGTGGGGCTTATCCAGGCGATCTCCTCACCACGTCAGTGTTTTCACCCAATCGGCGCCCAGGGAACTATCTCGCCGTGCTCCTCACCGGTACGAAAAGCAATCGGGGCGCCGTCGGTGCCCGTCTCAAACTGGTGGCCGGAGGGCGCGAACAGCACCGCGTGATCAATGGGGGAAGTAATTTCGGATGCCTGCCTCCCCAGCAGCATTTCGGACTCGGCGCCCTCGAACATGTGGAATCACTCGAAGTCTGGTGGCCCAGCGGCGCGCGCGAACACTTCACAGACCTTCCCGTGAACACCCGCGTGCGGATTACCGAAGGCGAGGGCATCTGGACTACAGACCCTGCCTTAACAAGCCCTGCCTAAAGTCCCCCGCATAATCCGCCGATAAACCTGTACACAGCAGTAAAAACAGGCAGTTCAAACAGGAGGAGACCTTGTCAGCCAGGCGCTGGTGCGCCCTTTGGTTCTGCGTCTTCGTTCCCTGCGCTTTTGGCGCGGGGCGAGACCGGGTCGAAGGCGCCATAAATAGTAGTGTGTCCGTACCACTGCGCGGCAGTGTGCCGGCACGAGCCACTCGGAGTCTCGATCAGGGACCGCTTCCCGATTCCACTACGATAAGAGGAATTCAACTCCAATTCGGCCCTTCGCCGGAGCAGCAGGCCGATCTCGACCAGTTGCTGGAACGGCAGCGCGATCCCTCGTCGCCCGACTATCACCGCTGGTTTACGCCCGAAGAGTTTGGACAGCGCTTCGGCGTCAGCGAAAACGACTTCGCGCGACTCCGTTCCTGGCTCGAAGCGAGCGGCTTCACCATCGAACAGACGGCTCGCGCTCAAAACTGGATCTCGTTTGCCGGTACGGCGGCTCAGATTCGCACCGTCTTTCAAACCGAACTGCATCGGTTTCAGGGGGACGCTGCAAATGGCAAGGATCCAGAGATTCACTTTGCCAACGTCACAGATCCGCTGATACCCGCGTCGCTGTCCGGCATCGTCACCTCAATTCGTGGACTCGACGATTTTCGCCCGCACCCCCCTCAAATCCGAACATCCCTCTCGTCCCAAAACGAAACACGTCTCCCCTAATCAGTAGCTTCCGACTGTTTATCAGTTCTCCCGTAAGGTGCGCCATTTGGCGCACCTTCATAAACCAATGCAGATATAGACCCATTCGGTATCCCGTGCCGACCAGCTTGAACCCTGCGCCAATTCCAGCTATCAGGATATGAATGGGTTGAGCGCTGCGCCACCCCACCCATGATTCTGCGCCAAATAACCCAATACATGGCGCAGCTCGGCCCGCCTGCCATGCCTAAGTAATGGTACCTATAGGACTTAAGTAACGTAATCTTTCGTCCCATTTCGGCACTCGCGCTGCCTTACCAGTGACATGCAACTGTCACTGAGAACTCGAATCGCTTTCTGTCTCCTCGCTGCCTCACACTTCGGATTCGCACAGAAAACGATTCACCCCGAGTTCAACGGCAGCAACGGCGCGCACTATCTCGCCCCTGACGATTTCGCGGCGATCTATGATCTCTCCCCGCTCTTCAGCGCCGGTTTCAACGGCGCTGGACAGAAGCTGGTTATCGTCGGCCAGACTGACATTGCTTTATCCGATATCAGTTCTTTCCGAACTCAATTTGGTCTGCCCGCCAGCGCGCCGAAGTTGGTTCTATTCGGCGCGGATCCCGGCATTCAGGCGGGCGATGAGATCGAAGCCGACCTGGACATCGAGTGGGCAGGCGCCGTCGCCCGCAACGCCACCATCATCTATGTGTATTCCCAGAATGTTTTCAGCTCGCTGCAATACGCTGTCGATCAGAATCTGGCGCCGGTCATCAGCATGAGTTATGGCGAGTGTGAGACCGCGGCATCGGCGAGTCTTCGCACCATAGCCCAGCAGGCGAATGCTCAGGGCATCACCTGGCTGAACGCTTCGGGGGATTCCGGGGCCGCCGGTTGTGACTGGGATGCGTCCATC
>Ga0302320_10006086_pt1 | contig 26892 bp, 18 predicted proteins | sample Bog_T0_3_FD_202130 | JGI IMG/M metagenome (GOLD analysis project Ga0302320, IMG submission 202130) | Peat permafrost microbial communities from Stordalen Mire near Abisko, Sweden - Bog_T0_3 | ecosystem: Environmental > Terrestrial > Soil > Wetlands > Peat | place: Sweden: Abisko, Stordalen Mire...
GCTTCAACCCCGCGACGGTCACCGCGTACTTGCAGAATTGCTACCTGCAGGCTGCCGGGATTCTTTCGGCGGCCGGCCTGGTGCCCTGGCTTCAGTTGGGCGAGGTGGGCTGGTGGTTTTTCTCGCGATTGATGAACGAGGCAGTCGGGTACGCCAGTTGGACCGATCCCATCTCGATTGGTACGGTGGCGGCACACGGGCTCGCTACGGGCGAGAACGCGATAGTCGCGGCGGTAGGAGGCACGACGGCTGCGAACGGCACATTCCCTATCGTGGTCACCGACGCGACGCACTTCAGCGAGACGGGATCGAGCGGAAATGCAGCGTACATAGCCGGCGGGACGGTGAGCGGCGGCGGGATGGCGTATTACGACCCCTATACCGCGGCGGCGGCTCTGACGGCGCTGGGGCGGCCGCTGGCCAACTTCTGGACGCAGGACGACGACCCGAGCGTCAACTCGCACGCGGACGCGAACTTCCTGCGCACCCAGGTTTACACCCACATGCACGCCATCGCGCAGGCGGTGAAGGCGGCGTACGCGGGAGCCAAGATCGAATGGTTGCTTCCGCTCGACACCAACAATCCGACCGTCTATTGGAACGCCGGGTATCCGTACCCGCAGGGCGGGAGGCTGAACAACTACGTCAACATCCCCTCCGAGTACATGGCGCCGAACGCCGATATCGACCGCGTGAAGCTGGAGGCGCTCTCCTGGGGCGCGTCATACCTGAATCTCGATCTGGCGAAGGCGGCCATGGCTTATGGGCACGCGGTGCTCACGTATGCCAATCCGGCGACCGCCTATCTGATCCCCTGGTTCAACGGGGCGTGCGCCTGGACGGCGCAGTATCTGGCGGCTGGGAATGCAGGCATCCCGCTCGTCTGCTTTTGGGCGGTCGACCATCTGACGATGCTCAGTTGGCCGCTACCCTTGCCAATCAACAAACGGCGCGCCCGGCTGTTCTGAAGAAATCCCGCTTTACTTACTCAAGAAAGGACCCATTCACCATGTATCCCGTTCATTCCCCGGACGCTCCACCCATCGTTCCGGACATTAAGCGCTATGCCTACACCGCCGCCGGCTTGCTGCAATACGAGGGCTGGGCGAGTTCCGCCGGCAATCCGCAGACCAGCCAGCCTGTGTGGGCGATCAAACAGTACACCTATGACGCCAACAACCGGCTCGTCCTGGAGCAGTGGGCGAATGGATCGTCGCAGCGGACCAACGTCTGGGACAACTGCTCGACCCTCAGCTACCAGTAACGAGAAAGGACCCATCGCCATGAAAACCACGCTACTCGTGTTTGCCGGCGCGCTGGCCCTCTGGGGGCAGTGCGGCCCCGGCCAGCAGCTCGCGCCGCAGGCCGTGAAAAACAAAATCTGCATCAACACGCCGCAGGTGGTCGTCAGCGCGCCAGTAGCCGTCTCGGCGCTGCCCGCGCCTTCGTCGCAGAACGCCAACCAGATCCTGGTGGTGAGCGACACCGCCAACTGCACGAGCACCAGCGGAACCACTCCGATGCTCTGTATGAGCACCGGGTCGGCCTGGCTGCCGGTGGGCGGCGGGGGCGGCGGAACTACTACTCTCTCGCCTTACACCGGAGGGCTGGTCGCCGAGTACCGGCTGGACGAACAGGTGGGGCGGGTGGCTTTCAATTCCGTGTACCCGCATGTGGCCACTAACAATCTACTCGGCAACTCGATCACGATGCTGTCGCAGTGCAACGCGACGTGCACCAATACGGCCAACTATGCATTGAACCGCGACGGCCTCAAGATCGCCAGCCGGGTACAGGTGAGCGGGAGCAACATCGCGTACACTACGACATCGCCGACTGTGTTTGCCTCCGGGGTGACTTACACGCTGTCCCTGGACGCGATCTCGAACACCGGGAGCGCACAGACGATCCGGATGGGTGTGGATTATCAAGGCACCATCGGCAGCAATCTGACGGTCGGGACCACTTGGTCGCGGGTGAGTTGGACCTTCACGGCCGATTCCGGCGCCCAGTACATCATCCTGTACCCCGATGCTGGCGGCGATGCAGTGGATATCTCCTACGACCGCCTGCAATTGGAGTACGGCACCGCGCCCACGGCGTGGGATTCCCACCTGTTTAACATTCAACTGGGCAAGATCAAGTGGCTGTCCGACTCGACGGTCCCGACGTGGTCGGCGCCCTGGCTGGTCTTCAGCGGGGGCCAACGGGCCTACGGCCTGGGAGACTGGAGCCCGATTACTCTGAGCAACATGTCGATGTACGCGGTGGTCGAGCAGACCGCTGAATCATCGCAAGCACAGCCCGTGTTGGCGGACGATACGCTGCAATTCGGCCTGTGGCCGTCCTTCGTCAACGGGCCCAGCTTTCGGGCGGTTTTCGGGAGTTTGCAGCTTGCGCCAAACGGCATCCGGGTAGCGGACGGGAATCCGCACGTCCTGGCGGCGACATACGATGGAACGACGCTCACGGGCTACCTGGACGGCGTGCCGGTGGCGAGCACTACCGGCGCGATCAACCCGATCACATTGACCGGCCTTGGGCTGGGCAACGTGCAGAACACCTACATGTACAACGGCAAGGTCGGCTACGCCTCGTTGTACAACGTGGCGCACCCAGCAGCCACGGTCGCAGCCAACAGCGCGATTCTGAAGGCGCGCATGGCATCGCTTGGGGTGACAATTCCGGCGTGGCGGAACTGGGTGATGTTCGAGGGCGACTCGATCACGGCGGGGGCAGCGGGGACGCCATTCGGCTATACCGCGCAGGCGGCAATCACTCCATACCCGCAAGGGATTATCACGGCCATCTCGGGATCGAACATAGCGACCCTGGTGTCTCGGGAAGCGGCAGACAACGCGCTCCTCCAGCCGTCTCCCACGCGGAATGTCCTGGTAGTGCTAATTGGCGCAAACGACATGGGGGATGCCGGTGGGGCATCGGCCTTCGTGGCCAACGTGAAGTCCTACTGCCTGACAATGCGGGCGGCGGGCTGGAAGATCGTGGTACTCACCGTCTTGCCGCGGACCTTCTCCGGGTTCAACGCGTGGCGCAACGAGGTCAATTCGCTGATCGTGGCGGATACCAGTTTCTACGATGCCATCGTGCGGCTCGACCTGGACCCGGTGATCGGCTGCGACGCCTGCGCGGCCAACACCACCTACTACAATGCCGATGGGCTGCATCCGAACACGGTGGGCGAGAACGTGATCGCGGCGGACCTGGTCCCGATTCTGCAGGCCGTCTTGCAATGATGAGATCGCATTCGTCGGCCCGGCAGGACTGCCGCATCAAGCCGCGCTTAACTCGCGCCATCGACTGACCGATAACACCTTTGAGAGCACCAACGGAGGGAGGTGCTGCAATGAGAAAGCTCTGCGCCGCATTCGTTCTGGCGCTGCTGCTGCTGGCCGGCATGGCAGTCCGCTCGGCGCTACGTGCCCAGCAGCCGCCGACCATGGCGGTTGCAACCACCATCATCCAACGGGTTGACGTCTTCCAGACCGCCGCGCAGAGCTACACGCTCACGGCGACACCCACTCCCAACACGCGGCCGCAGGTCTTCGTGAACGGGATTCTGATGTGCGAGGTCTGCGGGACCGACTACACCCTGATCGGAGCAACGTTAACCTTCACCGGCCAGCAGACCGCCGCCATGGACAGCCCGGTCATCCAGGTCTGGTACTGGTCGGCGAACTAACAGATAGGGGAGGAATTCCAGGAATGTCTGAAGATACGGATCACCAGGCCCGGCTGACTGGGGTTGCGCATATTGCCGTCGCGCTGGAGGCGCAGACCGCCTGCCCCGCCCAACTGCTGATCGCGCAGTGGGCCATCGAATCAAAGTGGGGCGAAAAGCCCGTCGGCCACGCCAACTACTTCGGGATCAAGCGCGCCGCCCGACACACGCAGTGGTGCACGGTCACGACTCGCGAAGTCGTGAACGGCAAATCCCTGATCGAGAATCTGGAGTTCGCCGATTACGATTCCCTCGACGACTCCTGCCGCGACTACGCCTGGCTGATCACGAACGGCGAGCCGTACCGCACCGCATGTGAGCGGTACCAACAGGATCACGGTCTCAATGCGCTGATTGCTGCGGTGGCGCGGACCTATGCGACTGATCCGAACTACGCGCACCTAGCAGCCGCGATTGCCGACCAGACGAATGTGAAGCAGGCCATCCACCATGCAGTCCAGGAGGAAACTCCGGACACAACGTGGTCTTGAACTCACCGAAGGCCGAGTTTGTCGATGGCGGCGAAGGGTCCGGCGACGGCGGTCTCGCGACTCAAACATCACCACCCACCGCTTTGATGATCGGCGGGGCGGCTGGCTTCGGTGCGTGTTCGGCAGAGCCATGGCTCTTTGAGATCACGCCGTGAGTGAGGAAAAGCGAACACGCCACCAGGAGTATACTCCCGCCGAGGTAAAGCAGGTCGCTGGGAGCGACGAACCCGAAAGGCGATTATCCTCGGGCCCTGCCCTTCGAGACGGCCCACACTTCCCCGCCGGAATTGGCGCTTCAGGAGGTCACAAACGCTCGACTTCGCGAAGATGCAGTCCTACGTTTTGTTCGCCAATCGTTGCGACAGTGTCCAAGACGCCTTTGACGCGAACCTCGGCTCCGACCATCGGAGCCTCGCGGTCGGTTCGAACGTTGATCTCCCCAGAGTCGTCTCGAATCGAGTAGATTTTTGTCGCAACAAACGGAAGCTTTAGTACGTTCGTCACCCTGCCCCGAACACGGACTTCCTGCGCTGAGTACTTCTGAGGATTCGCGAGGAGATCGCCGATCTTCGTGAACCCAATCCCGAGTTGGCTGCAACCTGGCAGGAGGAGCAAGGTCAACAAAGCTCCCAACGCCAGCAGTCTACGAATCATCCTGTCACCCATAACGTCCTTTGTCCTATCGCTCGTACCCACGTCAATTCAACGGTCCGGTTTGCCCAACCCCGCGGCGCTCTTCCAAAACGAAAACGATTCCGCGGAAATCCCGTGGCTCCGTGCCTGCGCCTCGCTCCAGTAAACTTCCTGCAGCGCCCGAAAAAAGGCCACCGCATGACTGCTGAAGCCAATCGTTCGCATGCAAGCCATAATGCGCGTTATGCGCAGATGATTGTAGTTCCCCGGAGTCATCCAGTTGGCAACTCGTGCTTCGAACCGTTCCGAACACCGCACCTCCAGCTTAGACCGAAATGCCGCAGCGGCCTCGGCATCCAGCACCCGAGCGCTAGGATTGAACGGGCTGTGTTTCCGGAGAGGAAACAGCCACTGAATATAGTCGTGCGTGTGCTCCAACTCGTCGAAGCCCCAAGCCTGGATGTCCGCGAGGCGGTGCCCTCGGTCGTCAGGAGACGCGCCCGAGTAGAAGGCAACCAGCCTGCTTTCATCCGCGCAAACCTGGGTTTCGGTCATCGGCTTCATATCCTCGGGCAACAGGCTTCGGGCGCCGACCGGGGCCGGCAAGCATTCCCGCCTTGCCAAAACTTCGCTTGCTCAGTTTCCTGAAACAGTATAGCCCTCTTCTTTCGGAGCCGGGCCAAGTTCAGGAAACGCTGCCCCCAACCGCCGACCCTCTGGTCTCCCGACATCGAACTTCCGACCTGCGCCGTTGGATTAAGAATGGAGAATAGAAATAGCGGCACATTGACACATTGATTCGATGTATGATTATTGTTCCCCGTACTTTTGTGAGGAAACGGACAAAGCGATGGGAAAGTGCGCATACCCTTCTTGTGATGCCGAAGCCATAACAAGCGAAAACGGGGGACACTGTGCTGCCTGTGGCGGGCCAATGCAAGCGTGCAGCCGCTGCGGGACGCTCAACCGCAGTTTGGCGAGGCAGTGCAGATCTTGCTGCGGCCCCTTCAAGTACCGGGACCTGTTGGCCGGGGTCTATTCTTCAGTTGTCAAGAAGTGGCCCAACCCCGACAAACGTTTATTTACGCAAGAGCGATTCTGGGTGACGCCGGTTGCGCTTGGCGGGTGGCTTTGGCTGCTTTCAGCCGAAGGACAACTGTCGCGGTATTCGCCCTTCTCGGGTTCGCTGGCACCAGTTGTCCACCTGGGAGAGGAGTATGGGCGTGCCGCTCCCATGGCGTGTGGTGAGATGCCCGCTGGCGACAGATGGACGCAGCCCGCTATCGTCGCCCTTTCTCAACGCAGCATCGTCGCAGTGGGGATGATTGACTCGCGAGAGCTTAAAATCGACCTGGAATCTGACGAAGTGGCGGTCGCTGACTTCACCAAAGAACCTTGCGGGATTGATGGCGGCGAAAAGGAGGCATATCTGCTCACCCGGCGGAATGGCCGCACCTATTTGGCCGTCGCGAGCCTGGTCTCGGGCAAAGTGGAGAGCAGGATCGAACTGCCCGAGAAGAGCCTCGCCGGACCATTTCATTGCGGAGGGTGTGTTTATACCTATTCTGAGACTCAACTGCATGTCGTGAATGCCGGGCAGGTGTGCTCGTATCCCTTTCCGACGGGCTTCAAGGCATCCGTGGAAACTAGGGACCAGACGTTGCACCAAGCTTTCGGCCGCCTCCCCTTCATGGTAAAGGCTTCATCCTTCTACATCCCCGGCAAGCAGGGTGGACGCCCCGTGTTCTTCATGCAAAGAGGGGGGCGTGGTGCATCCGGAGCGGCCATCGTACCGGTCGCCGGTGAAACCACATATACGCAGGATGGGACAGGAAGACCGGTCCTTGCCCAAGAATCCTCCATCTCTGTTCTTGAAGACGCCGTAAGTCGTGTGGCCGAGCAGGATGACCAACTAAGCGCGATGTACCCAGCGCTCGCGGTTGACGGCATCACAGTCGGAATGGCAGAACCTTCTTCATCGGCGCTTCGGCTCAGGATTTATCACGGCGCCACCCGTGCTGATTTCCTTGTCCAAAAAGAAAGCTTCCGCGAGAGTGTCGGGGTCTACGCCCTCGGCAACTCGCTGACGTTTTGTTCGACCTTGAAGGACACAACCGTCGGGATCTACTCATGGATCTGCTGAAAAGATGTCTGATTTTCGTCGTGATAGCTCTGGCCGCTTGGGCGGGTCCAAAGTCGGCCGTGCTCATCGACCGGTCAGGCAGCATGAAGCCATACTACCGGGACCATGTCGTCCGACAATTGAGCGACACTCTCCTGGAAGCCCTACGGGCGCAGACTGGGGACGTTGCGGTCTACGCGTTCAGCGAGCGGGCGCAGCGGGTGAAGGGACTCGAAGAGATCGAACAACTGCCCTTCGGTGACAGCACATTGTTGGACAAAGCTCTGGATCGCGCGGTGCAGGACGGCGTAGAAGTTGTCTGGATGATTACCGACAACATTCAGGATGCCCCCGGCAGCAGCGACGTCGGCGATACCGAACAGTTCTACAAGAAGCTGCGTAGCGATGAGGTAGAGAAGGTCACCATCTTCCCGCTGCGGCAGCCCGCGGGCCGCCCGGGTCTAGTGATCTATGCATTGTTGAAGAAGGATGGAGACAACGACCTCTACGAACGGGAATTGGCGGGATTCCATAGCCGCGCCCAAGGAATCCTCCGCACGGACGCCCTTAGGATGAAACCGCTAGACAGAGATACAATTGGAATCAGTTGGGTGCGCGCCAATGTCAATCCGCGCACCAGCCTGATTACCTACGACACGGGAAAACCTGTTCGGGAAATCATCGAAGTCAAGTTCAAATCCAAGTTCGACCACATTGAAATCACAGATTCCTCGATTGACGTCGTCAAACGAGAGGCATCCTTTGGCAAGGACTCGCTCGTCTATCCGGAAAGGCAGAACATCGACATTAGCCCTCGAACCGTCGAAAGGCTCGGGCCCGGTGATGAGACCGAGCAGCTTTACAAGATCGATGTCGATCTCGGCAAGTTGAAGCTCCGCAACGATCTGGCGTCCTTGTGGAAAGCCGCGTGGGTGAAGTCGAGCGAAGACGCGACGCTGCAACTGAGCTTTGTCATTCACGTTCCGCAGAAAAATTTTCGACTGCGACCGAAGTTCTTGCAGGAGTTCAACGCCGCGACGCTTGAAGATGCCAAGGACACCGGTAAGGTCTATGCGGTCGACAGACTTCCAAGTCTACTGAGCGAGGCAGTTACCGCAGTGCAGGTGACCAGTCCTGTGGTATTCCGGGTTCGATATCCGTCGTACCCGACATTCCTTTGGCTAGCCATGTTCGCCCTGATGGGACTGCTGATCGCTGGCATCTTTGTGGGCGTCAAACGCACCGCGGCCATTGCGATGCGCGGCAGTTGGGATGTCGAGGCGAAGACGCAGGCAGGTGTATCGTTGGGCGGTGGCGTGGAGAAGAATGGCAACGTGACGGTCCAGCGCGACATCGTGGGCCGCGTCGAACAGAATGATTTCGCGCCCGCGGCGGGTGCGCGAATTGTCCAACCGCCTGTGGCTAAAGTGCGCTTGGCCGATGGTCAGGAGGTCACTGTGGAAGTTAGCCGCAGGCTGGTGGTGCTTAAGTTCAAGACGAAAAGGAGTGCGGTGGCGACAACTACTCCCGCCGCCGCAATGCCTCCCAGAAGGAGATAAACTACAATGCCCGCACAACAAGGTGTCAAAGATGTTAAGCCGCTCGTCGTGGCGGTCTTCACGGTATTCTGCCTCGCGAACATTTTTCTCCTGGTTATTTCGCTGCTGATCGCCTTCAAGAACAGCAAGTTCCAACCCATCCCAGAAGACGTTGGGCTTGGCATTCGAATGTTGATCTTTCTCGTCGGAGCCGGGCTGAGTTGGGCCCTTGGGCATTGGCTGTATATGCGGATGGTTGAGGGCGAAATCAAAGTGTCAGAGTCGGCCACTGCTGCGCTTGTCCTGCTCTTCTATTTGCTTCTGACCTTCGCCGGGCTGGCGTTTCTTGGCGGCTTTAGCTGGATCTGGCAGACAGTGTTCCTGATTCTGCTGGTGCTAATGACCTTGCTGGGCCTGAGCCGCGTTATCGGCATGCGTTCAGCCATTTTCGTTTTGGTTCTTTGCCTCCTGGCCGGGGTGGTGCTGTTCTTCATGTTGAGCTGATAGGGAGAAATTGCAAATGGGTCCGATGAACCTGATTCAACAACCGATCCGACCTACGCTGTATGTCGGTCTTGGCGGCACTGGAAAAGAGGTTTTGCTGCGCCTACGCCGGAGATTCTATGAGAGATTCAGAGAAGGCGTTCCGCCGTGCACACGATTCCTGTGGATGGATACAGACACCCGAGATAAGGATGCGAAAGGCGAGGCGCTTGACGCGGCGTTGAGTGCAGTCGGCTTTGAGGAGCAAGAAAAGGTTCCGCTGCTCAACGGAACAGTAGGCAAGGCTGCCATCGATATATTCAGAAATAGACAAAAATGGAGTTACATTCACGATTGGCTATATGACGAGGTGGAGCGCTATGGCGTAGAAATTGCCGATGGCGCAGGCGGGGTGAGAGCGGTCGGGCGGTTGATGCTAATGGCGAACTTCGCCAGCGTCGAATCGGCGCTCAAGAACGCCGTGGGGGAACTCCGGCAAGCCAGTACTCTTCTTGATACCCAGAACTTTTACCGGGCGCAAGGCTTGGGGGAGGCAGACATGGACCCGACTGGGTTGCCCATGGTTTGCGTCGTTTCCTCGGTGGCGGGGGGGACTGGTGCCGGGACCCTGCTGGATCTGACCTTCCTGTTGCGACATCTGCACGCAACCGTCCAGCCACTGGCGGGCATCGCGTCCTACGTGTTCCTTCCCAATGTTTATTACTCCGACCCCAAAAATGGTGAGCGTGCCGGTCGCTCTTATGGCAATGCCTACGCTGCACTGAAGGAACTCGACCATTTCTGTCTTCGCCTTGCCCGGGAGGGGCAGGAGCAGGGGGGCGGCCTGGGGATTGACTTCAATGTTACGTGGGAGGACAGGAATCCGCAAAAAGTCATGGGGCCGCCAGTCAGCGTGACATATCTGCTGGAGATGAAAAATACAGCCGGCATCACTCTTTCCCCTGAGAACCGTCGCGAGCTGTTCTCCATGGTGGCTGAGAGTCTTTATCTTGACTTACTGCCTGGTGCGTTTGCTTCCGCGAAGCGTTCTGACTACTCCAATATTGTCCAGTCTTTGGCTGGGCCCGCTGGCATAAACAGCGAGACGAGAGGGGTGAAGCTGCCGCAAACCTTCTCCAGGCGTTTTGCCAGTTTCGGGTTGTCCAAGATCGAAGTGCCGCAAGACATGATCCGCGCGGCGTGCGCAGCCCAGTTGGGCTCGGATGTTTTCGGCGCGTATGTTTTGCGGGATCTGCCCGACCAGAATGTCGGGATGGACGTCCGCAACGACATGGCTCAGGCCCTGCTTGATCGCGATGGCATCCCGTCTTTATTTGGGGGCGAGTGGAAGGATCTGATCAACCGTGCCGTTGATGAGGTATTCCGGGGCTGCACTATCAGGCAACCTTCGGACATCGACGCACTTGGCCGCAAACTGGAGGACTTGGAGAAAAAGCTCACCTACTCCCTTGGCAATGACAAGGTGAGGTGGGGAGACGTCATCAAGCATCTGAGAAATCAGGCCGGCCCTGCCACTGAGGACGGCAAGAAACGGGTCGATGCGCTTCTGCGGGAGCGTGCCCTGGAGAACCCCGCTCGCGGCGTCAGGACCGCGATGCGCGACGGCGGCTACGTGGACGAGTGCATAGCGGGACTCAAGGCGCTTGGGGCGCCGGAGGAAGCGGGCGTCCCTGCCGTGTTCCCAAGCAGCAGAAACGCTTCGGCAGCGGACGCTAAAACGTGGATGGACCTTCGGGCACGCCTGCTGGGTGAACTAACGAATGCGATCGGTAGCCTCACCGTGAAGGCACTTGGTGCGTCAGTGTGGACACTCGGTGTCTTGCTCGAACGATTGAAGGAGTCTGCGGGGCAGGGCCTCCTGTGCCAGGCCGAGGCATGTCTCTTTGCGGAAGCTAACAAGACAGCCATTGCTCTGGCCAAACTTCTCGATCAGCGAAAGAAGGAACTCCAGAAGTTCGTCGAATCTGCCGAGTTATACGCCACAGAAAGCAAAGCACGGTCAGAGGCATTGCAACACGTGGAGTCCTCTAACCAAGTACTGATCCTTCGCCTGTATGACAAGACGCAACACTGGGGAACATTCTATCGTCTTGATCGCGATGAGGATAGCGGTGAACCTTCCCTGGTCAATCCAGAAAAGGAGTACAAGCGATTCGCGCAAGGCGTCGGTGCCGGGGTTGGGGTTCTTGAGTTGGCGGCACTCCTTGATCGCGAAGGCCGGCCAGCCTTTTCAAAACGAATCGACAAGTACTGCGAAGATCGTTTCGCCGACGATTTCCAGGCGAATCATCGCGCCGTTGACGTTCTGGAGCACCCCATTATGAAGGAGCGCAGCCAGGAATACTTGCAGCGTCTAGTGAACTCCGCGCTACCTATGCTGCAGCAAAACCAGACCCTGGGCGCCATGAAATCCGAGGTCGACCACGTCTTCTATGTTGGTGTGGCCGATCCCCAATTGCCCAAATACCAGGAACTCGCCGGAAAAATCGGTAAACTGCTGAGGGCCAGAGCCGGACAGGGTTTTAAAGTCGAAGTTCAGATCCATGCGACCGGCAACCCATCTGAGATCTATCTTTACCTGTCAGATTTCGCGTTCTCTTTGCCCGTGCTGCCGATAGTTACGCACGACGCCCACAAAGCTTACTGGGACTTCTACGAGAAGATCAACCAAGCGGGCCCCGGCAACGCCCAGCAATTAATCCCGTTGCACCTTTCGAAGCGATGGGAAGGCAAGTTCGAAGATCTAGTCGAATACTCCGACGAACAGGCCAATACTCTGCGCGAAATACTCTCAATCCTGCTTTTTGGGCACATGTTAAAAGTGCTGGTGCTCAAAGACCTCAAGGGATTACACGTCTACCATTACATGCTGGGGAAGCCTTTCGGCAGACTGGACTTCATGGGGCCCAGGCGCCAGGTTGTGGCTAGCCTGTTGAAGGATTCAAAGCTTCGCAAGACCCTTGACGATGCGATCAAGCAACGTGAGAACTCGCTCACCCCGGAGCAGTTGCTTTCCTACTTCCTGGCCGTTCAGGCAGCTTCCAATAGCCCTGAGTTGGTTCGCAGGACGCCGGACGACCTCATACTCAACCAGCAAATGAAGGACCTCTGTGCGCGGGGTGGTGCCGCCCTTGATGCTGCCTTCGATAGGATTAAGAGTATTGATGAACCATTGCGCTTCGAGTATTTGCGGAAGTTAGAGAACTCGGGTATCGAGTGGGTGCTCGATTCTTACCCGACCGTCCAAAGCCTGCCGGTCTGGGAATTGCCGACCGAGTATGTCTGAACTGGCTTGTTTGCGAGTGAGCTTCCCGAGAGCGACGAACTCATGATTCCGTTCCCGACCTAGCACGTTTGGGAAATGGTCACGGTTTGCTTATGAAAGTGCTTCAACCAATTCGGCCTACTCTCTACATCGGCCTCGGTGGCACCGGTCAGGAGGTTTTGCTGCGGCTGCGCCGACGAGTCTTTGACGTGTTCCGCATCCCAACCTTGCCTTGGACCCGCTTTCTATACGTCGATAGCGATATGTGCCCTGTCGCCAACCCTTTCCGTGAAGTTGATCTCGCGCCGGGGGAGAGAGTCGCTCTATTCGACGAGGGCACACCCGCGGCCATTGAGAGGGTACTCCGGGAGCCAGAAGCATTCAGTTTCATCCACGAATGGCTAGATGAGAGGATTCTGCGGGTTTGGTTTCACCAGAGTCTCGTGTCGCGCCTGGATGTCCAGCACTCTATTAGTCATGGTGCGATGGGTGTTCGGGGCATCGGCCGCCTGATGTTCTTTCTCAAATTCGGTGAGATTGAGGCTGCGATGAAGAACGCACTCTCGGCACTCTCTCAGGTCGAGACTATGGTTCAGACACAGTATTTCTGCCGGGAGCACCACCTCGCAGATACAGACATGTGGCCGCCCGAGCCGCCGATGGTGCACATCGTTTCCTCTGCGGCGGGAGGTACAGGGGCCGGCACTTTTATCGATTTTGCCTTCTTCGTCCGCCACTTGGAAGCGACTGTCTGTAGACTTGCGGGCATTACTTCCTACGTTTTCTTGCCGAACGTATACGACTCGGATGCGAAGAGCGGCCCACGTGCCGCGCGCAGCTATGCCAACGCCTACGCGACCCTGAAGGAGTTGAACCACTTCTGCTTTAGGTACTTCGGAGACGGTGTCGCAGGACCAAGTGCTGATTTTGAGGTCAGCTGGCAGGAAAGGAAACCGCTAAAAGTGATGGGGCCGCCAGTAAACGTGACTCATCTCTTCGAGATGCGTAACACATCTGGCATGTTGCTCCCTCCCGAGAGGCGGCAGGAACTGTTTTCCGTACTGGCGGAATATCTCTTCCTCGATGCGACATCCGATTCGTTTTCCTCTGCTGTACGCTCTGGCGCTTCTAACGTGGTTTCTGCTCTCGCCGGAATGGGTTTCGTTGATGGAAGTTTGGGATTTCACCAGGCGTTTTCGCGGCGCTTTGCAGCCTTTGGACTTTCGAAACTCGAAGTGCCGGCGAACACGATCCGCGCAGCATGCGCAGCTCAACTTGGCGCCGACATTGCCGGATACCTTCTGAGAGAGTCCCAGGACAGCGCTGTCAACTATGACGCGCTTGACGCTTTGACTGGCGCACAACTGAACGTCGATGGCATAGTCAACTCTTTTGAAAGCGGGTGGAGAGATATAGCAGCCCGTGCGATCAATACCTTTTTCGAGAAGCAAGTTGAGGGATCGTTCCACGATCCAGGTCGTCTTGCATCCGCAGTAGATGAACTGCGTGGGAGGCTGTTTTCGTTCGACATGTCGAAGAGAGACAGAATGGGGGAAGTGGCTCTTTTTCTGCGAGCCGGCTTCGATGCCGCACTCACTCGTGGGATCCAACGCGCCGATAACTTGCTGGAGAATAGTTGTCTGGAACCCACTACTTCCGGATTGACTGCGACTCTGCGACCTGGAGGATGTTTAGACACTTGCGTCCAGCAGTTCACGATGTTCCTCTCGGTTGACATTGAGCACAAATGTGAAGACAATCGGCGTCGGGCACAGGCCTACCGCGAATGGCAATGTTGCGTTTACGCGGATCTGGCAGCGGCTAAGCTCGCTGTCACTGCGAGACTGCTTGGCGCCGCAGAGTGGACGAGGGGTGTTCTCCTAAAGAGGTTGCGAGATGCCACAACAGAACTATTTTACTGCGAGGCGCAATTCCTTCTTTACCGCTTTGCACGCGAACTCATAAGTTGCGTTCGTAGTCACCTTGATTGTAACCGCCGCAATAGCCTACACCGATTATTAGATGTTGCCCGGCTTTATGCCGTTGATTGCGAGCGGAGAGCGGCCGAATTCCAGGAAGCCGCAGCGTTCAAAGGCGTTTTCTTCTGCCGGCTATTCGACAAGCAGTTGGACTGGAAGCGGTTCTATAATCTGTGCGGAAAAGAGAATGATGGTGCCAGCGGTGGAATTGATGCCGCAGCGGAATCTGAGCTGATGATGGCTGGCCTCGGTCTCGGCGGCGGACTCATCGAGATGTCCGAGTACTTGGCGAACCAAGGGTTTGAGAACCTCTCCTCTAAGATCACCCGGCACTGCGATAGCCGTTTCGAAAGTGACTTCGAACGTTATGGGCGGAGTATCGACGTGTTAGACCATCGCCTGTTAAAGCTTGATCGTGAAGCGTACGTTCGCCGCTTGGTCTATGCTGCACTTCCTTTGGTTCGGAGGCAGGACGGACAGCTAGGCGCTGTGTTGCCTCAGACCGAATGTTTTGCCTGCCTGGGAGTGGCGAACCCTCGCGACCCGAAATATATACAGCTTGGAAATGAGGTCGCGCAGCAGCTCGGGGCTCAAGGCGGAGCGCGATATCGGGTCGAACTGTACGCGACTGGCAATCCGGCTGAAGTCTGCCTCTACCTGTCGGAGTTCGCGTTTTCCCTGCCCTCGGTACAGATCGTTTCGCACGACGCGTACCGAGCTTACTGTGACTTCTATGAGGAGGCCGATCACACCGCCAACGCCCAGCAATTAATGATTCCGTTGCATCTTTCGAAGCGGTGGGAAGGCGATTTCGAGGAGTTAGTTGAATACTCCGCCGAACAGTTCAACGCTGTGCGCGAAATAATCTCAATCCTGCATCTTGGGCACATATTGAAAGTGCTGGTGCTCAAAGACTTCAGGGGATTACACGTCTACCATTACATGCTGGGGCAGCCTTTCTGCAGGCTGGAGTTCATGGGGCCCAGACGCCAGGTTGTGGCGAGCTTGCTAAAGGATTCAGGGCTTCGCAAGACTCTTGGCGATGCGATCAAGCAGCGGGAGAACTCGCTCACTCCGGAACAGTTGCTTTCCTACTTCCTTGCCGTTGTGGCGGCTTCCAACAGCCCAGGATTGGTGCGAATGACGCCGGACGACCGCATACTCAATCAGCATATGAAGGACCTCTGTGCGCGGGGTGGTGCCGCACTTGATGCTGACTTCAACAAGATCAAGGACATTGATGAACCTTTGCGCTTCGAGTATTTGCGAACGCTAGAGAACTCAGGTGTTGAGTGGGTGCTCGATTCTTACCCGACCGTCCAAAGCCTACCGGTCTGGGAATTGCCGATCGAATCGCCGGGGCAGATTGGTTCTAGAGGGGGCGTCGCGAGCGTAGAGAGATCATGACTACGTGCCCGAATTGCCGCGTATGGCTGGTGAAGAACGGAGATAACTACTGCTCGCTCTGTGGGCACAAGTTTTTCAGTCTGGATGTTTCCATTGTGCCCAGTCGGTTCCAGCACGAAGATCTACCTCCACCTGCGGCGCTCGTCATCGAGAATCGTTCCACGCAGAACGAAGTCACAATAGAGCGCATCGTGTCCCGGCAGCCTTGGGTTTCGCTGGACCTTAGCACGCTCGCTTTCCCGTTAGTTCTCAAGCCGTTGCAGAAGAGGATAGTCGAGGTCACCGTCGAGACGCTCGATGCAGATGAAGAATACGCGGCGGCCACGATTGAGGTCGAATCCACAGCCGGAAGTGAGAAGGTCTCCATCGAGGTTCTCCCAGCTCCGGATCTGGAGATTGACACTGGTGAATATGAAATCTACCTCGATGAGCTGAACTTGGAAGCAACATTTGCCACCATCACCGTGAACAGCGGAATGGTGATGGTGAAGAGGATATTGGCCGAGCCTGAGGAATGGGTAAAGGTTGAGTTGGTCGAAAACCTCACATTTCCGATCCAATTAGACGCGCGGGGCCGGAATAGATTGGAAACTCGCCTGATCATGGACGAGAGGAGACTGCGGCAACTTTCGCAGAGCTTCCCCGCGTTGCATGAGGGCGTCCTGCGAGTGATCTGTGATGAGTTTGAGCGTGCCGAGCCATTTCGGGCGAAGTGCTGGAAGCCAGCAGAACTCACCGTCTGGGAAGCGGGACATCAGTTCGAAGTCTTGCTTGGAAGACCGTCCAAGCTGACTCTCACTCTTCAGAACAAAGAACCGCGTGATGCCTCCGGTGGCAAGGGTAACGCCGCGTTGCTCATACAATCCATCCGCTGGGAAACTCTGGACGGCCGAGAGGTCGTCTGGATTCGGTCTTCCGTAGACCTAATGTATCCGATAAGGATTGAAGGCGGAACCTTTCACAGGATCGAGTTCACCGTTGAAACCCTGAGCACGACAGGTCTCTCGGAAGGCCGACACAGCCTACGGTGTGTTCTTGAGACGAATACTGTCAACGGGCAGGAGGTTGTGCGCTGTGACATCAAAGCGAGGCCCGTTTCCGTCTATGATGGCGTCCTGGCGATCGATTTTGGGACCAGCAACACGTGTTGCGCGATCCTGCACCGCGAGGCCAATGACCACGAGATGGTGCCTCTCGATGCTCACAACAGTGCCAAGCCCACCACCGCGCCAACAGTGTCGTACTACCTCTCCGAACAAACAAACGGATTGCGCAATCTGAACATCGGCGTTTATGCCGACCAGTTGGCAGCCGAACCCAAGGTGGTACAGAGTACGGTCCGGTCGCCGAAGCGATTCCTAGGCAAGACGAAGGAAGAACACCCTTTTGAGGTGCGGTTCTTCGAAACGCAGGAATATACGACCCTCTCCACTCAGCAGGTAGTCACCGACTTCCTCTTGCAGGTGAAACACTCCGCCGAAGAGAAGGGACGCGCGATCTTCCGCCGGTTCATCGTGACCCATCCAGCGCGGTTCCGAACAAGACAATTGAAAGACTTGCGGGCGGCCGTCACCGCGGCCTTTGGCACAGACTGCGACGTAACGACACTCCAGGAGCCGGTTGCTTCAGCGCTCGACTTCATCGTAAGCAAGAAGGCGACGGTGCGTGATCGCTATGTTCTAGGCGTGTTTGATTTTGGAGGGGGCACCACCGACCTCAGCTTGTTGTCGGTCACGAATTCACGAATCGAGGATCTTCTTTCGATCGAGGTCCAAGTAGTTGCATCCACCGGCAAGTGGTTCGGAGGCGAAGACCTTACCCACTTTATTCTAAACAAAGCCCTCGAAAAGGCTAAACAAGTTCTGCCTCAAATGAAAATACCGCAGCCGGCTGAGTTGCTTTCCGACGAGCATCCGCTAATGGATCAGAGCATGGTGCTGATGGCCAGAACAAACCGGCTGCGTTTGTGGCAGTGGAGTGAACTCGTCAAGCCGCCACTGTTTGATAAAGGCCAGGCTTTGACCGTAGAAGATCTTCCTTTCAGGATCGACCTCTTTCCGGAACTCAAGCTTCAAACGTTCACACCAGCGGGAGCGGCCGATGTAGGGTTTCAGTTCGACATCCTGAAACCGAATAGTGTCGAAGTGCTCGCCTATCTCGAAACCGAGTTGCGCGTCCTTTGTGCCATGTTGAAGGGACTAGTACAACGGAGCGGCCTCAGCAAGCTCGACTGCCTACTAATGTCTGGTAAGTCGTCCGCGATCTCCAAAGTGGGCGCTGTACTTCAAGAGGAGTTCCCCGAGACGGAGATCATCCGATCAGAGGAACCAAAGGAATGCGTTGTCCGCGGCGCATGCATCCTGGAGAAGATCGAGTTTGCTGGCGAAATAGCACTCAGCATCGTAGGTGGTAAGACGACCATCTCGCGCCTGGGTCTGGAAGGAAACGTCGAAGGTCAAAAGGTGTTTCGGGAGTGGATCGCTGCCGGAGTGCCAATTCCGTCCGAGGATTTGATCGTCTCTCGCGCCCATTTTTTCAGTCGGCAACCGATCGAGATTCTTGAAAATGACAGCGATGAGGATTGGCGCAGCAGGATGAAGCTACAGAATCCGAACATCGAAGCGCAGGGCGTATACGAATTGATGGACCCGCCGGACTGGTTGCCCGTCGGCGCGAAGAAGCCAGGGCGGCTCGACCTCAGGATCTCGCCCGAATACGAGGTGAGCCTAATTGGCCATGTCGACGGGTATCCGGAGCCTCTTCGTTACCGGTACCGAAAGTGAAGCGGGCAAACAATGGGCAGACGATTTTCAAGAAGCACAGGAGAACAATTATGAAGATGGTTCGTTCCGCTTGCGTGATCGCAGCACTCCTGGTGTTGGCTGGAAGGACACTACTGGCTCAAGAGCCCTTGTTCGGCTCAGATCCCATGCCGAGGGGCGCTACCGAAGCACATAGTTTCTCCCTGGTAAAAGGGGTGTGGAACGTCCCGATCTCCCGCAAGGGAACGACTCGACTCATCCAGATCGTAGGATTAGGCCCCGAAAAAAACTTGAAGGCGGAACTTGCATGCTCATCGGACGTGAAGCCGATGCAGAACATGGATTGGGTTCTCGCCAAGGGCGAATGCCTATTGAGGTTTAAACCAGACGGGGACGTAGGAAGTCAACCAGTACGTCTCACAGTTCTGGCCGCGGCGCTTCAATCCTCCAAGATCGCCAGCCTTGAGGATCAAGCCAATTCCGACCAGAACACGGTTAAGGTCATGATCGCATTGGAGGGCGGTCACTCTACAGCATCCGGCCCTGAATCAAGCGCGAAATCAAACCAGTCGTTGGCTGACTGGCTTCGTCCGGCTCTTGGGATCTTCTGCGTCATTCTGGTAGTAGCTATCATGGCGATACTGTTCATCAGGTACAGAAGGAGTAGGCGCTCTACGACAGACGAAACCGCAAAAGACGACTTCGCTGAACAAGAAATGCGCAACGCTCCTCCGCTCATGCGGCCGCCTCTCCAGTCGGTAGGCAAGACTCCCATTCAAGAGGTTCTGCGGCAACAGACTGCGCCACGGCCTGTCGAGCCAGTGGTGCAGGAGACAGCGATAGAGAAGACGGTACAAGCGCACTCGAAACTCCTTGGCGACCTTAGTTCAAGAGGGCAAAATCTGGAGATACGGATTCAAGAACTTGCGGACCGGTTCATTTCTCTTATAAATCAAAGCTCACGGGAGGCAGAGGATAGGCAATCGGACATTCGCAGCGACACAAACCTGCGCCTGCTTGAGTTTGAGAACAGAATTGCCGCAACCCAGGCGAAGTTGGCTGAACACTTGGCGAGTCAATCGTCCAGACTGCAGGACCTCTTTAAAGACTTGCCAACCCTTGCTGAGTTAAGTACGAGCTCGCAGCGCATCTCCAAGTCGGATTTGGCACGACTTGAGGAAAACCTTGTATCGGCTGCCAAGAAAAGTGCGCTGTCGAATGAGAGGCTGGAGCCGTTGCAAGACGAGAGTAGTGCTCTACTCGACGCGATTCAGGAGTTTTTTCATATCGCTGAGAATACCAGTAAGGACCGCACCAAGAAACGTCTCGCCAGAGTCATTGAAACCGCTACTGTTATCAATGATGAGTTGTTTTCGCTGGGTCAATTAGCGGCTACGCAGAAGCACGGGTTCTTTGTTCAGATGTCATTGCTTGAGCAGAATCCCTTGGCTCAAGACTTGGCGGCGGCCCTTACTCGAGAGACGATGAAATTGGCTGACCCAGAGGGCTACTATCAAAAACGGCTCGAAGCCCTTAGGGCTCAAGCATGCGTTGCTGGAATTGACTTGGCCGATTTGGATGTCGACGCCGAGCGCAGGAATAGTGGTCTCCAGCAAGCACTTGCCAAGCTGATCCAGACGCTGGGGATGACAACAATTGATCCAGGTCAGAATGACAAGCTACAGGCAGCGGAGCACCAAGTAGTGCAGTTCGTCCGCCGAGTACCTGGTGTGCAGCCAGGCGTAATCGCGCACACGATGACCAGGGGGCTCCACCGCCGGGGCGAGGTGGTCCGCAAAGCGTCAGTGTTGCTCTATGAATAGCGCGATTCGATTGAAGAAGATGATGCGCTGGATGCTATGAAATGTGCTAAGTGCGCTAGTGAGCCGCCCGCCGGAGAACTTCGGTGCGCCAGTTGTGGCGCTGCCGTCAGCCTTCTGGTTCCCGGGGAGATGGCGCCAAGACTGCAGCAGACCCGCGTAGTCGAGTTGAAATCGAACGCACCACCAGGATTGCTTTGGCTGGCGGAGAAGACTGGTAATCACGAACGACTTCTCATCACGGAGTACGAACCCAAGGGCGGCGGAAAGGCCTTCCTGCGAGAGTTTAATCTTTGGTATCAGAAGCTAAAGGCGCTGCCTCCGGATCTACTGCCTGCCCTAGATACTAGATACATCCACGAGGAGCGTCTGTTCCTAGTCTGGGACGTGCCAACTGGCCAATCTGCGAAGAAGGTGATCGAATCCGGGCGTACGGCAATAACCGGTCCGGAGTTCTTGCATCGCCTTCTTATCCTTACGCAGCAATTCACGCAAGCCATCCCAGGCTGCTCGCATGGCTGGATTCGGGCCGAGACGGTGACGGTCTCCGATGGCAAGCTTCTTCTGGGCCCGCCGGCCTTCGCTCCGGGTGAGGCCGCAGACCCTCAATCCGACCTCAGAGAATGCGCGCTTCTGTCAGCGCAGTGGGCGGGGATTCCATTGCGATCGTTGGATGCCGATGCAGAGCAATGCAAGCAGCTTCGGAAAGCTGAAGATTGGACGTTGGCTGCCACGATCGAATGGATATTGTTCTGCAAAGATCAGCCCCCGCAGGCTGCCGGACAGATGATAGAGTTTCTCCGGGAGGCCCTGACGGTGCCGAGGGGTGATTCAGAGAAAGACCTTTCCGCCGCGATCGATACTCTGAAGAGACTCTATCAGCGCTCGGGTTCCTCGATCATCAAGCTCAAAATCGAGCAGACCGAGGGCCGGCTATCGAATATCAGGAAAGCTAGCGGGCCTCAGCAAGGGGAGGCGGTTCCATCGGTCGCAGCGCGAACCCCCGGACCGAAGCCGGAGCCGAGGAAACGATCTGAGCCGACACCTGAAGTCCAAACCGCATCCAAACCAGCGCCTAACCTTGAGCCAATGCCAGTACCAGTGCCAGTGCCAGTGCCATTGCCATTGCCACTGCCGACCCCAGGGTCCACGCCTGTGCCAGAGGCAGCGCCTCGCGTCCAGTCTCCCCTCCCACCCCCACTGCCACCTAAGAAGCCCGACGGGCGGGGGAAGGTCGCGTTGGCTGTCGCCGCAGTCGTCGCAATCATCGGGATCTACTACTACGCAGCGAACGCGCAGGTGCGGGAGTTCAACGACTACTTCGATAAGCAGATGATCATCAATAGCAACGGGCCCAGCGCGTACTCAGTCTATCAGAAGACCTTGCGCGAGAAAGGCCCTGAGAGCAGCGCAATCAAGTCGATGAACGACAAGGCGCTGCCAGTGCTTCAGAAACTCAGCAAAGACGCCTTCGATTCCTGGTACAAGGATAGTGAATTGAGCCGGCCTTCCGAGCACAATGCCCCCGGCGAATGGGCGTTGACGACATGGGCCGAAATGGTCCAACTCCAAGAGTGGCTATCGAGCATCGAGAAGAGCCCACCCTCTAACGCCAGATTGGCTTATGCGCGAGGTATGGCAGCCTTGGACCGCCGTGCTTGGGAGGAGGCGCGCCAGGAGTTTGAAGAAGCTCTTCGCTTCCAGCCTAACTGGTCCCTCGGGTTGAATGGGCTAGGTAAAGCCTACTTCGGTCTGAGGCAGTACGACATGACCGAGCGATACTACCGACAGGCCAGCGAGGCGGACCCCTCCTGGTATTACCCACATTCAAACCTGGGGACATTGTACCGGGACGTTCTGAGGAACTTCGAGGCATCTGAGCGTGAATATCGTGCTGCAATTCAACTGGACCCAAATCGCGCCTCATTCCATTTCAACCTTGGCGTGCTGTACTACATGCAGGGGAAGGAGCACTGGCCGGCGGCTTGTTCAGAGCTTGGTACCGCGCTAAGCGCCGCTGGTGAGAGCCTCGCACCCTCTGAGGTCGGCGTCGCCAATAAGCTAAGAGGTAGGTCTTGTCAGGGGCACTAAACTATGCCAGTACAACGCCAATCATCGTCCGCGACCGGCCGATTTATCGAGCGGCACTTCTGGTGGATTCAAGGGATCCTCTTCATCTGTCTTTTATTCTTGCTATTTCTGCTCAGGCAGTCATTTCAACCGCCTTACGATCTAGTCATCAGGAATGGGCGCGTCTTCACAGGCGAGCGGTTTCTTACCCTGCCAAGGGACGTCGGTATTCGGGGCGGCAAGGTGGCGGCGGTCGGAGTTCTATTTGGTGTCTCGGCAAGGAAGACCATTGACGCACGCGGACGTGTCGTCGCTCCGGGTTTTATTGATACTCACGTGCATGTCGAAGCAAGCATGGTTCTGGGTAGACCTTTTCGCGCCCCGAACTTCGTAAAGATGGGTGTTACTACGGTTGTAACGGGCAATTGTGGCACATCTCACCTGAGGCTGCGCGAAATTCTTGATTCACTGGACAAGACGGGTGGGCAAATCAACATTTTGACTCTCGTGGGTCACAATACGATTCGGGAGCAGGTGATGGGGCAGTCCCCTGAAAAGCCATCACCCACACAACTTCGAGCCATGGAGGCTCAGGTCGAGGATGCAATGCGAGCCGGCGCTTTCGGGCTCTCGACTGGCTTGCAGTACGCGCCAGGAATCTACTCGGACGAGGACGAAGTGGTTGCGCTCGCGGAAGCAGCAAAACGGTATGGCGGGATTTACGCCACTCACGTTCGTGACGAAGGGAATGGACTGATGGATTCCCTGAAAGAGGCGGTGGATATATGCAAGAGGGCGGGAATAGCGCTACATGTGTCGCATCTCAAACGCGCATCCAAGCGGGACTGGGGGAAGATGGCGGACGCGCTTGATTTCCTTAACGAACAGCGTCCTAATCTGCCAGCTCTTACTCACGACGTTTACCCCTACACCGGCAGCTCCAGCTCGCTAGACCTTCTGTTGCCCGCGGATTTCCGGGGCATGCTTCCGCAGTCACGCAGGATTTTGAGTGATCCAGTAGAACGAAGGCGTCTGGTGCTCGGGATGCTGAAGCAGTTGGAGTCTGAAGGATTTGCCGATTACGGATTCGCGCGGGTCGCCTGGTTCCGAGATGAACAGTTTTGGGGCAAGAAGATCCCTGAGCTTGACGTTCCGGACTCATGGCGCGATCAGACCGCCTGGGTTCACGGCATCGTCAGAGACGGGATCCTAGCTCAAGAGGTCCAAAACGTGCTGTACGTCTTTGGACATGGTGGTGCCCAGATGATCTATGACGTGATGGACGAGTCCGACATGATTGCATCGCTGAAAGACGTTTACTCTTGCGTCGGCAGCGACACTGGTGTCTGGACTTCGGAGAACAGGACTGCTCACCCGCGCAGCATCGGTACTTTTCCGAAGATTATCGGTGAGTTGGTGAGAGACGGGAAGATCAGTCTCGACGTAGCCCTGCGCAAAATGACATTGGAGCCGGCCACGATTTTCGGCCTCACGGATCGCGGAAGGCTTCAGGAAGGCATGCCGGCCGATCTAGTTGTATTCGACCCTGAAACAGTGTCCGGTCCCGCAGATTACAACCAGCTTCAAGAACCCCTCGGATTCGACTACGTGCTTGTCAACGGCACCGTCGTCGCCAAGTATGGCAAGGTCGAGGCCAGGTTTCCTGGAAAAGTTATCCGAAAGCGTAATGAGAGCCGACTAGAACCCGTGGTGGAGCCCCCTACACCTGTGGAGAAATCGGAGGTGAAGCCCGATTCGGCGACTGCCAAGAGTCACGATGTTGTTTCTGATGAAGACAAGAAGAAGCGGGTTAAGCCGACGCACCCGACACGCAAGGGGGGAAAGCGCGGTACTCGTTAAGCCCGGTTTGCAGACAGCCCTTCGCAGGTGGGTAGGTTTGCAGGAGAAGGGAACGGCCACGATGTCCCGGAACGAACCGTGTTTTCAGATGTTTGCAGGTGGAGAGGTCGTTTTATACCGGGTTTTTTGGGGAGCCAAATATCATTTCTGGCCGTTTCCGCCGATCCTCCTGCCACTCGCTGCTGTTCCGACGCAACCGAAACCGCCAACAGGTCAAAGGGTTGCCGATATTTCGCGGTGAGCTCGCCTTGTTTCCACGTGCAGTTCGAGAGTACAAAATCCAGGAGCTTCCGTTTTTTCTTTGGGGGCTGACTCTCGAACAAGGCGTGCGCATTGTGCGCCAGTTCCAGGAGTCGGACGCCTTCCTCGATGTAGCTGTGGTTGGCGGTTTGGTGCGCCTCCATCGATCTAATACGCGGGCGTTCGCCGATAACAGCGTTCTCTCCCTGCTATCATTGACCAACGGCGACCTCTGGATCGGCACCGAGGGCGGCGGGCTCATTCTCTATTCGCACAAAATATTTACGCGCTATTCCACCCAGCAGGGCCTCACGAATACATTTGTTCGGGCGATCTACCAGGACCGGTCGGGGAAATTGTGGGTGGGCACGGATCGGGGCGTCTTCCGGAGGCAAGGCGAGCGGTTTGTGCGCCTGGATGGAACTCCGCAGACGCCTCCCGTGAGCGCTGCTGAGATCCGGGAAGACAGCGATGGCCGGCTTTGGATATTCGGAAACGGGATCTATAGACTGGAAGACGGCGTTTTGGTTAAGCAGGACAGCGGCCTGACGCGGGGCATGACCGCAATCCAGGAACAGGCCGATCGTTCGATCTGGCTGGCTACGGCCAACGGATTGATGGAAATGAAAGACGGCAGATTGAAGCCGATTGCCTCCCCGGCGGCCGAACCGCTGCGGCTGCTGCGGGACGATTCGGGGAACACCTGGGTGGGTGCCGGCAACGGGCTCTTTTTGGCGCGCGGCGGCCGTATCGTTCCTTTTGAAGATTCCGAGCCAATGCCCAGCACTTCTGTTTTAGCGCTCTATCAGGATCACGAGAACAATATCTGGGTCGGCACGGGAGACGGCCTGGTGCGCCTGCACAAAGCGGCTGTGACCAAGTGCCCGCATCTACACCGCAGGCAGCTTCCAGGGAGCGCGATAAGCCGGATCGACAAACTGATTGGCGCTCGCTTCGTTGGTGACTCGCATGGCGGCGGGATCCCACTCCAACACCTTCCGGGTCCGCAGGGCCAGCGTACCAAGCAGCGCCAATTCCGTGAGATGACTCGCGAATTCTATGGGTAGGCAGGTCGGCCGGCCCTCCTTGGCGCAGCGGGTCCACTCGGTGTAATGATCCGCCTTCTCGACGCGCGGGAGGGTTGGCGCCGGCTGCTGGAAGTCTCTGAACTTGGATTCCGGCAACAGCAGGCCGCCGGCAAGACCCCGCGGCGGGTTACCGGCCGCGGCTCTGCCGGTAGACTGGAATGGATTGCCGCCATAGTATCCGGCCAGGAGTTTGCCGTTGTCGCCGACATAGAGCACACCTTCCCTCGGCAGCGCAACGCTATGGGCCAATTCCGACGGCCGGGACGGTTTGATTCCGCCGTCGTACCAATACAGGTTGAGCGGCGGCATGTTCCCTCGCGCGCCAAATTCCCACACGACGGTATTGGCGTAACCCTCGGTTTCCGCCGTATCAACCGGCGTGTTGTAGACATCGGTGCGCGTCGACGAGCAGCCGTAGACCACTTTCGGCGCTCCAAGCTGCAGTTCCTCGAAAAAAGTGTGCAGCGTGTGGCAGGCCATATCGCCAACATCTCCGGTGCCGAAATCCCACCACGCGCGCCAGATCTCCGGGTGATACGCCCTGTTGTACGGGTGGAAGCGCGCGGGGCCGACCCACAGATCCCAATCCATGCCCTCCGGCGGGGTCTGCACCTCTGTGGGGCGCAGTACATTGCAGGGATAGATTGGGTGAGCAGTCCACACATGCACTTCCCGCACCGGCCCGATGGCGCCGCTCAGCAGCAGTTCCGTGGTAGCCCGGGCATAACTGGTGCAGGAGTCCTGGATACTGGCTTTGGTGACGAGCCGCGGGTTGGACGCGAGCGCCTGCCGCACCTTGCGGACCTCGCCGATGGAATGGGCCACCGGTTTGGCGCCATAGATGTGCTTCTTCATCTGGATGGCCTGCATCAGGAGGATGGCGTGCCAGTGGTCGGGCGCCGCCATGATGAAAGCGTCGAAGTTCTTCTCCTCCTTGTCGAACATCTGCCGGAAGTCCCGGTAGCGTCTGGCGGAAGGGAATTTCTCAAAAACTCCTTGCGTTGTCGGACGGGTCCAGTCCAGGTCGCACACGGCCACAATGCGCTCCGTCTGGCAGCCATCCAGATAGATTCGCCCCATGCCGCCGACGCCGACCGCGGCGATCGTGAGAGTGTCGCTGGGCGGCTGATATCCTGGACCGCCGAGCACGTGACGAGGCACGATCAGTGGCGCCAGCCCGGCGGCCAGGATGGTCCGCCGGGGAATCAGGCCATTCGAAACTTCATTGGACGACATAAGGCACCGTTTTCATTCGAATCAGACATCCCACTCTTTGCGGTAGGGCGTATCGACGAGGCTGTTAGCCACGTCGTCGTTGGTGAATTTCATGGCCTTGGAGTCCCAAGCCAGGACCTTGGCCTCTCGCCGCCCGCC
>Ga0302320_10006089_pt1 | contig 26878 bp, 24 predicted proteins | sample Bog_T0_3_FD_202130 | JGI IMG/M metagenome (GOLD analysis project Ga0302320, IMG submission 202130) | Peat permafrost microbial communities from Stordalen Mire near Abisko, Sweden - Bog_T0_3 | ecosystem: Environmental > Terrestrial > Soil > Wetlands > Peat | place: Sweden: Abisko, Stordalen Mire...
AGGCGGTGGCTGCCGCCAAGCGCGCGTTCCAGACCTATTCGCAGACCAGCCGCGAGGAGCGCGTCGCGCTCTTGTCCCGGATCATCGAGGTCTACAAGACCCGCATGAAGGATATCGGCGCCGCCGTGTCCGACGAGATGGGCGCGCCGTTGCCGATGGCCGAGAAGCTGCAGGCCGGCGCCGGCCTCGGCCATCTCGCCTCCACCCTGGAAGTGCTCAAGAACTACCATTTCGAGGAGCCGGCCGGCTCCGCTATGGTGGTGCGCGAGCCTGTCGGCGTCATCGGCATGATCACGCCGTGGAACTGGCCGCTGAACCAGATCGCCTGCAAGGTGGCGCCTGCGCTGGCCGCCGGCTGCACCATGATCCTGAAGCCGTCCGAATTCACCCCGTCGTCGGCCTTGATCTTCGCGGAAATCCTGCATGAAGCCGGCGTGCCCAAGGGCGTGTTCAACCTCGTCAACGGCCTCGGGCCCGAGGTCGGCGCCGCCATGAGCGAGCATCCTGACATCGACATGATCTCGTTCACCGGCTCGACCCGCGCCGGCGTGGACGTCGCCAAGCGCGCTGCGCCCACGGTCAAGCGCGTCAGCCAGGAACTCGGCGGCAAGTCGCCGAACGTCATCCTCGACGACGCCGACCTGCAGAAGGCGGTGATCGGCGGCGTGATGCACATGTTCAACAATTCCGGGCAGTCCTGCAACGCGCCGTCCCGGATGATCGTGCCGCTGTCGAAGATGAAGGAAGTCGCCGCGATCGCCAAGGGCGTGGCCGACAAGACCAAGGCCGGTGATCCCCGCGCCGAGGGCACCACCATCGGCCCCGTCGTGTCGCGCATCCAGTGGGACAAGATCCAGGCCTTGATCCACAAGGGCATCGAGGAAGGCGCCACGCTGGTGGCCGGCGGTCCCGGCCTCCCCGAAGGCGTCAACAAGGGCTTCTATGTGCGCCCGACCATCTTTGCGGACGTCACCAACGATATGACCATCGCGCGGGAAGAGATCTTCGGGCCGGTGCTCACCATCCTCGGCGCCAAGGACGAGGAAGAGGCCGTCAAGATCGCCAACGATACGCCCTACGGTCTGGCCGGCTACGTCTCTGCCGGCACCGTCGAGCGCGCCCGCAAGGTCGGTCGCCAGATCCGCGCCGGCAACGTCAACCTGCAGGGCGTGCCGAACGACCGCACCGCGCCGTTCGGCGGCTACAAGCAGTCCGGCAACGGCCGCGAATGGGGCAAATACGGCCTGGAAGAATATCTCGAGGTCAAGGCGGTCGCCGGCTACAACGCCGCGTAATCGTCTGATGTCATAAAAGCGCCGGGGCGGGAGAAATCCCGCTCCGGCGTTTTTGTGTTTTGGAGAGCGCGTCACCAAACTCAGTGTCGTCCCGGCGAACGCCGGGACCCATACACACGAGTGTCCATTGTTGTAGAAGGTATCTGCCCGCGTGCTCGTACGATAGGCCGCGGCGTATGGGTCCCGGCGTTCGCCGGGACGACGGTTGAGAGGGCCAGCCCTTATCCCCCCGGCGCACCTTGCGTGTTCACATACAGCGCGTAGATCGACTGGCTCGCGGCCATGAACAGGCGGTTGCGCTTCAACCCGCCGAAGCAGAGATTGGCGCAGCGCTCCGGCAGTGCGATGCGGCCGATCATGATGCCGTCGGGCGCGAACACCACGACGCCGTCGAGTTCGGGATCGCCCATGCCCCAGCCGCACCACAGGTTGCCGTCGATGTCGGCGCGCATGCCGTCGGGAGTGCCGGCGCCGGCGTCGACATGCGTGCGCTTGTTGGTGATTTTATCGCCGCTCGCCGAAACGTCGTAGGCCAGGATCTTGCGGGTAGGCACGCCGCGCGACTCGATGATGTAGAGGATCTTCTCGTCCGGCGAGAAGCACAGTCCGTTCGGGCCCAGAATGCCTTCGGCGACGATGGTGGCCTTTCCGGTTGCGCCGTCGATCCGGTAGACGTTCATGTCGATCTCGGGCTCGGCCACGTAGCCCTCGTAATTGCCGAGCAGGCCGAACTGCGGATCGGTGAACCAGATCGAGCCGTCGGATTTCACCACGACGTCGTTCGGCGAGTTCAGCCGCTTGCCCTCGAAGGAATCCATCAGCACCGTGATCGAGCCGTCATATTCGGTGCGCGTAACGCGGCGGCCGCCATGTTCGCAGGTGATCAGGCGGCCCTGGCGGTCGCGGGTGTTGCCGTTGGCGAAATTCGACGGTTTGCGAAAAACGCTGATCGCGCTGGTTTCCTCTTCCCATTTGAGGATGCGCTGGTTGGGAATGTCGCTGCACAGCAAGTAGCGCCCGTCGCCGAACCAGACCGGGCCTTCGGCCCAGCGCAGTCCGGTGGTCAGCCGCTCCACCGCCGACAGTTTCAGCCAGTATTTCTCGAAGCGCGGGTCGAGCGCATGGATGGCGGGATCGGGATAATAGCTCGCCGGCTGCCAGCCGGCGCGAGGGGATTTTGCTTCCGACATTTGCTGTTCTCGTTGTTGCTTGAATTCCTCATCAGTCTTCGTCTGCTATCATCGCCGACCTGCGGCGGCAAGCAAGTCGGTATTTTTGTGGGTGTCATCGCCCGCGAAAGCGGGCGATCCAGTAAACGCCGGCGTCAGTGATCGAGCCGATAGGCCGCAGCGTGCTGGATGCCCCGCCTTCGCGGGGCATGACGAGCGTGTTTGTGTTGCAACACGCAAGCTTGCCGCATCGCGGTCGTCGCGCCATACTCCGCCTAGTATAGATGAATACGAGGGATGAAATGCCACGGATATTGATGACCGGCGCGGCGGGCGGGATCGGCACGAGCTTGCGCAAGCTGCTGCCGCCGGTCTATCCGGACCTGTTGCTGAGCGACCTGAAAGTGCCCGCCGATCTCGGTCCGAGCGAAAAATTCAAGGCCGCCGATCTCGCCGACCTCGCGCAGGTCGAGGCGATCTGCGAGGGCGTCGACGGCATTTTGCACTTCGGCGGCTATTCGGTCGAAGGCCCCTGGGACTCGATCCTGCAATCCAACATCATCGGCTGCTACAATCTGTTCGAGGCCGCGCGCAAAAAGGGCGTCAAGCGCGTGGTGTTCGCGTCCTCCAACCATGCGGTGGGCTTTTATCCCCGGCATCACCGGACCGGAACCGACGTGACGGCGCGCCCGGACAGTCGCTACGGCGTCAGCAAGGTGTTCGGCGAAGCCGTCGGCGCGCTCTATGCCGACAAGCACGGGCTCGAGGTGACGTGCATCCGCATCGGCAATTTCGGCGAGGTGCCGCTCGATCATCGCCGGCTGTCGATCTGGCTGAAGCCGGAAGATCTGGTGCAGTTGTGCCGGATCGGGCTCGATCATCCCGACATCCATTTCGAGATCTTCTACGGCGCCTCCTACAACGAGCGTTCGTGGTGGGACAACCACCGTGCGTACGACCTCGGCTATCGCCCGATCGGGCGCGGTGAAGATTTTCGCGAGCACGCCTTCGCCGAACAGGCCAAGCTTCCGCCCGATCCGGTCGGCGATTTCTATCAGGGCGGAGCGTTTTGCGGCATGGAGTTCGACGGCGATATGAGCCGGATCATCGACTGGAAGAAATGAGCCTTCCGTCATTCCGGGGCGTGCGAAGCACGAACCTCAGATGTGCAATTGCACATCGGGGAATCCAGACGTTGTCTTGCGATTCTCAATCTCGAGGTTCCGGGTTCGCGCGAAGGCGCGCGCCCCGGAATGACGGTCTCTATTTGGTTGTCGGATCCGCGCCGATCCGCCCGAGATAATCCGACTTGCTGAACTGCATGTGGTCGACGCAGAGCTGCGCCAGCGCCCAGCTGTCGCGGCCCTGCAACAGCTCGATCATGAATTCGTGCTGGCGGCGCGACAGCGCCAGGCCTTCGGTGTCGGCGAGGTTTTTCGCGCGCATCGGCAGCGTCAGGTTCATGTAATCCCTGAGCGAGCGCACCAGGTAGGGATTGCCGCAGGCGGAGAACAGCGCGACGTGGAAGGCGTCGTTGGCTTCATGGATGCCGCGCAGGTCCTGCGCATCGGCTTTGGCGCAGTATTGCCGTTGCAGTGCCTTCAGTTGCGCGATCAGCGCAGGCTGCGCGGGCAGGGCGATCATCAATGCCGCCTGCCGGGTCAGCATCTCCCGCACCTGGTAAATCTGCCGCACCTCCTCGCTGGAATAGAACCGCACGGTGGCGCCGATGTTCTTCTCGCGCAGCACGATGCCCTGGCGCTCGAGCTGGAACAGCGCCTGCCGGACGAAATGCCGGCTGGCGCCATAGCGGCTCATCAGGGGGTCCTCGACCAGCCGCGAGCCCGGCGCGAAGCGGCCGAAGATGATGTCCTCCTCCAGGCGGCGGATCACTTCCGCCTGTTCCTCCTCGCGGGTGAGCGCGCCCGCCTCGTGAGATGCGGCCTGTGGTTTCATCGCGCTGCCTCCCAGCCGGACAGACGGTAGCAATCCTCGACCAACCGCAAAGTCTCGAGATTGTCTTCGGGCGCGGTTTCGAACGGGGCGCCGTCGTGCAGGCATTGCACGAAATGCGCGATGGTTCGGTTATAGGAGCCCTGATATTCGGCGGCGAGATCGTAACGCAGCTCGGCAGGCTGCGCGCCGGCGCAGCTCAACAACGGCCCGTCGAGCCGGATCGATCCGAGATCGCCGAGAATGTCGAGGCGGTCGACCTGCACCGCCGGATGGCCGTGCGCGGCAAAACTGGCGAAGATGGCGACGCTGCCGCCGCTTTCGGCCTGCATCTGGATCGCGGCACCATCCTCGCCGGCCATTCCGGCGTAGCTGCGGCTGAGGCCCGCCGCGGTGACGCGCAGCGGACCGAGCAGCATACGCAGCGTATCGAGGTGATGGATCAGCACTTCGGCGACCAGCATCCGCTTTTCGCCGCGCATGAACGGCTGCCGTTCCAGTGCCGGACGCAAGCCGTCCGGCCCCGGCAACACGCCCGAGGTGAGCAACGTGAGTTGGGCCTGTTTGACGTTGCCGATGCGGCCCGCGCGAAGCCACGCTGCGGCGTCGCGGTAGTAGCCGCGAAAACGCCAGTTCTCGTGCACCATCAGCCGGGTCTGGTTTTTGACCTCCGCGGCGAGTTCGATCGCCTGCTGCAGGTCCGGCGCCAGCGGCTTCTGGCACAGCACCGGCAAGCCCCGTTTTGCGGCGAGCCGCACCAGCGGCGCGTGACATTGCCGGGGGGCTGCGATGTCGACGGCGTCGAGTTCGGCTTGCGCCAGCATCGTCTCCGCGTCGGCATGGACTTGCGCGATTCCGAATTCGGCCGCGCGCCGCGCGGCATTGTCGGAGGAGGGATCGGCGACCGCGACCACGCGCGCCCGATCGGCGATATCGGCCCAAGCCAGCAGATGATGGCGGCTCACCATGCCGGCACCGATCAGGCCGATACGCAACGGTCGGTTCATGGGCGATCACTTCTGATCATGGATCGAAATCAGCACGCAGCCAATTCATTGTCAATAATGGTGCCGATTTCGGTGGTTGATCGAGGAGTTTCGAAGCGGATAATCAAATATTGACAATAATTCTGCGAACTTCATAACTGGGCCGCCGGAAGATGAGGAAGACAGCACCATGGCCGACGGACTGCGCAAGGGACTGACGAGCTATGGCGACGCCGGATTTTCGCTGTTCCTGCGCAAGGCCTTCATCAAGGCGATGGGCTATTCCGACGACGCGCTGAACCGCCCCATCGTCGGCATCACCAACACCTATAGCGACTACAATCCCTGTCACGGTAACGTCCCGCAAATCATCGAGGCGGTGAAGCGCGGCGTGATGCTGTCGGGCGCGATGCCGATGGTGTTCCCGACCATCTCGATCGCGGAAAGTTTCGCGTTTCCGACCTCGATGTATCTGCGCAATCTGATGGCGATGGATACCGAGGAGATGATCCGCGCCCAGCCGATGGACGCCGTCATCGTGATCGGCGGCTGCGACAAGACCCTGCCGGCGCAGATCATGGCCGCGGTCTCGGCGGACCTGCCGACGGTGGTGATCCCGGTCGGGCCGATGGTGGTCGGCCATCACAAGGGCGAGGTGCTGGGCGCCTGCACCGATTGCCGCCGGCTGTGGGCGAAATACCGCGCCGGCGAGATCGACGATGTCGAGATCGAGGCGGTCAACGGCCGGCTCGCGCCGTCGGTCGGCACCTGCATGGTGATGGGCACCGCTTCCACCATGGCCTGCATCACCGAGTCGCTCGGCCTGTCGCTGCCGATGAGCGCGACCATTCCAGCACCGCATGCCGAGCGCTTTCGCTCGGCCGAGGCCAGCGGCCGCGTCGCAGCGGCAATGGCGATCGCGAAGGGGCCAAAACCCAGCGAGTTCCTGACGCAGGCCTCGTTCCGCAATGCGCAGGTAGTGCTGCAGGCGATCGGCGGATCGACCAACGGCCTGATCCATCTCACCGCGATCGCCAACCGCACCTCGCACCGCATCGATCTCGAAGCCTTCGACAAGCTCTCCCGGGAAGTGCCGGTGCTGATCGACCTGAAGCCGTCGGGCGATCATTACATGGAGCATTTCCATCACGCCGGCGGCGTCCCGAAACTGATGGCGCAACTCGGTGACCTGATCGACCTCGATGCCAAAACCATCACCGGCGCGACCCTGCGCGATGTCGTGGCGAGCGCCGAGGAGGTGCCTGGACAGGACGTGATCCGCGCGCGCAATGCTCCGATCAAGCCGGAGGGCGCGATGGCGGTGCTGCATGGCAACCTTGCGCCGCGTGGGGCCGTGATAAAACATTCCGCGGCGAGCCCCAAATTGCTGCAGCACACCGGCCGCGCCGTGGTGTTCGAATCCGTCGAAGACATGACGCTGCGGGTCGACGACCCCGCGCTGGACGTGACCGCCGCCGACGTCCTGGTGCTGCGCAATGCCGGCCCCAAGGGCGCACCGGGCATGCCGGAGGCGGGCTATCTGCCGATCCCGAGGAAACTGGGGCGCGCCGGCGTCAAGGATATGGTGCGAATCTCGGACGCGCGCATGAGCGGCACCGCCTTCGGCACCATCGTATTGCACATCACCCCGGAATCCGCAGTCGGCGGCCCGCTGGCGCTGGTCAGGAACGGCGACATGATCCGGCTCGACGTCGCCAGGCGAAGCATCGATCTTCTGGTCGACGCCGCCGAGCTGGAGAAGCGCCGCGCCGCGCTGGCGCTGCCGGAGACGCCGGAATGGGCAAGCCGCGGCTATGCGCATCTGTTCAACGAGACCATCCTGCAGGCCGACGAAGGCTGCGATTTCGATTTCATGCGCGCCAAGGGCAACGGCTAGGGCTAGGTGGCTGGTTCGCGCGAAGGCCGTCGTCGCGCGAATATCACACAGCCGTCATGCCCCACGAAAGCGGGGCAGCAATTGCTGCCGCTTCCGTCATTGCGAGCCAACGGGTCGCGCGAATGCGCGCCCGATGACAGGCTCCACGAAGCAATCCGTGGCGCCGCAAAGGTGGATTGCTTCGTCGCTGGCGCTCCTCGCAATGACGGCGCTGGGGTGAAGCTACCTCTCCCATCCCCCATTCCCGCACTGCGCCCTTTGTTTGATTGACATTCAAACAACCCCGATGGGATGATCAAAGAAAAAACAACGCAGGGGAGGGACGATGAGCAGGCTGGGAAGCATTCTCGCGGCCGTGGTGGCTGCATCCGCGTTCATGGCGGCCTCCGGCGCAAATGCGCAAGAGGCAAGACATTATCGCTTCGCCTACGATCAGCCGAAGACCACGGGGTATGGAATCCTCGGCGATATCTTCGCCGACAAGCTCAAGGCGCTGAGCAAGGGCACCATGCTGATCGATCAATATCCGGGCGCGCAGCTCGGACAGGAACCGCAGGTCCTGCAGTTGGTCAAATCGGGCGACGTCGAGTTCTGCATTTCCTCGTCCGCCAATGCCGCGACGCTGTCGCCGCAGGCCGGCGTGATGTCGATGCATTTCCTGTTCCGCTCTGAGGCGCACCTGGTCAAGGCGATCGCCGATCCCGAAGTCTCCAGGGCCGTCAAGGCGATGATCGCGGATACCGTGCAGGGCGCCCGCGTCATCGCGCTGGCGACGCTCGGCCTGCGCGACATGTATTCCAAGCGCGAGATCAAGAACGTCGCCGATATGAAGGGCCTCAAGGTGCGGGTGCAGGCGACGCCCACCGAGGACACCATGTTCCCGGCCTATGGCGCCCAGATCGTCCACATGCCGTTCGGCAGCGTCTATACCTCGCTGCAGACCGGCGTGGTCGACGTCGCCGAGAACGGCGTCAACGTCTACCTCGCCAACAAGCACTACGAGGTGGCGCCGGTGCTGTCGATGACCGAACACGAGGCCAATAACAGCCTGGTCTGGGTCAGCGACAAGCTCTGGAACAGCCTCACCCCGGAACAGCAGGGCTGGGTGCAGGCCGCGGCCGACGAGGTCAACAGCAACCAGCCGGCAAAGGCGATCGAACTCGAGCATCAGTCGCAGGACAGACTGAGATCGATCGGCGTCAAGGTCGTGACCGACGTCGACAAGTCAGGCTTCATCGCGATCGCCGATCCCTATCTCGACAAGCTTGCCCGCGAACTCGGCCCGCACGCCGAAAAGATCAAGGACCTGATCCGGGCGATCAAGTAGCTGGATCCACTTTCGCGGGAATGACCCGAGGATTATCGATAATTTTGCGTTCACGGCACTTCAGATCGTTCATATGGCCGCCGATACCCGATGTTTTATTGACAATTCCCCGAGCTTGATGGGAAGATTGCCAAAACCAAAACAGGGGGGACGCGTCGCCATGAAGAGTCTGCAGCGATGGATAGGTCTGGCCGTCGTGTCGGCGGCGGCCATGTTCGCGGCCGGTGCCGGCGCCCAGGAGGTGAAGCATTATCGCTTCGCCCATGATCAGCAGCTCAATTCCGGCTACAGCATCGCCTACGATATCTTCTCCACAAAGCTCAAGGAATTGAGCAAGGGCACCATGCTGATCGACCAGTATCCCGGCGCGCAGCTCGGGCAGGAGTCGCAGATCCTGCAACTGGTCAGGTCGGGCGACATCGATTTTGCGATCGTGTCTTCTGCCAACACCTCGACGATCTCGCCGCAGGCCGGCGTGATGTCGCTGCATTTCCTGTTCCGCAACGCGGAACACGACATCAAGGCGCTCGGCGACCAGAAGGTGTTCGAGGCGATCCGCGACATGGTCGACGACACCGTGCAGGGCATTCACGCCATCGCGCTCGGCACCCAGGGTTTCCGGCACCTGTACGGCAAGAAGGAAGTGCACAAGGTCGAGGACATGAAGGGCTACAAGGTCCGCGTCCAGGCCACAGCGACCGAGGACACCATGTTCGCCGCCTATGGCGCGCAGACCGTGCACATGCCGTTCGGCAGCGTCTACACCTCGCTGCAGACCGGCGTGGTCGACTTCGCCGAGAACGCCGTCAACGTCTATCTCATCAACAAGCACTATGAAGTCGCGCCCGTGCTGTCGATGACCGAGCACGAGGCCAACAACGCCATCATGTGGATCAGCGACAAGTTGTGGCAGAGCCTGAACGCCGAGCAGAAGCAGTGGGTGATGACGGCGGCGAGGGACGTCAGCCTGCAGGAGCCCAGGCGCGCGTTCGACCTGGAGCGCTCGGCGGCGGCCAAGCTGGAGAAAATGGGCGTCAAGATCGTCAGCGATGTCGACAAGGCGGGCTTCCAGAAGATCGCCGACCCCTATCTCGACAAGCTCGCCAGGGACCTCGGTCCGCACGCCGACAAGATCAAGACCCTGATCCGCGCGATCGATTGACGCGAGAATGAATGATGATTGAGTCGTCATGCGCGGGCTTGTCCCGGGCATCCACGTCTTTCATCGAGCCGCGTCTTTAGGACGTGGATGGCCGGGACAAGCCCGGCCATGACGAGAAAAAGACCGACCGTTGGGGAACGCTGAATGACCATCGCCGACAAACTGGTGCTGCAGCGGCAGCATCACCTGAAATGGCGGTCGTTCGACAGGCTCGAGCTGATCCTGATGATGCTGTGCGGGCTGCTGTGTTTCGGTTTCTCGCTCTCTGTCATGTTCGAAATCGTCACCCGCACCATCGGCCATCCCTGGCTGTGGCTGCAGGAAGTCACCTCGACGCTGTTCATCTATGCGATCTTCATCGGCGCCGCCGTCGCCACGCGCCGCAACGACCATCTCTATCTGACCGCGATCTCGGATGCCCTGCACGGCACGCCGCGGCTGATCGTCGAGGTGCTGATCCGCCTCGTGGTGCTCGGCGTCGCGTGCTGCCTGATCTGGTTCGGCTACATCAACTTCCTCAGGGGGTTCGGCAGTTTCCGGCTGCCGTCGGGCACGCCGATCGCCTCGCTGTATGCGATCATCCCCTTGTCCGGGGTGCTGATCGCCCTGTTCACGATCGAGCAACTGGTCAACGGCATTCGAAACGGCTTTGATCATCCGCAGCCGCTCGACGACGACCTGCCCACGCCGCCGCTCGATGCCAGCGCCCATACGAGGGTCGGCCTGTGAGCGCGCCGGTGGTCCTGGCGCTGATGTCGTTCTGCTTCCTGTTCTTCGGCTATCTCGGCGTGCCGGTGCCGTTTTCGCTGATGGCGGGGGTGTTCGTCGGCGCGCTGCTGACTGACGTGTCGCTGGCGGCGATCATTCAGAAGATTTTCGACGGCGTGGATTCCGAGGCGCTGCTGGCGATCCCGTTCTTCCTCCTGGTCGGCGAGCTCATGAGTTCGGCCAATGTGGTGGTGAGAATAGCCAATCTGTCGCTGTCGCTGGTCGGGCATATCCGGGGCGGGCTGTCGCAGGTCGTCGTCGTCTTCAGCATGTTCTTCTCGGAGATGTCGGGATCGACCACCGCCGACGTCGCGGTCATGAGCCGGGCGCTGGGCGGCCCGATGAAGCGGGAAGGCTACTCGCCCGCCTTCATCGCCGCGATCATCGCCTCGGCCTCCACCATCGCCGCCCTGGTGCCGCCGAGCATCACCGCGGTGGTCTATGGCGCGGTCGGCAACGTCTCGATCGCTGGATTGTTCATGGCCGGCGTGGTGCCGGGATTGATGATCGGCTTCGGCCTGATGATCTATTGCTATTTCTTCGGCCCTTCCGGCATGCGCAAGCCGCGGGCGCCGTTCCGCCAGGTCGCCTTCGCCGCCGGTGACGCGGCGCTGCCGCTGATGATCCCGGTGATCCTGCTCGGTGGCATCCTCACCGGCTGGTTCACGCCGACCGAAGCCGGCGTGGTCGCGGTGGTCTGGATCATCGCGGTGGTGATCCCCGCGCTCAATCGTGGGCACTTGCGCAAGATTCCTTACGACTTCTGCCTGGCCGGGTTGATCTTCTCGCTGCCGCTGATCACCATCGGCGCCGCCAACGCGTTCGGCTGGATGCTGGCTTATTTGCGCGGCGCCATCGTGATCGCCGACTGGATCACCTCGATCGCCGGCAACGACCCGCAATACATGATGCTGCTCTTGGTGCTTTTGTTCACCGTGGTCGGCGATTTCATCGAACCGGTGCCCACCATCATCATCTTCATGCCGCTGGTGAATGCGCTGACCCAGGCCGGCGACATCAACGGCGTGCATATGGGCGTGGTGCTGATCGCCACGCTGGCATTCGGGCTGATCACGCCGCCTTATGGGCTGGTGCTGCTGATGGCGTCGAAATTCGTTGGCGTCAGTTTCGGCAAGGCGCTGCGCGCGGCGCTGCCGATCTATGTGGTGTTCCTGGTGACGATCTGCTTCACGATCTATTTCCCGAAAGTGGTGCTGTGGCTGCCCAAGCACGTGATCCCGGAATCCGTCGGGTGCTTCAAGTCGCCGGCGGGCACCGGGTATATTTGCCCGAATTGAGAATCTCCCCGCTGGTCGTCCCCGCGAAGGCGGGGACCCATACGCCGCGGCTTCTCGTTCTGGCAATGTGGCAGATGCATTCCAAATCAACCATCACCTGTGGTTATGGGTCCCCGCGTTCGCGGGGACGACCCGGAGAGGTTGCTAAGTCACCTCGTCAACCGTCCACACCTCGCCCGTCCGCTCGAACCTGAAGGGCACGCCGTGACGGTTGTTCAGCCAGCGACCGCACAGCGCCTCCGACATCGACTGCATCACGGCGTCATGGCAGACGAACAGGATCCCGGCGTGCGGATGGCGGTCGAGCCATGCGGCGACGCACGCCAGCGAGCGCGCGGCGACCGCGGGCCAGCGCTCGCCATCGGCTGGCAGGATCGAGACGAGATCTTCCGCCGTCCGGAGGCCGCGTTCGTCCATGGTGTCGCGGACCGATCGTCCTTCAAGGCTGCCGAAATCGCATTCGATGATGCCATCGTCGATCACAACCGGCTTTGACGACGCCGCGGCGATGATCTCGGCGGTCTTGAGCGCACGGAGCAGCGGGCTGCTGACGATATGATCGAAGGCGGCGCCTTGCAGCCGCCGGGCGGCGGCGTGGGCCTGCATGACGCCCTCGTCATTCAGGGCAATGTCGGTGCGGCCCTGAAAGAGTCCCTGCCGGTTCCAATCGGTGACGCCGTGACGAACGCAGAAAAAGGAACGTGACGGTGCCGCAGTCCCGGTCACGTCTTCCCCTTGCTGGTGAATTTCTTCACCGCGACGCGGAAGTCGTCGGTGTGCATGGCGTCGATGATCTTCTCTTCCTCGGCGTCGAGCTGCTGCCGGGTCGGGGTGACCACGGCCTGGTAGACCAGCGCCTTGGTGCCGGCGATGGCGGCCGGCGGGTTCTGCGCCAGCCGTTCGGCGAATTGGCGGGTCGCCGCCTTCAGCTCCGCCGCCGGAACTATTCTGGCCACCAGCCCCCAGTCATGGGCCTGCTGCGCCGTAAAACTGTCTTCGGCGAGGAAGATCTGCAAGGCGCGGCGGGTGCCGACGGTGCCGATCATGCCGACGGTGCTGCCGCCATCCGGCGACACGCCGATCTTGGCATAGGCCGGCGTGAAGCGGGCGTTATCGGCCGCGATGCAGAGGTCGGCGACAAAGGCCAGCCCCATGCCCGCGCCGGCCGCGGAGCCATGCACGCTGGCGAGCACGATCTTCGGCATTCGCCTGACGGTCTCGATGAAGGCGTGATAATGCTTGAGCAGTTCGCCGACCACGGGGGCGATGGTGTCGGCTTCGGCCGCCGCACCAATGGTCTGCAGGTCGCCGCCGGCGCTGAAGGCGCGGCCTTCGCCCTCGATCACCAACACCCTTATATCGTCGTTGCCTTCGACTTCAGCGCCGAGCTGCTCCAGCTTCTTCGCAATCGACAGATCGATCGAGTTGAACGCGGCCGGCCGGTTCAGGGTGATGGTGGCGATCGGGCCTTCGATCCTGAGCAGGGCCGGCTCGTCGGGCAGGGAGGCGGCTTCGGCGGATTGTGGCATTTGAACTCCCCGGTGTGAAAAGGCTTTTGCGGTAGTTAAATCTCAGAAGCCAGGAGGTGACAATCCCGGCCAAGTCTGCAAAATGCCGCCCGACCTTCCTCCTGGGCAGAGGCGCTCTTGCGTCTCTCTGAACCTTGAGGCCAAATGGTGCCCCCACCGTCCGGGCCGCGGCCACGAGCGCCGTTCGCCATGGACGAGGCGAGCCAGCCAAAATCGGCAGAGTTAGAGGAGATGACATGGGTAAATCCTGTGCGCTTGCAGTTGAGTCGTTCCGATGACAGCAGCAGCAGTTCTGATCGCCGGCGCCGGACATGCCGGTTTCCAGCTCGCCGTCTCGCTGCGCCAGCTTGGCTATGAGGGGCGCGTCTGCCTGATCAACGACGAGGCGCATCTGCCGTATCAGCGGCCGCCACTGTCCAAGGCCTATCTGAAAGGCGAGGGCCGGCCCGACAGCCTGATGTTCCGGCCGGAAAAATTCTATCACGACCAGCACATCGAGCTGATCGCCGATCGCGCCGTCTCGATCGACCGGCCCGCGCGCAAGCTGCTGCTCGCCTCCGGCGCGGCTTTGGACTATGCGCATCTGGTGCTGGCCACCGGTGCGCGCAACCGCCTGCTCGACATTCCCAACGCCAACCAGGCCGACGTTCTCTACCTGCGGATCCTCGACGAAAGCGAGGCGTTGCGCTTACGGATCGCTTCGGCCCGGCATGTGGTGGTGATCGGCGCGGGCTTCATCGGCCTGGAATTCGCCGCTACCGCCCGGGCCAAGGGCCTCGAGGTCGACGTCATCGAACTCGGCGCCCGCGTCATGGCGCGCGCGGTGACCGCGGAAATCTCCGAATATTTCCAGCAGCGCCACACCGCGGCGGGCATCCGCATTCATTTCGGCGTGCAGGCGACCTCCATCGAAAGCGACGGCACCCGTGTGACCGGCGTCAGCCTCAGCGATGGCCGCCATGTGCCGGCGGACCTGGTCGTGGTCGGTGTCGGCGTGCTGCCCAATATCGAACTGGCGGCGGCGGCCGGCCTGCCGGTGGCGTCGGGGATCATCGTCGACGAACAATTGCTGACGTCGGATCCGGATATATCGGCGATCGGCGACTGCGCGCTGTTCGCAAGCCCGCGCTTCGGCGGCTCGCTGCGGCTGGAATCCGTGCAGAACGCCACCGATCACGCCCGCTGCGTCGCGGCGCGGCTCACCGGCAACGCCAAAACTTATGACGGCCAACCCTGGTTCTGGAGCGACCAGGGCGACGACAAGCTGCAGATCGCGGGGCTGACCACCGGTTACGATCGCGTCGTGGTGCGCGGCGATCCCGCGCAGCGTTCGTTCTCCGCCTTCTGCTACAGGGAAGGCCGGCTGGTCGGCGTCGAGTCGGTCAACCGCGCCGCCGATCACGTGTTCGGACGGAAAATCCTCGGACTGAACCGCTCGATCGCGCCGGAACAGGCGGTGGATCTCGATTTCGACCTGAAGGCGGCCGTAAAGTAGGCTGGACGCATCACGCTTGCGTCGTCCCGGCGAACGCCGGAACCCGTCGCTCAGAGAATCGCATCGACCTCCGCCGTCGTCGGCATCGAGGGCGCCGCGCCCATGCGCTGCACCGAAATCGATGCGGCGACATTGGCGAAGTCCAGCGCAGCATGGATCGGTTTTCCCGCGACGATCTGCGCAGCGACCGCGCCGACGAAGCAGTCGCCGGCTCCGGTGGTATCGATGGCGTTGACGCTATGGCCTGCGACGATCAGCGGTTCGCCGCCAACCAGTGCCAGCACGCCACGCTTGCCGAGGGTCACGCAGATGATCTGGTCGCGGCCGATCTGCAACGATCGCATGGCTTCGATGAATCGCTCGTCGCCGTCGGTGTCGTGAAGCTCGGTCCCGGCCAGCAAGCCGAGCTCGGTTTCGTTGAGAATCAGGAGATCCACGAGATCGAGCAACTCGCGTCCGAACTTGATCGCCGGCGCCGGATTGAGAATCGTCGTGGCGCCGGCGGCGCGGGCCCGTTTGAAGAAGGCGGTAACCGCGGGCTGCGGAATTTCGAACTGGCTGACCGCGATGTCACCCTTGGCCAGCGAAGCCGCCTCCACATCCGTGGCGCTGACATGCGCATTGGCACCGGGAATGACGACAATGGTGTTGTCGGCCTTGGCGATCGTGATGATCGCCGTACCGGTGTGGACGCCTTCCGTTTGCCGCACCAGGCCGAGGTCGACCCCTTGGGCGGCGAGGAATGCCTTCAGCTCGTCGCCGAAGGCGTCCTTGCCCAGCCGGCCGATCAGCGCGACCTGTGCGCCGAGCTTGGCGGCCGATACCGCCTGGTTGGCGCCTTTGCCGCCGGGAAAATAGAGCATGGCCTCGCCCGCGACCGTCTCGCCGATGCGGGGATGCCGCGCCGCGGTGGCCACCACGTCCATGTTGATGCTTCCGGCGACGAAGACGCGGGCCATGCTCAATTCTGTTCCTGCGGAAGCCGGTCAGACCCGGGCGCCGAATTCCTGCCGGACCGCCTCGATGTCGGGAAGCGTCGGCAATCCGGCCTCGTTGCCGAGGCGCTGGATCTTGTAGGTCGACGCTGCGCGGGCGAAGTCGAAATGGTCGTGCCAGCTTTTGCCGGGGTTGCTCAGGTAGGAATAGACATAGGCGCCGTGGAACACGTCGCCGGCGCCGTTGGTATCGAGCACGCGCTCCCTGGGTATCGGCAGCGCCGGAAGCGTATGCGTGGCGCCGGTCTCGTCATACCAGAGCAGGCCGCGCTCGCCCATGGTGACGCCGCCGACCCGGCAGCCGCGGCTTTTCAGATATTCCAGCATCTTTTCCGGGGTCAGGTCCATCTGCTCGCACAGCCGCTCGGCGACGATGGCGACATCGATGAATTCCAGGAGCTCATGGGTGTTGGTGCGCAAGCCGCCGCCGTCGAGCGAGGTCAGGATACCGGCCTCGCGGCACAGTTTGGCATAGTGGATCGCGGCGTCCGGCTGGTGGCCGTCGACATGCAGTGCGCGGCAGCCGCCGAGGTTCAACAGCGGAAAGGGATGGATATGCTCGTCGTCTCGGCAGCGTACGATCGCCCGCTTGCCGTCCTTCGGCATGATGAAGGACAGCGAGGAGGAATTGACCTTGCGCGGATGGATCGAGATTCCGTACTTCGCGCTCATGTCCTGGAACATCCGGCCCAGCCAGTCATTAGCGACGGTGGCGATCAGGTCCGGCACGATCCCGAGCTTGGCGCAGCAGAATGCCGCCGTGACGGCATTGCCGCCGAACGACACCGCGTAGGCTTTGGCGACATGCTTTTCGTCGCCGGTCGGCATGTGGTCGGTGATGAAGGTGACGTCGATATAGGTCTGTCCGATGAAAAGAGCCTGCATTCGTGATCCGTCGTGGCTGAGGGTGGTCCCGGCCGGCAGCCCACATTAGCACTGGTATGCCGGATCATTCGCCGAAATTATTCGCAAAGCTGCCGTTAATCGCTTGAGCTGGCCATGTGGCGGGACTACGACCGTCCGGGGCATCGACCGCGCCGCCTTATCGAACGGCTGGCGGGCTTTCGGCGTTCCCGACAGGCGAGACAGGGGAGGGGACGATGACCATCTATTCCGGTCCGGTGGTCGGCATGGCGGGCGGCGCGGAAAATGTCGGCGCCCCCGGGACTACGCGGGCGCTGTGGCCATGATCACAGGCCTCGACCACGTCGTCGTCTTGCTCAGTGACATCGAGGCCGCCGCTTCGGCTTACGAACGGCTGCTCGGGCGCGCGCCCGCCTGGCGCGGCGAGAGCGTCGGTTCGCAGACCGTGATGTTCACGCTCGACAACATGACTCTCGAATTGATGGCGCCGGCGGGCGCGTCGCCAACGGCGGAGCGCATCCGCAGCGTGATCAAGATCTGGGGCGAGGGGCTCGCCAGCATCTGCTTCCGCGTCGGCGACATCGAAAAAACATGGCGTCGGCTGGATCGCGTGGCGCTGAAGCCGGAGCCGGTGGCCGAGGTCGAGGGCCGCGACACCGGATCGGACCGGATCCTGCGCTGGAAGCGCACCAGGGTCGCCACCGAGCTGACGCGGGGCGTGCGGATGTTCTTTCTCCAGCTGGCCGAGGAACGTCCGCTTTCGCCGGTGACCGCCGCGGCGCCGATCCTGGCGCTTGATCATGTCGTGGTTTCGACCGAGGATCCCGAGCGCGCCGCAGCGCTTTACGGCGCGCGGCTCGGCCTCGAGATGGCGCTCGACCGCTCGCACCAGGACTGGGGCCAGCTTATGTTTTTCCGTTGCGGCGATCTCATCGTCGAGGTGGTGAAACGGCCGGTCGCCGGCGCCGACCAGACCCACGATAAATTGTGGGGCCTGAGCTGGCGCGTCGCCGACATCGATGCCACCCGCGCCCGGCTGCTGGCGTCGGGAATCGACGTCTCCGAAGCGCGCGCCGGCCGCCGGCCGGGGACACGCGTCATCAGCGTGCGCGACGGCGCCTGCGGCATCCACACGCTGCTGCTGGAGCGCACGGCGAAGGGTTGATCCTTCTTCCCCTCTCCCCTTGTGGGAGAGGGGGGCTCAATCGAGCGTAGCGAGATTGAGACGGGTGAGGGGTCTGTCTCCGCGTATGCAGACCCCTTATCCGCCCACGATACTTCGAATCGCGGGCACCTTCTCCCACAAGGGGAGAAGGGAAGAAGCGCGCACTTCATTCTCAAAGCCCGCCGCGCGTGCTACATCCGCTCCCACACCATCACCGGGCACCCGATTTGGCCAAGACCAAAAAAATTCTGAAATGGCAGCGCGACCCCGAGGGTATGCGGCTTCGCATTCTCGAGGCGGCGAAGCAGGAATTTGCCACCCAGGGGCTGGCGGGCGCGCGGGTCGACCGGATCGCGGCCAAGGCCGGCGCCAACAAGCGCATGCTGTATTACCATGTCGGCAAGAAGGACGATCTGTATCTGGCGGTGCTCGAAGGCGCCTATGAGCAAATCCGCGCCGAGGAGCGCGGGCTCGATCTGGAGCATCTCGATCCGCCCCGCGCGATCGAGCGGCTGATCGACTTCACCTGGAACTATTTCATCCGCAATCCGGAATTCCTGGCGCTGCTGAACACCGAGAACCTGGCGCGCGCGCGCCACCTGAAGCGGTCGACGAAGGTCAAATCGATGCATTCGCCCTTCGTCGAGATGATCCGCACCGTGGTGCGGCGCGGCGTCGAAAGCGGTGATTTCGTCGTCGCGGTCGATCCGGTGCAGCTCTATATCTCGATCGCGGCGCTGTGCTTCTTCTATCTCTCCAACAGCGCCACCCTGAGCGTGATCTTCGGCCGCGATCTCCTGGCCAAGGAAGCCAGGGATGAACGCCTCGCCCATATGGTGGCGCTGGTGCTGGCGGCGCTGACCGGAAAATCGGCGGCGGCCTTCGGCAAGGAAAAGGCGCCGCGACCGCGCGTATCGGCAAAGCAGCCGGCCTGAACCGGCCAACATGACCGCATCGTGGCCGGATTTAGCCCGGCCATGACGGTTGATTGGTCTCGATTCCGCTGTCGTAAAAGGTCTAGACAGTATTTATCCAACAAGTTAATTTGTCCGCGAAGAAGAACGACAAACCAGGGAGCGAAGCGTGGCCGAGCCTAAGGCCCAGACCGGCCTATCCAGGGCGCTGAACGCGGCGTGGGTGCGGCCGTTCCTGTTCCTGATCTTCATCGTGGTGGCCTGGGACCTCGCCATCCGGCTGTTCAGGATCCCGGCCTACCAGGTCCCGGCGCCGGCCGATGTCGTAGTGGTGCTGTGGCAGGACTGGCCGGAGCTGATGCGGCAGGCCTGGCCCACCACCTATGCGACGGTCTGCGGTTTCCTGCTGTCGGCCGCGTTCGGCATTCCCGTGGCGATGCTGATCGCAGGATCGAAGACGGTGGAGAGCTACGTCTATCCGCTATTGGTGTTCTCGCAGTCGGTGCCGAAGATCGCGATCGCGCCCCTGTTCGTGGTCTGGTTCGGTTTCGGCATCATCCCGAAAGTGATCTCGGCGTTCCTGCTCGGATTCTTTCCCGTGGTGGTTTCCGCGGTGCAGGGCTTCAAGTCGGTCGACCCTGACATGGTCGATCTCGCCCGCGCGATGCAGGGCAGCCGCTTCCACGTGTTCTGTGCGGTCAACCTGCCGCACGCGATGCCCGCGATCTTCTCCGGCCTGAAGGTCTCGGTGACGCTGGCGGTGGTTGGCGCGGTGGTCGGCGAATTCGTCGGCTCCAATTCCGGCATCGGCTACGTGCTGCAGCGCTCGATCGGCACCTTCGACCTGCCGACCATGTTCGCCGCCCTGGTGATCCTGGCGCTGCTCGGCGTCGTCCTGTTCTGGATCGTCGACCGGATCGAACGTTTTGTCATTCCCTGGCATGTCAGCCAGCGGGAGGACTTGTTTCTCGTCGCGTAAGCGGCAAGGTAATCATAAAAGCGCTCCGCCAAGGGCCGCAGCAACACCAACGGGAGGACGAGATGATCAGATGGATGGCGGCGCTGGCGACAGCGCTGGTCTGGAGCGCGCTCGCAGCAGTGCCGGCAAAGGCCGCCGACAAGGTGGTGCTGATGCTGAACTGGTATGTCTATGGCGAGCACGCGCCGTTCTATTACGGCAAGGCCAAAGGCATCTATGCCACTGAGAACATCGATCTGGAAATCCAGGAAGGCCGCGGCTCGGCGGCGACCACGCAGGCCGTGGCGGCCAAGACCGCCGATTTCGGTTATGTCGACGTGCCCACCATGATGCGCGCGGCGGTCAAGGGCGCGCCCGTCACCGCCACCGGCATACTGCTGCAGACCAGCCCGATGTCGGCGATGGGGTTCGTCGACAAGAACATCAGGAAGCCCGAGGACATCAAGGGCAAGACGGTGGCGATCACGCCGGCGGATTCCATGACGCAGATCTGGCCGCTGTTCCTGAAGAAGACCGGCTTGAAGGAAAGCGATTTCAACACGGTGGCCGGCGACGGCCAGACCAAGCTCAACGCCGTGATCAACGGGCAGGCCGACCTGTTGCTCGGCTATGTCATGGACCAGTCGATGAAGATCAAGGACGCTACCGGCAAGGACGTCTATCCGATCAAATTCGCCGACTACGGCATCAACATGGTCTCTTCCGGAATCATCGCCAACACGGACTACGTGAAAGCCAACGCCGACCTCGTCAAGCGCTTCATGGCGGCGACGACGAAGGCGGTCGAGGCCGCCGAAAAGGACCCCAAGGGTGCGGCGCAGTCGATCCTCGACGCCAACCCGAAGGGCGGCAAGATCGATACGCTGACCCAGGGTTTCGAACTGACGATCCCGCTCTACCGCACGCCGGAAACCAGAACAAAACGGCCGTTCCAGGTAACCGACCAGAACATGACCGACACCGTCAACCTGATGGTCGAGTATGGCGGCCTCGACGCCAAGGCCAAGGACAATCCGAAGGCGTTTTACACCAATGACTATCTGCCGAAATAGGGTTTCGGTTCCTCCCCGTCATTGCCAGCGACAAACGCGAAGCGTTTGCGCAAGGGAGCGCAGCGACGAAGCAATCCAGCTTGCTTCACGAAAACTGGATTGCTTCGCTGCGCTCGCAATGTCGACTTCTGCACATCGCTTTTCAGTGGACCCCGAATGAACCCGGCGACCAAACCAACCGGCACCGATCCCTCAGCCGCGCATCTGCGCCTGGTGTCCGATCGCGCCGCCTCCGGCACGCCGGGAATCACGCTGTCCGGCGTGTCCAAGACCTATCGCTCGCGCGACGGTGACGTGCCGTCGCTGCGACCGCTGGATTTCCACATCGATGCCGGCGAGTTCTTCGTCGTGGTCGGACCGAGCGGCTGCGGCAAGTCCACGCTGTTGAAGATGATCTCCGGCCTGCTGGCGCCCTCGACCGGCGAAATCCTGGTCGAAGGCGAGCGGGTGACGAAGCCGCACGGCAATGTCGGCATCGTGTTCCAGAATGCGCTGCTGCTGCCCTGGCGCAACATCCTCAGCAACGTCATGCTGCCGATCGACATGAAGCGCCTGCCGCGCGAGAAATATTTGCCGCGCGCCATCGAGCTCCTGAAACTAGTCGGGCTGCAGGGTTTCGAGAAGAAGCTGCCCTGGCAGTTGTCCGGCGGCATGCAGCAGCGAGCGTCGATCTGCCGGGCGCTGGTGCACGATCCCAAGATCATGCTGATGGACGAGCCGTTCGGCGCGCTCGATGCGATGACGCGCGAGCGCATGAACGTCGAATTGATGCGGATCCAGCGCGAGACCGGCAAGACCGTGCTGTTGATCACCCACTCGATACCGGAAGCCGTGTTCCTCGCCGACCGCGTGCTGGTCATGACGGAGCGGCCGGGCTCGATCGCCGCGATCTACGACGTGCCGCTGCCGCGACCGCGTTCGCTCGACGCCATGGCCGACCCCGTCTTCACCGAACTGGTGCAGCGCATCCGCAAGCATTTCTTCACCCAAGCCACACTGGACTAAGGGCAGAAAACCATGCCGCCACGTGTCGCCGTGCGGGACATCGCCTTTTTCGAACGTCCGGTGCGTTTTGTCCGGCCGTTCCGCTTTGGCGCGGTGGTGATCAACGCGGCGGCGCAGCTGTTCGTTCGCGCCGAGATCGAGGTGGAGGGCAAGGGCACGTCGGTGGGGGCCAGCGCCGAATTGCTGGTGCCGAAATGGTTCGACAAGCGCCCCGGGCTTTCGCCGGAGCAAACGGTGGTGGAATTGCGCCGTTCGCTCGCCATCGCGCGCGGGCTCTATCTGGCGGGCCGGGGGTTCGAAACCGCGTTCGGTCTGCACGCGTCGCGCCTCGCGGCGCAGGTCGAGGCCTGCGCAAAAGAAGACATTCCGCCGCTCGCCGCCGCATTCGGGCCGGCTGAAGTCGACAAGGCGATTCTGGACGCGCTGCTGCGTTGCAGGGGCGCGAATTTCTTCGACGGCATGGCGGATAATATCGCCGGCATCGATGCGCGGCTGTCGCCGGATCTGCGCGATGACGACATCGCGCAGTTTCTGATGCGATGCCGGCGACTGGAGCGCGTCGCGGTCCGGCATACCGTCGGTCTCGACGACCAGATCGAGGGTGCGGGAGGCGTCAGCGATCCTGCGCAATTGGCCGGCGCGCGCTATTTCAAGCTGAAGATGAACGGCGATCCGGAACACGATGCCGCGCGCCTGATCCGGATCGGCAGGGAATTGGTGGCGCTGCCTCACGACTACCGCGTCACGCTCGACGCCAACGAGCAATATGCCGACCTTGCCGACTTGGGCGCGCTGACCGACCGGCTCGACCACGACGCCGCGCTGGCTGCGATCGCGACAAAACTGCTCTATATCGAGCAGCCGATGCCGCGCGACATCACCCGGCAGTCGCCGCTCGGCGCGCTGGCGCGGCGCGACTTCATCATCGACGAGGCCGACGACGGCTATGACGCCTTCCCGAGCGCACGTGCGCTCGGCTACCGCGGCATCTCCTCCAAATCCTGCAAGGGCATCTACAAGTCGGTCGTGAACGCGACCCGCGCTTCCAAATGGAGCGGGGCAGGCGAAACATTCTTCATCTCCGGCGAGGACCTGACCTGCCAGGCCGGGCTCGCCGTGCAGCAGGACCTCGCGCTCGGCGCGCTGATCGGCGTCACCCATGCCGAGCGCAACGGCCACCATTATGTCGACGGTTTTGGCGAGGCGCCCGCCGCCGAGGCGCAGGCGTTTCGCTCGGCCCATCCCGATCTCTATGCCGGCGACGGCAGCACTATCCGGCTGTCGATCCACGGCGGCGATCTGTTGACGGGATCGCTGGTCGCCCCCGGCTTTGCCAGCGGCGTGCATCCGCTGTGGACGGCGCTGTCGCCTCTGGAACAACCAAAAGCAACAATCCTGCAGGAGTAACCCACGATGACGACGCAACGCCTCGGTGTGATCATGAACGGGATCACCGGCCGCATGGGGCTCAACCAGCATCTGATCCGCTCGATCGTCGCGATCCGCGACCAGGGCGGCGTGCTCTTGTCCAATGGGGATCGCATGATGCCGGATCCGATCCTGGTCGGCCGCGACGCCGACAAGGTCGAGCGCCTCGCCAAGCGCTTCAACGTGGCGCGCTGGACCACCGACCTCGACAAGGCACTGACCGAGAAGAGCGACAGCATTTTCTTCGACGCCGCGACCACGCAGGCGCGCCCGTCGCTGCTGACGAAGGCGATCAACGCCGGCAAGCACGTCTATTGCGAAAAGCCGATCGCGACCAATCTCGCTGACGCGGTCGCCGTGCTCAAGCTCGCTGCCGCCAAGGGCGTCAAACACGGTACCGTGCAGGACAAGCTGTTCCTGCCGGGCCTGAAGAAACTGGCCTTCCTTCGCGATTCCGGATTCTTCGGCCGCATCACGGCGGTGCGCGGCGAATTCGGCTATTGGGTGTTCGAGGGCGACTGGCAGGAGGCGCAGCGGCCGTCGTGGAACTACCGCAGCGAGGACGGCGGCGGCATCATCCTCGACATGGTCTGCCACTGGCGTTACGTGCTCGACAATCTGTTCGGCGAGGTCGAAAGCGTGAGCTGTCTCGGCACCACGGACATTCCGGAACGCTGGGACGAGAAGGATGCGAAGTACGAGGCGACCGCGGACGATTCCGCCTACGCCACCTTCAAGCTCAAGGGCGGCGTGATCGCGCATATCAACATGTCCTGGGTGACGCGGGTCTATCGCGACGATCTCGTCACCTTCCAGGTCGACGGCACCCTGGGCTCGGCAGTGGCCGGGCTTTCCGACTGCGTCATCCAGGCGCGCCAGGCGACGCCGCGGCCGGTGTGGAATCCCGACGAGAAACGGTTGCACGATTTCTACGCCGACTGGCAGAAGCTGCCGGAGAACACCTCCTACGATAACGGTTTCAAAGAGCAGTGGGAGATGTTCATCCGCCATGTCTGCGAGGACGCGCCGTATAAATACACGCTGCTGGAGGGCGCCAAGGGCGTGCAGCTCGCGGAATGCGCGCTGCAGAGCTGGCGCGAGCGGCGCTGGATCGACGTCGCGCCGATCAAGGTGTGAGGAGAAGGCCCCATGAACAAGCCGGTGCTGCCCGTCTCGTCACTGTCGCTCAATTTGCCGAAGGCCGATCGCTCGATCGAGACCTATCGGCTGGCGGCGTCGCGGACGTTTCCCGCAAAGCTCCAGGGCACGTTGAACCGCGTGGCGTTTTCCGCCGCCCATGTGGTGTCTGATCCGCGCGCCGATGTCGATCCGTGGCTGACTGCCGCGATCGACTGGGACCGGACCATCGCCTTCCGCGAGCATGTCTGGGATCTCGGCCTCGGCGTCGCCGAGGCCATGGACACCGCGCAGCGCGGCATGGGGCTGGACTGGCCGACCTCGCTGGAGCTGATCCGGCGTTCGGTGAGCGCCGCGAAGGCGAGGGGAGGTGCGCTGGTGTTTTCCGGAGCCGGCACCGATCACCTCGCGCCGGAGGACGCCAGGAGCCTCGACGACGTCATATCAGCCTATGAAGAGCAGATCGCGGCGGTCGAGAAGGCCGGCGGCCGCATCGTCCTGATGGCCTCGCGCGCGCTGGCAAGAATCGGGCGCAACCCCGACGATTACGCTGGGGTCTACAACCGCGTGCTGTCGCAGGTCCGCGAGCCCGTGATCATCCACTGGCTCGGCGACATGTTCGATCCGGCGCTGGCCAATTACTGGGGCACCAAAAACCTCGGTGAGGCGATGGATGTCGCGGTCGGAATTATCAACGCCAACGCCGCCAAGGTGGATGGGGTAAAGGTTTCGCTGCTCGACAAGCAGCGCGAGATCGACATGCGCCGCCGGCTCGACAAAAACGTCAAAATGTATACCGGCGACGATTTCAACTACGCCGAACTGATTGCCGGCGACGAACAGGGGGTTTCGCACGCGCTGCTCGGCATCTTCGACGCCATCGCGCCGGCGGCGTCCTACGCGCTGTCGCGGCTCACGATCGGCGACACGGCCGGTTTCCACGACGTGCTGGGACTGACGGTGCCGCTGTCGCGCCACATCTTCAAGGCGCCAACCCGGTTCTACAAGACCGGAATCGTGTTCATGGCCTATCTCAACGGCCATCAGGACCATTTCACCATGGTCGGCGGACAGGAGAGCACGCGCTCGACCTTGCACTTGGCTGATCTGTTCCGGCTGGCCGACCAGGCCGGATTGCTCGCCAATCCGGAAACAGCAACGCGGCGCATGAAGGCCGTGCTCGCGACCCGCGGCATCGAGGCATGATGCGGGATTTTTCGGCCGATCATCGCTGGCTATCGCTCAACACCGCGACCGTGCGCAGGCAGGGTGATCTCTTGGAGATCATCGAGGCCTGCGCACGGCATGGCATCCGCGCCATCGACCCCTGGCGCGATCAGGTCTCGGCAGTCGGTCTCGATCGCGCGGTGCGCGCGGTGCGCGACGCCGGTCTCGAGCTGTCGGGGTATTGCCGCGGCGGCATGTTCACGGCCGACGCCGCGCACCGGGGTCTGGCGCGCGACGACAACCGCCGCGCCGTCGACGAGGCCAAGGCGCTGGGCGCGCCCTGCCTCGTGCTGGTGGTCGGCGGGCTGCCGCAATATTCGCGGCCGGGCAGCGCGGCCTCGAAGGATATCGGAGAGGCGCGGAGCCAGGTCGAGGACGCCATCGCCGAGCTGATGGTCCATGCGCGCGAAGTCGACATGCCCTTGGCGATCGAGCCGCTGCATCCGGCCTATGCCGCCGACCGCGCCTGCGTCAACACGACAAAACAGACGCTGGACATCTGCGACACGCTCGATCCCAAGCGGACCGGCAGGCTCGGCGTCGCGCTCGACGTCTATCACATCTGGTGGGATCCGGACCTGTTGCCGCAGATAGAACGCGCGGGAAGAGACCGCCTGCTGGCCTTCCACGTCTGCGACTGGCTGGTGCCGACCACCGACATACTCAACGACCGCGGCATGATGGGCGATGGCGTGATCGACATCAGACGCCTGCGCGCCGCGGTCGAGGCGCAAGGCTTTTCCGGCTACTCCGAGATCGAGATCTTTTCCAACGGCTGGTGGGAAAAGCCGATCGACGAGGTGCTGCGGACCTGCATCGAACGGCACCGCGGCGTGGTTTGAGATCCGGCCTTATCCCGTGCAGCGAAATTGCGCTGATCGTGTACGTCACAGCCCCTTGGCCGCGTCCGGCGGGATTGCTAACCTGGCAGCCCCGCCGCCCGACCAAACCCAGGATTGCCGGAAATGGATTTCGAACAGCTCGTCAACACCCGCAGAAGTGTGCGCGGTTTCAAGGATCAGGCGGTGCCGCGGGCCGTTATCGAAGACATCATCGAGGTGGCCAAGCGCGCGCCGTCTTCCATGAACACCCAGCCGTGGCATGTGCATGTCCTGACCGGCGAGCCGCTGGAGCAACTGCGCCGGCGCAACATGGAAGAGATGATCGCGGGCGCCAAGGCCAAGCGCGACATCGTCAGTCACGGCGAATATCAGGGCGTGCATCGCGGCCGCC
>Ga0302320_10006090_pt1 | contig 26878 bp, 30 predicted proteins | sample Bog_T0_3_FD_202130 | JGI IMG/M metagenome (GOLD analysis project Ga0302320, IMG submission 202130) | Peat permafrost microbial communities from Stordalen Mire near Abisko, Sweden - Bog_T0_3 | ecosystem: Environmental > Terrestrial > Soil > Wetlands > Peat | place: Sweden: Abisko, Stordalen Mire...
TATTGCCGCCGTCGATGATCGTGTCGCCGGGCGAAAGCAGACCGCTCAACGTCGCGATGGTCGCTTCGGTCGGGCCGCCCGCGGGCAACATCACCCACACAGCGCGAGGCGGGGTAAGCGCCTTGACCAGGTCCTCGAGCGAGCCGGCGGCGCTCGCCCCCTCGGTGGCGAGCGCCTGACCGGGCGCCGGGTCGCGATCGTAGACGACGCACGCATGGCCGGCTTTCATGAGACGCCGGACGATATTGGCGCCCATGCGCCCCAGGCCGATCATTGCGAGTTGCATGCTTTGCGCCTTTCTCAGGGTGAAGCGAAGGTCGCGATCAGTCCTTCGCGCGTTCTACATACGAGCCGTCTTCGGTCTGGATCACGATGCGGGCGCCGATGCTGACATGCGGGGGCACCATCACGCGCGCACCGTTGGACATTTTGGCGGGCTTATATGACGAGGAGGCCGTCTGCCCCTTCATCGCCGGCTCGGTCTCCACGACTTCGAGCGTCACGCGCTGCGGCAGTTGGATCCCCACGGGAATTTCATTGAACAGAGAAATGATGACCTTCATGCCTTCTTGAAGCCATTGCGCCTGATCGCCCACGACGTCGGGCGGAACCTGGATCTGGTCGAAGCTTTCCTGGTTCATGAAGTGATAGCCGTCGGCGTCATTATACAAGAAGTCGAAATTCTTGTCCTCGACGAAGGCGCGCTCGACCTGTTCGGTGGTCTTGAAGCGGTCGGTGATCTTCACGCCGTCGGTGAGGCGGCGCATGTCGATCTGCGTCGTCGGCGTGCCCTTGCCGGGGTGGAAACTCTCGGCCGACAGCACGACGCAAAGATTGCCGTCCTCGCGTTCGATGATGTTGCCCTTGCGAATCGAGCTGGCGATGACTCTCACGGAATTTCCTCGGGTTCTGGCTTGCGCTTGACCAGCGCGGTGGTTGAACTGGCGACGGCTCGCGCGTTTGCTGAAACGCGGGTAAAGCCGATTCGCGCGCCACAAACCAGATTGGAAGCCAATTGTCGATTCCCTCCGCGCGCGGCGCCTCGCCGTTCTGGGCGCCCGACCGCCATTTCGACCGGCGCCCACGGCTGCTGGCGCGGGCCCGCACGCTCTCCGCCCTGCGCAATTTCTTTGCCGACGAGGACTTTTTGGAGGTCGAGCCGGCCTGTTTGCAGGCGTCGCCCGGCAACGAGACCCATCTGCACGGGTTTTCCACCGAAATGATCGGACCGGACGGCGCACGCGGAACCGTGTACCTCCATACCTCGCCCGAATTTGCGATGAAGAAACTGCTGGCGGCGGGAGAACGGCGAATCTTCGCGCTCGCTCGCGTGTTCCGCAACCGCGAGCGCGGAGCGCTCCATGCGGCGGAGTTCACGATGCTGGAATGGTATAGAGCCGGCGAAACGCCAGCGGCGCTGGAGCGCGATTGCGCGGCGCTGCTGGCGCTGGCGGCCGAGGCGGCGGGCGCCAAAAGCTTCCGCTTCCGCGACCGCGAGGCCGATCCGTTCGCCGAACCCGAGCGGCTTTCCGTCCGCGAGGCGTTTTTGCGCTACGCCGGCGTCGACTTGTTCGAAAGCGTTCCGGGCGACGCCGCGCGCCTCGCGGCCGACGCCGCGAAGATCGGCGTGCGCACCGCGGCCGACGACAGCTGGTCCGACATCTTCAGCCGAATTCTGAGCGAGCGTGTAGAGCCCCTACTGGGAATGGGCCGGGCGACGATCCTCTGCGATTATCCGGCCACCGAAGCGGCGCTGGCGCGGCTCTCGACTTCGGACCCACGCGTCGCGGAACGCTTCGAACTCTATGCCTGCGGCGTCGAACTGGCCAACGCCTTCGGCGAACTCACCGACGCCGATGAGCAGCGCCGGCGCTTTCAGGAGGACATGGTCCTGAAGCAAAAACTCTACGGCGAGTCCTATCCGATCGACGAAGATTTTCTCGCCGCGATATCGGCGATGCCGGAGTCGAGCGGCGCCGCTTTGGGGCTCGACCGGCTCGTGATGCTGGCCTGCGGCGCGGATCGTATAGAGGATGTGCAGTGGACGCCGGTGTTCGATCCCTGGAGCCTGACATGAGCGAAGTGGATCATCTGCTGGACGTCGCGCGCGGAGAACTTCAGCGCGTCTATGGCTATCCGAGCTTCCGCCCGGGTCAGGAGGAAGTTTTGCGCGCGGTGTTGTCGGGCGAGGACACGCTGGCGGTGATGCCCACCGGCAGCGGCAAGTCGCTGCTGTTTCAATTGCCGGCGCTCGCGCGCAAGGGGCTGACGATCGTCGTTTCGCCGCTGATCGCGTTGATGCGCGATCAGGTCGCGCAATTGCAGGAGCTCGGCGTTTCCGCCGCCTCCCTCAATTCGGCGACTGACGCCGTGGATCGGCAGCGCATCCGCGACGGGCTGGAGAAGCGCAGCCTGCGCTTGCTCTATGTCGCGCCGGAACGGCTGTGCCGCGACGAAACGCTGGAGTTCCTCAGCCAATATGCCGTCGACCTCTACGCGATCGACGAGGCCCATTGCGTGTCGCAATGGGGCCACGACTTCCGGCCCGAATACTTGCGTCTGAAGGAGGTCGGGCGCGCGCTCGGCAATCCGCCCGTGATAGCGGTGACGGCCACCGCGGACGAACCCACCCGCGCGGAAATCGTCGAGCGGCTGTTTCCTCGCCAGCCGCATGTATTCGTGCGCTCGTTCGATCGGCCCAACCTGTTCCTGGCGATGCGGCCGAAGGCGAAGTCCACGCGGCAATTGCATGACGCGCTGCAACGCCATCGCGGCGAGAGCGGCATCATCTATTGCGCCTCGCGGCGGCGCACCGAGGAACTGGCCGAGGAGCTTGCCCGGGAGAGCGTCAAGGCGCTGCCCTATCATGCGGGCCTTCCGCAGGAACTGCGCTCGCACAATCAGGACGTCTTCCTGCAACAGGACGGCGTCGTGATCTGCGCGACGGTCGCGTTCGGCATGGGGATCGACAAGCCCGACGTGCGGTTCGTCTTTCACGCCGACATGCCCTCGTCGATCGAAGCCTATTATCAGGAGATCGGCCGCGCCGGTCGCGACGGTCTTCCGGCGGATACGCTGACCCTCTACGGCGCCGGCGACATCGAATTGCGGCGCCGGCAGATCGAGGAGGGCGGTTCGCCGGAGGAACGCAAGCGAGTCGAGCGCGCGAAGCTGGACGATCTCGTCGCGCTTTGCGAAAGCGCGCGATGCCGCCGTCAGGTGTTGCTCGGCATGTTTGGCGAGGCAAGCGAAGCTTGCGGCCATTGCGACGTTTGCAAGGGCGCCGTGCGACTGGTCGACGGCAGTCTCGAGGCGCAGAAGGCGCTCTCCGCGGTGTTGCGCACTTCCGGGCGCTTCTTCGTCGGGCACCTCACCAATATCCTCGTCGGCAACGTCAGCGAGGCCGTCACCCGCCACGAGCACGACAAACTGAAGACCTTTGGCGTCGGCAAGGATCATAGCGCATCGGATTGGCGAGCGGTATTCCGCCAATTGCTCTCCGCGCGTCTCATCGAGCACGATCGCGGCGACCGCGATCGGCTCGTCGTCACCGACGCCGGCCAATTGGTGCTGCGCGGAAAAGCGCCGTTCCAACTGCGCGAGGACGTGCTGAGCGCGAAGCCGAAGGGGCGGCGCGAGAGCAAGCTGCCGCAGACGCCCCGCGACGCCGACATGGAATTGATCGAGCAGTTGAAGGCCTTGCGCGGGGCGATGGCGCGGGCGGCCAATCAGCCCGCCTATGTCATATTCCCGGATCGGACGTTGATCGAAATGGCGCGCGCAAGGCCGAAAACCCTGGACGACCTCGCCGCCGTCCATGGAATCGGCGCGGCGAAGTTGCAGAAATACGGCGCGGCGTTTCTCGCCGTCATAAAGGACCATGCGTTTGCCGGAACTGCCTGAAGTCGAGACCGTGCGGCGCGGCCTCGCGCCGGTTTTCGAGGGCCATCGCCTCGCGCGCGTGGAAGCGCGTAGGGAGAATTTGCGCTTTCCGTTTCCCGAAGGCTTCGTGCAGAGGCTGACAGGGAAGCGGGTCCTTTCGCTGGGCCGGCGCGCGAAATACCTGCTGGCGCCGTTGGACAATGGCGAAACGCTGGTGATGCATCTGGGCATGTCCGGCTCGTTCCGCATCGAGGACATCGGCGTCGAGACCCCGGGCGCCTTTCATCACGAGCGCTCGAAGGACGCGACGCACGACCACGTCGTGTTCCACTTCGAAGGCGGGACGCGCGTGGTCTACAACGACCCCCGGCGCTTCGGCTTCATGGACCTCGTCGATCCCGGCGCGCTCGACGCGCATCCTCTGTTCGTCAACATCGGCGTCGAGCCGCTGAGTGAGGCGTTCGACGCGGCGCGATTGGTGGAGATCCTGGCCGGCGTGCGCGCGCCGTTGAAGAGCGCGCTGCTCGACCAGCGGCGGATCGCGGGCTTGGGGAATATCTACGTTTGCGAGTCGCTGCATCGCGCAAGGCTTTCGCCGCTGCAAGAGGCGGGCGCGGCGCCGCGCGGGAAGATGAAGGCGCTGCACCGGGCGATCCGCGAAGTGCTCGAAGAGGCGATCGAGGCCGGCGGTTCGACGCTCCGCGACCATCGCCAGGCCGACGGCGCGCTCGGCTATTTCCAGCACACGTTCGCCGTCTATGATCGCGAAGGCGTCGCCTGCGGACACAAGGGCTGCGTAGGCGTGATCACTCGCGTCGCGCAGGGTGGGCGCTCGACGTTTTACTGCCCGACTTGTCAGAGGTGAGGCGATTCAGAGTTGCGTCGTGCCGTCATTGCGAGTTCCGCACCGGCCTTCGGCCGACCCTGAGGGATGAAACGGGGGTGGCGTCCCGAGGAGCGGCGGCCTCCAGGCCGCCGTCGCGGGGGCGCCAAGCCGGCCTGGAGGCCGACGCTCCTCTTGTTACTTGTAGAGGCCGCGAAGCAACCCTGGGGCCGAGCAGAGGCGGCTTCAGGAAGAACGACGGCCGCCGTTCGGGGCTCCGGCCGGCATGCAATGACTGCAAATCGCCCCGCAATCCTTCAGAAATTCAGCGCCTTGACCTGACGCACGCCGGAGAGTTCGGCGACTTTGGCGATGACGTCGTCGGGCGCCTTGCCGTCTATCGAGACCAGCGCGATCGCCGAGCCGCCCTGCTGGTCGCGGCCGAGCGCGAAGGTGGCGATGTTGACTTTGGCTTCGCCGAGCAAACTTGTGAAGCGGCCGATGAACCCGGGTCTGTCCTCGTTGGTCACATAAATCATCGACGGCGTGAATTCGGCGTCGACCTTGATGCCCTTGATCATCAGGATGCGCGGCTTGCCGTCGTGGAACACCGTGCCGCCGATCGAGCGTTCCATGTGCGCGGTCGTCACCGAAAGGGTGATGAAGCTCTCGTAGTCCGCCCGCGAAGCGCGCATGGCCTCCTCGACGATTATGCCGCGCGACGCCGCGACCGAAGGCGCGGAGACGACGTTGATGTCGGCGAGCGAGGGGCGCAGCAGGCCGGCTATGGCGGCGGAAGTCAGCGCCTTGATCTTCAGGCTGGCGACGGCTCCCTCATAGGTGATCGTGACCTTGAGGATCGGATCGTTGGTCAATTGGCCGGCGAACGAACCTAGACCCTGCGCCAGTTCGATGAACGGCTTGAGCCTCGGCGCTTCTTCCGCGGTGATCGAAGGGAAGTTGACCGCGTTGGAGATGGCGCCGCGGGTCAGATAGTCCGACATCTGCTCGGCGACTTGCAAGGCGACGTTTTCCTGGGCTTCCGAGGTCGAGGCGCCGAGGTGGGGGGTGGCGACGACATTGGGATGACCGAACAGCGGGTTCGCCGTCGCTGGCTCCTCGACGAAAACGTCGAAGGCCGCGCCCGCGACATGACCGGAATCGAGCGCCACGCGCAGCGCGACTTCGTCGACGAGGCCGCCGCGCGCGCAGTTGACGATGCGCACGCCCTTCTTGGTCTTGGCGATGGCGTCGGCGGAGAGGATGTTCCGGGTTTGCGCGGTCATCGGCGTGTGCAGGGTGATGAAATCGGCGCGGGCGAGCAGGGCGTCGAGTTCGACTTTCTCGACGCCGAGCTCGGAGGCGCGTTCCTCGCTGAGGAACGGATCGAAGGCGATGACCCGCATCTTCAGGCCGATGCCGCGCGTCGCGACGATCGCGCCGATGTTGCCGCAGCCGATGATGCCGAGCGTCTTGCCGGTGATCTCGACGCCCATGAAGCGGTTCTTTTCCCACTTGCCGGCTTGCGTCGAAGCATCGGCGCTCGGGATTTGCCGCGCCAGCGCGAACATCAGCGCGATCGCGTGCTCCGCGGTGGTGATCGAATTGCCGAACGGCGTGTTCATCACGATGACGCCGCGCGCCGTGGCGGCGGGAATGTCGACGTTGTCGACGCCGATGCCGGCGCGGCCGACCACTTTGAGCCGCGTGGCGCGTTCGAGCAGTTTCGCTGTCACCTTGGTCGCCGATCGGATCGCGAGGCCGTCATAATCGCCGATGATCCGGGCGAGTTCCTCTTTGTCGAGGCCGGGCTTCACGTCGACCTCGACGCCGCGTTCCTTGAAGATCGCGACGGCGGCGGGAGAGAGTTTGTCGGAGATGAGAACGCGGGGTGCCATCAAATGACCTCGGAAATTCCCTTCTCCCGATTGAGGGAGAAGGTGGCGCGGAGCGCCGGATGAGGGAAGGGCGCGGTGGCGCGCATTGGGGAAAAGGCTTGATCAGGATAGGTTCGCGGACGGCAAAACCCTCATCCCCGACCCTTCTCCCGCGTTGCGGGAGAAGGGGGAGCGCTTACGCCGCCTTGGCGAGCTTGGCCTTCTCGACGGCAAAGGCCCAATCGAGCCAGGTGGTCAGCTTGGCGACGTCGGAGGCTTCGACGGTCGCGCCGCACCAGATCCGCAGGCCAGGAGGGGCGTCGCGATAGGCGCCGATGTCGAAGGCGATCTTTTCTTTCTCCAGCAGGCTCGCGAGCGCCTTGGCGAAGGCCGCCTGACCCTCGGCGGACAGCGCCGCGACCTGGGGGTCGACGACCTTCAGGCAGACGCTCGTGTTGGAGCGCGTCTCCGGCTTGACGGCGAGGAAGTCGATCCAGGGGGTCAGGGCGACCCAATCCGCGATGACCCCTGCATTCGCGTCCGCTCGCGCGCGCAAACCTTCGAGGCCGCCGATGCGCTGGGCCCAATGCAGGGCGTCGAGATAATCTTCGACGCATAGCATCGAGGGGGTGTTGATCGTCTCGCCCTCGAAAAAGCCTTCCATCAGCTTGCCGCTCTTGGTCATGCGGAACAGTTTTGGAAGCGGCCACGGCGGGTTGTAGGTCTCGAGCCGCTCGACGGCGCGCGGCGACAGGATGATGACGCCATGGGCGGCTTCGCCGCCGAGCGCCTTCTGCCAGGAGAAAGTGATGACGTCGAGCTTTTGCCAATCGAGATCCTGGGCGAAGGCGGCCGAAGTGGCGTCGCAGATCGTCAGTCCCTTGCGGTCGGCCGGTATCCATTGGGCGTCCGGCACGCGCACGCCAGAGGTCGTGCCGTTCCAGGTGAAGACGACGTCGTTGTCGAAATTGACTTGGGCCAAATCCGGGATTTCGCCGTAGCCGGCCTTCAGCGTGCGCGCGTCCTTGAGCTTGAGCTCCTTGACCACGTCGGAAACCCAGCCCTGGCCGAAGCTTTCCCAGGCCAGAACATCTACGCCACGCGCGCCGAGCATCGACCACAGCGCCATTTCGACGGCGCCCGTGTCCGAGCCGGGGGTGATGCCGATGCGATATTCGGCGGGAACGCCGAGCACTTCGCGGGTGAGATCGATCGCGAGCTTGAGCTTCGCCTTGCCGATCCTGGCGCGATGCGAGCGACCCAGCGCCGCATCCTTGAGATTTTCGGGCGTCCAACCGGGGCGCTTCGCGCACGGACCGGAAGAAAAGCGCGCGTTCACAGGCCGCGCCGCAGGCGTATCAATCATCGCTGACCATCCTCTCAGATGGGCGCCTCTCGTTGGGGAGAGGTGTCCCGCCGCGGCTGATACGCGAAGCGACCGAGAATGGCAAGCGTACGGGGCTGCGACTATCCGCGCCGGCGCTTTCGCCCGCGGCCCGGCCGGCCCAATCCTTCCGCAGGCGTCGGATCCGGAAGTCCGCCCTGCAGGACGTTGTCCGGCTCCTTCATGCGTTCGTAACGAACGCCGGTGAAAAACACGATTTCGGCCCCTGTGGGAGCGGGGGAATGCGATCTCGAACTTCGCCGGTCGTGGGACCGGAACAAAACAAGTTCGCCCATGGGGCGTCTCCTGCACGCGCCCGCAACCGTGGGTAAATGGTTGTGCCAAATCAGCGCGCTTCGAACCCTATTTCGTTTCTTGAAGGTTAACACTTGGTCAACGCGCGCCGGTTAGTTTGTGCATTCCGGCGCCTGACGCCGCTTTTTCCGCGGATGTGGCTAAGAGATCGTGGCTGACCCTCTGCTCTTTTGTTCGTCGCTCGCCTCCAGTCCGCGCCTCGCAGACAGGATGCTTTGGCTGCGGATCGCCTCTGACCTGATTCTGCGCACGGATCGCGTGGGCGCGGCGCTGGGCGCGGAATTCGAGGCGCAGTTTTCGGAATTCCTCGAGTTCGCCGACGAAGCCTCCAGGCTCGCCATCGCGCAAAAGCTTTGCGGCGTCATGCGTGCGCCCGGCTGGATCGTGCAAGCGTTCCTGAGCCGGTCGGACGAAGCGGCCGCTTGGACGCTCGCGCATGCGCCACGGCTTTCCGTCGAGATCCTGCGGCGAACTGCCGCATCTGGGCTTCTGTTTCGCGCGCTGGCCGGACGTGACGATCTCGACGAGGCCATGATCGACGAACTCATGGCGAGCGGGGAAGCCGAAACACGCATCGTTCTGGCGGGCAATGTCGCGGCCAAACTGACGCGCGACCAATTGGCGGCGCTGGTGGCCATGGCCAGCGAATTCATCGCGACGGATCAGGACTACCGTCTGGCGGTCGCCCTATTGAGGCGCTCGTCGATGTCGGTGGCGTTCGCGCCGCTGTTTCTCGTCGCATCGCCGTCGCAGCGCGCCCAGATCCTGCTGGCGGCGCAACGCGCGGAACTCGGACGAGATCGCGGCGCCGCCTTTTCCGAAGTCTCGCTGGACCAAATCAACGATCTCGAGCGCCACGCCCTGGAAAGGCAAACGGAACGGTTCGAAGCCGATCTCGCGGCGGCTTTGGGTTGCCCGGCGAACCTGGCTTCGCAAATCGCCGGAGATCCCTCCGGCGAACCCCTGGCGGTGGCGTTGGCCGCGATACGCGCGCCCAATGAAGTCTGCGTGCGTATCCTGACTTCCCGGGACATGGCCGAAGGACCGGACTATCGCCGCCTAGGCGCCCTGGCCCGACTGCAGGGCGCGCTGGGCGTAGCGGCGGCGCGCTTGGTGATGTCCGCTATGATTGGCGAGCCTGCGAAATCCGCTCCATCCGCCGCGCCCCAGGCCCGGCGCCGGGCCGTGGCGCCGGGGCGAAGCGGCGCGGAAGCAGTGCGTTTGATCCGTCAGCGCCAATTCCCGCGCGGCGCCCTCGTGGATTGCGCGAACTGAAGTCTGGGAAGCGATCTCTTTCAGCTAAAAAACGGCAACAGGGTCGGCGCGAGATAGCCGAAAGCCATGAGCACGGCGCCGATCAGGCCCAGGATGCCGCTGACCCATGCCAAAATCACCACGCCGGTGATGATCGAGGCCGAGGCGAGCACGATCGCGATCTGCAGCGCGCCGCTCGCATATTCGAAATGGTCGAGCTTCTGATTCGACTTCTCGCGATGTTCGGTGGCGTCCTTGGCGCGCTCGATGATCGCGTCCATCGAGTCTTCGGGGTGTTTGGTATCTTTTTCATATTTCGCGACCTGGGCTTTCCAGTCGGCGATCTGCTTTTCCATCGCTTCCTTGACTTTTTCGTCGCTAATGCCGGTGATGCCCGCTTCGAGTTGCTGCGTGGCCGTCTCGACCACTGTCGACCGGATTTTCTTGGCCTGATAATAATTGTAGAGGTCCGACGCTTCGATATTGTGCTCGGTCGACCGATGTTCGGCGTTCTTGGCGCCGGCTTCCGCGACCGCGAGAAACAGCGCGAGAACGGCGATCAGCAGAGCGACGGACTTGTCTTCCGCTTCGGTCGCTTTTTCCAATTCTTCTTCGGCCATGATTTTGCCTCCCAGATATGCGCGTAAAACGGAGCCGTCCCGCCCCGGTTCAAGGTCGGACGGAATCAGCGCTCAGAGCAGAAAGTGCCGCATCATTCCCCTCATGGAAAGTCCCACGAAGTCGCGGCTCCTGGAGCGCCGGCTCACGAACTCGGTTCGCGACGGGCAAAGTTGACGATTTGCGCCGCGCCGTGCGGCTCGTCGTCTTGAGGAGAGCGCGCTCGGACGATGTCGCGCCCGAGTTTGGCTATGGCGAGGCGCAAGGCCGCGTCGCCTTTCGTCAGGGACTCGACCGAGGTCAAGGCCTCGGCAAGGCGTCCTTGAAGAGACTCCATCTCCTGTCGCAGATGGACCCTTTCCGCGCGCTCAGCAGTGAGCGCCCCGGAATTGGCGGCGTTGGCGGTCGTCAGGCTTTGCGACTTCGCGCGCAAACCCTCTTGCGCCTCGGATAAAAGTCGCTCGCTCGCTTCGAGCCTCCGCGCCAACGAGTCCGTCGCCGTTCGCGCGGCCGTGAGCGCCGCATCGCGTTCGGCGGCGTGACGCATTAGCCGCGCCAATTCGAGCGTCTGCGCTTCCCGCGCCTCCTCGCTGCGACGAATCCGCTCTTCCAACCCCTGCAAGCTATCGCCGCCGAAGGGCAGTTTGCCCGACCTGAAGTCGGCCAGTTCGAGTTCCAGCGCGGAAACCTTGGTCGCCAGGATCGCGATCTCGGCACGGCTATGGTCGGCCCGGGTTTCCATTTCGAATAATTTCGCGCGCCCGCTGTCGAAAAGACCCTGCAAGACGTCGCGCTGCCCGGTCAGGTCCCAAAGCGCGACATCCTTGGCGCTCGATCCCGCCTCCAGCGCGCGCGCCTCGGCTACGATCGCGTCGATGTGTTCGTTGCGGTTTCGAACATCTTCCGCCAAGCCTTGAACCGCCTCGTCGAGCTTCAGCATGTGGTTCGTCTGGCGGGCGAGTTCGGTTTTGGCGACGGCGCGATCCCAATCCGCCGCGGCGACCCTCTTCTCCATCCTGACGATCTCGACGGCTTGGATTGCGCGCAAGGCGTCCCGCTCGGCGCGAGCTTGGGCCTCGGAGAGCGGCGCCTGCAGACGTGCACGCGCATTCGCCAGACGCATGGCACGGCGCGATACTGCCGGCGCCGCGAAGATGGCGAGCATCGCCGCGCAGAGGAAGCCAATCACGAAAAAAAGCGCGGATTCGACCACGAAACCCTTCGCCGAGTGGTGGGCCAAGCCCATATTCGCATGCCCGCGCCGCTAAAGCAAAGGCGGTTTGATCCGAGGGGGGCGAGGGCTAAACCTGCCGCCTCAAAACGGATTCCAGGTCGAACGCGGCGTGAACTTGAGGTAGCTTATGTTGAAGCCGAGCCGTGCGCCGACTCCAGTGCGGATCGGCACGACGACGACGCCGTCGGCGGTCAGAGCTGTGAAACCCAGGCCGCCAACGAAATAGGCCGAGCCGTCGACCCCGCCGAAACGCCTGTACACTCCGTCCACGGAAGGCAGGTTGTAAACCAGCATCATCGTGCGATCACCGTCGGCGCCCGCGTCGAAGCCGAGCGAAGGGCCTTGCCAGTAGACTTTCTCGTCCCCCGCGTTGCGTGTATACAATTTGCCTTCGCCGTATCGGAGGCCACCGACGAAGGCGCCGGACGCTTCCTGGCCGAGAATGTAACCATTGGGCAACCCCCAACGCCGACCGGCTTCCTGAACGATCTCCGCCAAGCTGCGCGACAGCGCGCCAAAAAAGCGATGGCCGCTGTCCATGATCTCGTCCGGGGAAAAATTCTCGAGCGTGTCGGCGCGCGCCGGCGCCGCCGAAAGGCCCGCCGCCCAGGCGCCGGCGCCGCCCAACAAGGCTCTTCGTGTCATTCGCGGCATCTACGCCCGTCCTCCATTCCTCGCCCGATTCGGTTTTTCGGTCCTGAACCGCCAAGGAAATTCTGCGAGCCGACGGTTCCTGGCAAAATGGACGCCGTCAAGGCCAATTCGCGGCGAGTTCAGCGAAAAGCCCCAATGACGCGAAGTCAGCGGTGCGTTCGCGCGGCTTCCTGGTCGCCCCAGGCGACAAAAGCCCCGTTGCGGAGCCCGGTTTCGGCTTTGCCGTAAACGAAGGGCGAGCCGTCCGGTTGCAACACGATTCCGCCGGCGGCCCGGAGTACGGCGTCGCCGGCCGCGGTGTCCCATTCCATCGTCGGTCCGAAGCGCGGATAGACGTCGGCCTCGCCCTCGGCGACAACGCAGAACTTCAGCGAAGACCCCGCCGACGTTACGTCGCCGACGGGGATTCGCGCCAGAAAGGCTTCCGTGACTGCGTCGCGATGCGAACGGCTGGCGAGCGCCACGAGCTTCTCCGGCGCGGGACGCGTCGCCAGGCGGCGGCGCTCGGCTGCGGCGGGCAAGGCGGCGCCGACTTCGACTTTGCAAGTCCACGCGCTGTCGCCGCCCACCCAGAGACGCGCGAGCGCGGGCGCATAAACCGCCCCGGCGATCGGCGCGCCGTCGCGAACGAGCGCGATGTTCACGGTGAACTCGCCGTTGCGCTTGAGGAATTCGCGGGTGCCGTCGAGCGGATCGACGAGGAAGAACTGATCGGCGATCCTCAATTCGGCGCCCCCCGCGGTAGCTTCCTCCGCGACGATAGGAATTTCCGGCGCGATTCCCTTCAATCGCGCGTGAATAATCGCCTCGGCGCGCTCGTCGGCTTCCGTGACCGGACTGCCGTCGGATTTGGCGCGAGACCCGGAATCCGCCGCGTAAATCTCCATGATCGCCGGCCCGGTGGCCAGCGCGATTTCCGCCAGCGCCAAGGCGATCTGGTCGCGTGAAGCGTTCATGAAGTCGCTCTTCCCCGTCGCGCCGCTATCCATCGAATACCCCCGAGTGTTGCGAGCGCCCGATACAGGAAAACCCATCGCTTGCCAAAGTTGCGTCGCGCCGCGCGGATTCTGGCGCGTCGTTCGGCTTCACACCGGGCGCAGCATGCGCTGGAAGATTTTGTCGCGCGACACGATGAGATGCCAAAGCCCGCCCGCGACATGCAGTCCGACCAGAACCAGGATTGGCGCGCGGACCAGAAAATGGTGCGCTCCGGCGAGGCCGGGCGCTACGAAAAAGGCCGCGAGCCCCACCAGTGGCGCGAGCAAGAGATCCAAATAGAGCAGGTGATGTATGCTGGTCGCCAGAATTTGCAGCGGCCGCGCCTCGTCGGCCGGGGGCGGCGGCGCGCCATAGCTGAGACGCAGGGAAAGTCGCCAGATCATGGCGCCGAGAACGGTGAGACCGGCAAGGATATGAATGGGAACCCAGATCGAACTCCAAGGCGAGGCGCCGTTCTGGTATATCGCCTTGAAGGCATCGGTCATATGGTCGCCCGTTACGAACAGGAATGCGACGAGAAGGAAAACCAACCAATGCAGGAAAATTTGTGAAGCGCGATAGCCCTGGGGCGCCGCGCCGGCAACTTGCGACATTCCGCAACTCCTGAAGACAGGGCCTTTGACGAGCGGACTCTGTTGGAGATCACGCGCGTGCGCAAGCGGCCGGCGCGCACATTACCAAAGTTTCACGAGCTTCCGTTCCCCCGAAGACCGCAATTGCGCGATATCCGAGGTCCTCTCGTTAAAAATCGGCAAGACTGTTCCTTGCGCCCTCGGGCGTTCGCATCCGGACGAAACCCTGCGTTGGCGCTAAGGCCGCGCAGGCTCCGTCGCTTGGTTCGCCTTCCGGCGGAATGCATCGACGAAAGTGTCGAGTTCGCCGGCGTCGATGTCGGAGACAGCGACATAGACATGCGCCGCGTCGCGCCACCTGCGCAGCCGAAAACCGTCGAGCATCGAGGCGTCAACTTCCGTCGCCGAGTCGTTTTTTCGCAGCGGCAATTCGCTGACGTCGATCCAATGTTCGCGGCGGCGATAGACCAGCGTCGCGATCGGCGATTGTTCGACGATGTCTATCCGGCCACCGGCCAACGGAAATCCGACATCCGCCAGATCGACTACTTCGGCGCCCAGCGTCAGACGGCTGGCGAGCCAAGGTTTGACGGTGTGGCGGTCGGACGAGGCGACGTCGAACGGCTGTCCGGAAATTTCGGCGCGGGCGAACGAATCTACCAACGGACGCAGCGCGAGGTCGTCCGGAGATGCTCCCTGGCGCGCGCCGAAGAAATATCCGGCGAGGAAGGCGACGGCGACGAACGAAGCCGCCAGCGCCATGGCTCTCGGCTCGAGACGCGATGTTCGCGGGGGCGCCTGCGATTCAGCGAGCGCGAGCACCCGTTTGCGTAAGGCCTCGGGAGCGGATTCCCGCGAGAAGTGGGCGCGCAACGTTGCGCGTAAAACCTTTCCGCTCGCCTGAGCACGCCGCAAGCCCTCGTCCGCGGCGAGGTCGCGTTCGAGGGCGAGGGCGTTGGCGGCGTCGAGTTCGCCGTCGTGGCCAGCTTGGGCGCGCAGCAGAGCGGCGCGGCGGATTTCGGAATCGTCTGTCATTTGAGGTCTTTCAACGCCCGCGCGATTGCCGCGCGCGCTCGCGCCAGACGCGACATGACGGTCCCGATCGGCGCGCCAGTGGCCTCGGCGATCTCCTTGTAGTCGAGTTCGTTGATCTCGCGCATGATCAGCGTCTCCTTGAGGGGCGAGGGCAGGGCGGCGATGGCGTCGCGCAGGCGCGCGCCGGTTTGCTCGGCGATCAACGCCTCCTCCGCGTTGGGCGCGGCGTCGAAGGCGAAATCGAGCGCTTCGAGATCGTCATGATCGCCGATGAAGGCGAGCGCGCCGGGACGTTTGCGCGCAAGATGGGTCAGAGCCGCGTTGCGAACGATCGAGAGCGTCCATGCCTTCGGCTTCGCGACTTCCGACCGTTCCAAGGCGGACAATGCGCGGATCGCCGCTTCCTGCACGATGTCCTCGGCGTCCGTTCCATTGCCCGCGAGCCATTTGGCGAGGGAGTAGGCGTCGTCGAGATAGGGCGCGAACACTTCGAGGAACCGCCGACGCGCGCGCTCGCTGGTCATCCCCTGTCCGTCCGGCGAAACGCGGCGTCGTTGCTCATTTCGCCTTTTCTCGCAGGAAAGCGATGACGTCGGCCCGATCTTGCGGATTGGCGAGATGATAGAACATTTTCGCGCCCGGCACGAAAGCCTGTGGATTGGTCAGCCATTTGTCGAGCGTCGCCTCGTCCCAGACGATACCGGAGCTTCTGAGCGCGTCGGAATACTCGTAATCGGGCACGGACCCGGCCTTTCGGCCGTAGACTCCCCGATGGCGCGGACCGACGTCGTTCTTGTCGAGCGAATGGCAGTCCTGACAGCCTTCGTAAAGCATTTCGCCCTGTTCGACGCTGGCAGCGCGGGCCGGCGTCGCGAGGGCGAGGAGGAGGAACAGAGATGCGAATCGATTCACGGATCGCCCCTCATATCGACAGCGCGCTGTCGACGATCGCCAGCGGTCCCGGATTCGGTGCGTAGGTAACCTGGGTGACGCCGAGATATTTGCGCAATTCGCCGGCCGGCACGAGCCTGGGCCCAGGCGCGGGCGCCGTACCCGGCGCGGGTTGCGGGAACGCGGTCGATCGCGCGGTGTGGAACGTGACCGCGCCTTCGACCTTCTGCATCAATTGGTGGATGTGGCCGTTGAGCACCGTCACAGAGCCGAAGCGCGCCAGCATTTGCAGCGCCTGAGCGCCGTCGTCGGTTCCCCAGCCCCATTCGGGCGCAATCATCCAGAGCGGGATGTGGGCGAAGACGACGATCGGGGTCGAGGCCGAACGTACGCGCAAATCCGCGTCGAGCCAGGCCAGTTGCTCGGCGCCGAGAAAACCTAACCCATTGGCCTTGAGGTCGACGACGTTGACCAGGGAAATGAAATGCACGCCCGCCTGATCGAAGGCATACCAGCCGCCGCCCGTCGCGCCCGCGCCATAGCGCTGCAAATAGAGTTTTTGCGTCGCGCGATCGAGGATGTCGTGTTCGCCGGGCGCGTAGTGAACGTCGAGCCTGGCTTCGCCGATCAGTTGCGCGGCGTCGTCGAACTGCTGCGCCTTGGCGGCATGAGTGATGTCGCCGGTGTGGATGAGGAAGGCGGGCCTTGCAGACAGAGCGCCGATCTGCCCGATCGCTTCTTTCAAGGTGCCGCGCGCGTCGGGATTGGCGGGTTTTTCGAAACCGATATGGCTGTCGGAAATCTGAACGAAGGAAAAGCCGCTCTCTTGCGCAGACGCGGAGCCAATGAGGCGAGAGCGCGGCACGCCGCCGCTCAACGTCCATAGAACGCCTGCGCCCGCCCAGGCCATGCATTGCAGCGCTTGCCGGCGGCTCGGGTCAATGGAATCAGAATCGCGCATCGCAGTCTCCTCGGCGGCGACAGGGCCGCATGATGAGGAGACTCGCGCGCTCGTCGTTTTATTCCGCGCGCGGCGAAATTATTTCGCCGCGGCTGCGCCGGACTTCACAAGTTTGTAGTTGATCGCGTCGACCAGCGCCTGGAAGGAGGCGTCGATGATGTTGCCGGAAACCCCGACCGTCGACCACGTCGCGCCGTCGGCGTCCCCGAATTCGATCAGCACCCGCGTCACCGCATCCGTGCCGCCTTGAAAGACTCTGACGCGGTAATCGAGCAATTCGAGATCCTGGATGAGCTTCTGATAGGCGCCGAGGTCCTTGCGCAGCGCCAGATCCAGCGCGTTGACAGGGCCGTTGCCCTCCGCCGCCGAGATGAAGGTCTCATCGCCGATGCGGATTTTCACGACCGCGACCGAGGCCGAATAAAGCGCGCCGGCGGAATTGAATTTGCGCTCGACGCTGACGTTGAAGCTCTCGACTTCGAAGAACGCGGGCACGCCGCCGAGCAGCCGCCGCGCCAGCAATTCGAACGAGGCTTCCGCTGCTTCATAAGCGTAGCCTTGCGCCTCGCGCGCCTTGACCTCGTCGAGCACGCGCGAAAGCCTGACGTCGTCGGCGGCGACTTCGAGATTCATGCGTTGCAACTGGGCGATCAGATTCGAGCGGCCGGCCTGATCGGAGACGAGAATGGCGCGGCGGTTGCCGACGCTCTCGGGCGCAATATGTTCGTAGGTGCGCGGATCCTTCGCCAGCGCCGAGGCATGGATGCCGGCCTTGGTGGCGAAGGCCGAGGCGCCGACATAGGGCGCGTGCCGGTCCGGGGCGCGATTGAGCAATTCGTCGAGCGTATGCGAGACGCGCGCCAGCGAGCGCAGCGACTCCGCATTCACGCCGATTTCGAACTGGCCGGCATAGGGTTTCTTCATCGCCAGAGTCGGGATCAGGGAGACGAGATTGGCGTTGCCGCAGCGCTCGCCAAGTCCGTTGAGCGTGCCTTGCACCTGCCTGACGCCAGCGCGGATGGCGGCGAGCGAATTGGCGACAGCGTTGTCCGTATCGTTGTGGGCGTGGATGCCGAGCCGGTCGCCCGGGATCGTCTTCACCACTTCGCCGACGATGCGCTCGATCTCGTCAGGCAACGTCCCGCCATTGGTGTCGCAAAGCACGATCCAGCGCGCGCCGGCGTTCAGCGCCGTCAGCGCGCAGTTCAGCGCGTAATCCGGATTGGCCTTGTATCCGTCGAAGAAATGTTCGCAGTCGACCATCGCCTCGCGCCCTGCCGCGCGGGCGGCGACGATGCTTTCCGCGATACAGGCGAGGTTCTCTTCCAAGGTGCAGCCGAGGGCGACATGGACGTGATAGTCCCAGCTCTTGGCGACGAACACGATGGCGTCGGCGTCGGCGGCGATCAATCCGGCGAGGCCGGGATCGTTGGCTGCTGAACGGCCATGACGCTTGGTCATGCCGAAGGCGCAGAACCGCGCGCGCTTCGTCGGCTTGCGCTGGAAGAACTTGGTGTCGGTCGGGTTGGCGCCGGGATAGCCGCCCTCGACGTAGTCGATGCCGAGTTCGTCGAGCAGGACGGCGATCTGCCGCTTGTCTTCCAGCGAGAAATCGACGCCGGTCGTCAGCGCCCCGTCGCGTAACGTCGTGTCGAAGAGATAAAGCCGTTCGCGCAGCATTCTAACGTCCTTCAATGACGGACCGAAGCGGTCGGCGCGGCGGCGCTGAGCTTCTTGGACATGGTGGTGTTGGCGAGCCATTCGTCGCCCAGAATCACGAGATTGCGTCGCTCGGAGGTGTAGCCGTGCCGTTCGAACACGGGTTTGGCGGTGTCGCTGACGTCGGCGGTCAGGCGCGCGGCGCCGCGCGCCGTGGCGAGCTTCGCCAGGGCGTCGAGCAGTGTTCCAGCTATGCCCCGACGGGCGAATTCCGGATCGACATAGATCATGTCGACGACGTCGACGCCCTTCAGGGTCGCAAAGCCCGCACTTTCCCCATCGACGGTCGCGACCAAAGTCAGCGCTTCCGTCAGGCGCTTCGCGAATGCCTTTCCGTCATCGGCGACTGCGATCCAGGCTTCGCACTGCGCTTCGCTGTAGTCCTCGATGGCGATTTCGGCGATGGCGGCGGCGAAGATGGACTTGCACCGGGCTGTGTCCGCGGCGAGAAAGGGGCGTAAGCCTATGGCGCTCATTTGACGATCTCCCAGGTCGTGCCATCCTTGGAATCTTTCAGCGCGACGCCGAACTGAGCGAGTTCCGTGCGTAGCCGGTCGGACTCCGCCCAGTTTTTCGCCCGGCGAGCCGCCAGCCGTTCGCGGACGAGCGCTTCAATACGCGCCCGCAGATCCGGATCCAGATCGGCGGCCGAGTCCGCAACGTCGAGCGCGCCGAGATCGAGCCCGAGGAATGCGAGGTCGGCCTGAAGCTGGGCCGCCGCGTCGAGGCTCGATCGCGCGTCCTGCGCAAGCTGGTGTAAATGCGCGATTGCGGCGGGCGTGTTGAGGTCGTCCGACAGAGCCTCGATGAGTTCGGCAGATACCGCAGCGTCGGGCTTCGCGGCCCGCGCGGAAACTTCGGCGAAGCGCTGCAACGCGCGCTCGCATTCCTGCAAGCCGCGCAGAGTCCAGTCGATCGGCTGCCGATAGTGGGTGCGCAGCATCGCCATGCGCAGCACGACGCCCGGCCACGCGCGGCCGCCGAATTTTTCCGACGCTAGCAACTCGCGGATGGTGATGAAATTGCCGAGGCTCTTCGACATTTTCTCGCCTTCGACCTGCAGGAAGCCGTTGTGCATCCAGATGTCGGCCATGCGCTGCGTACCGAGCGCGCAGCAGGACTGAGCGATTTCGTTTTCGTGGTGAGGAAAGACCAGATCGATGCCGCCGCCGTGGATGTCGAACACGTTGAGGTCAGGATCGTCGCAGGCAAAGCCGCCGCCGAAAGGCTCCAGCAGCGTTTTCATCGACATCGCCGAGCATTCGATATGCCAGCCCGGGCGGCCGAGACCCGCGATGCCGCTGGGGCTCGACCATCCCGGTTCGCCGTGCTTGGAGGGCTTCCAAAGCACGAAGTCCATCGGATCGCGCTTGTACGGGGCGACGTCGACGCGCGCGCCCGCCAGCATTTCGTCGAGCGAGCGCCGGGCCAAGGAGCCATAGCGAGGCGCGTTCGGCAGCGTATCCATCGTCGACGGCGAGAACAGCACGTGGTCTTCGGCGACATAGGCGACGCCCCGCGCGACGAGACGTTCGATCAGCGTCCTCATTTCCGCGATGTGTTCGGTGGCGCGGGGCTCGCGGGTCGGCGAAAGGCAGCCGAGCGCCGTGACGTCCTCGCGATATTGCCGCTCGGTGCCCTCGGTCACACGGCCAATGGCGATGTTGAGCGGATCGTCGGGGAAATCGCGCCCGGCGCGCGCGTTGATCTTGTCGTCGACGTCGGTGATGTTGCGCGCATAGACGACGTTTTCAGGCGAGTACACCCGCCGCAACAGGCGAAACAGCACATCGAACACGATCGCGGGCCGGGCGTTGCCGATATGCGCGAAATCATAGACCGTCGGGCCGCAGACATACATCCGCACGACCGACGCGTTGCGCGGCGCAAAGGCGTCCTTGGATCGGGTCAGCGTGTTGTAAAGCTTTGGGATAGCGAACATCGACCCTTCCACGTGTGAACGCGCAGAAACGCCAACCGGCCCGCATGCTTCTGAAATTTCAGGGAGAGAAGACGCGCACCGGATAGCCGAAACTTAGCGGCTAATAATTCGAGCCCGGCAGGTGAGCTTGAGATGCGTCATGAGGCTTTCCTGTCCCAGACGGCTGCATAAGTCAAGCCGACATTTTGGGCGTCTCGGCTTGCTGGAGACACGAAAGGGCGTTAACCGGCGCTTCATTCAATTGCCTCAAACTCTGTTCATCAGGCGCTCGCCAAGTCGCCGGTTCATGCGAGTAGACTCAACGATGAGATTTGTGTTCACCCCCGCCTTCGCCCTGCCGCTCGTCATCGGCGTGCTGTTCGGTGTTGGATCGTTGTCCGGCGCCCGCGCGCAAGGCGTCTATATGTATTCCATCGCGGCCAACGACGGTTATGGCCTCGAGGAATGCCTGAGCGGCGCGGCCGAGTGTGGCCAAGTCGTCGCGGACGCTTGGTGCGAGGCGCATGGGCACGGCGCTGCGTTGAGTTTCGGCCCGGCAAGTCGGTTTTCGGGCGCAGCGACCAAGGTTTCGACGACGCCCGATTCGTATGTGGTCAACTGCGGCGATTGACGCCGCTTACTTGATGAAATCCGAGCATCTGGGGACGTCGGCTTGCCCACCCCAAGGCTCGATTGCCACCGTTGACGTGGAGTTTTTCGGCGAGCCGTCAATCAGCTTGTCAGTATAGGTCATGTAGACCAAGATGTTCCGCTTGGTGTCGCAACCGCGGACGATTTGCATTTTCTTGAAGAACAGCGAACGGTGTTCGCTAAATACTGTCTCGCCCTGCTCGAATTTCTCCTTGATCTTGATCGGGCCGTATTGCCGACAGGCCAGCGAAATGTCCGAGGTCTGCTCGGCCAAACCGAACGCGCCGCTGAGGCCACCTTTTTCGGGGGCGGTATAGTGGCAGGCGACACCGTCGATGACCGGATCGTCCACACCGTAAACGGCCAGCTTGTCGTTCGGGGTCAGGAGCTTGAAAGTCGTCGATTTGCGGAAAATGAGGTCGGGATCCCCCGAATCGGCCAGTGCGACCGCGCCGATCAGGAATGGGACAGCAAGGCACGCGCCTGCAACGATGCGTCTAATCACGTTGATCCATCCCTTCCAGAAAAAAGGTCCGCGTTGTGGACGCTTCGAAACATAGGCGCTGGCGTCATCCCGGCAAGAGCTGTTGGCCGACAGGGACCTCGATTGCGTCACCATGTATTTTTTGTTAGCATTGGAATATTAGAATTCGACTATTACCGGCAAAAAAAGGGCCGTCCGGCTTCGTGGCGGCCGGACGGATTGGATATTTGGGGAGCGCGATGATCGAACGTGAACTCGAAGACGGGCTTCGCCGGGCGGCGGCGCAGCAACGCGCGGTCGCTGAGCGCGCGCTCGCCGATCTCGACCTTACGCCAGCACAACTCGCCGTGCTGTGCATCGTCTCGGAGCAACCCGGGCTCAGCGCCGCCGAGGTCGCTCGGCTCGAGCGCCTGACGCCTCCGACGATGAGCGTGATCGTGGGGAACCTCGTTCGCAAGAAGGCCGTCGAGAAGCGCCCGCATCCGGACAACGCGCGCGTCCAGCAATTGTCGGTGACCGAACTGGGGGCGCGCCTCTACCGGGAAGGCGCCGAGCGTTTGCTGGCGTCGCAACGTCGAATGCGCTCGGTTCTTCCCATCGGCGCGGAAGCTCTGGTGAAACAATGGCTGCGCGCTGTTGCTGAGTCCGGTCCTTGACTCGTGTGCGCGATCGGCGCGATGCGCTGCGTGCAGATCTTCTGGGAACCAAGCTCGGACCACACATGAACGTTCTCATTCTGGGCGCTGGAGGGCGCGAAAACGCACTGGCGCTCGCCATCGCCAAGTCGGAAGGGCTTGGCGCCCTATTCGTAGCCCCGGGCAATCCCGGCTGTGAAAAGGTAGCCCATCGCGTCGTGTTGGACCCTGCCCAGGCGTCGCAAGTCGTCGCTTTCTGTTTGACCAACGCGATTGATCTGGTCGTCGTCGGCCCAGAGGCTCCGCTCGTCGCCGGCGTCTCCGATGCGCTCGCCGACGCGGGCATTGCCTGTTTCGGGCCTCGCAAAGCCGCGGCGCGGCTGGAGGGATCGAAAGGCTTCACCAAAGACTTCTGCAAGGAATTCGGCATCCCGACCGGGGCCTATCAACGCTTTTCCGACCGCGAGGCGGCTCTGGCCTACGTTCGCGCGCAGCGCGCGCCGATCGTCGTGAAAGCCGACGGCTTGGCTGCGGGGAAGGGCGTTGTCGTCGCGATGTCCCTTGCCGAGGCTGAGGCCGCAATCGAATCGATGTTCGGCGGAGCCTTTGGCGCGGCGGGGTCCGAGGTCGTCGTCGAGGAATTCTTGGAAGGTGAGGAGGCCTCGCTATTCGCGATCAGCGACGGTTCCCGCGTCGTGGCCTTTGGCGGGGCTCAGGACCACAAAAGGGTCGGCGATGGCGACACCGGCCCGAATACGGGCGGGATGGGGGCTTATTCGCCGGCGCCTGTCCTGAGCGATGCAACTATCGAAAAGGCCATGCGCGAAATTGTCCGTCCAACCATCGCCGGCATGGCCGCGCGGGGGACTCCGTTCAGCGGCGTGCTGTTCGCCGGACTGATGGTCGGCGACAGCGGGCCAAAACTGATCGAATTCAATGTCCGCTTCGGCGATCCCGAAGCTGAGGCGGTGCTTGCGCGTCTCGACGACGATCTTCTCGAATTCCTCCATGGGGCGGCGACGGGAAGGCTTCCCGATCGGGAGCCTCGATTTTCCCCCGACACGGCGCTCACCGTGATCGTGGCGGCCAAAGGTTACCCCGGCGCGGTCGAAAAAGGAGCCCGGATACGAGGATGGGAGCGCGCCGCGGAAGTCCCTGGAGTCGTCGTCCTGCACGCGGGCACCAAGCGCATCGGCGACGAAATCGTGGCTGACGGCGGCCGCGTGCTCGCGGTGACGGCTCTGGGAAAGGATGTCGTGGAGGCGCGAGAGCGCGCCTATGCGGCGATCGCCAGGATCGATTTCCCGGGAGGTTTCTTCCGCCGCGACATCGCCGCGCGCGCGCTGAACCGGCGTCCGGCGTCCTGAATGGCTTTGCATCCGCGCTTCGCATCCGACCGCTTCGCCAAGTCTGCTGATCGCATTGGTCGGCGGCGGCGCGCCTGGCCTTGCCACATAGTCGTGCTCTAAGCTCTCGACGAACTCGGCGTGCGACCTGCGGCGATAGCGGGGACGTCGATTGGCGCCGCCAGATCATGCAGCGCTCGATAAAGGGCAGAAACTGAAATGGCGTCCGCCCGATATCTTGGCGCGCCCACCGGTCCAGAGGTTCGCCATTCTGGATTTCACGATGTGCAGCCAAATCTTACGCGTCGCCGAAGCTATCGAGGATGGCGTCAAACGCCCGATCGAAACGCTGGCGGTGATGCGCCAAAAGGGGTGAACTGGTCGCCGATGCGAGGCCTGCCTCCACGCATGACGTCACTCGCCTTGGCGGGCGCTTTTCCCGCGCGCTGGACCTCCAGGGCGCGAATCGCGCCTTGACTGCAGGCGACGCGAAAATCGGGACCAATGAGAGCGCCGGGCTCACCTTCGCCCGCCAAGGCTTCGACGCGGAGAAATTTGATACGTTCTGTCTGCCCTTCGACGGAAATTTCCGAATAGGCGCCGGGGGCCGGAGAAAGTCCGTGAATGCGATTGCGCACGGTGACGGCGTTGGCGCGCCAGTCGATCACGGCTTCGGCCTTGTCGATCTTACGCGCATAACTGACGCCTTCCCCTGACTGCGCCTGAAAATCCAAACGGCGATCGACGATTTCCTCCCAGCTTTGCTGAATCAGATCCGCCGCCAAATTCGCGAGGACACGGGTCAAATCGCCGGACGTGTCCTGCGGCCCAATCGGCACGGAGAGTTCTCGCGCCACCGGACCCGTGTCGAGACCTGCCTCCATGCGCATGAGGCCAACGCCGGTTACCATGTCCCCGGCCATTATCGCTCGCTGAATCGGCGCCGCCCCTCGCCAACGCGGCAACAGGGAGCCGTGAAGGTTGAGGCAACCGTAGGCAGGCGCCGAAAGGGCCTCCGCGGGCAAAATCAGCCCGTAGGCGGCGACGATCGCGACGTCGGCTCGCAGCGATCGCAATTGCGCGATCGCATCGGGGCTCCGCAGAGTCCCTGGCGTCAGTACCCGAAGCCCCAAGGACTCCGCCTTTTCATGCACGGCGGTTCGCGTCAGTTCGAGACCCCGCCGCCCTGCCGGCTTGGGCGCCTTGGTGTAGACCGCGACCAACTCGGCCCCGAGTCCTACGAGCCGCTCCAAGGCGGGGACGGCAAATTGCGGCGCGCCCATGAATATCGTACGCATTTGGCCCGAGTATCATCGGGGCGGCTTCGCGTCAAAGGGCCACCGCGGCCACATGTGAAGGTCGAAGGCGCCAGCGCGCATCGCGGGAGTTCGTATGGACTATCAACTTCAAGTGCGCGTTTACTACGAGGACACCGACTTTTCCGGTCGAGTCTATCATGCCTCCTACTTGCGTTTCATGGAACGAGGCCGAACCGAATGGCTTCGATCGAATGGCTTCGAAAACGGAGCCCTGGCGTCTGAAATGGGCCTCACCTTCGCCGTTCGGTCGTTGCAAATTGTGTACCTTTCGCCGGCGCTGATGGATGACGTCGTGCGGGTCGCCACGCGCGTCTCCGCGCTGCGCGGCGCCATCATCGAATTCGAGCAGATCATATCCCGCGACGAAACGATTTTGACCAAGGCATTGGTGCAACTCGTGACGCTCAGGGGCGCTCGCCCTGTCCGGCCGCCGCGCTCGCTGGTGGCTCGCCACGAAGCGACTTAAGTTTCGCGGTTTTCGAGCAACCGATCGAGGCGGCCAGCCAAAGCCGCGATTTGCTCGACAACGCGATCTTCGAGATCGCGCAGATCGCTTCGTGTCGGCAGGGCGCCCACGGCTTCGCGAGTGCGAAAATGGTCATCATGGACCTGCGCCAACCTCTCGGCCAAGCGCAGCATCGCGGCCTCGCTGGCGGAAGCGCTCACATCCCAATACCGAACCTGGGTCGCGAGCGAGGCTTCGAATCTGTCGACCCTCGTCGCCAGCCGCCAAACGAAAGCCAGAGAGCTGACGAGGATCGTCGCGATTCCCGTCACGGCCCATTGAATGAAACTCCACGGCGCAGGCATCGTTGACGAGATCGACATAAGTTGACTCCCTCTTTCGAATGCGGGGACCTGCGCGGCCGGATCATCCGACCGCGCAGGCCGTTCGATCAATGATTCAAGAGCGGCTGAAGCGTCGTGTATGCCGCGATGATGTCGGCCACCGCGACCAACGCTGAAGTTGGCGGCGGATTCGGCGGACAAACCAAAGCAAGGGTATTGAGCGCCGACTCCTGATATTTGTCGAAAGGCAGTCTCGAAGACTGAAGACCTGCCAATATTGGGCAACCCGTGGCAAGCGCGTGCTGAAGATCCGCGGTCGCGGTGGGATTCAGGGTGACGTTGGCGGCGCAACCCATCAGTGTCACACATGCGAGGGTAACCACGCTCGCCTTGAGGACAAATGAATGCATTTTGTCTCTCCGCAAATTTTGGGGTAGTGCTTCTCGGACGAATCGGGGTCTATTTGCTCTGAAATATCGAGGTCGAGGTCGCGGCCCTGAGCCCGATCATGACGACGCCAACCAAGGTGGCGGCGTTCGGTGAAAGACCAAATACGTGCGTGAAGTCAAAATTGCCGACATAGGCGACAATCTGGGGCAGAATCGAAAGGCTAAGACCTACTGCAAACGTCTTGAATCCGGTCAACATGAACTACTCCTCTGATCAATGTTTCCGATTGGATCGCTACGATCGAACGGCGCCGAAGCGAGAACACTCAAGAGATATTGAGTGCGCGGCGCCAAATGACCCGCCATTGCGACCGGGCGGCCATGTTCGTGTATCCGCCGTTCAAGCGCAGCGTTTCACCGCGGAAATCAGCGCGGTCGGCGAAACGGTTGATGCCGTCGAGTTTCCAGAAAGCGGCGCCGATCTCCAAGAAATGTCCAGGGTCGTTGACGAGGTCAGGCTTTGCCAGGAGATCGAGGCCCGTGGCGACGCCCAATTTTTCGTACCAACCGCGGAACGTCACCTGAATGAAGCCGCGACCACGAAAATTCCAACCGTCGGCGGTTCCGGGCCGATTGCCATAGCGGTCGCCATAGACGACATTGGCCAGGGCGCGGGGATTGTGAGCAAACGGCGCCGCGTGGGCGAAGCTCGGGAAGCGCGTCGGCCAGACTTGGCAGAGGCGGATGGCGGAATAATTGAGGTCTTCCTCGATCTCCCAACCCCCGCCCGTCTCCTCCGAGCCCTGCGCCATGAAGTCGGCGAGTTCCGTCGGCGTCGCGACGCCATATTTGGCCAGCACCGCTTCGGAATTCATCGCCATTCCGTCCACGAGGCTGTGCGGAGCGTGCGGCCACAGACGTTCGAGAATATCAGTGGAAAGAGAAATGCTCATTCGTCGGTGTTCCTATATCAATAAGGCAAAGCGATCGGCGCGACTCCGAGCGCCGCCCTTGCGCGCGGACTTGGCTCAAACACGCCCATTATTTCTAATCGAGGGCATTCACGTCTTCGTTGCGAGCGCGCAGATAACGGTCGAACGCCCGTTCCAGATCCGGTTTATTGCCG
>Ga0302320_10006092_pt1 | contig 26875 bp, 22 predicted proteins | sample Bog_T0_3_FD_202130 | JGI IMG/M metagenome (GOLD analysis project Ga0302320, IMG submission 202130) | Peat permafrost microbial communities from Stordalen Mire near Abisko, Sweden - Bog_T0_3 | ecosystem: Environmental > Terrestrial > Soil > Wetlands > Peat | place: Sweden: Abisko, Stordalen Mire...
CACCGCCCGGACTGGGAGCAGATGAGAAAGCTGGCCATCAACCTGCGGCCGGTTCGCATCTCGGCCAAGACCGCTGGGTTCAGCGCTGCGATTACGGCTCGTCCCGCGCCGAAGCCGGATGAATAGGAAGAGGACGAGGCTGCACTCGTCCGCTAAGATCAACTGTCAACAGTTTTCTGCCGGTGGCGCAGGGCACGGATACTTCGACGGTGAACATCGCTTAGGCGATGGCGCAGGTTCGAAACCTGCCGTCAGGATTCGCTGAAAGGCGAAGCTTGATGAAAATCTCCGTGTCCGACTTTTCCCCGGCAGGGATTTTTTTTGAAAGGAGGCGCACCATGCGCCTGAACATCTTCAAGCCGAAGCCGCGTCCGCGCACCCACGAGGGAGCACGGGCCCGGGTGATCACCGCGGAGCAGGCTCTGCGCCGCACGGTTCTTTCCTGCATGTTGTGGGAGGGAGAGTTCTACGAGGACGGCGTGCAGATCGCCGGGCGCATTCACGAGCTGGTGCCGCAGGTGGCCGCGGAGAAGGTGGCCGCGCTGGCGGTGGAGGCGCGGGAGCGCATGAAGCTGCGTCACGCGCCGCTGTTGCTGGTGCGGGAGATGGCGCGCCACGGCACGCATCGCGCGCTGGTGGCGGATACGCTGGCCCGCGTGATCCAGCGCGCCGACGAGCTGAGCGAGTTTGTGGCCATCTACTGGGCCGGCGGGCGGCAGCCGCTCTCCGCGCAGGTGAAAAAGGGACTGGCGGCCGCATTCGGCAAGTTCGACGAGTACGCGCTGGCCAAGTACGATCGCGCGGGCGCAGTTCGCCTGCGCGACGTGCTGTTCCTCTCTCACGCTCGGCCCGCCGATGAGGCGCAGGCCGCGCTGTGGAAGCGGCTGGCGGAGAACGAGCTGGCCACGCCCGACACCTGGGAGGTTGCGCTCTCGGCTGCGGGCCGCGGCGATGCGGACAAGCGCGAGGTGTGGGAGCGGTTGCTGAAGGAGCGCAAGCTGGGCGCGCTGGCGCTGTTGCGCAACCTGCGCAACCTGCACGCTGCCGGCGTGAGCGAGGACCTGGTGCTGTCTTCGCTGGCCGCCTTGAAGACGGACCGGGTTCTGCCGTTTCGCTTTCTGGCTGCAGCGCGCTCCGCGCCGCAGTGGGAGACGGAGCTGGAACGGGCGATGTTCCGGGCTTTGGAGGGCCGGGCGCAAGATGGACGCGCAAAGGGCCTGACCGGTCACACGGTGCTGCTGGTAGACGTTTCCGGTTCAATGGAGACGGCCATCTCGCAGCGGTCGGAGATGCGGCGCACGGACGCTGCGTACGGAGTTGCGATTCTGCTGCGCGAAATGGCGGAGAAGGTGACGATTTACACCTTTTCCGACACCGCCAAGCGGATTCCATCGCGGCGCGGAATGGCGCTGCGGGACGCGCTCGACAAGAGCCAGCCGCATTCGGGCACCTACCTGGGCGCGGCTCTCAAGCTGGTTGAGGCTGAATGCGTTGCGGGCTACGATCGCATGATCGTGATCACCGACGAGCAGTCGCACGACAGCGTGCCGGCGCCGCGCGGCAAGGGCTACGTGATCAACGTGGCGTCAAGCCGCAACGGCGTGGGGTACGGGCCGTGGACGCACATCGACGGCTGGAGCGAGGCGGTGGTGGAATACATCGCCGAGCTCGAGACCGCCGAGGGCACGGCGGGTCACTGATCGCCCCAGCGCCCGTCAGACACTACGGGCAGCACTACGGGCAGCACTACGGGAAGCGGCCACCAGTTGGCAGCTTCCCGGAGCGCCTGGTCAGGATTCGCGGCTTCAGGGAGCGGCGGGAGGCCTCTCCAAATTCATCAAACGTTTGCAATCCGTTTGCCTGGGTGCATTAGTCTGTTAATGGTTCCTGGCGGTCTCCGCAACCAAACCTTAACCACCGCCGGGGCGAGGGCTGACCGTTTGAGCCAAACAGTATTTGTTCTGGAAGACGACACCGATATCTCCCGATTGGTGCAGCATCACCTTGAAGCGGCAGGCTTTGAGGCGCGCCTTTATACAACACCCACCAACTTCATTCCCGATGCCGAGCGCAAGCCGCCGGCCCTGTTTCTATTGGACATCATGGTTCCGGGCGGCGACGGGCTGGATGTGTGCCGGCGGTTGCGCAACAATAATGGCCTTTCCACCGTGCCCATCATTTTTTTGACCGCCCGAGCCGGGGAAAACGATCGCGTCCTGGGCCTTGAACTGGGCGCCGACGACTATATCACCAAGCCGTTTTCGACGCGCGAGCTGGTGGCACGCGTCAAAGCAGTGCTGCGCCGTTTTGAGCGCCCTTCCTCGCCCTCCACGATCAGCTTTGAGGAGGTCATCATCGACGCGAGCGCCATGCAGTTGAAAGTTCGCGGCGAGCTTACCACGACCACAGCTACCGAGTTCCGGCTGCTGGACTACCTGGCGCGCCATCCGGGCCGGGTGTTCAGCCGCGACCATCTCCTCGACGCCGTTTGGGGCGACGCCCGCTTCGTTACGCCCCGCTCGGTGGACGTCTACGTACGGCGGATTCGTGAGAAAATCGAAGTCGATCCGGAGAACCCGCGCTACCTGAAGACCGTCCGCGGCGCGGGCTACCGTTTCGAGATGCCCAAATCCGAATAAACCCAGGACGGAATCAACGTCGAATGACGTCAAAAGTCTTCATCAAGCTGCTCGGCCTCTTTGTCCTTCTGCTTGTGATCCAGACCGTGGTGATGGAGTTCCTCTTCCACGGCTTTGTGGAACGCACGCCGGGAGGAACGCTGCGCGTGCTTGGGGGCGAGGCATTCTGGGCGGGCCTGATTGCCCTGGGCGTTGCGGTGGCGTTGGCCGCGTGGGTTGCAGGCCGCATTTCCACGCGCCTACAAAAAGTGATGGACTTTGCCCGCCGCATCGCGGACGGAGACTTTACCGCGCGCGTTGACCGGGCAGGCGAAGATGAGCTTTCGCAGATGGAGGCGGCGCTGAATCAGACCGCCGAGCGCCTCGGCCAGGACTTCGCCGAGCTTGAAAGCGGCCGGCACGAGCTGGCAGTGATGCTGGATTCCATGCAGGAGGCGGTGGTTGCGGTTACGCCGGATGGGCTGGTCCGCTGGTCGAACGCGGTGATGCAGCGGATTGCCGGAACCCAGATTCATCCCGGCCGGTCGCTGGTGCTTTCGATGCGCGATCCGGAACTGCTGGCCTCGATCCGCGGCGCGCTGGAGCGTCGCGAACTGTGCATTGGGCGCGCCAGCCTGCTGGCGCCCGGCCGTGTCTTCGAGGTGAACGCAGCGCCGTTGCCCTCGGGCGGAGCGCTGGTGGTGCTGCACGACGTAACCGGGATTGAGGCCGCGCAAAAATCCCGCCGCGAGTTTGTGGCCAACGTGAGCCACGAGCTGCGCACTCCGCTGACTTCAATCCAGGGTTATGTTGAGACCTTGATCGAGGATCCCAACCCGAGCGCTGAAACGACGCGGGAATTCCTGGGCGTTATCCTCAAAAATGCCACGCGGATGAACCGCCTGACGGAAGATCTGCTGGCGCTGGCCAGCGTGGAGAGCCCGGATTACAAGCTCACCTTGCAGCCGGCCAGAGCCAGCGCGCTGGTGAAAGACGCCATCGAGTCGCTGGGGGGCATCGTGGTCGACTCCGGCATCAAGCTGCAGTCGGGCGGCGCGCCGGATGTTATGGTGATGGCCGATCCGGACGCCATGAACCAGGTCTTCGGCAACCTGATCGAAAACTCGCTCAAATACGCCAAGGAGGGCAAGCGGATTCGAGTAGGGGCGAGGGAAGTGGACTCAGAGGTGCAATTCACGGTTCAGGACTTTGGGCCGGGCATCGCCTCGGAGCATCTGGAGCGCATCTTCGAGCGGTTCTACCGCGTGGACAAGGCCCGCTCCCGCGAGTCAGGCGGGACGGGGCTGGGACTGGCCATCGTGAAGCACATCGTGCTGGCCCACGGGGGCCGTATCTGGGCGGAAAGCGAACTCGGCAACGGCGCATCGTTTCACTTCACGCTGCCGATGGTCCAGGCGCCGCAGCCGGCGGCCACAGCGAAGGCGTGAGGTTTGCGGTCGAGTCCCGGGGCGGGCAGTGTCATTCTTCACCCTCACGGAAGCCAGCCGGTCAAATCGGGTAGACTGGTCTCCTCGCAGTTTCGGCCGGCGGCGCGAGCGATTTCTCGATCCGGGCCGGCGCCTCGCTGCGGAGAAGAATCAATGAATCTGAAAACGATTTCACGCTGTCTTTTGTTCACTGCGGCAACCCTCTTTGCCACCTCATTCGCCGCAGCGCAACAGCGGCCGCCTGCCGTCCCGCTGATCGCGCACAACCCGTATTTCAGCGTGTGGTCCATGGCCGACCATCTTACCGACCAGGACACGAAGCACTGGACGGGCGCGCGGCAGCCCATTGCCGGCCTGATCCGAATCGACGGCAAGAACTACCGGTTCATGGGCGCCGAGCCTCGCGTACTTCCCGCCATGGAGCAGACCGCGCTTGAAGTGACGCCGACGCGTACCGTCTACACGCTGAAGGCTGCGCAGGTGACTCTTACTGTAACTTTCTTTACTCCGGCATTTCCCAAAGATCTCGACCTGCTCTCCCGGCCGGTCACCTATCTCACATTCAGCGCGACGGGTGAGGGCGTGCACGACGTGACGCTGCTTCTGGACATCGACCCCGTCATCGCTGTCAACACTGCCGATGAGCCGGTGACCTGGGGCCGCGGCCGCGCACAAGGACTCACCGTGCTGAATGCCGGCTCCCGCGATCAGCGCGTTCTGAATCGCCCCGGCGACGATCTGCGCATCGACTGGGGCTATTTCCACCTGGGAGTTCCGGACGCGGCAAATGGACAACTGGTTTTATCGGACGCCGCTCTCGACGAATTTGTTTCGACGGGAACCCTGCCTGAGGCCGACGAACTCGATATGCCCCGCATGCCCCGTGATCACGCGGCTCATCTCGCGGTCGCACTTCCCCTGGGAAAGCTCTCGGCTGCCGCTGTCACGCGTCACGTTCTGCTGGCATATACAGAGGATTTTGCGATCGAGTACCTGGGCCGCAAGTTGCGCCCGTATTGGCAGCGTAACGGCTTGACGGTGGCGCAGATGCTTGCCGATGCGGAGAGCCAATACGCAAGCCTCGAGAAGAGAGGCGAGGAATTCGACCGCGATTTGACCGCCGATTTGACGCAGGCGGGCGGACCGGCGTATGCGCAACTGGCTATCCTCGCTTATCGCCAGACCCTGGCGGCGCATGGCTTCGCAGCCGACGTGGATGGCACGCCGATGCTGTTTCCGAAGGAAAATTTCTCGAATGGCTGCATCTCGACCGTGGACGTTCTCTATCCTTCCGCGCCGTTCTTTCTATTCTTCAACCCGGCGCTGATCCAGGCGCAGCTCAAGCCGGTGCTGGAGTACGCCGCTCTGCCGCGCTGGAAGTGGCCGTTCGCGCCACACGACCTGGGCACCTATCCGCTGGCCGATGGCCAGGTGTACGGAGGCGGCGAAGTGACCGAGGACGACCAGATGCCGGTGGAGGAGAGCGGCAACCTGCTGATCATGGCCGACGCGATGAGCCGCGAGCAGGGCAACTGGGAGTTCGCTCGCCAGTACTGGCCGCAGTTCACGCTGTGGGCCGAGTACCTGCGCGACAAGGGGCTGGACCCGGCCAACCAGCTTTCGACGGACGATTTCGCCGGACACCTGGCGCACAACGCCAATCTCTCAATCAAGGCCATCGAGGGCCTGGCGGCTTATGCGCAGATGGCCCAGGGGCTGGGCAAGGCCGATGTCGCGGCCCAGTACTCGCGCCTGGCATCCGATATGGCAGCGAAATGGCAGGCCATGGCCATCGACGGGGACCACTACAAGCTGGCCTTTGACAAGCCCGGCACCTGGAGCCAGAAGTACAACCTGGTATGGGACCAGATCCTGGGCCTGAACCTTTTTCCGGCCAGGGTGCGGCAGACCGAGATCGCCTTCTACCTCGAGCACTTGAATCGGTTCGGGCTTCCGCTGGACATCCGCGCCGATTACACCAAGCTGGACTGGGAGATATGGACCGCGACGCTCGCGGACGCCCCGCAGGCGGGCAATCCCGATCCCTTCGCGGCGCTTATGGCTCCCATCGGGCGCTGGATCAACGAAGGCCCATCGCGCGTTCCGCTGACCGACTGGTACGACACGAAAAACGGCAGGCAGATCACGTTCCAGGCGCGATCCGTGGTGGGAGGCGTGTACATCAAGGCTCTGGCCAACCCGGCGCTGGCAGCGAAATGGCGCAACCGGCCGGAACCAACTCATTGAATTGCCGGTAAATTCAACTCCCCGTAACATCTCCCGTGGAGAATGGGATGCGGAAGATCATCTGCAAGGGAGCGAACCGTGAAAAAATTGTTAGTCGCCGCTGTGTGTTTTGTTTTGGCCTTGAGCGCGGCCCAGGCTCAGAAACTGACTGGAGCTGGAGCCACCTTTCCCTATCCGATCTATTCGAAGTGGTTTTCTGAATACAGCAACGCTCACCCCGGCGTTCAAATCAATTACCAATCCATCGGCTCAGGGGGCGGAATCAGCCAGGTGACAAAGGGTCTGGTGGACTTTGGCGCATCGGACATGCCGATGACGGATCAAATGCTGGCCAGCTCGCCGATCAAGCTGATTCACATTCCAACCGTGCTGGGGGCGGATGTGCCGGCCTTCAACGTGACCGGCGTCAGCGACCTCAAGTTCAGCGGCGAAGTGCTGGCGGGAATCTTCCTGGGCAAGATTGCCAACTGGAACGATCCGAGCATCGCCAAGGACAACCCGGGCGTTCACCTGCCCGATGAGAAGATCATCGTGGTGCATCGTTCCGACGGCAGCGGCACCACATTCATCTGGACCGACTACCTGAGCAAGGTGAGCCCGGAGTGGGCCAACGGGCCGGGCAAGGGCACGGCGATCAACTGGCCGACCGGCGTGGGCGGCAAGGGCAACGAGGGCGTGGCCGGCTACGTGCGCCAGTTACCGGGCGCGATCGGCTATATCGAACTGATCTACGCGCTGCAAAACCACATCAGCTTCGGATCGGTGAAGAACCTGGGCGGCAATTATGTAAAGGCCTCGATCGACGGGGTAACGCAGTCGGCGGCCAGCATCAAGCAGATGCCTGCCGACTACCGCATTTCCATTACCAACGCGCCGGGGGCGGATGCGTATCCGATCTCCAGCTTCACTTATCTGCTGATTCCCGCGCATCCCACGGATGCGGCCAGAGAAAAGGTGCTCAAGGACATGCTGAGCTGGATCGTCAAGTCAGGCGAGGGCGAGGTTTCGACGCTCTCCTACGCGCCACTGCCGCAGGGTCTGGCGGATAAGGTTCTCAAGACCATTTACGATTTGCCGTAAAAAAGCGGGAGGGTCCGGCGTTTGCGCCGGACCCTCCCCGCTTCTAAAGGTGTCTTATCCTTCCAACTGCTCGCCGATCAGGCGGTCCACCAGGGCGATGAGCTGCTCACCGGTTCGCGGCAGAATAAACTTCTCAACATTCAGGTCCCAATCCAGCTTGAAGCTCGTGGATAGCGCGGAGATCCAGATCTGGCGCACGGGCGTATTGGGCGTGATCACGAACTTGGCCGGCGGCTGCTCGAACCCAACATTCAAGACGCCGTTTTGCTCTTCGACCTCGAATCCGGCGTCCGCGTCTTCCTCGCGCGCGATCAGATGCTTCTTGAGCTCTTCGAGAGCCGCCTCCACCGCGCGCCGAAATTCCAGTTCATCCTGCATGGCCCCAGTGTAGCAAGGCAGGCTCAGGGCTCTCGCCAGGCGCAGATGTTTCGCGAGGCTGTCTTGAAATCGGACACAAATTTCGCGGCCCGCATTAAAGTCCCTCGCTCGGACGCCGATAAGGAAGATGCGGGAGGCGCCATATGGAGATTAGCCCCATCCCGGGAATTCGTCCGTTGACCGCGGTCAAGGCGCCGCCCGCCGAATCTCAACTTACAGCTGTTTTCGATATCGACTTGATTACCAAGATGGGAGACGGCGCATCATCGGCAAGCCGCAGGAAGGCTGCCGGCGTGGAAGAAGAGGAGAACGACGAAATGGGGTTCGGCAGCGAGGGCTCTTTGGATTCGCTCGACAGCGGTCCGAAGAGCAGCATCAGTTTCTTTGCCTGAGATGGTTCGGTTTATCGCGAGGTAAGAGGGGTGTATTGAGGTTCGTGCTTTCCCAGGTCCCAAAAACGGGACCTGGGGCCCCCTGGGCTTCATTGCCAGAGATGGCTCGCCGAGCAAGCGCTATAGTGTGCGCTTGAACAGCGGGGTGGCAATCAGGAGCGTGCTCACGCCGAAGACGAGCAGGAAGGCAAGGTCGTACTTGATGGCCGTGAATCCGCCGTCCTTGAGCAGTATGGATTTGAAGCCGTGAATCACGTAGGTAAACGGGTCGACCACGGACAAAACCTGCATCCACTTGGGGAACGACGCCGTCGGATACATGGCGCCCGAGGGATAGAGCAGGAGGACATTGAGTATGCCGAACATGGCGCGCGGCACCAGCGGATCGTCCACGCGGACCATGAGCAGAAACATCATCCCGTTGAACGCGATCGAGCCGGCGATGATCAGGCACAGCATCTGCAACAGGATCATGGGATGAAAAACGACGCCCAGGCCGGCGACGAGTGAGCCGATGACCGTCAGGCAGACGCCGCTTAGCACCGCCTTGATGGCTCCGGCGATGTTAAGGCCGAAGACGAGCTCGAATTTGGTAATGGGCGTAACCAGGTAGCCCTCGTGCACGCCGCGCGCCTTGTCGTCGATGTAGAGCATGCCGCCGCCGATCATCACCGAGATGTACATGGCGAGCGCGACCGTCATCGGCAACAGATACTTCAGGTAGTTCACGTAGGGGTAAAGCTCCACTACTTCGAGCGCGATGGTGGTGGTCAGGCGCGGCTGCACAACCGGGGCGTTCAGGGCGTCCACCAGCGACTGCATCTCGCCTTCGAGCGCTGACGAAGTGAACAGATCGGAGTTATCGACGACGAAGCCCAGCTTGGGCGCGTCCTCGGCGTAGACGCGGCGCGAGTATTGCGCCGGAATGATGATCGCGGCGTCGATCTTGCCGGTGCGTACGTCTTCGCGGGCCTGCACTTCGCTCTGGTACTCGATGGCAGAGAAGGTTTTGATGTTGACGGCCACGGCGTCGAAGGCCTCGCGCAACTTCACGGCCTGCGGCCCGTGGTCGTAGTCCACCACGCCCACGTGCGTGCCTACGATCTTGCCGCCAAAGGCATTGCCGATGATGACGAGCTGCAGGATGGGCATCATGAGCGACATGATCATGAGCATGGGCGAGCGGAAAAACTTGCGCATTTCGCGCTCGATGATGGCAGACATGCGGTTCATGGGCGCGCTCCCGGCCGCGGCGGCATGCTGAAGACCGGCTTCACCTGCTCGTCGCGCAGTTGACGCCCGGTGTAGTGGATAAATACGTCGTCGAGCGTGGTGTTTTGCACGCTCAGCGAGGTGAGCGTCTCGCCCAGGCTTGCTGCCAGCTCCACGATCTGCATGGTGGTCTTCGATCCCGACTTGGTGATGACGCGGTAGAATCCCGAGCCCTCGGGCTGCACGCTGGTGACCCCTTCCATCCCCTCCAGGCGCCCCGGCCACGCTTCGTCGTCGCGGTCAAACTTCACTTCGACTACATTCGCTCCCGCAACGCTGTTCTTCAGCTCCACGGGCGTGCCCAGCGCCACCAGGTTGCCGTGATCCACAATCGCAATCCGGTCGCACAGCTTATCGGCCTCTTCCATGTAGTGCGTGGTCAGCAGCATGGTCAGGTTGCGCGTGGCCTTGAGCTTGTTCAGCATCTCCCACACCGCAATGCGCGACACCGGATCGAGGCCCGTGGTGGGCTCGTCGAGAAAGAAGATGCGCGGATTGTGTACCAGGCCGCGCGCGATTTCAAGCCGGCGCCGCATGCCGCCGGAGAGCGTCTTGGTCTGCGCATCGCGCCACTCGGTCAGGTCGACGGCCTCCAGCACTTCGGCAATGCTCTTCTCGCGAATTCCGCGCGGCACGCTGTAGAGCTTGGCGTAAATGGACAGGTTCTCATAGACGGTCAGATCCTGGTCGCTGGTGAGCGCCTGGGGAATGACGCCGATAATCCGCCGCACATCGTCGGGATCTTTGCTCACGTCGTGCCCGCCCACAATGGCTTTGCCCTTGGTTACGGGGATGAGCGTGGTCATCATGCGGATGAGCGTGCTCTTGCCGGCGCCGTTCGGACCCAGCAAACCGAAGATCTCGCCCTCGGTCACGCTGAAGTTCACATCCTTGACGGCTTCAAAGTCGCCGTAACGCTTCCAGATGTGCTCGACAGCAATGGCGACAGGACGCGGCGCGCCGTTGCCATTGGCCGGAAACTGGTTGGACGCCGCGCTCACTTCTTCACCTTCAGCTTTGCCTTGGGGATGTACACCTCGGCCGTCATTCCGGGCACAAACTCCTCGCCGGGATTCGGGATCAGCAGCTTCAACTGCACGGTCTTGATGTCTCTCTTCATGCTGCTCACGTCGCGCTGCGTGGCGAAGTCTCCCTCCGCGAGCTTGGCAATCACATTGCCCCAGATGGTGGCTCCGCTGGGCATCACCACGCGCAGAGAGTCGCCGAGTTGAACGGCGTCGGCCTGCGTCTCCGGCAGGGGCGCGTAGACCCAGGTCTGGGTCAGGTCGATGATGGTTACGATCGGCGCTCCGGCAGCCACGACCTCGCCCTGCCGCGCGGCCCACACGTTGATCTTGCCGTCGATGGGCGCCAGCACCTGTGCGTAGCCTTCTTCCACGCGCGCTTCATCGGCGAGCGCTTTGGCGTTGGCCTCGTCGGCGCGCGTTTCGTCCACCGTGCGCGCGGAGACTGCCGTGAGCAGCTCGTGGGCGCGGGCCTGGCGCAGGTTCGCTTGCGCAGCGGAAAGGCTGTCGCGCGCCGCATCCACTGCCGCTTTGTCCGCAGCCAGCGCCGTCACCTGCTCGTCGCGCGCCTGCTTGCTCATAATTCCGCCAGCGGCTAGCGCCACCGTCCGGCTGGTATCGGCCTGCTGGTGCTCATACTGTGCCTGCGCCTGCGCGAGCGACGCCTGCGCCATCTTCACCTGCGCCTCGGCGCTCACTGTTGCGCTGGTGGTTTCGCCCTGGTTCTGCCGCACGGTCTCGACGGTGCCGTTCAGCTTCCATTTCTGGCTGGCGACGGTGGCTTCGGCCGCTTCCATGGCGGCCTTCAGGTCTTCGCTTTCAATGGTCGCGACCAACTGCCCGGCCTTCACATCCTGGCCTTCGTTCACGGTAAGCGTCTGAATCCGTCCCGGAATCCTGGAACTGACTACGACTTCGTTGGCGTCCACTGTGCCAATCAGTTGCAGGTCGCTGGTGCGGCGCGTCGTGGCCAGGTACCAGATGAGCGACCCCGCCGTGAGCAGGCCCAATATCAGAAAAACTCGATTGCGAGCATTCACTTCCGCTTCACCTCAAACTTCAAAAATGGTTCGCTCTCCGGCATCGGCGTATGGGCGAGCACCCTGGCGGCCACGTGCGCGCCGTGATTCCGGTTGCTGAAAACGGTCTGGCCCAGGTACTCGACGGCCGCCTTGCGGCGAGCTTTGAGAGCTTTCCTCTCGAAGGTATTCTTGCCGAGCAGCAGCCCCATCACCGGCCCGGAGAGAAAGTAAAAAACATTGGCGCCCAGCGCCGCGTACATCATCTGCCATTCGTCTACGTGAATCAGTTCTCCGGTGCGCATGCCCTCGGCGAGCAGGTCCTTGAGCCGCGTCATCATGGGCCGGAAGGCCTTTTCAACCAGCGATGCCAGCGCATTTTCCTCGCCCTGCCGGAGGCGCATCAGTTCCTGTTGCATGAGGCTTTGGAAGGCTCGCTGGGAATGAATGCGGTCGAAGTGGTTGAGGGCAAAATGCACCAGCCGCTCACCGGCCGAGCGATCGGCGCTCATGGCGGCCATGCTGCTGGTCACCACCCGGTCGGCAACCGCTTCAAGAGCCGAGGCGTAGAGCGCCTCCTTGCCCTGGAAGTAGTAGTAGAGGAGTGCCTTGTTCACTCCGGCGGACTCGGCAATCTGCTCGGTGCGCGCGCCGGCCAGGCCGTTTTCGCTGAACTCGCCGATGGCGGCCTCGAGAATTCGCGCTCGGGTCTGGTCCGCGCGTTCGCTCTGGGTGCGGATTGTGGGGGTTGCCTTCATTCGTTAACTAACTGGTTAGTAAAATAACAGGCCGGGCCATGGCGCGGCAAGTGGAAAATGCGCTTTTGTTCAGGAACTCCCGCCGGCTCAGGCAGATTTTCAACATCCGTATCCCGATCCGGTCATGGCCGGATTGTACGCGCCGCCTGGGGTCATTGCCTGCCTCCCTTGCGATGGAAAAAACCGCAAGGGGGCCACGGTGGGGTGGATTTGCTTACCAGGGCAGCGGCTGGCCGAGGTGGAAAAATCCGCCGGTGGGGCCGTCGTCGGGGAGCGTGGCGAGGGCAGCGCTGGTTTTTGCGCCTTGCTCAAGTTCCATGGGGGCCTGGGAGCCGCCCATATCGGTTTTCACCCAGCCGGGATGTGCGGAGTTGACCTTGATGTTGGTGTCGCGCAGCTCCCAGGCCAGGTGGATGGTGAAAGCGTTGAGGGCGGTCTTGGAGGCATCGTACGCAAAGGACTTGGCGTCGTAGATAGGCGAGTCGGGCGTGGCATGGAGGGTGAGCGAGCCGAGGATGCTGGAGAGATTGACGATGCGGCCGGCGGAGCTCTTCCGAATGAGCGGCAGCAGGGCCTTGGTGATGGCGATCTGGGAAAAGAAGTTGGTTTCAAAGACTTTGCGCAGGAGGGCGAGGGGAACGTCGGCGGCGGAGTGCTCGGGACCAGTGCCGGGGAAGACGCCGCCGGCGATACCCGCGTTGTTGACCAGGATATCGAGATAGCCGTAACGGGAGTTGAAGTAGTCGAACGCGGCCTGGTGGCTCGCGGGCTGGGTTACGTCGAAGAGGATCGCGTCAGCGTCAGCGCCGGCAGCGAGGAGTTTTTCGAGGGCCAATTCACCCTGTTTCAGGTCTCGGGAACCGATGACAACTTTGATGCCGGCGCGGCCGAGTTCGAGTGCGGTCTGGAATCCGATGCCGCGGTTGCCGCCGGTGATGAATGCGATTTTCTTCTGCATGACGGAAATATCTCCTGTTCTGGGTTGGATTCGCCAAGGGGACGGAAGGGTGCATAAAACAGGGAATAGGAAGTGGGGAATAGGGAATAGAGATCAGGGATCAGGGGCTTATTATTTAGAGCTTGGAGGGTTGGGAATGCGAGTGAGCTGGAGAATCTTGATGATGATGGGGTTGGGGGTTTGCGTGGGGTGCGCTTCAGTTTGGGCGGCGGAGACGCGGACACCTACTGAGGAAGGGATTGTCTATGGGACGGCGGATGGGCAGACGCTGACCATGGACTACTACGCGCCCAAGGGCGACGGCGTGCATCCGATCGCCATCATTATTCATGGGGGCGGGTACCACGGCGGGGACTCGAAGAGCGGGAGCGAGGCGTATGTGGCGGATTTTCTGGCTCCGGCGGGTTACGCGGTGTTCTCGATCAACTACCGGCTGGCGCCGAAGTATCCTTATCCGTGCATGGTGCTGGACACGGAGCGGGCGGTGCGATTCATCCGGCACAACGCGGCGAGATGGAATGGAGATCCGAAGAAGATTGCGCTTGTGGGCGGATCGGCGGGGGGATTCTTGAGCAACATGGTGGGGTTGCAGAATCTTGGCGGCGATCCCAAGGCCGCGGACCCAGTCGACCGGGAGAGCGCCGGCGCGCAGGCCGTGGTGAGCCTGTTTGCCCAGAGCAGCTTTGAGTTTGTGCCGCTGAATGCCGACGTGCATCGGCTGCTGGACCCCCTGATTGCGGAGAAGGGATATAAGGAGGCGATTCGCGAGGCGTCGCCGATTACTTATGTTCACAAGGGCGACCCGCCGTTTCTCGAGATTCTGGGCGACAAGGACGAGTACATTCCGTTTTCCGAGGCGACTAACCTCGAGGATGCGCTGCACAGAGCGGGCGTGCGCTGCGACATCATTCGGATTCCCGGCGGCAAGCATGGAACGGGTGGATGGAACACGATTCCCGGCGTGCCGGCCTGGGAGCGGGAGATGACGGAGTGGCTGAACGCGAGGCTGCACCACAAGGAGCCGATCGGGGAGGGAATCCGAGCGCGGGCGCCGACTCCGGGGACTTAGCGGATGGCTAATTCTTCCGCGGAAAAGGTGTATTCGGGCAGGACGCCGGTTTCGGCGGCCATGCGGAAGAAGCCGCGCATGCCTTCGATGCACTCCTCGTCGAGGACGTAGTGGATGTTGTCAGTGAGATAGGAGCGGATGGTGTTCTCAGGAATGGGAAACCGCTTTGACCACTGGGCGACGAGGGCGTCGATGTTCTCCAGGCCGTGATCGCGGGAGCGGATGAAGTCTTCCGCGATGCTCTCATCCAAAACGCTGCCGTGCGCAGCACCCCAGATGGCGGAGACGAAAACCAAGCCGGTGAGGGAGCGCCACTCGTGGGCCAGGTCGTGGTAGACGAGCTCTTCGCCGGTGCGCTCGAGGCGGTTATTGCGCTCTTCGAGGGCGAGCAAGGCGGGATCGCCGATGACGATTGCGGCGTCGGCGCGTTCGAGCATCGGGTCGAGGTCGGCTGCGAGGGGAATGAAGGGAACGGCGGGGTTTCCCCACTTGTGAAAGAGGATGCGGGCGTAGGCGACGGTGGTGCGGCTGGCGGTGTCCGCGGCTACGGAACGAAGGTCAGTGAGGGGCCGGTTGGCGCGGCGGACAAGGAGCAGGGAGCGGACGCGGCCCTTTGAAGCGATGGTGCAGCCGGGCAGGATGCGCAGGCCGGGGGTGGTAGCGAGAACAGCGATGGGAATGAGGCCGATGTCGGCTTCGCCGGATGCAAGGCGCGCGGCGCACTCTGAGGGCATCATGCGGTCGATTCGATAGCGCTGGGCGAGCACCGCATCGAGCGGGGGGTGCTCGAAATCCCACATGAGGGGCGCGGGGTTAAGGAAGTCGATAGCGGCCACGCGCAGGCGCGGATCTTGCTGGACGTTCACGCCTATTAGACTATCAAGCTTCGCGGAAAGACTCGCGGAAGTTCCGCTGCGGGCGTTCCCGGCTACTGCACCGTAAGGGAAATGGTTGCTGAGGCCGTGGTTGTGCCCGAGACGCCAGTGACGGTGAGGGTGTAGTTGCCGGCGGTGGTGCCGGAGATAGGCGGAGGGTCGTCGAGGTTGTTGAATGTGGCGCTGCAGGCGAGGACTCCGCCGGCCAGGGCGAAGAGCAGAATCGCCATGCCGGCGAGGCTGCGCCAGGCGCGGCGGCGCGACGGAAATCCGAAGAGCAGAATGCAGTCCAGGGCAGCTCCGCCGGACGCGTACCAGGGCAGGCGGGGGCGGCTGGAGCGCGCCTGAGCGTTGGTGGAGGCCGTGGTGGAGATGGTGAGAACGGCGGTTGCCGGGTTGTCGCCGGTCATGCTCACTGGGGTGGTCGAACCGAAGCTCAGGGACGGTAGATTCTGTGCGCCGGAGGGACTGGAGGCGATGGCGACGGTGAGAGCCACGCTGCCTGTGAGGCCTCCGCTCGGGGTGATGGTGATGGTGGAGGTGTTTCCGATGGTTGCGCCGGGGGAGACGCTGACGGGGGTCGCCGCGACGGTGAAATCGGAAGCAATGGCGGCGGCGACGGTTTCGTCCAGGGTATTTGAGGTGCTGGGGGAGAATTCCATTGTGCCCTGGTAGGAGGCGGAGAGGTTGAGGCTTCCCGGCGTGGTGGGAGCAGCGCCGGAGTAGGTGGCTATGCCGGAGGAGTTGAGGGCTGCAGATTCAGTTGCGGAACCGATGGTGAAGACGACGTTGCCGGTGGGAGCGGTGACGCCGTTTGCGGGAGTCACGGTTGCGGTGAGGGTGTAAGACGAGCCGGATACAAGAGAGTTTCCATTGGGATTGATGGACAAGTTGGTGGTGGTGGCAATGGCTGACACGGTTTCATTCAGCGAGTTCGAGGTGCTGGGAGAGAATTCCGTTGTGCCCTCATAGGCGGCGGAGATGGTGAGGCTTCCTGGCGTGGTGGGAGCAGCGCCGGAATAGGTGGCTATGCCGGAGGAGTTGAGGGCTGCCGGCTCGGTTGCGGAGCCGATGGTGAAGACGACGTTGCCGGTGGGGATGGCTGTGCCACCTGCCGGCGAAACGGTTGCGGTGAGAGTGTAGGCAGAACCGGCCGTGAGCTTGCCACTGCCGGGTGTGATGGAGAGGACCGTAGAGGTGGGCATTGTGGCTGCGGCCGCAACGCTGAGAGGAAGCGCCGTGGTGACAGTCCGTCCGCCGGAAGTGCCGGCAATGATCAGAGGATGGCTTCCGGTAGGGACGGTATAGTTGGCGGCCAGCGTGAGCATGCTGCTGCCGGTGGTGGGGTTGGGGGCGAAGGACGTGGTCATGCCTCCGGGCAGGGCGGTAGTGACGGCAAGACTGACGCTGCCGGTGAAACCGGGTTGGGGAGTGACAGTGACGTTGGCCGTGGTGGCAGCGCCCTGGGCTAGAGACAGGGAGCCGGGCGATGTGCCCAGGGTGAATCCGGGCGGTGGATTGACGGTGAGAAAAACTGAGGCCACGGCGGATTGCGATCCGGAGGCGCCGGCGATCCACAGGACGTAAAATCCGGCGGCAGCGGCGTTGGTTGCGATGATGGTAAGCTGGCTGGTTCCAGAGGCAGGGTTTGGGGTGAAGGACGCGGTTACGCCGCTGGGCAGGGCGGAGGCCACGGTGAGAGTGACGCTGCCGGTGAATCCGTTCTGGGGGTTCACTGTGATGGCGTCGGTGACGGATGCGCCCTGAATGACCGTGGGGGTGGATTGTGCGACGCCGAGAGTGAAAGCCGGCGCCGAAGTTGGGGTCACTGAAAGATCAAAGGTGCTGATGGTTCCTGAAGACGAGCCGCTGGCTTCGATACCCGCGAGATGGGTTCCCAGGGGCGCGGAGGCGCTTGCGGTGAGGGTGAGCACACTGGATTGGCCTAAAGAGATTGAGGCTGGATTGAAGGCCGCCGTGACGCCGGAGGGGAGTTGCGGCGCGGATAGTCTGAAAGCGCCCACCGAATCGGAAACGGAAACCGCGGTGACCAGGGCGGTTGCAGTTCCGCCTTGCGCAATGGTGGATGGATAGGGCGCGAGATTGAGATAGAAAACCGGCGGGCTTACAACCAGGGCCACGGTGGTAGTTGCGGACATTGCGCCGGAGGTTGCGGTGACGGTGACGATGACATGGGAATTTGTATCGGCGGCGCTGCTTGCGGTGAGGGTGAGGACGCTGGCGCTGTTGGTGGGGTTTGAGACCCACGCCGCGGTCACGCCGCCGGGCAGGGCTGAGGTGACGGCAAAGTTGACGCTGCCGGCGAATCCCGCATCGCCGGTGACGGAGATGGTGGTTGAGCCTGACACCGAAGGATATAGCTCGAGATTCGCGGGCGACGGCAGGATTGAGAAGCCGGGCGCATTCAATTCCAGGGCAAAGCTTGTGCTTGCGGTTGCGGCGCCGGAAGCGCCAGTGACGTAGACCAGCCAGGAGCCGCGTGGGTCGGAGCTGTTCGCGGTGAGGGTGAGGGTGCTGTTTTGGGCAGCGGGGTTTTTGCTCCAGGACGCGGTGACACCGGGTGGCAGACCGGAGACGGACAGGCTCACGCTGCCCGTGAATCCGGCCTTGCCGCTGACCGCGATGGTGATGGCTCCGGAGTTGCCGGGGTCAATGGTGAGGGTGCCGGCTGATGCGGAGAGCTCGAAGGCGGCGGGTGCTGGAGGGGCCAGCGCGTCGATAAGGCTCTGTCCGGTTGGGCTTCCCCATCCTGTGACCAGGTCGTATCCGGGAACGGCGTTGTAGGACGGCCAGCCGCAGCAATCCTGCATCACGTTGTTGTTGCCGCTGACAATGTCGTGGAAAGCAGTTGCATAGCTGGAGCCCTGGCCGAGGTCGTAGAGGTCAGGGTTGATGAAGCCCACGGCAGAGTTGCCCGCACTCGCGGCCTGCTGATTGACCAGGGCCATGAAGGCTGCCCAGCGCGGAGCGGCAAAGCTGGTTCCCCCGTAGTTCTCTGCGCAGGCGCCCATCGCGCAGCTGTAATTAACGGTGTCGGCCTGCGCGGCCACGTCCGGCACGTTGCGCAGAGTGGTGGAAGCGCCATTGGATGAAGTGGCAATGCCTGCCTGCCAGTTGGGGATCGGAATGCCATCGGGACTGATGCCGCCGCCGCTTCGATCCCATGCGGTTTCTGAGGCCCACGGTCCTCCCGCGCTGCCGGTAACCAGGTCCGTTCCGCCCACCGCAGTCACGAATTGGTCTTCCGCAGGATAGAAGTTGTCGAACAAAGGATCGTATTCTCCATCGTCGCCGGACGCGGCAAAGACGGTCTGTCCCTGGGCGGCGAACTCCTCAAAGAAGATGTCGTCGGTCGAGGGGTCGTCGGGGCTCCAGGACCAGGAGATTGCGATTTGCCCGGCCATGTCTTCCGATGCGATCTCATTGAGGATGTCCGCATCGATGCTGCCGATGTACACGCGAACCTGGCTCAACTCCGGGGCCATGCCGATTGATTGCACGATGTCGAGGACTTCTTCGCTGTCGTCACCGGAAGCCGGCGCTCCGGTGACGCCGTCGAGCAGCACGTTATCGATGGAGACGGAACTGGACTGGCCAGCCTTGCTGAAGGCCAGCTTCACATCGCTGAGGTTGTAGCCATCGAACTCGACCAGACCGACCCTCTGGCCTGCGCCGGTGAGCGCGGAGCCGCCGTAGTAGGCGGCGCGCATGTCGCTGCCAAGAAATGAACCGCCGGGCCCCGAGCCGGGCCCCGCCAGGTCGGCCGGACCTTGCGTGGCGGCGGCGCGCTTGACCATGGCGTGCGGGATGGAGAAGTTGTTGAGGCCGGCAACATGCGCGACGGGCACAGACAAATCGAGCGAGGGCTCGCGGTCGGGAGAGAAAAAGAGCCGGTTTTCAGTGGGATGGCGGTAGAGTTTCAAGATTACGTTGAAGGCTGTCTCGATTTGCGCAACCGTGCCGCTGACAGGCACAACCGCGCGATTGGCCGGTGCGCCGGTGACGGTGAGGCCGTGGGCCTGGGCGAAGCGGACTACGGCCTGGTAGTCCTCATCTGAAGGAGCGAACTGGGCAGTAAACTGCGCGACGCTGAGAAACTGGCGGTAATCGGGGCTGGAGGGATCATAGATTCGGGTCAGGAGGCTGGTAAGCTCGGCCTGGTTGCGTAACGGGAGAACGATGGAGAGGTTGAGACGTTGGGCAGGGGACAGCAGGCCGGCCGGCGCGGCCTGGCCGCTCACCACAACGGGACGGACGTGCCCGTGCAGCGTTTGCCGCGCCTGCTGGGCCTGGCCTGGAAACGAGGCTAAAGCAAGAGAGGCGGCAAGCAGCGGGCGGAAGAGAATTCCAGCTTTCACAGAGGGGCCTCATCGAGCCGAAGCAGTGGGGTAAAACGCGCGAATCTGCATTCTGTATCGGGAAGTTGGAAGACGAGCAATCGCTCTCTCCGGCGTCGGGAGGGTGGCAGAGTCGAAGGTGGGAAAGCAGTTCCCAAAACGGATTCGTGCGCTTGACTTCTGGAGCAGGGGGGGATAATGTGGGCGCAAATCCCTTGAAGCCTGGCTTGGGTTTCCTGTGAAGAAAGCGGGAGTGTGCCAATTCTGGACAAGAATGACGGCGCGAAAGCCACTGAGGCGGAAAATGCCGCTTCAGCGCGGGCGCAGAAGCTGGACGAAAACCGGCTTGCGTGGCTGGCTTTGGCGCTGGCGCCGGGGCTTGGGCCGAAGCGGATTCTGGACGCGATGAAACAGTTGGATGCGCCGAGCCGGATTTTTGAGCTGGGGCTGACGGCACTGGAGGGATTGCGGTTTCCCGCGGAGGCGGCGCAATTCATTTTTGACGGCAAGGCGCGGGCGGCGGCCGAGGCGGAGTGGGCGCGAGTGATTGCGCAGAACGCGACCCTGGTATGTTTCGGGTGCGAAGCGTATCCGGAGCGGCTGCGGGAGATTTACGATCCGCCGCCGGTGTTGTGGGTGCGGGGAGATCCGCGGCTGCTGAGCCGGCCGGCGATTGCGGTGGTGGGGACGCGGCATCCTACGCCGTACGGGAGCGGCGTGGCAGAGAAGATTTCGCGCGACCTGGCGGCGCGGCGGCTGCTGATTGTGAGCGGGATGGCGCGGGGCATCGACTCCTGCGCGCACATGGGAGCGCTGGCAGCGCGCATGCCGACGGTTGCGGTGTGGGGCACGGGAATCGACGTGGTGTATCCCAAGGAAAACAGGAAGCTTGCCGAGGAGATTCTGTCCATGGGCGGAGCGATTGTGAGCGAGTTGCCGATGGGGACGTTTCCGGCGCCGCAGAATTTTCCCCGCCGGAACCGGATTCTAAGCGGGCTGAGCGTAGCGGTGCTGGTGGTGGAGGCGAGCGAGAACTCAGGCACGCGGGTGACGGCGCGCTGCGCGGCGGAGCAGAACCGGGATCTGTTTGCGGTGCCGGGAAACGTGACGAACAAGGGGTCGTGGACTCCTAACACGCTGATAAAGCAGGGCGCCAAGCTGGTGGCCACGTGGGAGGATGTGTGGGAGGATTTGCCCTCGCAGGTGCGGCTGGAACTGGAAGCCGAAGGCGGGTTTGCATCCAAACCGGAGGCTGCGGCATCCTTATTGCCTGATCCGGTGCTGAGGCCCGAGGAGGCGATGGTTCTGGAGGTCCTGCACAGCGACGAGAGCCTGCAGATCGATGAGATTCTGGAACTGCTGGAGACCCAACTTACGTCATCGGAGGTATTTACGGCGCTTTTTGAGCTGGAGATGGCAGGGCGGGTGCGGTGCTTGCCGGGGAAGAATTATGTGCGAACGATGTGAGAGAGACAGGGAAATAGGGAATAGGGAATGGGGATAAGGGAATATTGATGGGGCGGGTCCATATTTTTACGTCTAATCGGAGCAGGAGCGGAATCGGCTTCTGCAAATGAGTTCCAACAGGTGATTCAGCAGGGGTTTGCGGGGGTTTTATTCACCCGCGAAGCAGCGTCGCTATGCTCTTGGAAATGGGGCGGTCGAGAAAAAATCATCTCAGTTGAGTGGAAATGGGGCGGTGTTCCGTGGTAGGGTGCAACACTTGTGGCTGATTTTTTGGGAAAGACGGAAGATGACGGTCGGGCGCCGGGTCTGATTGGAGACCGGGCGGAGCGCGAATGAAACGAATTCAAGAGCCGGCAAGTCCAATCAGCCTGACAGGGTAGAGTGAGTAGGGACACAAGGATGGCAATGACAAAATCACTGGTGATTGTCGAATCGCCCGCCAAGGCGAAGACGATCGAGAAGTATCTGGGCAACGGGTTTGAGGTGCGGGCGTCGATTGGGCACATTATGGACCTGCCCAAGAACGATATTGGCGTGGAGTTGAAGAATCGGACCTTTGTGCCGGAGCTGATCGTGTCTCCGGGCAAGGAGAAGGTGGTGGAGCAGCTGAAGAAGCTGGCTGCGCATGCGGACGAAGTGTATCTTGCGCCCGATCCGGACCGCGAGGGCGAAGCAATTGCGTATCACCTGGCGCTGCAACTGGGCACCAATGCCAAAGAGCGGAAGAAGATCCGCCGCGTGACGTTCAACGAGATCACGAAGAAGGCGGTGCAGGAGGCGTTCAGCCACGCCCGGGACATCGACCAGAACCTGGTGGACGCGCAGCAGACGCGGCGGGTGCTGGACCGGCTGGTGGGGTACCAGATATCGCCGCTGTTGTGGGACAAGGTGCGGCGGGGATTGTCCGCGGGCCGGGTGCAAACGGTGGCGCTGCGGCTGATCGTGGAGCGGGAGCGGGAGATTGGCGCGTTCACGCCGGTGGAATATTGGACGCTGGACGCAATGCTGCACCCGGAGAAGCAGGCGGAGAGGACATTCAAGGCACGGTTCGTCGGCATCGATGGAGAGCCGGCCCGGGTCGCGAATGGAACCGACAAGGACGGAAAAGAGCAGCTCATTTCGAGCGCATTGCCGGATAAGAAGTCGATGGACGAGGTGCTGGGGGCGCTCAAGGGCGCCGACTGGCAAATTGTCTCGGTGCAGGCGCGCGAACAGCAAAGACGGCCTCTGCCGCCATTCATTACCAGCCAGCTGCAGCGGGACGCGGCCAACAAGCTGGGATTCAATGTGCGGCGGACGATGGGCGTGGCGCAGCGGCTCTACGAAGGCGTGGATCTTGGCGCCGAAGGCACGACCGGCCTGATCACGTACATGAGAACGGACTCGCCGCGTGTTGCGCCGGAAGCGGTGACCGGGGCGCGGGAATGGATTGCGAGGAGCCTGGGGGAGAAATACCTGCCGGCCGCGCAGAATGTGTACAAAGGCAAGAAGGATGCGCAGGACGCTCACGAGGCGATTCGGCCGTCGGATGCGGCGCGGACTCCGGAGTCCATTGCGCGCTACCTGAGCGACGAGCAACTGAAACTGTACACGCTGATCTGGAAGCGTTTTGTAGCGTCGCAGATGGTTCCGGCGATCTACGACGTGACCACGGCGAATATTGCCGCGAAGTCGAAGCAGACCGGGAAGACATACGATTTCAGAGCCAGCGGCTCGGTGCAGCGCTTCGACGGCTTCCTGAAAGTGTACGAGGTTGTGGAAGAGAAGAAGGACGAAGAGGACGAATCCTCAAACAAGCTGCCCATCCTGGACGGAGTGAAGGCGCTGGAGCTGGAAAAGCTGCTGCACGAGCAGCACGCGACGCAGCCTCCGCCGCGGTACAACGAAGCTTCGCTGGTGAAGGAGTTGGAGGAGCGGGGAATCGGGCGGCCGTCGACGTATGCGTCGATCATCTCGACCATTCAGGACCGCGAATACGTGGTGAAGCACGGAGGATCGAGGGGACGGTTCTACCCGACCGAAATCGGGGTGGTGGTGTGCGACCTGCTGGTGGAGAGTTTCCCGTACATCTTCGACACCAAGTACACGGCGCGGCTTGAGGAGGAGCTGGACGACATCGAGGACGGCAAGGAAAAGTGGACCGACCTGATGAACGGCTTTTACGACCACTTTGAGGACGAACTGAAAGACGCCGGCAAGAAAATGCGCAACATCAAGCGCATGGAAGAAGTGACCAACGAGAAGTGCGAACTGTGCGGGTCGCCCCTGGTGCTGAAGTGGGGCAAGTTCGGGACTTTCTTTGCGTGTTCGGCGTACGACAAGAAGAATCCGGCGAGCTGTACGTTTACCAGGGAAAACTTCGCCGCCAAGCCGGACCTGAACACGCCGGAGGCGCAGGAGGCGGGCGAGACCGAGGAGTACTGCGAGAACTGCGGGCGGGTGATGGTGCTGAGGCGCGGTCTGTTCGGGCCGTTCATGTCCTGCCCGGGGTATAACGACGATCCGCCCTGCAAGACCTTCAGGAAGCTGAGCCAGAAGCAGCAGCAGAAGCCGCCGGAGCCGACGGGCGAGGACTGCCCGGTTTGCGGCAAGCCGCTGGTGCTGCGGCAGGGCGCGTACGGGGAGTTTGTGTCGTGTTCCGGGTACCCGAAGTGCAAGTACATCAAGCAGAACCTGATTGAAGGGATGAAATGCCCGAAGTGCGGCACCGGCGACCTGGCAGAGCGCAAGGCGCGGCGCGGGAACGTGTTCTGGGGCTGCACGAACTATCCCAAGTGCGACTTTACGTCGAATTCGAAGCCGGTGGTCGAGCCGTGCCCGGAGTGCGGAAGCCCGTATTTGGTGGAGAAGGTTCTTCGCACGGGAATTTATCTGGAATGCCCCAACAAGAAGAAGGCGGCCGACGAGGAAGCGGCGCCGAAAAAGCGCGCCAAGAAGGTTGCGGCAGGCGCTGAGAAGACCGCGGTAGTTTGCAGCTACTCGAAGCGGATCGGGGATGCGCCGCCTCCGCCGACGGCGGAGACGCATGGGCCGGTGGTGGAGAAGAAGGGCGAAAAGAAGGAACTGCAGCCGGCGTAAATGAGCATGAAAGACATGGTTCTTCTCGCCGGATCTTGATTGCCGAACGGGAGTTCGGGTCGCCGCTTGTGATTCATGATCAAGATCGTTGGTCGACAATCGAGGAACTGACCCCATGGAAATGACATCGCGGCAGAAGCTGGATGCGATCGACCAGGCTTTGGCCGAAGTCTCGCGGCGGCTTGCTTCGGGGGAATTGGATCAGTCGGGCCGTTTCTATACGGAGGAGGAACCGGCGGCCGGTGCGGCTACGGGCGGCAAGCGAGTTCCCGCAAAGGCGAGAAGGGCAAGCGCGGCGTAAGCAGCCGCAAACCGCTCAGCAGGTTCCAGGCTGAGTCCAGTAGTATTGGGCTGCGGGGAAAACACGATGGAACGGATGCTGGCGACTCCGGCGGATGCCGAGATCATTCTGAAACTTTATGGATTGCGCACCGAAGCGGTGATGCGGCAGGCGCGCGCGTGGGTGACGGGCGAGTTCTGGCCGACGACGGCACAGGAGTATTTCGCGGTGTCGGAGAATCCCGACGACCCGCATAACGCGTGGCTCCGGCAGGTGCTCACCTATTGGGAGATGGCGGCGGCCATGGTGTTGCACGGTGCGGTTTCAGCTGAACTGTTTGTGGATTCCAACGGGGAGGGATTCTCCCTGCTGGCCAAGTTTACGCCGATTCTGGAAGCGGTCCGGGCGGAGAATCCCGGGTTTATGATCAAGACCCAGGAACTGGTGAGCCGGTTTACGGCCGCCGCGCAGCGGTACGAGTCGGTTCAGAAGCGGGTGGAGGCGACGCGCAGCTTCCGAGCGAAGAAATAAAAGAGGGCGAACACCGGCATTCGCCATGCGCTGAAGCCGTTCACGGTCATTTATTTGCGCACTTGTGTTTTGGCGAGCATGATAGTATCTGTTCGAGGTTGTCAATTCCCCTGGAGGTTCCCATGAAGCGTGCAATTTCAGTAATGGTGGCAGCTTTTGCCCTGATGGTGGTTTCGGCCCAGGCTGCGGATTCGGCGCAGATCACAGGATGGATTTCCGATTCGATGTGCGGCGCGAAACACACGGGGACCGGCGCGGCCTGCGTGAAGAAGTGCATCAACGGCGGGATGAAGCCGGTGTTTGTGGACGAGGCCAAGAAGCAGGTCTGGTCGATCGATAACCCGGATGCTGTGAAAGCCTATTACGGCGACAAGGTGACGGTGACCGCGACTGCCGATGCGGCGCAGAAGAGCGTCCATATCGATTCGATCGGCGCAGCGAAGTAGGTTTTTCCGGGGAGATGTTTCCCGGCGCAACTCGGCTCGCTACGCAGCGCAATCTCTGGTAGTGTCGTTTCGGACATGCCGGCGGGGCCGCGCTTGCGGCTGGCCAGGTGGCTGAGTCCCTATTTGACCGGAATGATCCATGGCGCGAGCAATGTGGAACGGCAAAGTTGTTGCCGAAAGCGATCAGATCGAAGAGGTGGAAGGGAACGTGTACTTTCCCGAGACCAGCCTCAAGCGAGAATACTTTCGACCCAGCAGCACCACTTCAACCTGCCCCTGGAAGGGCCAGGCGCGGTACATGAGCCTGGCGATCGGCGAGCAGGACAATCAGGACGCGGCCTGGTATTACCCCGATCCAAAACCAGCGGCCCGGAAGATTAAAGGGCACGTCGCCTTCTGGCGGGGCGTGGAAGTGGAGAAATGAAAAAGCAGGGAATAGGGAATAGAAAGCTGCCCCGGCTCCGTTCTATCTTAAAGATCAAGTCTCTATTCCGGCACCGCCAAAAACATCCTTCCTGAAGCGCGGAGATAGAATGCGGCTGCGCACAACACTGTTTTTATTGCTGATTTCGATGGCGCCGGCTGGATGCGCGCACCGGCCTGCGTCTCAGCCGCCCGCGGCTGTCGCGCCCACTCTTGAGGGCGACGCGGCGCATCCGGGGCATACCCAGGGCTGGGTGGACACGAAGCTCTATTTTGGATTGGGGCCGGCGGATCACCTGGACCAGGGGATCAGCGAGGCGTCGTGGCGGGAGTTCCTCGACAAGGAAGTGACGCCGCGGTTTCCGTCGGGGCTGAGCGCGCTTGAAGCGTATGGGCAGTGGCAGGGCAAGAATGAACGCGAGCCGGAGCGTCTGCGGTCGAAGATGCTGGTGATCTACTACCTCGACAACGGCGAGAATCGCGGCAAAATTGCGGCGATCCGGGCGGCCTGGAAGGCGAAGACCGGGGACCAGTCGGTGCTGATGGTGACCGAGCCCGCGGATGTGTCGTTCTGAAGGCAGCTGGAAGCTGTTATTCAGTAGGCCTGCAGTTGGTCGAGGGGCAGGCGGACTCGGAAGCAGGTTGACCCCGGCTCCGACTTCACGCTCAAATGGCCACGATGCTTGCGGACGATGCGCATGGCGTTGTCCAGGCCCAGGCCGAGGCCCTGACCGGGCGCCTTGGTGGTGAAAAACGGCTCGAAGATGCGTTCCTGCAGTTCGGGAGGGATGCCGGGGCCGGTATCCCAGATCTCCACCAGCAGCATATCCACTTCAAGGCGGCAAGCGATGCGCAGATGGCCCCGGTTGCTCCACCCCACGGACGAAGACCTGTCCGTGGGGACCCCGGGGCCGAGGGCGTCGAGAGCGTTTTCGATCAGGGCGGTCCACACCTGGTTGAGCTCGCCGCTGTAGGCGCTGATGCGGGGCAGATTTTCCTGGTAGTCGCGCTCGATCTGGACCTGGTCCATGCGCGAGCTGAGCATAAGAAGCGTGGCGTCGAGGCCGGCCGGGACATCGACTTCGAGAATCGGGGCGCGGTCCATGTTGGAATAAGCCTTGACGGCGTCGATGAGGTCGAAGATGCGGGCGGT
>Ga0302320_10006093_pt1 | contig 26870 bp, 26 predicted proteins | sample Bog_T0_3_FD_202130 | JGI IMG/M metagenome (GOLD analysis project Ga0302320, IMG submission 202130) | Peat permafrost microbial communities from Stordalen Mire near Abisko, Sweden - Bog_T0_3 | ecosystem: Environmental > Terrestrial > Soil > Wetlands > Peat | place: Sweden: Abisko, Stordalen Mire...
CCGCTTTCCAGACACCGCTGACCGAACAGAAATGCAGCATTACCGTTCAGGTCAGTGACATTCATCGAGCCAGCTATCAAAGATTTGTGAGTTGACCGGGATACTGAAGTTGACGAATTGAAAGGGAATCAAATGACAAGAGCCAGCCGTCTTCGGCTGGCTCTTGTCATTGAATAACCTGCTATACCCTCATTCCCGCGCCTCTTTCCTGGCGCGGGCCACGCGAAGCGGCTGCCCCACCGCAGGTGGGCTAGAACTTCACGGAGGCGGCGCGGGGTGAAATGCCGCTCATTTCCGCAGCGCGGGCTTCCGCATAGGCAGCGGCGCCCATCAGGGCAGCGCGGCTTTCGAGGATGACCCGAACCGGCATGTTGATCAGCAACTGGCTGAGGCGCCCCTTGTCCGTGAAGGCCTTGATGAAGGTGCCGTCTTTCAGCTTCTCGATGATGCGGGGAGCGATGCCGCCACCCACATAAAGGCCGCCGACGGAAAGCAGTTTCAGTGCGAGATTGCCCGCCTCCGCGCCATAGACGGACACAAACATGTCGAGAGCCTTGACGCAGATCTCGCTCTTGGCAGAGAGGGCGTACTCGGTGATGACGCCATTGGGATCGGCGACACCGGCGAGTTTCTCCGCCAGCCAGGCCGGCTCTTCCATGCCGCGGACTTCGCGCAGGAACTCGTAGATGCTGCTCAAGCCCATGCCGCTGACGACGCGCTCATAACTGATGCGGCCGTTGTACTTCTGCTTCAGAAAGCGAAGCAGGTCGATTTCATCTTCATCGCGGGGGGCGAAGTCGCCGTGTCCGCCTTCGGAGGGATAAGGGGTGTGGGTGCGACCGTTCCAGATGAGCAATCCCTCACCCAGGCCGGTACCTGCGGCGATGAGGGCGCGATTGCCCGCCTGACTGGCATCGCCTTCGCTCAAGGTATAGACCTGATCGGAATTGAGTTCGGCCACGCCATAGCCGTTTGCTTCCAGGTCATTGATCAGGAAGACGTGATCGATTCCCAGGCTGGCGGAGAGCTCACGGCTATCCAGCGTCCAAGGCAGATTGGTGAGGCGGAGACGGCCATCGCGGACCGGGCCGGGCACTCCGAAACAGGCCGCAGTCACCTTTTCCGCGCCAAGGAACTCTGTGACGATCGCTTCCAGCCCCGAATAGTCCTTCGCTGGATAGCGTTGATCGCGTGTGTACTCAAGTTTGCCGTTGGAAAAGTCATACAGCGCCAGGTGAACTTTGGTGCCGCCTACATCGCCCGCCAGAATCATCGTTCTCTCTCCAAAACTCCGCAACCTTGGCTATCTGTCGCCGGTAGAAGCGCGGCAGCGGCCTTGTCCAGGATCAAAGTGAGTATACCGCTTGAGGGCCAAATCAGTTGTGAGGGCAGCCGCTCGGGATCGCGCGGCCCCATCAGCACTTCCTTCAAGACCTCGGCCTTGTCGGCTCCGCCAATCAAGAAGAAGACCGAGTTGGCGTGATTGATCACCGGCCAGGTCAGAGTGATGCGCCAGGTATCCAACTGCGGCACGTGATTGGCCGCCACCAGCTGGCTCATCGCATGAATCGCCTCAGTGCGCGGAAAGAGCGAGGCGGTGTGGCCGTCTTTGCCCATCCCCAAAGCAACCAGATCGAAGCGGGGATACTCCGCACCTTCCAGACGGAAGGTATTGCGCAACTCGGACTCATAGCGCGCCGCCGCAGCAGCCGGCTCCAGTTCCCCTTCGATGCGGTGGATCTGGCCATGCTTCAGTGGGACATGGTCGAGGAGGGCCTCGCGTGTCATGCGAAAATTGCTGTCGGCGGCATCCGGTCCTACCGTACGCTCATCCACCCAGAAGATATCCAGATTCTCCCATGGCACCCGCGCACGCCACGGGAGCGATGGGTTGGCCAACATCTCGAAAGTCTTTTGCGGCGTCGATCCCCCACTGATGGCGATGCGCGCGCGCCCTCTGCTGGCAACCGCTTCCCAGGTCATCTCGGCAAAATACTGTGCCGCCCTCGCGGCCAAAGAGTCGCCATCCGGCACGACGTTATAGATAATTGCGAGTTTTCTGCCCATCCGCTCACCCGTACCTCTACTGTACAAGGAATCCCCGGGCGGAATAGGCAGATCAACGCATACCCCAGGGCAATCGCATGAAGAGGGGAGGGAGCGTGGGGCTTCAGCCCCACGAACGAGTGAACGCAAGATTTCGGCCTTCAGGCCCGGCGAATTAGTCCACAGCGAAAGCCGGTTCCGTATTGGACCCTCATCCTGGAGCCTGAAGGCGCCAGTTCCCTCCGTTCTTGCGGTTTTCTTCCTTCGAAAGGAATCTACCGACATTCATGCGATTGCCCTGACGCATACCCGTGGAATCGCATCACGGGAATTGCCGCAGGAACAAGAAGGGCCGGCGCTGGGCCGGCCCTTCTTGTTCCTGCGGTGTATCTCGGTTTTACGTGGTGGCGCGCGGCTTGACGGTGATCACCGTCGCAGGAACGTTGGGACCTGCTCCGTTGGGGGCCATGCAACCGGCATCCGTGGACGCGGAGCAGACCGGAAGGTTGGGGCTGATCTGTTGCGAGTCGATCGGCTTGCCGCCGGCGGCTGTGGGAATGCTGATGTAGTGAATTTTGTTATCGCCCGCCGTGGAGACAAAGAACACGGTATTGTCCGGGCTGAAGGCGCCTGCCAGCGGAGCGGTGATGGTGGAAGCACCGGTCAACTGCACATAGTTGACGGCCCCGCTGCCCGGCACGTAGTAAGGCAGGGTAGCGCCCCCTGTGACTCCGTTATTGGTGTAGGTAATGAACGCCAGGTTCGAAGCCGGAGACGGCACCACCTGGTTGATCGCCGTCGCATTGGCGTTCACGTTCAACAAAGCCTCGAGGGTTGGGCTGGTGGCCAACGGCAGAAGCGTCGTGGTCGTGACGCCTGCGATGGTGCTCGTGGTCGAGGCGCATTCCGTGGTCGGCACCGTGACCCCGATATCCGTCAAAGTGACTCCACCGCTGGTCAAGGTCGCGCCCAGAATGTGTTGTCCATCCGAGGTCGCCGCCAGCACATCCGTCGGGGTATTGCTCAGGGTGGTGTCGCTGGGGTCCTCCGGATAGAAGACCATGCTGGCGTAGTTCCCTACCGTGCCCGAGGGGCACCAGGTGTGCGCAACGGTCTTGCTACCGCTGGCATAAGCGCCGACCCCCGGAACCGTAATCGCCAAAGTCCTCGGCGTGGGAGCCGTTGCAGAAAGGCTATGCTGCGCGGAAAGCGGATAGGTCGTCCAACCGGTATTCACGTTGTAGACGTAGAGGGTATCAGTGTGGTCGCCCCCCATGTCCTTGCTGTCGGTAACGTAAAGCGTCTTCGAATCCGGAGTCCATGCTGCGGCTGTTCCGAGTCCGCCAAAAGAAGCATTCACGCCGCCGCTGGGGGAGTAGACATAGAAGATCTCGCGCACCTGATCATTGATCAGCACCTCGGCGTTGTTGGGTGCAACCGCCAAAACCGTGCCGGGGACATTGGTGTCGGTCTTCGAGAGCGAGTTGGACCCCGCGCCCAGGACCATCAACTCATGCGATGAGCCGAGATAGATGTTAATCGCGGTCTGGTCCATGACCATCGAATTGGGCACATAAGGCAAACGAATCGTCGACCCCACGGTCCCCGTCAAGACTTCCACGGGAACGACGTACTGGGATTGTCCCGGCGCGCCGTACCAGACATATTCACTGGCTGTTCCCGGAGTGGTAACGGAAACCGGATTGCTGGAGAGCGAGAGCCCCGTGCCATACTGACCAAAAAGGTTGATCGGCGATGGGTTGCAGGTGGACGGCTGGCAAATGGCGTAGATAGAAGCCGAGCCGGGATAGTTTGCCGAAATGCCGCCGGTGCCGGAGACCTGGATATCGATGGGGTTGGTGGACTGATAGTCGAGGGGCAGGCCCGTGATGCTATTCCCGTTGGTATCGATCACGGTGGTGACCAGGTTCTGGGTCACGCCCTCTGTAACCGTCCCTTGCGTCGCCCCGTTAGCCAAGGCAATTTTGATCGACGCGGGCGGGCAGGTAGAGAAGTACCCCGCCGACGATCCGGTACCCGAAAGCGAAGCCTGAATCGACGTCATGCCCGGCATCTGCGCCGTGATCTGGTTGGTGGTGGGGTTGATCGTGGCCACCGAAGCAGTGACGACGTTGTAGCTCAGGGTTCCGATCACACTGCTGCAACTGGGGACGCTGGTTGTCCCAGGAGTCAGCGGACAGGCATAATTCGAGCTGCTTACCGAGGCTGGCGCGCAAAGCAAGTTCTGCGTCGAGCCGTTGGCATAGCACGCCTGCACATCCAAAGGAGCCGGCGCGAGCTGGCCTTGCGACAAACATTGCTGCGGCCCGACCAGACTCAGCGAAGTCACCGGAGCATGGATGAAGACCTGTACCGGATTGGAAGTCACCGATTGCGCGGTCGCCGTCACATACGCCGAAGTGTAGGGCGATGAGGTGTTCGTTGGCACATTGCAAATCGTGTAATTGGGAATGCCGCCACCGGAGTTCCGGTTCCAGGTGCCTGCGCAGATATTTCCTGACGGCGAAATGTCCACAACCTGGTTGTTGGTCGTGCCCCAGGTGAAGTTGCTGGCACTCACGGATGTCCCCTGGCAGGAAGTTCCCTGAGGTTGCGAAACCTGGTGCGTCTGCCCATAAGCCAGAGAAATTCCCACAGTCTGGGGCTGCAGAACCAGTTTATCCAGATCCGTGACTCTTAACCCGTAACCAAGGCCATTGCAGTAGTTCGCCCCGGGATTACGGGTGCACCCCGAGATCGAAATCCCGGCTGGAATTGCCAGACACAATAAGCAAACAAGCGTCAAAAACCGCCGCATGAATCCTCCCCGCCCCGCTTCTTCTATCCGCGGAACGGTCTCTCCTATACCGTCAAAAATTGGGTGACAGCGTCGCAATACCTCTGCAAGACGCTCGGAGAGCGAACCGCCCGCCTGCCGCGACTTCAACCGGCCGCTGGGGTGATCCACTCAAGATCCCGGCTCCCGGCGGCACCGCATTCCCTCTGCCGGGGGACGAAACAGCATTCCAAACTCCAATGAAAAGTGTATCAGGACAGGGTGGCCCCCGGCTCTCGCCCGAACCTGCCGAACTCCGCCCAATGCTCGTGCTGTTTAGACGGGCCCCGAATCGCTTTGGCGAGCAAGCAATTGAGCGACAGGGGTCAGGGGGCAGGGCTCAGGGATCAGGGGTCAGGGCTCAGCAGAAAAACCAGGGTGCCCCATCCTCGCGCCTTTTTCCCGGCGCGAGGGTGGGAAGCCCAGAACCTGAATCACACCCCTGGATTCACAGGGTCCCGCAACAAGCCAACGGACCTCCAACAACTAGAGGTACCGGGCAAACCACGCCACTGCCCGCTCCAGCACGTCGAGCCGGTGCGCCGAGTCCACAAATCCATGTCCCTCATTGGGATAGACCACCAGTTGCGAATCCACGCCCCGGCTCCGCAGCGCATGCCAGAACTCGAACGATTGCGGCGCAGGGCACTCCCCATCGCGATCGCCCACCACCACCAGCGTCGGGGTCGCAACGTTCTTGATATAGTTGATGGCCGAACTCCGGGCATACACCGTCGGATCATCGTAGACAGTCGCCCCAAAATACGGCGTCATCCACTGATCGATCGAGTTTTCGCCGTAATAGCTCTGCCAGTTGGAGATTCCCGCCCCCGCCACCGCCGCCTTGAACCGGTCGGTCTGGGTCACGGCGAACATGGTCATGAAGCCACCATAGCTCCACCCCGTCAGACCCACCCGCTTGGGATCGATGGAGTACTGCGCAGCCGCTGCATCCACCCCCTTGAGGATGTCGCGCAAGTCCCCATAACCGAAGTCTTTTCGGTTGGCCTGGGTGAATTCCTCTCCTTGCCCGAAACTTCCGCGGGGGTTGGGCTGCAACACAAAATACCCCATGGCGGAAAACGCGGCCTCGCTCAACCCCCCGCGCGTTCCCCAATGCGCCGTCACGGCCGAGGCCGGGCCGCCATGAACCAGAACGATCAGCGGGTACTTCTTGGCCGGATCGTAGTCTTTGGGCAGCATCAGCCACCCCTGGACCCGGAAACTGTCGCTTTTCCATGAGATGGAGACCGACTTCCCCCAGACCGGCTCAATTCCCTCATTCCAGTGCGAAACCCGAATCACGCCGTCGAGGCCGGAACTCATCACCACCCCGGGCTGCGCCGCGTAAATCTCTGCAGGCCGATCAAAGGTGCTGGCGCTGAAAACAAAGAGCGAGTGATCACGGTTGGCGGACAGACTCATCTCCATCCGCCCGTCGCCCACGGTTCCGGGAATGCTGAAGATCGGCGAGCCAAAGCTGCTGGTCCACTTTGACGAGTCGAGGTCCGAGCCCTCCCGGTTCAGGTGGTAACGAATCAGCTGTGAATTTCCTCCGGCCAACTCGCTCACATACAGGAATTCGTCGCTTCCCCACTCCAGCCAAACGGAAGTTGTCGGCCTTCCCGGGCTGAGATTGCGCGGAGCGCCACCCTCCGCCGCCACCATCCACACGTCGCCGCCGGTCGCCCCTTGGTCGCTCATCAAGCCGCCGATGAAAGCGATGTCCTTTCCGTCTGGGGACCAACGCGGCGCCGCAATCTGCAGCCCGTGCAACGGTCCCTCCACCGTGGCCGGCGTCAGGACAACTCTCGGCTGCTCGCCAAGGGTCTGGGTATAGAGTTTGGCCACCCACCAGTTGTTTTCGCCTGGGGGATCGGCGGCCACGTAGGCAAATCCCTTCGAATCCGGCCGCCAATCGAACTCATAGACATGCAGATGCGCAGGCGAGGCCATTTGCTGAGCCGCAGTGTCAGGCTTGAAGTACCCGGGCGCAGCGACCTTGGCCACCGCCACCCGCTGAATTTCAACGCCGTCTTCGCCAATCACCCCCGCCGGGGACTTCATGGCCGCCAGAGCTCCCGCCGGCCGCGTCGCGCCTTCCACATAAAGGAAAGCGATCCTGCTTCCATCCGGCGAAAAGGACGGGGCCTCGACGTACCCCTTCAGATCGGTCAGCCGCCGTGCCGGGTCGCCATTCAGTTGCGACAGATAAAGGTTCGCCTGCAGGCCGGGATGATCGCAATCTGAAAAGAAGGCAAGGGCCTTGGCATCGGGAGCCCACGCAATCCCATTTTCCTGGCAATACTCTTCGCCTTTTGCCGCCGCCGTAACCCTCTCGCTCTTCTTCAGGTCGCCGATTTGCGCCACGCGAATCTGCTCTTCCCCAGGGGCCGATTCAACCCATGCCAGCCGCTTGCCATCCGGAGAAACTGCCACCTGCAGCACAGAGCGGCCACGGTTCATCTCCCGCAGGACCTCTTCGATTCGCTGTTTCGTCGCCATCGGTCCTTTTGCGCCTTCGGGCGTTTGGGCGCAGAGTGCGGTGACTCCGGAGAAGACGAAAAGCAGTGCGAACGTCAACTTTTGAGATCGAGAAGAGAGCGGAAACGACGACAATTTCATTCCGAAATGCTAACAGGCGGGGAAGAATGCCGAACTTATGCGCATCGGCATGCAGCCGACGCGGGGGACGAACGGTGCGGATCGGTTCGCTCCTACAAGTCCAACCAATCGGACCCCGTCAGTAAATATCCTCCGGCAAAGCCGAAGGCTTTACGAAGGTTGGCCCCTCAAAGGGCCTGGTCAACCTTCACGCCAAAAGAAGCGCATTGTCAGCGCCCGGTTCTTGCCAAGGGAAGCTCATTGCCCGCGCCTCCTTCTTGCCAAGGGAAGCTCATTGCCAGCGCCAGCGTTGGCGCCCGCGCCGTAGGCGCAGTGTTTGCTAGCCCCGCGTTTCAACGCGGGGTGAGCGAAACCAACGATTTGTCCGGAGTCCCTTAGGGACGGAGCCCGTGCTCCGCGACTCTCGAAGAATTCTGCGAGAGGAAGGTAAGATCTCAAACCGGGAACGACTTCGGTAAACGTCAAACTTCTAATCCCGCCCCTGCAAAGCCGGGGGTCCTCCCTTTGGAAATAGGCAAGGGAACACTTCATTGCGGTTTAACATCGGCGCTGTAGGGTGACAACTGATGATTCCCAATTCTGTCCTCTCTGCCTCTCTCCTGCTTTTCTGTGCCTCCACCTTCGCCCAGGCTCCCGATCCGTCGAAACCGGTAAAGCCCGCCAGAACCGCCTATTACATCGATACCAAGGTTCTGGATCTCTCTCTCCTCGTGTCGCCGCCTCCGGCGCAGGATTCGGAGACGGTAAAAGCCGAAGTGGCCGAAATCCACCGCATCGAACAGAACCGCACGCCTGCGCAAGTTGCCGCCGCAAAAGCCGATGAGGACGACCAGACCATCTTCGTCTTTCGCAGCGTGTTGGGAGACAAGTTCGCTCCCGACGACCTGCCTCTCACCGCCGCACTCGGCGCGCACGTGCACAATGAAGAACCCGTCGCCTCGAACGTGCTGAAGGCCGCTTTCCACCGGCCCCGCCCCTATCAGTTCGACACGACCCTGCACCCGGTCTGCAAGACCAGCGAAGTGCCCGACTCCTATCCGAGCGGCCATGGCGTCTCCGGCTACTTGCTGGCCTTCACGGTGGCGCAGATAGTGCCGGAGAAACGCACGGAGATTCTCGCCCGCGCCGACGAATACGCCCACAACCGGCTGGTTTGCGGCGTACATTATCCCAGCGATCTGGCCGCCAGCCGCAGCGTGGCGTATGCTGTCTTCGGCTATATGATGGCCACGCCGCGATTTCAGGTCGATCTGGCCGCCGCCCGCACCGAAACGCGCAAAAAGTTGGGCTTGAACTAACCGCCTACGGGCATGATTTGGAAGTATCGCCCGATCAGAATGGATGCCGGGGAAAGCACAAATCCAAAGATCAGCGCGCCTTGGCCGCCAGCAAAGCAGGGCAATCGCATGAATCCGGATTGTTAACCTGAGTGGCTCGTTGTTGAGTAGAAGGATGCCGGTTTCGCGCGCACCGGAGGAGCAGGGTTGGTCGGACGCGCTCCAGCGTGGGGAAATGGCCAGCAATAACCCGCCAGCCCCGAAGGGGGCGCTCGAAAAGCGACTCATCCATCAAGAGAACATTCGTTCGATTGCCAGGCCCCTCCGCCAGCTTGCCAACTCGCCAAGGCGCGTAGCGCGCCAACCCGCCAGGTCTCTGACCGATTGAATTCTTGACCATCTGAGCGCCCCTTTTCGTCGAAACGGGCATTCACCCTCAAGCCTCTGAATGCAACATACTCGGGGCGACGCAAAACGGCGTGTCAGTCATCAAAATATGACCTTCATGCGATTGCCCTGGCCAGCAAAAGCCCGCCGTCATCCGCGCAGTTGAGGGTTCAAACCATAGGATCAGGTTCCATCGCTTGGAAAGACAGCAAACTTGATTTAGGCTGTCCCTTATCGGAGTGCGCCGACGAAATTCCCCCGTTGAATTCTGACCGCGCAGCCTCTGTTCAGCACGCGCATAGGTTCCGGAACGAGACTTTTCAAGTTTGGAGTAGCATTATGGTTTCCCCCGATTCGGCGATGAAGCTGGCGCGCGGACATTGGACGAGGGATTTCATGGCATTCTTCGGGCTCACTTCAATGAACCAGATTGTGCCGGTTTTGGAAGCCCTCCCGGCGGTTCTTCTTGTCCTTTTCGCAGCCGCCGCGACCGCCCCCGCGCAAACCTCTGCTGTTCTCGAATCTTCCTCGTCCTCCGGCGATGCAGGCAGTGCCCTCTTCGCGATGAACGGGGAACCTGCCTTTCCCGATCCCCCAACGCCCCAACCCAGCGAGGGCGGCCGCGAGCACTTCAACGTCACCCCTTCCGCGCAACAGCACCAGCAACCCTTTTCGCGCATCGGAATTGGGGCCGACGTATCTCTGCTGGGAATCGGCATTAAAGAAGCAATCGTCCTCGACCAGACCTTTGATGCCCGCTTCATGGAGAACTTTTTCAGCTATAGCTCAGGCCGTTTCGAGATCGAAGGCTTCAATGTGAATGCCGATCTGCATCTGCTCTCCGCAGCGGCCTCTCTGGATTGGTATCCCTTCAACAGCATCTGGCGTCTGAGCCCCGGAGTGATGTTTTACAACGGTAACCAGATGTCTGGAAAGCTGGACGTCGTACCCGGCACCAGCTTCAGCCTGAACGACCAGACCTTCTACTCTGCGGCCGCCAACCCGGTCACCGGGGCGACCCCCTTGGCTGGCAATGCGGTGCTCAAAATGTATGGCCACCAACCCGCCCTGACTCTGGCGGGCGGCTTCGGCCGGTTCATCCCCCGCTCGGAGCGGCATTGGTCTTTTCCCTCCGAATTTGGCGTGGTGTTGATCGGAGCGCCCACGATTGCCGTGAACACCTCTGGGTGGGTCTGTCAGGACTCCGCGCAAACCCAGTGCAGCAACCTCGCCGATCCGACCAACCCGGTCGCCGCCGCCTACAACACCCAACTGAAGATCCAGCTCAACAAATGGCAAAACGACCTGAACAAAGTGAAGCTCTACCCGATCATCTCGTATAGCGTGGTCTACAGCTTCGATATCCGGTAGGTTCCCGCTGCCACGCCCGTCAAAATTGACTTGAGTTTCGACCTGCAAAGGCATGAAGGGACCGCTACGGCAGCAGTTACACTAATGGCGCCAAATGCGGAGGAGAAGTAACTTTCGAGTAGCCGATCCTCCTACGACCTCGTCAATTGATGCTTGGCCGTGTCAGCATCAATCCTTCAAACCGGCCCGCCACGCTGGCTGCAAGCAATTTCCAGTGCCGCGCTCTGTCAATCGTTAGCGTGTACTACTCGCGAACGACTCCAAAAATAAGGGGTCGACTGAAGGGACTGTGATGGCATGTCCTGCTGTTATATCTCGTCAACCAGTTCCGCCTCGACCGATTTCTTCCAGTCCTTCGCTTGGTCGACCCTTAGCAAGAGCCATTTTTCGCCGTGTCGTTCATAGGTCCAAAACTCGCGAAAAGCTTCCTGAGACTTTTCCTTATTTGCCTGCTTGCGCCGGCTCGCCGAATTAGAGTTGACGATTTCTCCGTCCCCGCCAACCGTATAATCCGTAGATGTGGCATCAATGCAAGCCGTAAAAATATCTTTCTCTTCGTCTCGATATTTCTGCGCATCCACGAGCCTCACGTCGCTGATACCGAGGCCTTCCATCACGTTCCGCTCACCATTGGATTGCATCAGTTCAATCTGCGCCGTCCATTCCGAGAACAGTTCGGGGCGCAAAAGGCTCTCCAACTGTGCCAGGTCTTGTTTGCACCACGCCTCTTCGATTTGATAGAAAGTTTGTCGCACGTACCCTTCGAGGTTTTCCTCCTTCCATTTAGGGTCGTCTTGCGAGAGCGTATCCAGCAGCTGTTCCGTCGCTTTTTTCTTCTTATTAATTCTTCGATTGACGTACCAGGCATACACGATCAGAAACGGCATCAAGATCAAGTAGACCAGCCCGCCTCCGCCGTTCCGTCCCCCGCCCGCCCTGGCCAGGGCATAGGGGCTGGCCAGAGCAAAGAGAATCATCAACTTAAATAGGAACGAAGAGACTCGGCGAAATTGTACTGGCACACTCTCTCTCATGTGTCACTCCTGACAAACTGAAATTTCCTTGGCTCTGATTTGTCTAACAGTCTACCGCAAGTAGCTGGTTCGGCGAGGCCAAACCTGTCTCACGGCGGTTGTGAGGGTGGCCGGTCGTGTCGATCTGTCTATCATTTCAAGGAACGACCGAGCCGTTGAATCCGGATTCAGCTGGAATCAGACCAGTAGGATCGCACCTGCCAACTGTCCGGGCGTGGTTGCTCCGGTCCAGATAGCTTTCCAAACCATTCTGAGGGTGTCCCCGGTCCCTCGCGAGGGACCGGGGACACCCTCGACGTGATGAAATGCCGCAGGAGTCTAGGAATACCCGCCATTCGGCGAAGCCGACAATGCGTGCCAATGCTCCGCTCTTCGAGTTTTCCAGAAAGTCTGACCTGGACGGTCAACCTGAAGATGCCCGACCTCAAATTGACACGGGGTATGGGCACGCGCATACTGTGGGCATGAATATTACCCTTTCCGCCGATGAGCACGTCGTCGAGCGAGCTCGAATACGGGCCAGCGTCATGGGAAAGAGCCTGAATCAGGCGATGTGCGATTATCTCCACCACCTTGCCGGCGACGAAGACATAGAGCGCAGCATTGACGAGTTCAAGCGTCTCTCTGGACAAGGGGATTCTCAGGGATGGAAGTTCAACCGGGACGAAATCCATGAGCGCTGCTAGCTTGCCGCGCTCTTTCCTCGATACAAATATCTTGGTTTACGCCGATGATAAAAGGAATCCAGCCAAGCAGGCCAAGGCCATAGAGATTATCGCGGAGCTGATGCGGCAGCAAGCTGGTGTCGTATCGATGCAGGCGACATTCATTTCTGCTGAACCCATCCCCACTTACCGTCAGCTTTTCGCGTCAGCTTGAGCACTACTTTATTGCTTTTTGAATCCTTATAACCAGTGAACAGTTCGCCCGATGAAGACCATTTGGCATCTTCGAACTCCGCCAGGACCTCGTCCTTTTTGCCTACTAATCCACTCTCCCCCGACCAAAGTAGCGTTCCGTTCCTTGCGTATAACTTCCAGTCAGAAAACTCATCACCGTTCATTTGGGAAGTAGACAAATACATCTTCTTATCAGGAGAAAAGTTCACTGAGGCACCACCCGGTAGAAGCTGGCCGGTCTTGTCATCTAAGAGCGCCCCGGTAAATAAATCTCCATCCGCGTGACCAACATGGTGAAGCTGGAGTGTGGCGTCATAACTGCAATATTCCCAGCATTGTCCTCCGATGCCATCGCCATCACATCCACTATCGACCAGTTGCCGAAGACCGTGCGCCCAGTTGATTTGCAAAGTGTGTTTGCCGGTTCTCCTCGCTCCATGGGGAGCTTGCCGCAAAGCAGAAAGTTCATGGCGGTCCTCATAACCGTGTGCTCCGAGGCATTGAAGCAACTGCCCATAAGCGCCGACTGTCGAGGCAAGGTTAGCGAAACAAAAGAGCATGAGACCTACAAGGAATCTGGGCATTGTGAGTACAGTGTATCCAGGATTACCGCCCGGCCCCCGTTTCGCGATAGAATAGAAACTGAAATGGCCCTCCACCAGCCCATCCCGGCTCTGCTCTAGCGGTTCACACCGCAGACGCCCCGTTTTTCGCCATTTTCTCCCTCAAAATCTTGAATGCAGGGTCCGCTTGCCGCAAGGACCCAGGAGTTTTCCGATGCTTGATCGTTTGGAACAAATGGAGCAGCGCTACGACGAGCTCTCCGAGCAGATGGGCCAGCCCGAAATCATCAGCGACCACGAAAAGTACCAGAAGGCCGGTCGCGCCCTACGCGAGCTCACCGAGCCGGTCGCCAAATACCGCGAACTGAAGCAGGTCATGGCCGGCCTCGCCGAATCCCGCGCCATGCTCGCCGATCCCGACATGAAGGAGATGGCCGAGGAAGAGATCGCCTCCCTTGCCCCCCGCGAGCCCGTTCTGCTGGAAGAGATCAAGGTCCTGCTGCTGCCCAAGGATCCCAATGACGAAAAAAACGTCATCCTCGAAATCCGCGCCGGAACCGGGGGCGACGAGGCCTCGCTCTTTGCCGCCGAAATCTTCCGCATGTACCAGCGTTTTGCCGAGCAGCACCGCTGGAAGATCGAAGTCCTCTCCATGTCGGAGTCCGGCGTGGGCGGCTTCAAGGAAGTCATTGCCATCATCGAAGGCGAGCGCGTCTACTCGCAGATGAAGTGGGAGAGCGGCGTCCATCGTGTACAGCGCGTGCCCGCCACCGAAACCCAGGGCCGCGTGCACACCTCGGCCATCACCGTGGCCGTGCTGCCCGAAGCCGAAGAAGTCGACGTCAAGATCGAAGCCAAAGACATTCGCATCGACACCTTCTGCTCCTCCGGTCCCGGCGGCCAGTCGGTCAACACCACTTACTCCGCCGTCCGCATCACCCATCTCCCCACCAACACCGTGGTCAGTTGCCAGGACGAAAAGTCGCAGATCAAGAACCGCGAAAAAGGCATGCGCGTTCTGCGTTCGCGCCTCTACGAGCAGGAGATGGACCGCCAGAACGCCGAGCTGGCCAGCGCCCGCAAACAGCAAGTGGGCAGCGGCGATCGCAGCGAGAAGATCCGCACCTATAACTTCCCGCAGAACCGCCTCACCGACCACCGTATCGGCCTCACCCTGCACCAGCTCGACCTCATCATGGAAGGCCGCCTGCAGCTCATCGTCGATGCCCTCATCGCCCACTACCAGGCTGAACAACTGAAGGCCGACAGCGCTTCGTGACCCTTGAGCAGGCAATTCGACAGGGCGAGGCGCGGCTGAGCGCAGGCCCCCATCCAGATCGCGCCCGCCGCGACGCTGAATCCCTGCTGCTCCACGTCATCCGACGCAACCGCGCGGGCATGTTGGCTCGATGGAACGAAGTGCTCGAAGCGAGTGAATCCCAGACGCTCAAGGGCCTGATCGAGCGCCGCCTCGCCGGTGAGCCCATCCAGTACATCGTGGGCCAGACCGAGTTCTACGGCTTGCCCTTTCGCGTAACCCCCGACGTGCTGATTCCCCGCCCCGAGACCGAGCATCTCGTAGAAGAGGCCCTGCGTGTGGCGGCCCGTTTCCCCTCACCCAGAATCGTCGACGTCGGCACCGGCTCCGGCGCCATTGCCGTCGCGCTTGCCCATCAACTCACCAAACAAGCTGATCCTGATTTGAAAGTCCACAGCTTTACCCATGCCGCCAGTGAAGCCCCTGTTTTGAAGGGCCACAGCTTTACCCATGCCGCCAGAGAAGCCACTGTTTCGAAAGGCCACGGCTTTACCCATGTCGCCAGAGAAGCCACTGTTTCGAAAGGCCACGGCTTTACCCATGCCGCCAGTGAAGCCCCTGTTTCGAAAGGGCACGGCTTTACCCGTGCCGCCAGTGAAGCGTCCGTTTTGAAAGGGCACGGCTTTAGCCGTGCCGATAAGGCCAATACAACAAACGGGGCTTTAGCCCCCGAGGGACCATCTTTCTCCGTCACGGCTATCGACATCGCCCCGCAGGCTCTGGCATTGGCTGAACAAAACGCGAATCGCAACGGAGCCGCCATCCGCTTCCTCGTTGGCGACCTCCTTACCCCTGTCGCCGGCGAAACCTTCGACCTCATCCTCAGTAACCCGCCCTATGTCCCCCTGATCGACCGCTCCACCCTCTCCGTCGAGGTCCGCGAATTCGAGCCGTCGCTGGCCCTCTTCGCTGGAGACGACGGCCTCAGCATCTATCGACGCCTGATCCCCGCCGCCCACGCCGTGCTAGTCCCCGGCGGCTTTCTCCTGCTCGAAATCGGCTACGGCCAGCAGCAACCCATCCAGGAATTGCTTGCCGCCTCCAGTTTCACTGGCATTCACTTCATCCCCGACCTGCAAAACATCCCCCGCGTCGCCTGCGCGGAAAAAGCAAGCTGCGGCTAAAGAAAAACCAGAGTTGCCGTATCTCGAAGGCACTGCCCTAAAGTCGACGCGACCATCAGGAAGCGGCGACCTTGCACGAAATTCACTGGGCCACAGGAACTCTGGTTTCGCTCTAAAGAAGAAACTCCCTCGCCGTCACAATCCGAACCCTGTTCCACGGATCCAGCACCAGCAAGTCCTCGTCGCTGCTGACCAGAACCTCGGCCTCACAGGCCACTGCCAAGGCCAGAAACAGATTGTTCTTGGGGTCCCGGCAGGCAGGCTTGACCGCCAGTCGATCCGCTTCCTGGACGGCGAACAACTGCGCAGAGTTGCGAATCAACGTTACGAAACTTCGTCGCAACTCCAGGTCCAAATAGCGGTCGAACTTATTGCGCTCCAACACCGCGGCCCATTCATGCAGTGTCTCCTCGCTTGCGCACAATTCGCAGCTTCGCAACGTTTTTGCCAACGCCTGCTCCGGGATGGATCCCGCGCGTAGGGCCGCGCTCACCAGCGTCCTCGTGTCTAGAATGACCCGTCGGATCACCTCGCCTCACGCACCATACGAGTCACATCCTCATCGGTCAGCATCACAGCCGCCGCATTCTGAGCCTCGCTCATGCGCTCAATGGCTTGCGCCCGCCATTCCTCCAAGCTGGCCACTGCGCGGCTTCGCTTCCGGCGAGCATCGAGCAATTCCTCCATATCCTGCGGAGACACGATGAATGCCACCGGCCGCCCATGCCGGGTCACCGTCACCGCCTCGCGCTGCACCGTGTCCAGCAGTTTTCCGAACCCATTCTGTGCCGCCACCGAAGTCAAGGTGATCATCGTGTCCTCCAATAAAACTAGCCATTATGCGAATTAGCTAAAATAGCTAATTCGCGCGCTTTGCACTCCTCAGAAACTCACCCAACGTCACAATTCGCACCCCGTTCCACGGATCCAACGCCAGAAAGCCCTCGCTGCGTCGAATGCCCGTTTTGCGCAGAATTTGCCCCGTCTGGTGCGAACCACGCGAAGGATCCAGTGCCCTAAATTCGTTATTGCACTGCAGGTTGTTCGTTCCGGACTCTCAGCCCAGGATTTATCCAGCCTCGGTATTTCCTCCTCTATAATTCTCTGTGCAGAGAAGGTAGGAACGCGCAAACGTCTACGATCTGCGAAGCAATGAATGGGGTTACAGCGTTTACCCAATTGCTATAACCCGAAACCATCATCCTCAAGTGCCTTTCTCCTTCGGAAGACGGCACCTATTGCAGTGATAAAAGGGCGCCGGTATTGTGAAACCGCTCTGCGTGTCTGGGCCCCCGGAGCAAGCCCATTACCAGATCCCGTAAAGGAGCGATCCATGCGTCATACGTCATCTTTGGTTCTCGTCGCACTCGTCTTGGCCCTGGGGATGCCCGTGAGAGGATTCGCCGCGAAGAATCCGGCAGACTATCCTCTCCGTGTTCACATTTTCGGCCACAACACTTTTTCGCATTATTCCGGCTACGGCGGTGTCCGGTCGCTCAATGATGTGGATGGCGAAGGCCGCGCCAATCTCTATGAAAACTCCGAGCCTCGCGGCTTCGACTTCAAGTATGTCTGCGCAGAGCGTCTCATGGACTCCATGGGCTATGACACTTATCCGGCGCGCTGGAAGAAAGCCAACGTCGAGTTGGAACTCCTGCTGCCCGTCTCCGGCAAGACCTGCACATTGCACGTCGCGATGAAGGACGGAATGGCCTATTACAAGAACAACGGGAACTTCGGCGAGGAGCCGGCCGAAAGATTCAAGGGTTGGATGACGAAGTACCAATACGATCCGGAGCACGGTAAGAACACGATTACCAAGCCCACCGAAGTCGCGGCCAGCAGCCAGAACCCATCCGACTTTCCTCTGCGCATCCACGTTTTCGCTCACACCGGCGTTTCGCACTATGCCACGCCCCAGCAGACCGGTCTCGAAATGGTGGAAGGCGAAGGCCGCGCGAACCTCTACGAAGGCGGTCAGCCGCGTGGCCTCGACTTCAGCTACCACTGCCAGTTTCGCCTGATGGATTCGATGGGCTACGAGACCTACCTGGCCCGCTGGAAGACGCGCGACAAGGAACTGGAGATCATGCAACCCGCCGTCGACAAGACCTGCGTGATCAACGTAGCCATGAAGGAGCATCTCGTCTACACCAACGAAGATGGCCCGATCCAACTGAAGTCCGCCACCGACTTCAAGCAGTGGATGGACAAGAACCAGTACGACCCGGAGCACGGCAAAGACCTGCCCGTGAAACAGACTGGCGGCGCACAGTAGCAGCAGCCTGTGCCTCATAGACCTCCGCTTCCCATCCTTTCCGCGGAAAGGGTGGGAAGCCAATGCCACTATTGAAAGGCCGGATCAAGATCCGCCGCGGGATTCCCGCTTGCAGAGAATTCCGCCCGCAAGGCGCATACTGTTTCCAGCGGTTCACTGCGGCGCATCTCTGCCCCGGGCCTTGCACGCAACGTTTGCGAAGCCGCCTTCAAAGCGGCCCAAAATGCACCGGATCGCGTCTTCAAGATTCGCAGGAAGCCATTCAACATCGGCAACGCGATGCAAAATGGGTACCCACCCCCCTCCCTTGCAAACGTGCACCAATTTTGGTGCATCGATTGATGTAAGAAAAAGAAAATAAATGAAATCCAGAATCGATGCGTTTACCAGAAAGTAAATAGACTCCCCGTATTTGACGTTGTTTTTCGCGCTTTTTGGTCGCAAATTCGCGGCGATTCCTGCCTCTTTTGCGCCGCGCGGCCGCAGCCAAGCGGATTGCCGATGCCGCAAGCTCCCCTGCGTTTTCCGAGCGCGGGCCAAGCGAAGCAGTCCCAGGCACGGCAAGCGCGCAGGATAGAATCTAGGAATGATCAAGGGGATTTCCTTTCTTCGTCCTGTCGGCAGCGCTGCGGTCAATGACCGGCTGGCAAGCTTTTTCTCGGCGCTGGGCTTTGCCCCTGGGAAGGGCTGGCAGGAAGAGACCAATCGCGGCGTTTCCTTCCTCGCTCCACTAGGCAATCTGGAATTCGTCGACGGCCAGTTTCCAGCGGTCGCCGACATCATGGTAGAAGTGACCTCGCTCGACGCTGCGCACCAGGCAGCGGCCGCGTGGTTGCGTGCGAACGTCGGCGACGAAGCTGTCGGGCAACTCTCCGAGATCACCGAAACACTCTGGAAGTCGCGGATCTTCACGGTCGAACCCGAACCTGGATGCGCGTTCACCTTTTTGGCTTGGACTGATCCGATCAAGGGCAAGCCTGTTGCCGTGGAAGGCGATCTCTCCGCCGCCGGCATGAAGTTCGCCATCGTTGTCGCCCGCTGGAACGCGGTCATCACCGACCGCCTGCTGGAAGGCGCGCTCGACGCCCTTTTGCGCAGCGGCGCAACCCGCGCGAATATTGAAATCGTCCGCGTCCCCGGCGCATGGGAAGTCCCGGCTGCCGCCCGCACCATTGCCAACCTGGGCAAAGTGGATGCGCTCATCACTCTCGGATGCCTGTTGCGCGGCGAAACCGCCCACTATGAAGCCATCTATAACGAAGTCGCGCGGGGCATTGGCCAATCGCAACAGGAGACCGGTATCCCTCACAGCTTTGGAGTACTCACCTGCGAAACACTGGAGCAGGCATTGAACCGCGCCGGCATCAAGGCCGGAAACAAGGGCTTCGAAGCCGCCCTGGCTGCCATTGAGATGGTCAGCGTTACCCGCCAACTGAAGCAGGCCGCAAGACAGCAAGGCGGCATCGCTTGAACGCCGCTACCCGCCGCAAGTCGCGTGAACTCGCGATGCAGATGCTCTTCCAGATGGATATGGGCAAGATGACTCCCGACCAGGTTCGCATAACTTTCTGGAAGGCATCCGATGAAGTGGACGCCGAGGTGAAGGGATTCGCCGAAGACCTCTTTCGCGTCTCCGTCGCCAGGATGGAAGAGATCGACGAACTGATCGTGGCCAACTCCAAGCACTGGCGTCTGGAGCGCATGCCCGCCGTGGACCGCAACCTGCTGCGCATGGCCATCGGCGAGATGCTGGGATTCAAGGGCACGCCCTTCCCCATCGTGATCAACGAGGCGCTGGAGATCGGCCGCCGCTTCTCCGCCCCCGAGTCCATCAACTTTCTCAACGGCATGTTGGACTCCATCGCCAAGAGCCTGATCGGGAAGTAAGAGGAAGCAGGAGCGAGACTGCCCTTGCGGTAGCTGCCGACAAGGGCCACGATCTTCTTGCTCCATGCGGGCCTCCATGCGACTGCGCTGCGAAGGCAGTCGAGCTCAAACCGGCGCCCTTCCGCAGGGACAATTCTTATTGCGCGATGCTTGCCGTTTGCTCAGCGTCACTCTCCAGGGGCAACCTCACTTCCAGAGTTCCGATGTGGTTGTTCAATTCATTGCGCACGGCAATCCGCAGCCATGTTGCTCCGGCAGGCACGTCGAGTTGCTGATCTGCGTGGAACAAGACGGTGTTTCCCCCATTCGTCGGGATTTCCGCCGAGGCTTCCCCTTGATTGGAGATGCCATTCAACAGACTGCCGTCGGCATCATAGGCGGCGGCCACGAATTCCAGTGTGGGCGGCACTCCCTTTTGCCGAGCCAGGGGCTTCAATTTTGCGTCGAGGATCCCATAGCTGAGGTGATAGGTCTGCAGTTTCACAGGCGGCAACGGCTTCAGCGGTTTTCCGCGCTTGCGGGTGCGGAAGAAGGCCGGCTCATCCTCCAGGGCCAGCATCTGTTCGGCGGTGGCCAGCATGGGCGGGCCTTGGGTGGAAAGATGCACGCTGAAGAGCAGTTCGTGCATCATGGGCGCGCCGTGTTCGATATTCGCGTAGAGGCTGTCTTCCGACTTGACTTCAAGGAAGTGCGCCAGCCGCTTGTTGGTCTCGATGATCGACTTGGGGCCGGTCTCGGGCACTGCGAAGTACACACTGCGATAACTCAGCTTGTAGCCTTTTTTCTTGTGGTTTGCCAGCACGATCGAAATATGTCGTTCCGAGCCGTCGTATTTGAGGTTGGTCGGGGAATAGCTGAGCGCATAGAAGCTGGCGTTCTCCTCCACCGCTTTCTTCAACAACAGTTCGGGGCGGTTATTGCCGCCATAAGATCGCCCGCCGGTATAGGAGGCAATCGAGTCTCCTTCCTCACTTTCGGCGACCGCGTTGGAAGATCCCGAGACCCCTTCCAAACTGACAAGAGACAGCGCGACCTGGCTCGATCTCAGGTTCTCGAACGTCTGTTCGATACGGGGATAATCTACCGATTCCAAATTCCCCCGATCCATGACTGGGCCGACCGGGATTGGGAAAAGACTGGAAAGCCAGAGGATGTTCTTCCGTCCCGGCAATCCAGCCAGATACTCCGCCATGAATTTCAGGTTCGATAGAGCCGCGCCCGTATCCCCTGCGCCGTAGACATCGCCATAAAGAAAGTCATCGGGGATATGCGGACCCGGCCCCTTGGCAAGGATGGCGTCGCGCAGTGCGGCCCGATCGGTGGTGAATCCCTGCAGCAAATGCAGGCCGGCCATATTCACGAAAAGGGCGACGCGGGCTCCCGGCGGCAGCGTTTCCAAGCAGTTCAGCAAGCGGGGGCGAAAGAACATTTGCAGATCGCCGCGGGTGTTGACCAGGTCGTAATACAAGACATAAAGCGGGCCGAACTCCGCTTCGTTGGGCACATTGACAAAGGTATTGGGAGGCAATGGGGGAAGCTTGGGCGGCACAAAGCTGGGGACGGAGCCATCTTCGTACTCAAAGGAGAGAATCCGCTGCGGCGCTTTGTCTTCTGTGATGGTGAAGTCGCTCTGCTTGAGGCCGCGCACCGGTTTCCCATCCTTGTCTGTCACGACCACCTCGATCGGGACATTGCGCACGGTCTGCCGGAGCGTGTACCCATTCTGCTCTAACGACTGTGCCGCAGCGGTTGCCGCGATCCCCAAAGTCACCATCGCAGCCACCAGAACTAAGTCGGACTTCCCCATGATTTCTCCTTGCGTACTCTAACCCGGACCTGAGGGAAAGGGAAACAACCGCGCCGATTCGTTTCGGATGCTCCGCCAGCTCCACATTTTAGACAGGATGCACTCCAGGCAAGTTACGCCGCACCGAGAAGAATCTTACAGGTTGAGGCATCCAGGGCGGCAGAGCCCAACAGAAGGACCCCCGATGCGAGCTTGCCGATTGAGTTTTCCACCTTCCATGCTCGACTTTCCGCACTCCTGCTATCCTTGAAAGGTGATTGCGCAGCCACGTACCAGACGATTCTCCGCATTGCTCCTGCTCCTCCCGATCGCCCTGTTTGCTTGCCACAAGGAAGAACAGGCGGTGGTCGGAGTGGCAAAGATCGCTGTCACGGCCGAGCAGCAGGCCGCAGCCGCGGCGCTGGCCGCGTCGGCCGAGCGCGACCGGCAGCGCACACAGCTTGAAGCCATTCCCCTGCCGACCAAAAGCATGTATGTCGATGTGCATGACGTGAGCGCTTGGGCGAACCCGTTTCTCAGCGTCGATGCCGAATTGCTGAACCTGCGTGTCACCTTAACAGATCCCAATCCCAGCACCGTCGGACAGGGGAATATGCTTCGCCCCGCGGGAGCGCGGCGGCAAGAGGTTCCACTGCACTCTGCCGATCTAGCCGTAGCGCTTCTGGCGCTGCCTCCCACGGCCTGGCGCTATGGACGGGTGATCGCCATTGCCGAGTCACCGCAGGCCAGTCCCAAAGATCGCCCCAAGGTCCGTCGCAACGTCGAAGCTGCCATCAAGCAGCTCAATGATTTGGGCATCGTAGTGGAAGAGTGGCCTACCCGCTAGCGATTTTGCTCCGGACCAAAAGTGTTGCACTGAGCGAAACTGGCGAGAGCTATCCTGCTCCAGGGGAGCTGATCCTGAAGATATGGCCCAGAAGAATTCAGTCGCGCTCCTGACTTTCGATACAGCAATCGAAGAACTCTTCGAGCGCTTTCCGGCCCTGCGCGCGGCGTACCGCGCCAAGACCCTATCCATGGGACAAGATTCTCCCTCAGCTTCTATCGTCTTCCACTCGGTTTTGCTGCCTTTTTTGGAGAGCGCGCTGGAACGAGGCGACCTTGGCGTGATCTTGAGAGTCTGTGCTTACCTGGAAGATGCCGCTGAGGGCGCGACCGCCGACCCCAGGCTGCAGAACCTAATCCGGACCGATTTCGGCGAATGGCTTGGAACCACAGAGCAGGAAGACCGTCTCTCCCCATGGCTAGGCTCCGAGACCAAGAGAATCTGCGGGTATGTGCCGGGACTTGCGACGCAACGAAAGGCGTTGAAGCTGGAAAAGGAGCAAAACAGATGGGGTCGACGCATCGCGGCGAGATTCAAAAAATGGTGGTCGGGAGTGAAGTAGGGGGCTTGCTTCCTATAGGGAATAGAATTCGCAGAATCCGAATTCTACGGGGTGCTAAGGGGCGACCTGGGCGCTTCTCGGCGCATTGGGTCTGCGCGAGCCTCCCGCCAAGGGAAGCCCACGGAGGGAGAGGCTATTGCTCTTTGACGATCATGGAGTCAACAACCTTGACTGCCACTTCGATCGGTTCGATGTGATAACTGCCTGCTAACAAAGCCGCTTGAATTTCCGCAGTCTTTTCCGTCCGGACATCTCCACCCGCTGCAGATTGGGCCATGACACTTGCCGCAGAGCTGAGGGTGGCGCGGTCAGATAGGGCTTCCTTCTTGGCCTGTGCAGCCCCGCTCTGGGCCTGCGTGAGCGTGGGCGAAACCTTCGTGAGCTCCGGAAGTGAATTCAAACCATTGAGATTGCTGCTGATCTCCACTTGTGTATCTCCTATCTGATTTATCGGTCCGGTTGCCCCTCTCACTAGGGCACTGGAGTACTGCACGAGATCCCTTCAGGAGTCGGGAGGCGGCGCTGGCTGAGGCAAAATAGGTGCAAAATCGTACAATCGGGGATCGATCTTCTGGTTTCATGCCACTGGAAGCCGCGCCCCCCTGTCAGCGGGCACTTAATCTCCATGACCTCAGAAGCTTACCCTATTCCGTGCGGGCATCAAGGCGAACTCTTCTGACTCTTGAGCCAAGCACCTGAAACAAGGCTCTGCTGTCCAGCCTACGCCGGATTCCAGACACATACAAGGGAGGGCTCCCGTCTGCAATCCTTAAAGGAAGGCGTCGTTGCCGTCTGCAGGCTGACTCCGGCGGGAGCGCGCGGAAGTGCTTCGCAGCGACTCAGCGATGGCCTTCACCGAATTGAACACCGCCGAAACCCGGCGCACGGGCCGGCTCACGACATCCGCCACATAACCGCCGGCGCGATCCACTCCATCCAAAAGGCTTGAAATCATACGGTCGATTCTGTGGGTCTGTTGGCGCAGCTGGTCCAGAATCTCTTGGACCGAGTCTTGCATTTCGGCAGACTGAACGCGCAGGCCCCGCGCGACATGGGCAAGATCCTCCACGGCGCGTTCCACCTTGGGGGTCAACCGGGAGAGCAGTTCACGGGTATTGTAGACGACGGGCATCACGGCGGAACGCAGTTCTTCTGCCTGTTTCGTAACCGAACGGGCTGCCCTGCGCAAGGTGAAAAAGATTGCCAGCAGGATAATCGTCTGCAGCAACACGGCCAGCCCCGTAACGACGATGAAGGCAAGCATGATAGTTTGAGTGTCCATCTTTGGCATCCGATCGGCCTCGCGCAGTCTTTCAGCGGGCGAACAAAAGGTGATTCCAACGCTCTCAAAGCCCCGGACGAGGCACGCAGCCCTGGTCAGTCGCAGGGAAGGATCCCTTGGCGCACTGACACAGCGTAGGCGCACCCGGCCTTGAGAGGCGGGTGTATAACCGGGCCGCGAAGACCTGCGACCCGGCCGGTAAAGCACAAACTATAGCTGAGGTTCTTGCGGTTCACTCGTCGCGGAATACGCTTGGCGTCCGGCGTCAACTGCCGCAGCAACCCGCGTGCTCTGTTCCGCGACCATGCTCTTGCCCCGCTCCACGAACTCTTCCCATTGCGCTCGTCCGCGATCCACTGCCTCGCGGCCGCGTTCCACATATTCGGTAACTTGCTCTTTGCTCCGGTCCACAAGCGCGCCGACTTCTTCGGCAGCCTGACGAGTGCGGTTCCGCAAATACTCGGTACCCTCACGCGCGCCTGTTGCCAGATCTTCACGGGTTTCCCGGCCGCTTTTGGGGGCATAAAGAATTCCCACCAGAGCGCCTACACCCAACCCGGCCAGAAACCATCCTAGACCGTAGGCACCGTTTGTCTTGTTATCCTCTGCCATGTCGAATTCTCTCCTTCTTCAGCTCATTTGGAAGAATGCCTGAGCGTATCAGATTCATACTCGCATTTATACTCGCACCTTCCGACTCGCACCGCAATTCGGCACGGGACGGAAAAGGCTGACCGCAAACATCCTAACTCATTGCTGCGCTGGCACGGTCTCTTCTGTTTCGATGGAGCGGGCACTCTCATAGTTGCCCTCGCTGACAGAGGTAACCGCATAGCGATAGGTATGGCCAGGCAGCACATCGGGGTCATGGAAGGCGGGAATAGGCAGCGGCTGTGTCGGGGAGATGCGTTGCCACGCTCCCTCTGCTTCGCGCCGGTAGACAACATACCCAGCCAGATTGGAGTCTCCGCAGGGTTGCCAACTCAGGTCGATCGAGGAGCGAGACCGTGCAGGGATACCCGCTATCTGTGCGGAATCGGCCTGAGCAGCCGAGGCCACCGCAGCCAATCCGATGGGGACAGAGGGAGGAAAGATGTCGCGCGCCTCGATGCGGACGGGGGCGGAGAAAGCTCCTGCCAGTTCCAGGGTTTGTGCTCCAGCCTTGATGCGGATAATCCGCTGGGCGCTGTACTCATAGGTCTGGTGAAAGGGGACGTCTTTGTCGAGTGCTCGTCCGCCATCCACCTGTGCACCCGAGTCCACCAGAAGATTCCGCTCCGAAGGCTCAACCGGCGTGGCGAGCGGGCCGGTCTGCCCCTTGGGCTTGCTCTCCGTCGGGTCGCTGAGGCGCTTGCGGTGTAGTCGAACTGCGTAGAACAGACTTCCCTCTTGCTGATCTGAGAGCGGGGAGCTAACCCAGTGCAATGCAATTCCATCCCTGTGTATTTCGGCGGTAAGCCCCAGGACAGGCGCGGGGGCGGTACCGGCCAGAACAGCGGCTCCGTTCGACAAGCCAGCGGACCTGCCCTTGTGGTTTTTCAATTCGACAAAATAGGACAAAGTACGCGCGGAGCCCGCGGCGAGCGCTGGCGGAAGCTGATCTAAAAACGTACCCTGTTTGGCGGGCGGAAGCACGATCTGCGCAACGGGAATGCAGCTTCCCTTGCCTTCCTGGCGGCATATATCGACGGAGACATTCTCTTTCATCAACAGCTTGTCGGTGTTTCTCCGGGACATTGTCCAGGTGATTGCGACCTGATTGCCGGTGCGCACAGCGGCCAGATCGGAGACGCGCTCCGGCAAATTCAGCGAAGGAGGCTGGGGCGCACCAGGAGTCCCGCATCCCATCGCAGCTGCCGTCAACCCCACCAGCAGCGCTGCCCAAACCGATCTATTCAACCGTTCCATAGCCCCTTCAGTCTACCCGACGGGACCGACCTGATTCCGGGCCGCAAGGGCGGGACCAGGGGCGCTCACGCGAACAGTCGCAAGCCCCCTTGGACTTTTGCAGGCTCCCTTCGGCAATTGTGGGAAGGTTCTGCACCCTCCGGTTACCGGCAGAATTCCGACCTCGCCGAGCCGCCTCAAGTCGCCTATAATGGTCGCGACTCGCTGAACGCTTGCTAAAGATATGTTTGGGGGAACGACTCGTGCGCAATTACGTTTTCACCTTGCTATTCCTAGCTTCTAGTTTTACGCTTGCAGCCCAAAACGCCCCGAAGATCGAAGTTTTCGGTGGTTTTTCTTACTTGAATTACGAAGCTGTGTCCGTCAATCTGCCGAGTGGAACACAAACGATTACGGATTCCTGCACCATTTCCAGTTCTGGTTCAACTTGCATAGCCACAACTGTGAATTCCTCCACGGTCAACTTCAATCGACGCATGGGACTCTATGGTTGGAACGGGTCGGTCACGGCCATCCTTACGCCGTGGTTTGGGATTACAACCGACGTGAGCGGCAATTACAGCACATCCTCCCAATCGATCACCTCCTCGGAGACGATCATTGAAACCCCAATCTGCTCACCGTATCCATGTTCGCCCATCACGACGACAACCACTTATCAGTATTCAGTTTCTGAACCCATACTGCACCATTTTCTCTTCGGCCCGCAGTTTTCCTTTCCGACCAGAAGAATTAGATTCTTACCGTTTCACTCGTAAATAGAAATACTTCAACAAAATCATGCGGCTTCGAGCAGTTGGATGATGCTTTGGATGGAAAGGTCGGCCTTGTGGAAGGCCT
>Ga0302320_10006094_pt1 | contig 26870 bp, 20 predicted proteins | sample Bog_T0_3_FD_202130 | JGI IMG/M metagenome (GOLD analysis project Ga0302320, IMG submission 202130) | Peat permafrost microbial communities from Stordalen Mire near Abisko, Sweden - Bog_T0_3 | ecosystem: Environmental > Terrestrial > Soil > Wetlands > Peat | place: Sweden: Abisko, Stordalen Mire...
CAATTGCGCCGAGTTGGTCAAGGAAGCGCTGGCGGATCCGGATGTCGGGGTTTCGAGGGCCGCCCTCTTTGTGTCCGAACACAAGACGGTCGTGACTCCCTTTGCCGGCTTCCCCCAAACGAAAGATATGGAAATGCCGGATCAGGTCATCGATTCGCCCCCCGATGCGAGTGCACCTGTGAAGGACGCTCGAAACTGAGGTCGGTCGCAGAAGGAGTGCGAAGAAGCCGCCCGTATTCGTTCATTTCCCGCAGGGTGACGTGAAAAGAGAACGCATACCTACGCCGGTCCCGCTTCGCGCAAGCGCGCGATCTCGGCGGCGTACCCCTCGCGAAACGTGGGATGGCGGAATCGGTAGCCGAGCCCGGCCTTGATCTTCAGGTTCAGGACCCGCTTGCTGGTCGCACCGCGCTTGCCGCCCTGCGGGGCAGGCTCTGCGAAGGGGGGCATGTCCCCGCCGAGAACCCCGGACAGCCATCGGAAGAAATCGATCTGCCTCACCGGCTCGTCGTCGACCGCATTGTAGATCTCTCCCGGCCGGCCCTTTTCGAGCGCCGCGATGATGCATCCGGCGACGTCGTCGCGGTGAATCATGTTGATCCAGCGCTCCCCCCTCCCCGCCATCACCGCCTCCCCGCGCAGGTACTGCCTGAACAGGTGCCCCCTGTCCGGTCCGTAGATCCCGGCGACGCGGAGGACCACGGCGGGAAATCCGCCTGCGTTCACGGCGTCGAAAAGCCGCCTTTCCGCCTCCACCAGGATCCTGCCCGTTTCAGTCGCCCCGCCGGCCGGGCTCGTTTCGTCGACGTCCGATCCGTCGTCCTGCGCATACACGCCCGTGCTGCTCGTGTAGACGAATCTCTTCGGCGGCGCTGGCGCAAGCCATTGAATGATGTTTTCCGTCCCACGCAGATACACCCGCCGGTAGTCCTCCGCACCTCCCTTGCTCGACGAAACGGTGTTCACCACCCAATCGAAGGGTAGCGGCAGTCTTCTCAGGTCAGCCAAGTCCGTCACGTCGCCGGCGAGGGGACGGATGCCGTCCAATCCGGCAGCCTGGGAGCGGCGCAGGCCGAAGACCTCGTGGCCGAGCCGAACAAGCTCAGTTCCGAGGGCACGGCCGACATAGCCGCAGCCGATGATCAATGCGCGCATTGAAATGGTCTCGATGAAGGGATTGCGGTAATATCGGTGTTATGCCGATCAACAAGATTCATCCATGAAGTCCGTAGCCTGCATCCATCACACAACCGATGAAGATCGCACAGGATCGTCGAGCGAAAAGGACCGAAGGCGAGCGAGCTGTGCTAAAAGCACAGCGCAGGGAGCCAGAGGACCTTTGCGCCGACGAGATTGGGCGAGATTGATCGGAATTTGTGATGGATGCAGGCTAATCGCAGCGATCGCAATCGTTCTCGCCCCACTGGCTTCCGGCGCCCTGGCGCAGCCGCCCCCCGCCGTGGAGCACTTGCGCATCAAGGTTCAGGAACTGCCTGCCTATCCGCAGGATTTGATCATTCTCGGGGTGAGGCAGGGCGACGCGCGCCTGGCCTACAGCGTGGACGCAGCCGGCAATGTCGACGATTGCCTCGCAATCGGCTACACCCGCATCGAGTTCGCCAAGGCTGCAGAGGGAGCCCTGCGGCGGTGGAAGTTTGAGCCGTCAAAACTGGGAGGCGTCCCGGTCGCATCGACCTCGGAGCTGGCGATGCATTTCGAGGTGCAGGGCATCATCGTGACCGAGCCGAACATGTCCGAGGAAATGATGGGGCGATTCATTTCACTGGACGTGCTTGGCCTGGGCTATCGGGCCCGGGAATTGCGCGAGCTGGACCGCATCCCGACACCCGTCTCGGTGGTGTCGCCCCCTTACTCGATCGGCATGGCCGAACAGGGCCATTCCGGCGATGTGACGGTGAGTTTCTACATCGACGAGACCGGCACCGTCCGGCTTCCCTCCGTCGATCCAAGGGACGACCAGCAGCTGGCGGTGCTCGCGGTCAATGTGATCGGCAAATGGAAGTTCGAGGCGCCGATGTGCGGCGGGGTTCCCGTGCTCGTGAGGGCCAGCCAGGTGTTTCGATTCCTGAAGCCAAAAGGGCCGGGTTGAGCGGCGAGCCAGCGGCCGCGCGAGCGATCAGCGCGGCAGAAGCTCGGCAATCAGGGGCGCCAGGCGTTCGCGCAGCCGCTTCCGTGCGCGATAGAGGCGCGTCTCCACGCCCCGCTCGGAGCAGCCCACTATGGCCGCGATTTCGCGGCAGCTGGCCCTTTCGTAATGATGGAGGAGCAGGACGGTCTTCTGGTCGTCCGGCAGCTCGTCGATCGCGGCCCTGACGGCCGCGCCCGTTTCGTCGTCCTCAATCGCCCCGTCGGGCGCCGGGCCGGCCGGCTCGGAGGCGGGTTCCCGGCCGCCCATCCCTTCCGTGTCCGATTCCAGGGGCTCCTCGGGATGGCGGCGGCGCCAGCGGTAGTGGTTGTGGCACAGGTTCGCAAGCGTCGTGAAAAGCCATGCCGGGAGGTTGGTGTCGGGCCGGAGGCGGGCGCGCGCCTCGTGCAGGCGGACAAACGCGGCTACCACCAGATCCTCGGCATCGGCACTGTTGTGGACATACCGCCAGGCGAATGCAAAAAGCGGCCGCTGCCATCTGGCAACAATGGCCTCCATCGCCGCCTTGTCCCCCTCGCGCAAGGACTGGACCACGGCGGCGTCTCTCGGAGGGTCGGATTTCACTGGGGCGGTGTCAGCCCGGCGGGGAAAGATCGTGGACCTTCAGGGAGGGCTCAAGGAGCCTGAAGTAGCTCGCGCGCTGGAGGGGTGTCATCAGTTCGCTTGTTGCCGACACCAGCCGGCGGGTCGAGGCGAGGCATTCGCTGTCGATGGCGCGGCGCCGCTCCACGAAACGGGCGAATTCGATGAAGTCGACCCGGTCGGATGCAACCCGCTCGCGCTCGAACGCCGCGTACTCTTCGCGCATGCTGGCCACCTGGGCGGCCAGCGCGAGCAGGCGCGGGCTGGAGGCCTGGTGGATGGACCTGATGCGCTCGACCTGCGCATCGGTGAGCTTCAACTCGCTCTTCATCCAGGAGAGCTGGCGGGCCAACGGGTCGCCGCCAGCGGGTTGGTTTGCCCGAAACCATGCGAGATGCGCCCCGACGCCGGAGACAAGGCCGAGAACCAGAACCAGGAACACGTGTTTCATGGCGTGCGGGGGTTTGGCGCCAGCGCCTTCGGTGCGTCGAGGAGGGGGTCGATCAGCTGCAGGTAGCTGCGCGCCATCTGGGCGCCCTGTTCGGCGTGGATTCGGGTGAGCCGCGCCTCCGCGAGGAAAAGACCCAAAAGGACGCACGCCGCGACGAAGGCCGAGGCGAAGGAGGGGCGCGCGCATGCCGCGTCGAGGCGCTCCATCCATGTGGGAGGGGCAAGCGGATGGCTTTCCGCGATCAGGCGGGCCACCCTCGCCGGAATCTGCGGGGGAGGCTCGGGCACGGCGCGGAAACGCTCGAGCAGCTCGTCGAGGGGATCGTTGGAGGAGTTCATGATTCGCAAGCGCATCCGCCGAAACGGGCGGATGTCCATCGGGCTTAACACCGCCGCGGGGCAAATCCCGCCAAGGCAATCTACGACGCCTCCAGACGCTGTGCAAGTGCAAGGCGGTTCGGCTAATGGGCGGCCTTCGTCCGGCATGCCTGCGTAACTTTTGCCAAATGATGCGCAGCCTGCCGGCTGGACAGCCCGGCCCGATTTGGCGAGATTGGGTGCATCATTGCCTCCACCATGACCAATGCCACGCAGCCCAAGAAAGTCGCCCTGCTGACCGCGGGCGGCCTGGCCCCCTGCCTTAGCTCGGCGATCGGCGGCCTGATCGAGCGCTACACGGAAGTCGCCCCCGAGATCGAGATCATCGCCTATCGCAGCGGCTACAAGGGCCTGCTGCTCGGCGACAGCTACCAGATCACGCCCGAGGTGCGCGCCAATGCGGCCATACTGCACCGCTACGGAGGCAGCCCGATCGGCAACAGCCGTGTGAAACTCACAAACCTGAAGGACTGCCTGAAGCGCGGCCTGGTGAAGGAGGGGCAGGATCCCCAGAAGGTGGCCGCCGACCGCCTCGTCCAGGACGGCGTCGATGTCCTCCACACGATTGGCGGGGACGACACGAACACGGCCGCCGCGGAACTGGCCGCGTTTCTTGCGAGGAACAATTACGGCCTTTCGGTCATCGGGCTTCCAAAGACGGTCGACAACGACGTCTATCCGATCCGCCAGTCCCTCGGCGCCTGGACGGCCGCCGAACAGGGCGCGCGCTTTTTCAGCAACGTCGTGTCGGAGCTCGGCGCCAATCCGCGGATGCTCATCGTCCACGAGGTGATGGGCCGCAACTGCGGATGGCTCACGGCGGCAACCGCCCGCAGCTACCGGAGGATGCTCGCGCGCCAGAAGTACGTGCCGCAGATCGGCCTCTCAAGGGAGCGCCGGGAGGTTCACGGAGTCTATCTGCCGGAAATGTCCCTCGACATCGCCGCCGAGGCCGGGCGCCTGAAGGCCATCATGGAGCGCCAGGACAACATCAATCTCTTTGTCTCGGAGGGCGCCGGCGTCGCAAGCATCGTCGCCGAGATGCAGGCGAAGGGCCAGGAAGTGCCCAGGGATGCCTTCGGCCACGTCAAGCTCGATGCCATCAATCCCGGCAAGTGGTTCGGCGAGCAATTCTCGAAGATGATCGGAGCCGAGAAAGTGCTTGTGCAGAAGAGCGGCTATTTTGCCAGGGCGGCTGCAGCCAATTCCAAGGACCTGCGGCTGATCAAGAGCTGCGTCGATCTGGCGGTCGAATGCGCCCTGCGGCGGGAAAGCGGCGTCATCGGCCAGGACGAGGATCGCGGCGGCGTCCTCAGGCCGATCGAATTCGAGCGGATCAAGGGCGGCAAACCCTTCGATCTGGCAACTCCCTGGTTTGTGAAGCTCCTGAAAGAGATCGGCCAGCCACCGTTAGGTGGCTGACCTCCGCCCCGGCGGTTCGCTCCGGTCAAGAAGTGCGCAAACCCCGACAATAGAGGGAGAGGCATCGGGCCGCGGTCCCCTTAGGATCGACCCATGCCGCCCCGAACGCCGTTTCACGTCCCCACGGAACGCGCCACGCTCCTCCGGCGATCCGCAGCGCTCGCCTTTCTTCTTTTCACGGCGACCGGCTGGGCCGCCGACCGGATGCCAAACCAGGCCTGCCTCGACTGTCACGAGGCGGCGGCGCCGGACAAAAAGGACAAGGACGCCGACTCCAATCCCGCGGTGGAAATCCTGCGGACCGGGCCGTTCTCGAAATCGGTGCACGGAAAGCTCCTTTGCGTCGATTGCCACGTCTCGGTCACGGCTATCCCCCACGACGACAAGCTGCCGCCCGCCCAATGCGCCTCCTGTCACAAGGATGAGGCGAGCGCCTATGCGACGAGCATCCACGGGATGAGCCACGCCATGGGCGCCTCGGGCGCGGCGACTTGCACGAGCTGCCACGGCAACCACGAGATCGTCCCGGTCAAGCACAGCGATTCGCCGGTCTTCAAGCTGAACCTGCCGCAGACCTGCGCCAAGTGCCACAGCAACGCCAAACTCGCAAACGAGTACAGGATTGGAAACGCGCAGGAGCCCACCAACTACCTGGACAGCATCCACGGCCAGGCCCTCCTGAAGATGGGCCTCATCGTCGCCCCCTCGTGCAACGACTGCCACGGCGTGCACGACATCAAGCGCAGCGTCGACCAGAGCTCGCGGACGAACCATGCGAACATCGCCGCGACCTGCGGGCAATGCCACGTCGGCATCGAGGCGGTCTACAGCCAGAGCGTGCACGGAGCCCTGCTCGCCAAGGGCGATTCGCGGGGCCCGGTCTGCTCGGATTGCCACAGCGCCCACCAGATCGAGAATCCATCGAACATCTCCTTCAAGTCGGCCAGCGACCAGGTGTGCGGCCGCTGCCACGAAGACAGGCTCGTTCACTACAGCGAGACGTATCACGGCAAGGCTATGGCCCTCGGCCGGCCCAATGTGGCTTCCGCCGTCGCCGCCTGCTACGACTGCCACGGGCATCACGACATCTTCCCGGTCAGCGACCCGCGATCGCACCTGTCGAAGGGCCGCATCGTCGCGACCTGCCAGCAGTGCCACGCCGGCGTCGGCCTCAAGTTCACGGAGTACCGGCCGCACGCCGACCCCCTCGACGCGGCGCACTACGCCCTTCTTCACAAGGTCTACGTCGCGATGACGACGCTGCTCATAAGCGTCTTCGCCTTTTTCGGCCTCCACACCCTTCTCTGGGTCGTGCGCTCGGTCTACCTGTACCTGAACGACACGAAGACATTCAGGGAGGCGAAGGTCCAGGCCACCGCGGACGACGAGCAGTTCACGCGCTTCAGTTCGTTTGAGCGCTTCCTGCACATCCTCGTCGTCACGAGCTTCCTCCTGCTCGTCCTGACCGGAATGCCCCTCAAGTTCTACTACACCAACTGGGCCAAGGTGATCTTCACCTTCCTGGGCGGGGCCGAGGTGGCCAGGGCGCTGCATCACCTGGGAGCGCTCATCACGTTTGCCTACTTCGGGCTCCACCTCGCCGCCCTCGTGGCCGGCCTCTGGCGCAACCGCGGGGCGCTCCGCGACCCGCAGTCGGGCCGCCTCCGCCCCCGCCGTCTCTGGGCCGCCCTGTTCGGCCCGGATTCGATGGTGCCCTCGTTCCAGGACTGGCGCGACTTCGTCGCCCACCAGAAATGGTTCTTCGGCAGGGGTCCGAAGCCGCAGTTCGACCGCTGGACCTACTGGGAGCGCTTCGACTATTTCGCCGTATTCTGGGGCATTTTCATCATCGGCGCCTCAGGCCTGATCATGTGGTTCCCGGAGTTCTTCACAAGGTTCCTTCCCGGCTGGGTCATCAATATCGCCCTGATCCTCCATTCGGACGAGGCGCTGCTCGCCGCCGGCTTCATCTTCACCTTCCACTTCTTCAACACCCACTTCCGGATCGAGAAATTCCCGATGGATACGGTCATCTTCTCCGGGCGGATCTCAAAGACGGAGCTCCTTCACGAGCGCAGGCGCTGGTACGAACGCCTGGTCGCCTCCGGCCGGTTGGATGCCCACCGGGTCAAGGACGAATGGGAGGGGCGAAAGAAGATAGCCCGCACATTCGGGTTCATGTTCTTCGGGCTGGGCCTGCTGCTGCTGGGGCTGATCATCTACGCCATGGCGTCACGGCTTTGGCATTGAGTTGGTGGCCCCGCCCGTGCTCCCACTGGGCGGAGGCAATCCCCTCTCCCGGCGAAGCGGACAATGCGGGCTCAATTCCCCGCCGGCTCGTCCACTTTCACGACACCGCTGCCGCCGTCGACCGTGACGCGCTGCCCGCTGCGGATGCGCCGGGTCGCCTCGCCGGTCCCCAACACCGCGGGGACGCCGTATTCGCGCGCCACGATGGAACTGTGGCTCAGCGGGCCGCCCACATCGGTGACGACGCCCGACGCCAGGGCGAACAGCGGCGTCCACGCCGGCGTGGTGATCTTGGCCACCAGGATGTCTCCCGGCTTCATCAGGGCGAACTCTTCGGGGCCGCAAATCACTCGGGCCGTGCCGGTCACGCGGCCCGGGCTGGCGCCGATCCCCATGATGAGGTTTCCCGCCTCCCGGTCACTTCGGGCAGGCATCAAGTGGCTGACGTCGAATCCGAAGAGCCGGCCGCCGCCGCAACGATGTCCCGCGCGCCATCGGAGGGGACCTCCGGCCCCGGTGCCGGCCTTCCCGGCCTTGTACGCCAAACCACAAGGTGCGTCAAGAAGACCCCAGTGGTCCGTCCCTCGGTCGCGGACGCGAAGCGGTCCATGGGAGGAACCGCCGCCGAGTGACTCAATGAACCCGCCAAAACCCGCGAAGGGCCCAGGAAAAGGCCCCGATTATCAGCAGGGCCTGTGTGGAGACGCCGGTCTGCCCGGCGAATCGAATATTTGTTGGGAAGCTTCAGCGGCGCCAGCCACCGCCCCAGCCGCCCCGCCCGCCGCCACCCCAGCCGCCGCCGCGCCAACCCCAGCCAAAGCCAAGGTCAACCCGGACCGGACCATACCAGGGCCAGTAGTAGTAATCCGGCCCATAGTAGGCGGGGTAAACAGGCACGCTCTGCGCGTAAACGACCGCCGGCCCGGGAGCCGGTGCCGCCGGCGCCCCTGAGGGCGCCTGCGCGGATGGCTCCACAGCCGACAGGAGCTTGTATTCGACCGCGCTGGTCTGGCCATTCGCGAGCTTGTAGACGACGGTGATCTGATCGCTTGTTTGCGTGATCTGGGCGACTGTCGCGCCCTGAGCCGGCGCGGACTTGGCCAACTCGGAGGCCGCAGGAAGCTGCGGCAAATAAATGATCTGGTTGGGCGCGGGCGTCGAGTTCTGGGGGTCCGGTGCCTGGGCAAATGCGCTTGCGCCGCCCACCCCCGTCGCCAACACGACCGCAGCAATGATGCTCTTGGTATTCATGGCGTTATAATATGTTTGACCTGCAATTCGCCTAGAGGGCGTCTATCCTGTGAGACCATCTCCTGAAGCCAATGTGCCATCATTCCGGGCGGATGCAAACCAGATGGTCGGCGGGTCAACGGGATGCGGGCGCCTGGGGAATTCCGTAACCGAACCGGGCAAAGACCTTGCGCGCCTCCGAGCTCGTGAGGAAGTCGAGATACAGCCGCGCCCCGGCATTGGCCGCACCCCGGGTCGTGAGGACGCCACCCTGTTCGATCGGCGAATAGAGCGCCGCCGGCACTTCGATCCAGGCGCCCCTGTCCTTCAGCCTTGGGGAAAGAACCAGGGAGAGCGCCACAAACCCCGCGTCGGCATTGCCGCTGGAAACAAACTGCGCCGCTTGCGTGATGTTCTCCCCGGTGACGAGCTTGGGCCTCGCAACCTCGGTCAGGCCCAGCCCGGCCAGGGTCTCCTCGGCGGCCCGGCCGTACGGGGCCGTCCTTGGATTTGCGATTGCGAGCCGCGCGACGGACGGGCTGCGCACGATGGATTCGATCGAGGAAACGTCGATCCCGGGTTTCATGGTCCAAAGGACCAGTTTGCCGACCGCAAAAACAACCATGCTCGAAGCCTCGGCTCCGCCCGCTTTTACGAGCATCCTTGGGTAGTCCAGATCCGCCGACAGGAAGACGTCGTAGGGAGCGCCATCGCCAATCTGGGACACCAGGCTGCCGGAGGCGCCCGTTTCGCAGGTGACGGCAATGCCGGGGTGGATCTTCGCAAACTCGGCATTCAGCGGTTCGAGGACAAAGACGAGGTTGGCCGCGGCGGCGACGGATACGTGCTCCGCAGCGGTGGCCTGGACGGCGATGGCAAGGAAAAGAAACCCGGCTCTCACCCGCAGCTGCGCTGTCATCCCACGAGACCGGCAGCGCCGCAAAAACTTGTCAAGATCGGGCAGCCGATCAGGGGGCCCCATGAAGGGAGCCGTCCGCCAGGGCGGTCGGATGGAAGATGATTTCCCGGATTGCGCCCTTGTACCAGTAGACCCGATTCAGCCTGACGCCTATCGACGTCCGGCCCGGTCCCATCGGCGCGAATTCCACCAGGCCATCGAGCTCCTTTTGACCGTCGACAAAGCTCTCCATCCTCCGCCCGTCATAGCGCAACGCCGCCCAGTGCCATCGGCCGGCCGCGTGGAGCCGTTTCTGGTCGAGGAGCGCCCGGCTCGATTTCCCCGCCAGGAGAAAGGTATCCAGCGCCCATTGCCCCGCCGGCGTGACCCGTGTCTCCATCGTCAGCCGGTTGCCGCTTGAATCCTCGATATGCAGGAATCGCTGGGCCTGCGGCCCCGCCGGGTCCGGGTCCAGAAGCACCTCGACCGTGAATTGCGCCCATCCGGCCAGCGGGTTGGCCGGGATGATATAGCCATCGGACTTTCCGGCGAAAACCGCATAGGCCCCGCCAGCGTCCCTGAGGATCTTCGGATCCCCGAGAACGGCCGCCGCCGCCCCTCCTGGCGCGGAAAAATCGTCCGCCCGCCACACCCTCTCCGCTCCGCCGGAAACCGGCGGCAAATCCGCCCTCGCACAGTTCGCCGCTGCGCAAGCAACGCCGAGGGCCGCCAAACTCAATAACCGCATCCGGCGAGGATGACGGTAATGTAATATTCGGTCCAGCCCCGACTCTTGCGCTAGACAGCCGGGGTTTGCACCGCCAATGTCGGCGCGAAGTTCCCAACCGCCATCCCCGGCGCTACCCAAACTGAACCTCAACAGAATGCAATGACCCCCACGAGCACCTCCACACTTGCCGGCATCGACTGGCTGGCGATCGCACTGTATTTCTCGATCCTATTCGGCGTCGCCTGGTGGGTCGTCCGCAAGGCAAAGAATACCGCGACCGATTACTTTCTGGCGGGCCGCAATTTGGGATGGTGGGTCATAGGAGCCTCCATTTTTGCCTCCAATATCGGATCGGAACACATCGTCGGGCTCGCCGGCTCGGGTGCCAAGGACGGCGTGGCGATGGCCCATTATGAGCTTCATGCGTGGTGCCTCCTCGTGCTGGCCTGGGTCTTCGTCCCCTTCTACGCCCGTTCGCTCGTCTTCACGATGCCCGAATTCCTCGAGCGCCGGTTCAGCCCTGGATCGAGGTACGTATTGTCGATCGTCTCGATTATCACCTTCATCCTGTCGAAGATTGCGGTCGGCATCTTTGCGGGAGGCGTCGTTTTCTCAACCCTGCTGCCGGAAATACACCTCCACCTCTTCGGGGGCGAAATCAACAGCTTCTGGATCGGCTCGGTGTCGGTGATCCTGCTGACCGGCCTTTACACAACGCTCGGCGGAATGCGGGCGGTCGCGTACAACGACGCCGTCCAGGTGCTGGTTCTCATCGCGGGATCGACGACGCTGACCTTCTACGGCCTGCACAAGCTCGGCGGCTGGCACGAATTGCGCGCCCTGTGCGGCTCCGAAATGTTCAACCTTTGGAAGCCGATGACGCCGGTCGGCGTCGAATCGACCTGGGCGCCTGTCCTGCAGCAGGCTGCAGACGGCCACGTGATCAAACAGGCGTGGTACTTCAATTCCCACTATCCCTGGCTCGGGATGCTGATCTGCGCCCCCGTCGTCGGGCTTTGGTATTGGTGCACGGACCAGTACATCGTCCAGCGGGCATTGGGCGCGCCGAACGAGCAGGTCGCCCGGCGCGGCAGCATTTTTGCCGCCTTCCTGAAGCTGTTTCCGCCCTATTTGTTCATCATTCCGGGCATGATCTGCTTCGCCCTCGTCAAGAGCGGCAAGGTTCCGGAGCTGTCCGCCGGCTATGATGCCCAGAATGCCTTTCCGCTGATGGTGAAGCACCTCCTTCCCGCAGGGCTTCGCGGCATCGTCGTCGCCGGCCTGCTATCCGCCCTCATGGGCTCACTCGCCGGGGTTTTCAACGCCTGCTCGACGCTCTTCACCGTGGACTTGTACGGAAAGCTCAGGCCCGGCGCCTCCCAGTCCCAAATCGTGCGAACGGGCCGAATCGCCACGACGATAATGGTGGTCATCGCGCTCTTGTGGATTCCGGTCGTCGAAGGCGCCCACAGCCTGTACGATTACCTCCAAACGGTGCAGGGCTACCTGGCCCCGCCGATCTTTGTCGTTTTCTTCATGGGCGTTTTCTGGAAGCGCCTCAACTCCAAGGGGTGTTTCTGGGCCCTGATCGTGGGCTTCGCCCTGGGCATATTCCGGATGGCCGTGGATACGCCCGTGACGATGAAGCTCGGGGACCTGGCCGGCGGCTATGCGCCGGGCTCAATCCTCTGGATCGTCAACAACATCAATTTTCAGTACTTCAGCATTCTCATCACGGTCGTGTCGGCCGTGGTCATGGTTGTCGTCAGCCATGCGACGGCAGTGCCCGATCCCGCAAAGATCCGCAACCTCACATTCGGCACCACCACCGTCGAGGACAAGGCGAAGACCTACGCCAGCTGGAGCTGGCCTGAAGTCGCAGCCTCGGGCCTGATTCTCGTCTGCATCCTCGGAGCCTACCTGTATTTCACGGGCTGAGGCTCAGCGGACGAAAGCGTTTTAAGACCTACAAGGCCTCAAGTATTGAAATCCGCGTTGTGGATTTCAATACTTGAGGCCTGAGGTCCTTGGCTTGCCTAGAGGCCCGGCGACCCCAAGGATCGGCAGGATGACAAGTCCCCTGCCGGGAGCTTCGCCGCGTCCCTCCCGGCTCCGCTTCAGCAGCAACGCGCGGCGGCTGCTCTGGATCGACCGGTACGTCGGCGTCCCGGTTTGCATGGCTCTGACGGCGGTCCGCCGGATGTCCGACCTGTTCTCAAGCCGGCCGGACCCCGGGGCGCCAACGCGACTCCTTTTTCTCAAGCTGGCCGAGCAGGGTTCGACCGTGCTCGCCTGCGGCGCCATCAAGACCGCCATTTCCCTCGTCGGCCGGGAGCGGGTCTATTTCCTGGCCTTCGAGGAAAACCGCTTCGTCGTCGACATCCTGGGCCTGATCCCGGAGGAGAACGTCCTGACCATTCGCACCCGCTCCCCGGGATCGATGATGGCCAGCTGTCTTTCGAGGCTACGCCAGATTCGCCGCCTGGGAATCGATTCCTGCATAGACATGGAGTTTTTCGCGCGCTCCTCCGCCGTGATCGCCTACCTGTGCGGCGCGAAGCGGCGCGTGGGGTTCCACAGTTATTTCGGAGAGGGCCCCTATCGGGGCGACCTCCTGACGCACCGCGTCCTCTACAATCCGCACCTGCACACGAGCCGGACGTTCACAAGCCTGGTCCGCGCGCTTGAAACCGACCCCCGGCGCCTGCCGACATTCCCGTGGGTGCCGGAAACCCCCGAACCACCGCCCGCCTTCCGGCCGGAAGAGGCCGAGGTTTCGGCGATGCGGCTGTTTTTCCGCGGGATGGGCGCCGCCGACGGAAGCCGGATAATCCTCCTGAACGCCAATGCGAGCGACCTGCTGCCGCTGCGAAAATGGGACGGGCGCAATTACGTGGAGCTGGCCCGCAGGATCCTCGCCAAATTCGCGGGCTCCTGCGTCGGCTTCACGGGCACCGCCGAGGAGGCGCCCGAGGTCGAGAAGCTCGCGCGCGAGGTCAGCTCGCCCCGCTGCTTCTGCATCGCGGGCCGGACGACGATGCGCGAACTGCTCGTCGCCTATGGCCTGGCGGAGGTGCTTGTGACAAACGACAGCGGCCCCGCGCATTTCGCGGCGCTCACCGACATCGACGTCATCTCCCTTTTCGGGCCCGAGACGCCGCTTCTTTTCGGGGCCCTGGGGCCCCGCAGCCATCCCCTCTGGGCGGGGCTTGCGTGCAGTCCCTGCGTCAACGCCTTCAACAATCGCCAGACGGCCTGCCGCGACAACGTCTGCATGAAGAGCATCACGGTCGACCAGGTCTTTTCCGAAGTTTGCCGGATTTACGCGCAAAGGGGCGCCAAACCGGCGTAAGGCCCTTGCAGGGGATCCGGGCGTCCATATTGGGGTTTGACCCGGCCCGCGCCGCAGAAGGATGATGCGCCGAGATCATCATGAATACCCCCTTCATTTCCCGTCTCACCGCAGCCGCAGCCATCGCCTGCCTCCTTTCGACCGCCTCACCCGCCCAGCCCATCAAGCACGATTTCCTTGCCCTCGACGAAGGCCTGAGCGACGTCATGCACGTCAACGAGGCCAATCCGAAGCAGAACTGGCTCGTCCACATCGGGCACGCTCTCCCGCGCGACATGCAGCTTGAGGGCGGCGGCAAGCTCCTGATCAGCCACGACCAGGGCTACTGCGAATACGACATCGCGACGGGCAAGCTCCTGAAGGACGTCGCCATCTACCACGACGTCTCGTCGGCGCGGCGGCTCCCCAACGGCGACCTGCTCCTCGCCGGGGTGGACTTCGACGGGAAGAAGCTCAACCGCGGCCACGACCCGGTCGGAGACCCGACGGGCCGGCACGTCCTCTTCGTTGAATTCGCTCCCGACGGCAGCGTGGTCAAGCGGACGACCTACGTCGGCGACTACCTCCGGCTCGTCCGGCAGACCCCGAAGGGGACCTTCCTCTGCGCCTGCAACACTCTTTTCCGCGAGGCGGACGGCAACGGCAACTGGATCCGGGACATCCCGGTCGAGGGCTTCCACCACGCGTGGCTGGCGCTGCCGCTGCCCAGCGGCGACACCCTGATGTCGGCCGGCTTCGGAACCTCCGAGACCGATAAGAAGTCCGGCTCCTCGTTCATGGTCGAGGTCGATCCGGACGGAAAAACCGTCCGCAAGTTTGGCACCGCCGCGGACGTCCCGGCCGGCGTGCACCCCTACTTTTACGCGATGTTCCAGCTCCTGCCGAACGGCGACGTCGTCGTCGCCAACTGGCACGGTCACTCCGGCGGCCACAACTACGACGGCCAGCAGATTGTGGAATTCGACCCCAAGGGCGCGGTCGTCTGGGATTGGGGCAACCAGGCTTTTGTTTCCTCGCTACAGGGCGTCCTGGTCCTCGACGGTCTGAACGCGAACCTTCTTAACGACCAGCGCAACGGGATCATGGAACCCCTGGCGGCCGCGGACTCCGGGGCGGGCGCGCCGCCGAAATAGGAGCCTGCCACGGACAGCATTGGGGCCTCGTGCGGGTCATGGCCAGTCGGGCGACTGGGGGCCCCGAGACGCCCCAAACGTCGGGCCGCTCGCTTGCGCGGCAAAGCATCCATTGCCGCGCCGCGAACGTCTTTCTTGCCTGAAAATGCCTTTCATCCCATGAACCCCAGGCAAAAATCATGAAAAGACGAGCATCCCTCATGTCCCTTCATCCCGGCCAGGCCGACGAGTACCGCCGGCGGCACAACCCGATCTGGTCGGACCTCGCCGAGGTGCTGCGCTCCCACGGCGCCCACAATTACTCCATCTTCCACGACGAGCAGACCGGGCACCTTTTCGCCTACGTTGAAATCGAGGACGACGCCCGGTGGGAGGCGATCGCCCAGACGGAAGTCTGCCGCCGCTGGTGGCGCCACATGCGGGACATCATGCCCTCCAATCCCGACAACAGCCCCGTCAGCGCACCGCTGACCGAGGTCTTCCACCAGGATTAGCAGGACGGAACTATTCTTGCAGCCTGATGGCCCGGCTTGCATGGTTGCGACGGCGACCGGCGCAGGTGGCAAGTCTTCCGACAGTCCGAACCATCGGATCCTGTGACGCCCCGACGGCCCCAAGATCCTTTCAATCCCGCCCCGCCTTCCCCTCCCCCATGATTTCCGACGCATCCCGCCGTGCAATCGCCGCGGGCCTGATCGCGGCCGCCGGATTGACTGGCGCAATGCGACCTGCCCTCCGCGCGGCGCCTCCCGGCCCGTCGCTGCCCGCCTGGGTTGACGACGTCGGCGCAAGGCGCCGGCCCCAGGACGTGCGGGTATTCTCCGCGGGCGAATTCGGCGCAAAGGGCGATGGAACGACCTCCGACACGCAGGCCATCCAGCGGGCGATCGACTCATGCGCACAGGCGGGGGGCGGAACCGTGACCTTCAAGCCGGGCGCTTACCTGACCGGCGCGATATTCCTGAAAAGCCATGTCCGTCTCAGGATCGACCAGGGCGTGACGCTGCTCGGCAGCCACGATGAGGCGGCCTACCCGGTCATCCCGACGCGCGTTGCCGGCATCGAGATGCCGTGGCCGGCGGGCCTGATCAATGTCAACAACCAGACCGACGTGGAGGTCTCCGGACCGGGGACCATCGACGGCCAGGGCGACTATTGGTGGAAGAAGTACTGGGATCTTAGAAAGGACTACGAGCCGCGCGGGATCCGGTGGGCGGCCGACTACGACTGCAGGCGGATCCGGATGCTTGTCCTGTGGGAGTCGAATGACGTGACTTTGGCGAACCTGCACATGCGGCGTTCGGGCTTCTGGACGGTGCAGGTGGCCTATTCCGAGCGGATCACGGTCGACGGCATCGTCATCAGGGACAACGACAACATCAATGGTGTCAGGGGCCCCAGCACCGACGGCATCGACGTGGATTCCTCCAGCAGGGTTTTGATCCAGCACTGCGACATCGACAACAACGACGACGACATCTGCCTGAAGTCCGGCCGGGACACGGACGGCCTGCGGGTCAACCGCCCGACGGAATATGTGCTCATCCGGGACAACATCTGCCGCCGCGGAGGAGGCGTCGTCTCGTTCGGAAGCGAGACTTCGGGCGGCATCCGGCATGTCGTGGCGTTCCGGAACCAGGGCATCGGCACGAGCGAGGGCGTTCGATTCAAGACGACGCACACGCGAGGCGGCTCGATCGAGGATGTGCTGGTGCGCGACCTGACGCTCACACGGGTGCCCCTCGTCTTCACCTTTACGCTCAACTGGAACCCCGCCTACAGCTACGCGACGATTCCACCCGGTTTCGCAAGCGTGCCCGACTACTGGAAGATCCTGGCCACGCCGGTCATCCCACCCGGGCGGGGGTACGTCGACGTGCGCGACATTACGATCATGAACGTCAAGGCCGTCGGTGCCCGCCGCATACTCACCGCCGAGGGAATGGCGGAAAAGCCCCTGGGCGCCGTTCACTGGGAGGACATCGATGCCCAGGGCGCGCAGGCCGGATCCGTCCAGTACGCCCGCGACTGGACAATGAAGAACGTCCGGTTCGCCGCCGCTGACGGCAAGCCGGTCAGCCTCTCCCATTGCGATGGCGTCGATTCGCCGGCCGTCACCCAGCAGTGAGTTTTCCCCCGTCCTTGAATGCCGCGAGAGCAATCTGATTCACCCATGCCACGATTCCGAACGACCCTTTGCCTCCTTGTCCTTGTCGCAGCCGGCCCGGGGCTGCGCGCCGCCGTCTTCAGCCCGGCGAGATTCGGCGCCGTTCTCGACGGCAAGACCAACGATGCGGCGGCGCTGCAAAGGGCCATCGACGCCGCCTTCGCTGCTGGCGGCGGAATCGTCGGGATTCCCGCGGGCCGCACCCTCCTGTCCGGCTCGATCGAGCTCAAGTCGAATGTGATCCTGGACCTCGAACCCGGCTCCCGGCTCCTGGGCAGCACGCAGCTGTCGGATTACGCCGAACACCGCGATCCGGGCTTCATCCTGGGCGCGGGCGGGCAGGCCGCGGATTATGTCGACCGCATCTTCATCTGCGCGCGCCACTCGGAGAACATCGGCATCACGGGCACGGGCCTCATCGACGGCCAGGGACTGCAGTTCCTGGGCAGGGAGGGCCCGTATATCTATGAGAAGAAGCCCGACCGTCCGCGCCTGATCCTTTTCGAGGACTGCAGGCGCGTGCTCGTGAGCGGCATCAGCATCCGCAATGCCGCATTCTGGTCGCTCCACCTCGCCGGCTGCGAGGATGTGTCCGTCCACGGCGTCTCCATCGTCAACAGCCTGAAGGCCCCCAATTGCGACGGGATCGACCCGGACCACTCGCGGAACGTGCGCATCACCGACTGCTCCGTCGAATGCGGGGACGACGCAATCGTGGTCAAGACCAGCCGCCAGTTCATGAAGTACGGGCCGTGCGAGAACGTCGTCGTGTCGCACTGCGTCCTGACGACCCACGATTGCGCGCTCAAGATCGGCTCGGAGACGGTCGATCCGATCCGGAACGTCGTTTTCGCCGATTGCGTCGTGAACATGTGCAACCGCGGGATCGGAATCATGCTCCGCGACGAGGGCAGCGTGGAGAACATAGTGGCCCACGACATCGTGATACGTTCCCAGCTGTTTTACCCCGAGTGGTGGGGCTCCTCCGAGGCCATCTATGTCAATTCCCACCCGCGCGATCCGGGCGGCAAGCTCGGCCGCATGCGCGATCTTCACTTTTCGCACATCACCTCCCACGCGGAAGCCGGCGTCTTCATCCAGGGCAGCCCCGGGTGCGTCCCAGAGGGCATCGTCCTCGATGACGTGACCCTGGACATCGCCAAGACAACCGAGTGGCCCAGCCGGATCGACCTGCGCCCGCCAGAGGAACTTGGCGTCGTGGAAAAGGGGATCGTGATCGCCGGCATCCACGTGCAGGACGCCCGCGACGTGACGCTCAGGAATTGCACCGTTCGCTGGGGACCCAACCCGCCGGCGAGCTACGGACCCGCGCTGAGAACGGAGAGAGTCGCCGGTCTTGTCGTGGACGGCTTTCACGGTTCAGATGCACACCAACCCTGATTCTTTAGTCCCGACCCTCCCCATCCGAAAGGAAGCCATTCCCCACCATGAGCGCACCCCGATCCATGTTTCTGTTTCTTCTCCCGCTTTCCCTCATCCCCGCGGCAGCCGGGCAGACGGCGGCGCCGCAGGGCGCACCCGCCTGGCCGGCCGCCACTCAAACCGCCCACCCGTGGACCCGGTGGTGGTGGCTCGGCAGCGCGGTCGATGTGCCGAACCTCCAGCGCCTGCTGACGGACTACCGCGATGCCGGGCTTGGAGGCGTCGAGATCTGCCCGATCTACGGAGCGAAGGGCTACGAAAAACAGTTCATCACCTACCTGTCTCCCAAGTGGATGGAGATGTTCGGAGCGACGACTGAAACCGCCGCCAAGCTCGGGATCGGCGTCGACCTGACAACCGGGACGGGCTGGCCGAACGGCGGACCCTGGGTTTCGACCGAAATGGCATCCGAGTCGGCCTCGATCGAGCGGTATGCCCTCGGCGCCGATGGCAAGCTGCCCGCCGCACTCGACGCGGTGCACGTCTCGACCCCCGGCGCCCCGCCGGATGCAAACGGCGCGGTTCGAATGGACGGGCTGCTCACAGGACCGTCCTCGGCCAAGCTCCTTTGCCTGGTGGCGGTCGGGCCCGACGGCGCCCAGACCGACCTGACCGGCCTGGTCAGCGGCGGGCGACTCGACTGGACGGCGCCCGGAGCCGGCTGGAAAGTCTACGCCCTGACCGCGCGCCAGCCCGTGCAGAAAGTCAAGCGGGCGGCCCCGGGCGGCGAGGGCAACGTCGTCGATCCCTACTCGACCGCCGCGATCGACGCGTATCTCTCCAAGTTTGACCAGGCGTTCCAGGCCTACGGAGGGCGGCGGCCGCGCGCCATGTTTCACGATTCGTTCGAATATTTCGCCGCCAACTGGACGCCCGATCTTTTCAAGGAGTTTGCCGCCCGGAGGGGTTATGACCTGCGGGAACACCTGCCCGAACTGGCAGGCGACGGGAATCCGGACTCGGCCGCCCGCGTGAGGGAGGACTATCGGCGCACGATCGGCGAACTCCACGAAGCCTACATCGCGCGCTGGACCGAATGGAGCCATGCCCACGGCGCCCTGACCCGCGACCAGGCGCACGGCGCCCCGGCAAACATCGAGGACGTGTACGCGGCGAGCGACATTCCGGAGACGGAGGGCGCCTTCAGCGGCGGCACCGACGAGCAGATACCCATGATGATGTTCGCCTCCTCGGCGGCGCACACGACGGGGCGCACGCTCGCCTCCTCCGAGACATTCACCTGGCTCGGCGAGCACTTCCAGGTCCCGCTCGCGCAGCTGAAGCCGGCCGTGGACCGGTTCTACCTGGCGGGCATCAACCACATCTTCTTCCAGGGTATACCCTATTCGCCTGCGGAGGCCCCGTGGCCCGGCTGGTTGTTCTACGCATCGGTCCACTTCGGCCCCAATGGCGGCATCTGGCACGACCTGCCCTCGTTCAATGCGTATGCGACACGCTGCCAGTCGATCCTGCAGTCCGGGAAGCCCGACAATGACCTTCTGCTCTATTTCCCCGTGGCTGATTTCTGGCAGCGGATCGGTCCGCCGCCCGGCGCCCGTGCGCCCGCCGGCCGCGGCGGCCGGGCGCCCGACCCGTTGGTCGAGCAGTTCACGACGCCCGGCAACTGGATGCGGGGAACGCCCTTCCAAATTGCCGCGATGGCGCTTTGGAACAAGGGCTACAGCTTCGACGAGGTCACCGACGATCTCCTTATGAAGGCGCAGGTCGAACGCACAGGGACCGGCCGGCCGGGTGTCGCCCTCGGCGGAGTTTCCTATGGCGCCATCGTGATACCCAATTGCCATTACATGCCCGTCGAGACGCTGGGGAAACTGCTCGATCTCGTCCGGGACGGAGCCACCGTCGTCTTCCAGGGCGAGATTCCCTCGGATGTTCCCGGCTTCGCCAATCTCGAAGCCCGGCGGGCTGAACTCCGCAAGCTGCGCGGCGAGGTGCCAGTCCAGGATGAAACCGCCCTGTTGGGCACCGGGCGGATCTGGGCCGGCAAGGCCGGCCAGCCGGAGGAGTCGCTGCTGTCCTCCATCGACGCGTCGGGGATCGCCCGCGAGCGGATGGCCGACTCGGGCCTTCACTTCGTCCGGCGGAAGAGCGCCGAGGGGTATGACTACTTTATCGTCAACAAGGGAACCGCGGCAGTCGACAGCTGGGTGACCCTTTCGCGCGATGCCGCTTCGGCGGCGCTTCTGGACCCGTTGTATCCTGACCGAATCGGCATTGCGGCGACCAGGCACGTCCCCGGCGGCACGGCCGTGTACCTGCAGCTAAATCCGGGCGACTCGATCTTTGTGAGGACCTACTCCGGCGACGCTCCCAGCGGCCCCTCATGGCAGTACCTGCGAACCGACACCGGCTCGTCGCGCGCTCTCACGGGCGAGTGGAATGTCCATTTCATCGAGGGCGGGCCCGCCCTTCCAAAGGACTACAGGACCGCCGACCTGGCGTCGTGGACCGATCGCGACGACCCGGAGGCAAAGCGGTTTGCCGGCTCCGCGGTTTACAGGCTCGACTTCGACATGCCCGCCGGCGCGTTCGGACCCGACGGCACGCCGGCACAGCAGTGGCGGCTCGACCTCGGCAAGGTGGCCGAGAGCGCCCGCGTGCGCCTGAACGCCCGCGACGTCACGACCCTCTGGTGCCAGCCCTTTGCCGCCGATGTCGGCCGCTTCCTGACGCCGGGCAACAATGTGCTCGAGATCGAGGTGACCAACGTCGCCGCCAACCGGATCCGCGATCTCGACCAGCGCCACGTGAGCTGGAAGAGCTTTTACGAAATCAATTTCGTGAACATCAACTACCGCTCCTTCGACGCGTCGGGCTGGCCGCTGAGGCCCTCGGGCCTTCTCGGCCCGGTCACGCTCGCGCCCCGCAGCCCGGTGGTGCCGCAGTAGGCCGGGCTCAACGCCCTGCGGGCGGCGGCGCCCCAAGGGCGTAAACGGCCGAGCCGGCGAGAAGGAAGGCGCCCAGGCCGAAATCGTCAAAATTGGGCCTCTTGTCGAAGCCCAGCGGCTGGCTGTCGGACGGCTGCTTGCCCGTCCCCTGGACGTATCCCAGGAAGCCGTTCTCGTGCTCGGCCTGGGTCGCGAGGCCGTTCCATGCCCGGGCGACGACGGGCAGGTACTCGTCGCGCGGCAGAACCCCGTGGCCGATCCCCCAGGCCAGCGCATACGTGAAGAGGGCCGTGCCGCTCGTCTCCTTTCCGCCAAAATGATCAGGATCCAGGAGGCTCACGCTCCAGAATCCGTCCGGCCTCTGAACCGCCTTCACGGCGGCCGACATCGCCTTCAGCATCGCGACATAGTCATCGCGGTAGGGGGCGCCCTCCGGCATCGCCTCAAGCGAGCGCGCAAGCGCCGCCATCACCCAGCCGTTTCCCCGCGACCAGAAACAATGCCGGCCGTTGGGTTCCCGGTAGGGGGGGACAAAGTCGGCGTCCCTGAACCAAAGCACATCGTTCGGATCGTACAGCCCGGGCTTGCCGCCGCCGCCGTCGCGGACGCGCGCATACCACTCATGCATGTGCGACCAATAGTCCGGATTGCCCGTCACGGCGCCGAGCTTTGCAAAAACGGGCATGGACATCTGGAGGGCATCGATCCACCACCAATCGTCGCGGCGCGGACTTGCGATCATCCGGTCGATGCAGGCCCTTGTCTCGGCAATCCGCCCGGGCTTCGGGTCCAGCCGGTAGAGCTCGATGTATGTCTGGGCGCAGCACTGGTCGTCTGCGCTTCGCGTGGCCGTCCCGGCCCGGAGGCCCCACTTGTGCGCCTCGGCCCAGGACACGGCGTAATCAAGGTACCTGGGGTCGCGGTCGATCCCATAAAGGGACATCAGACCCTCGTAGTAGACGCTGCGGGTCCAGATATTGCTGGGCCTCGCCCTGTCCGTGACGATATCCGGCCGTGGATCCGGATGCTCGTGCATGAACCAGGCATTGGCCAGCCTCAGCCTCCCAAGCACCTGATCCGGGGGCGGCAGCGCCGTCTGAGCCCGCCCGCAGGGCACGAGCAAACTGGCAATGCCGCATGCCGCGGCGAGGGATTTCAGGGGTCTCATCGCAAGTCCAGCCGACAGCATGTGAACGTCACATTTCCAGCCAACAGTCAAGTTCTTATGCAATCGCAGTTTCTTTTCAGACAGTTCAGCCTGCCCCGCTGCCTGGCAGCCTGTTTGGATTGCCTTTGAAATGCGGCCGGGGTTTCATCAAGGAGACACCCGTCTTCGGCCCAACCCCGCCTCCAGGGGCCGCGACGACCCGGATTGCTTCCCTAAAGAGACTCGTTTTCCACCATGACCTCCCGCCCCATCCTGACAACGCTGGCCTGCCTGGCCGCGTTTTCCCTAGCCGCCCGGCGCTCCGCCGCCGCCGACCCGGTCAAGCTGACCGAGGTCGACGAGGTGATCCCGACCTACCTGTCGGATCCGCCCGATCCGAACCCGATGTTCTACTTCGGGCGCGAATCGCAGGGGGCGCAGGGCCGCATCTACCCCTACCCCCTGTACGACAACCTCACCAACGAGAAGGCCGGCCGCACCTACCATGTGGTGTATCTTGAGAATGAGTACATCAGGATCGCCATCCTGCCGGAAATCGGCGGCCGGCTGTTCCAGGCCCTCGACAAGACGAACAACTACGACTTCATCTACCACCAGCACGTCATCAAGCCCTCCCTGATCGGGTTGATCGGCGCATGGATCTCGGGCGGCATCGAGTGGAACATCCCGCACCACCACCGGGCGAGCACATTCATGCCCGTCCAGTACCGGACCGAGGAGAACCCCGACGGAAGCAAGACGATCTGGGTCGGCGAGCTCGAGCTGCGCCAGCGCATGCGCTGGGCGGTCGGCTACACGCTGAGGCCGGGACGCTCCGTGCTCGAGTGCTCCGTTCGCATCCTCAACCGCACGCCGCTGCCCAATTCGATGCTGTGCTTCGCAAACGTGGCGGTGAGCGCAAACGACAGCTACCAGGTCATTTTCCCGCCGAGCACCCAGTACGTGACCTACCACGGCAAGCGGGATTTCGCCGCGTGGCCGATCGCGCACTCGCGCTTCAACGGGTCGGATTTCACGGCGGGCGTCGACGTCAGCTGGTACAAGAACCATCCCACCGCGAACTCGATGTTCGCCTGGAACTACCAGGACGACTTCTTCGCCGGATACGATCACGGCCGGGAGGCCGGCATCATAAGCGTGGCCGACCACCACGTCGTGCCGGGCAAGAAGTTCTGGACCTGGGGCGACGGGCCGCGCGGCCATATGCAGGACCACATCCTGACCGACAACGACGGCCCCTACATCGAGCTGATGGTGGGCGCCTATTCCGACAACCAGCCTGACTATTCGTGGATGCAGCCGTATGAGACGCGCGCATTCGAAATGCACTGGTATCCATTCCAGGCGATCGGCGGGGTAAAGAACGCGAACTTGGACGCCGCCGTCAATCTGGAGGTGAAGGGCGGGGAGGCCAGATTCGGGTTCTGCGCGACGGCGGCCTTCCCAGAGGCGACGGCGCGGGTCACGGCCCAGGGCCGGGTCCTGCTTGAGAAGAAGATCTCGATCGACCCGGGACATCCCTTCGGCGGCGTCGTCGCGGTGCCCTCCGGCGTTGACGAGCACGACGTGCGGGCGTCGCTCGAGGCCCAGGGGCGCGAGCTGGTCGCCTACTCCCCCGTCCGGCTGCCGGCGATGGCCATGCCCCCGTCCGTCACACCTCCGCCCGCCCCGGCGGACATCAAGGAGGACGAGGAGCTGGATCTCACCGGCCAGCGGATCGACCAATTCCACGATCCGCTGCACGAGGCGGAGCCCTATTGGCGCGAGGCCCTCCGCCGCGATCCGGGCGACATCGGAGCGCACGTCAACCTGGGCAGGATCGATCTTGGCTGCGCCCGCTACGCCGATGCCGAGGATCATTTTCGCCAGGCGCTGGCCCGCCTCACCGCGCGCTACACCTCGCCGATGGACGCGGCGCCGTACTACTACCTGGCTGTCGCCCTCAAGGCCCAAGGCCGGGACGCCGAGGCGTTTGACACTTTCTACAAGGCGGCCTGGAGCCAGGAATGGCGCTCCCCCGCCTATTTCTCGCTGGCTGAAATCGCCTCGGCGCGGGGGGACTTCGCGGCCGCGCTCGACTTCGTGGACCGCTCCCTCGACGCCAACGCCCTCAATCTCCGGGCGCTGGGTCTCAAGGCCTCGCTTTTGCGCCATCTCGACCGCAACCAGGAGATCTCTCCCCTGCTGGCCCAAGCCGAGCGCAGGACCGACGGCCTCGACGTCCGGCTCATGGCGGAGGCATGGTTCCTGGACCCCGGCTCAACGGAGGCGCAGGCGCTCTTTGCGACTTTGAACAACCACAGCCCCACGGCGCAGGAGACGGCCGCGGAGTACGCCGATGCCGGGCTCTACCAGGACGGCCTCGGCCTTCTCCAGGCGGCGGTCAAGTCGGCCGGCGCTGCACCGATCTCCCCCATCGTCTACTACTACATGGGCGACTTCGCGGAGAAGCTGGGCCATGCCGCCGAGGCGGCGGAATACCGCCGCCTCGCCGTCCAGCGCCCGCCCGACTACGTCTTCCCGTTCCAGTCCGAGGTCATCCCTGTCCTTCGCCGGGCGATCGCCGCCAATCCGGCGGACGCGCGCGCCCCATATTACCTCGGCAATCTCCTCTTCGACTGGCAGCCCGCCGAGGCGGTCAGGCTTTGGGAGCGCGCCGCCGAGCTCGACCCGTCCTTCCCCATCGTCTGGCGGAATCTTTCCCAGGCTTATGCGCATGCCGCAGGGGACGAGGCGCGGGCCAAGGCCATTTCCTACCTCGAAAAGGCCGTGGCGGCCGGCGGCACGTACCCGAGCCATTTTTCCGAGCTCGACCAGCTCTACGCCGCCGACGGCCGGTCGGTCGAGTCGCGCCTGGCGATGCTCGAGTCGCACGAGGCGATTGCGCAAAAGGACGACGGGGCGCTGGCCAGCCTCATCTACCTGAAGACCTTCGCCGGAAAGGCCGACCAGGCCATCGCCATCCTGCAGAACCACGTCTTCCACATCTGGGAGAGCGAAACGCGGTTCGACACCGGAAAGGAGTGGGTGGACGCGCATCTGGCGGCCGGACTCGCGCGCTTCGACGCCGGACGGTATCAGGATGCGCTTGGCGAGTTCCAGGCCGCCTCGAGCTTCCCGGAGAACCTCCGCGCCATGCGGGACGATTCCGCGGGAGCGATGGAGGTGGCCTACTGGACGGGCTGCGTCTATGAGAAGCTAGGCGATTCCGCGAGGGCCGGCCAGGCCTGGACCGCGGCAGCGGCCCCCGCCAGGCAGGAGGCGAGGCCGTCATGGATGAGGGAAAACCCCGCCGTGACCGCCACCCGGCGCTTTTACCAGGCCATGGCGATGCAGAAGCTCGGCCAGGCCGATAGCGCCGAGCCGATTTTCCGCGACCTGGTCCAGACTGGCCTGGCTGTTCTCCAGAACACGGAGAAACAGGCCGCCGGTCCCGGACCGGCGACCCCGATGTCCGCGCGCGCCCGCGCATCCGCCGGGCACTATGTCTGCGGCCTCGGCTATGCCGGCTCGGGGGATCCCGCCAAGGCGCGCTCGGAGCTCACCGCTTCCCTGGCGGCGAGCCCCGACAGCCTCGATGCCAAGCTCGCCCTGGCATTTGCTCCCAGCTCAAAATGAAGAACATACTCTTCCGCGCATCCATCCCCTGGCTCGCCTTCGCGTGCGCGGTCGCGAGCATCCGCTGCGCACCCCTCGAGCAGCCGGTTCCGGCCACCCGCCAGGTCGCCCCTGGCAAGTTCCAGGCCACCTGGGAATCGCTCGCCGCGAACTACCAGTGCCCCGACTGGTTCCGGGACGCCAAGTTCGGCATCTGGGCGCACTGGACCGCGCAGTGCGTCCCGGAGCAGGGCGACTGGTATGCGCGCAACATGTACATCCAGGGCTCGCCGCAGTACAATTACAACGTCGAGCACTACGGGCACCCGTCGAAGTTCGGCTTCATGGAATTCGACAACCTGTGGAAGGCCGAGAACTGGGACCCGGACAAGCTGATGGATCTCTACAAGCGGGCCGGCGCGAAGTACTTCGTCGCTTTGGCGAACCACCACGACAACTTCGACGCCTACGACTCGAAGTACCACGAGTGGAATTCCGTCAACGTCGGGCCCAAGAAGGACATCGTCGGCATCTGGGCCAGGGCGGCCCGCGCCAGGGGCCTTCGCTTCGGCGTCACAAACCATTCCTCGCACGCCTGGCACTGGTTTCAGGCCGCCTACGGCCACGACGTCGAGGGCCCTCTTGCGGGCGCTCCCTACGACGCCGCGGTGCTCACCAAGGCCGACGGCAAGGGCAAATGGTGGGACGGCCTCGACCCGCAGGAACTGTACGCGGGCCTGCGCATGCCGATGCCAAACGACATCAGGACGATCAAGGAGGCCGATGCCTGGCACAGGAAAAACGACGCCGTCTGGCACGAGGACGTTCCGCCCAACGACGACGGGTACTCCAACAAGTGGTTTTACCGGACGCAGGACCTCGTGGACAAATACCATCCCGACCTGCTTTATTTCGACGACGACGAGCTGCCTCTGGGCCAGGCCGGGCTCGACATCGCCGCGCATTTCTACAACGCCAACATCGCGTATCACAA
>Ga0302320_10006095_pt1 | contig 26868 bp, 26 predicted proteins | sample Bog_T0_3_FD_202130 | JGI IMG/M metagenome (GOLD analysis project Ga0302320, IMG submission 202130) | Peat permafrost microbial communities from Stordalen Mire near Abisko, Sweden - Bog_T0_3 | ecosystem: Environmental > Terrestrial > Soil > Wetlands > Peat | place: Sweden: Abisko, Stordalen Mire...
CCGCCGCGGCGGCCGCTGGGGCCCGACAGCATGCGGATGACCTCGTTGCGGATCTTCTCCGAGTCGGCGTCGAAGTCGAGCAGGATGCGCGCCGCGACGCCCTCGTTCTCGCGCACAAGGCCGAGCAGGATGTGCTCGGTGCCGATGTAGTTGTGGCCGAGGCTCAGCGCCTCGCGCAGCGCCAGCTCGAGCACCTTCTTGGCGCGCGGGGTGAACGGGATCTGGCCGGAGGTGACCTCCTCACCGGAGCCGACGATCCGCACGACCTGCCCGCGGACGCGCTCAACGGTGATGTCGAGGCTCTCCAGGACGCGCGCGGCGAGACCCTCCTCCTCGCGCAGCAGCCCGAGCAGGATGTGCTCGGTGCCAATGTAGTTGTGCTTGAGCGTTCGCGCCTCTTCCTGCGCGAGAACGACCACCTGCCTGGCTCGCTCTGTGAATCGCTCGAACATCTCGGGTGCGTCCTTCCTGCTTGCATCTCGGTGGTGCGGTCCGGGTCTCGTACTCGCCCCTCGCGGGGACGCCGATGCATTGGGCTGCTCATCTCTTCGGCGTCAGATGCCGAACGGTTGAGCCCTGAACCCAGATCAGCGCACAACCAGTCTACCAATCGCTCCGGGCACGCCCGCCGATTGCGCTCACGTGCCACCGCCGACGTGGACGCGGACGGCCGTCCGGGTGCTCTAGGCATCCCGCATCGCCGGAAACAGGACGACTTCGCGGATCGAGTCGCGCCCCAGCAGGAGCATCACGAGCCGGTCGATTCCGAGGCCCACGCCGCCGGTCGGCGGCATCCCCTGCTCGAGCGCTGTGAGGAAGGCCTCATCGTATGGCTGGGCCTCCTCGTCGCCCGCCTGCGCCGCCTCGCGCTGGGCGACGAAGCGCTCGCGCTGCTCGTCGGGGTCGTTCAGCTCGCTGAACGCATTCGCGATCTCGATGCCCCCGGCATAGGCCTCCCAGCGCTCCACGAGGCCCGGCTCGCTGCGGTGGGACTTCGCGAACGGCGATAGCTCGAGCGGGTAGTCGAAGACGAACGTCGGCTCCCTCAGCGTCGGCTCCAGGTACTTGGAGAGCAGATCGTCGACGAGGCCCGCCCAGGTGCGCCCGCCGGTCTCCAGGCCGAGCCCCCGCTGCGCGATCGCGCCGGCCAGCGCTTCGCGGCTGCGCAACACGGCCAGGTCGATGCCGGTGTGCTCGAGCACGCCGTCGCGCAGCGTGATCCGCCGCCAGGGCGCTTTGAAGTCGATCGCGGGCGCCTGCACGGTCGCCGCCGCGGCGCTGACGACCGTCTCCAGGCGGGCCGCCGCGTCCTCGTAGTCGGCGTAGGCCTCATACCACTCGACCATCGTGAACTCGGGGTTGTGCTTCGGCGAGATGCCCTCGTTGCGAAAGTCCTTACCGAGCTCGTAGACGCGCTCGAGGCCGCCGACGATCGCGCGCTTGAGGTACAGCTCGGTCGCGACCCGCAGGTAGAGGTCGCGGTCGAGCGCGTTGTGGTGCGTCGTGAACGGCCGCGCGTGACCACCGCCGTAGAGCGGCTGCAGGACCGGCGTCTCGACCTCCACGAAACCCGCCTCGTCGAGTGACCGGCGCACCGCGCTGATGATCCGCGCCCGCGCGACGAACAGCTCGCGCGTGTCCTCGTTGGCGATCAGGTCGAGCTCGCGGCGGCGAAAGCGCGTTTCGATGTCGCTCAGGCCGTGGTGCTTGTCGGGCGGTGGGCGCAGCGACTTCGCGAGCAGCGTGAACGACGTCACGCGCAGCGAGAGCTCGCCGGTGCGGGTTCGCAGAGCGGTGCCGTCGACGCCCACCAGGTCGCCGAGGTCGAGCCCCACCAGGCGGTCGAAACCCTCCTGCCCAAGCTCGTTGACGCGGGCCATGAGCTGGATACGCCCGGAGCGGTCGACCAGGTCAAGGAAAGCCGCGCGTCCGGTGTCGCGTCGCGCCGCAAGACGGCCGGCGACGCGGTGAGCCGACTCGGTCTCCTCCCCCGCACCCAGCTGCGAGTGGGCGGCGAGAACGTCGGCGATCGGCTCGACGCCGTCGAACTCGTGCGGGAACGGGTCGATCCCCTCCGCCCGCAGCCGCTCGAGCTTCGCACGCCGAGCCGCCAGCAGATCCGGCGGGGAGGGTGCGGAGGGTGCGGAGGGTGGGTCCTTATCCTCGGCTTGCACCGTCAGGAGGCTACTTGAGCCGGCATCGATCCCGGCGAAAGCCGGGGCGATGCCCCCCTACTTGAGACCGACGTCGATCTTGGTGATCTTCAGCTTGCGCGCCGGGCCGCGCGGCACCTGCACCGAGACCGTCTCGTTGCGCTTGCGGCCGAGCAGCGCGCGACCGACCGGCGACTCGTTGGAGAGCTTGTTCTCCGCCGGCTTGGCCTCGGCCGAACCGACGATCGTGTAGCGGGCCGACTTGCCGGTCTTCTCGTCCTTGACGTGGACGATGGATCCGACCGTGACGACGTCGGTCGAGAGCCCGTCGGCCTCGATCACGGTCGCCATCCGCAGCTTCTCGGCCACGACGGCGATCCGCGACTCGAGCATCGCCTGTTCGTTCTTGGCGTCGTCGTACTCGGAGTTCTCGGCGATGTCGCCGAACTCCCGGGCCTCCTTGATCCGCTCAGCCACCTCGCGGCGCTTCTCTGTCGAGAGGTAGTCGAGCTCCGTCTGGAGCTTCTCCAGTCCCTCGGGGGTGAGGATTACGTCCTTCGCCATGTCTTCTCGTTCACTCGAGTGGGGGCGCCGGCCGCGCCGGCGGTGTGCGCTCGCAGCGCGGCCGGGCAGTATAGCGAGCGCGTCAGGCGAGTTGCGCGTCAAGCGTGCAGGAGAGCAGTTCGCGCACCGCGGCGAAGGACTCGACGCGCTGGAGCGCGCTGGTGAGCGCGCGCGCGCGCGGCGGCTCGAGCGCGAGCCGCTCCACATACCAGGGGTAGAAGCGGCGCAGGTAGCGCCCCGCCCGCTCGACGCCGAGGTGGCGCCCGGCGCAGTCGATGATCCAGTCGAGCTCGGCGAGCACCTCGTCGCGGCCGGGCGGCTGATCGCGGCGGCCCAGTAGCTCCTCGAACAGCCACGGGTTGCCGAGCGCGCCGCGGGCCAGCATCACCGCCGCCGCGCCCGTCTGCTCGTAGGCGTCGCGCACCGCCTGCGCGCTGTGCAGGCCGCCGCTCAGCAGCACCGGCGCATCGAGCGTGCGGACTAGTTCCGCGGCCAGCGCGTAGTCAGGCCGGCCGCGATGGGCGAGCGTTGCCGGACGCGGGTGCAGCGCGATCGCCGCCACGCCCGCCTCGTCGACCAGCCGATGCGCGAGCGCGATGCCGTCGGTCTCACCGGCACGCCAGCCCGAGCGGAGCTTCACCGTCACCGGCAGCCCGCCGCCCTCCACCGCGGCCGTCGCTACGGCGACCGCGAGATCGGGGTCCGCCAGCAGTGCCGCGCCCGCCCCGGTGCGGCAGACCTTCGGGACCGGGCAGCCCATGTTGATGTCGATCAGGTCGGCGCCCGCGGCGGCGACGGTCGCCGCCGCCGAGCGCATCACGCCCGGATCGGCGCCGAACAGCTGAACCGAGACGGCGCCGCCCTCGTGCTCGCGCGGATCGATCACGAGCAGTTCGCGGCAGGTCTTCTCGTTGCGGTAGTGGACGGCGAAGCTCGAGACCATCTCCGAGACCACCAGACCGGCGCCGTAGCGGCGCGCCTGCAGGCGCACGAACCAGCTGCCGATCCCGGCGAGCGGCGCGAGCACCAGGCGATTTGGCAGCCGGATGCCGCCGATCGTGATCGGGTCGGTGAGGTCGGGCACCCTCCCAGGGTAGTCTGGCGGCCGATGGAGAGCAGCCGCCGGCTCACGCTCGCCGCCACGCTCGGCTTCACCGTGATCGCGATCGCGGCCGCGTCGGACTTCGTGTTCGGCTCGTTCTGGAGCTCGCACGCGATGCTCACCTCGCTACTGGCGAGCCTGATCGTGCTGGCGGTGACCGTCGTCGTGCTGAACGAGATCATCGACCGCCGCGACCGCCGCCGCTGGAGCGTGCTCGGGCAGTACGTGCTGTTCCAGCTCGTGCAGTCCGCACGGGCGACCTGGATGGGAACCGTCGAGCTTGTCACACAGCAGGAGATCGAGACGGGATCGACCGAGGGACTGCTGGTGGGGGCGCGGCTCGGACTCGACACCGGGCCGTTCTCGGCCGCGACGCGGGTCATGCTGGCCGATCCCGAGCGCCGCCGCGTGCTGCAGGAGATGCTGGTGATCCTCGGGAGCCATTCCCGCGCGGTGGTCGCGAACTGGGCGGCGGTGATGGTCGGCGCCGGCCCCTACACCGAGGTCTTCGACCGCCACGTCGAGCTGCAGGCGCGTGTGGACTGGCTCGGTGAGATCCTCTCGCACAACGAGCCGACGGCCAAGCGCACGTTTCACGAGACCAAGCTGGCCCGCTCGTCGGTCTCCGCCGAGTTCGCCCGGCAGTTCGGCGGCGACGATTGGCTGCACGACCAGATCGTCTCAACGACCCAGCTGGCCCTGCGACTCGACTACGAGTCGCGTGCGCTCGGCTGGAAGCTCGTGCCGCTCGAGGCCTGGAACGAGCGGGTCCAGTCGTTCATCGTCGACCTGCCGACGCTCAGCGATTGAGCTCCCAGATCAGGCGCAGCCCGTCGAGCGTGAGGAGGTCGTCGACCGCATCGATCGACTCGGTGAAGGAGGGCACGAGGTGGTGCGCGAGCCCGCCGGTCGCGATCACCGGCGCGTCGGTTCCCAGTTCGGCGCGCAGCCGCCCGACGATCCCGTCGACCTGGCCGGCGAAGCCGTAGACGATCCCCGAGCGCACGGCGTCGGCGGTCGTCTTGCCGATCAGCGCGCGCGGCTCCCCGAGCTCGATCTGCGGCACCTTGGCGGCGCGCAGCGCCAGCGCCTGCAGCGAGATCTCGATGCCCGGCGAGATGATGCCGCCGATGTACTCGCCCTCGGCGGAGACGACGTCGTAGGTGATCGCGGTGCCGAAGTCGACGACGATGCAGGCGCGGCGGAAGCGCGTCCAGGCGGCCAGCGCGTTGACGAGGCGGTCGGCGCCGAGCTCGCGCGGGTTGTCCATGCGGATCGGCATGCCGGTCTTGATCCCGGGCCCGACGAGGAGCATCTCGTGGCCGAGGTAGCGCCGCGCCATCTCGACCCACTCGGGGGCGAGCTCGGGGACCGTCGAGGACAGCACCGAGGCGCTGACGTCGTCGAATCCGAGCCCCCGCAGCGCGAGCAGGTTGCGCAGCGCCGCGCCCAGCTCGTCGGAGGTCGAGCTGCGGTCAGTCGCGAAGCGCCAGCGCTCGAGCACCTCGGCGTCGCGCACGGTGCCGAAGTGGGTCTGCGTGTTACCGACGTCTACGACCAGGAGCACGAGCGGATTATGCGCCAGCGGGTGCGCGCGGTGCGCTCGCGGCCGCCAGGTCCAGTTTCGGGCCGGCCCGTCGCACGCCCTCGGAGAAGTCGAGGACCGCGAGCGAATCCGCGAGGCTCTCGCCCGCCGGCGTGTGCAGCTCGAAGTCGAGCTCGAGCAGCGGGATCAGGACGAAGCGTCGCGTGAGCACCTGCGCGTGGGGCAGCGCGAGACGCTCGGTCGCAAGCTCGAGTGAGCCGAGCAGCAGGATGTCGATGTCGATCAGCCGCGGGCCGTGGCGCGCACCGTTCGCTGCGCGGCCGAGGTCACGCTCGAGCGCCTTGCAGAGCTCGAGCAGCTCGAGCGGCTCGAGCTCCGTCTCGATCGCCAGAGCGGCGTTCAGGAAGGCCGCTTGGTCTGGGACCTCGCCGACCGGGTCGGTGTCGTACACGGCTGAGGAGGCGGTCACCGCGACGCCGCGCGCGATCAGACCGTCGAGCGCGGCCTGCAGGTTCGCCCGCCGGTCGCCGACGTTCGATCCGAGACCGAGATAACCGACCCGCGCGCCGCTCACTCGGGCAGCTCGCGCCAGACCTCCACCGAGACCTCCTCGACGGCCAGCGGGATCGGCGGCTCGGGCTTGGCCGCCTTGACCCAGACCGCCTCGGCGCCGAAGTCCTCGATGATCCGATCGGCCACGACCGTGCACAGCCGCTCGAGCGTCCGGTAGTTGCGCTGCTGGGCGACCAGCGCAACCAGCTGGCAGACCTCGCCATAGTCGACGGTGTCCTCGAGACGGTCGGTCTCGGTCGCGTCGGACTCGCCGACGTCGATGCGGATGTCGAACAGCAGCCGCTGGCCGACCTCGCGCTCGGCCGCGCTGACGCCGACGTGCGTGTACAGCGACAGCCCGGAGATCTCGATCGTGACGACGGTCTGCGGCCCACCATCGAGATCGAGCTCGTCGTCGGAGTCCAGCTCGTCGTCGGGCTCGTCGCTCATCGCTCTCTGACCGTAGCAGCCGCGACCGCGAGCGCGTCACGCACGGCCGCGACGTCATGCACGCGGAACAGGCTGGCACCGCGCAGCAGGCCGATGACGTTGGTGGCGATCGTCGCGGCGAGGCGGTCGGACTCGCGCCGGCCGGTGAGCGCGCCCAGAAACGACTTGCGCGAGGTTCCGATCAGGATCGGCTGCCCGAGCGCCGCGAGCTCGTTCAGGCGGTCGAGCAACTCGAGGTTGTGCTCGACGGTCTTGCCGAAGCCAAACCCCGGGTCCACGGCGATCCGCGCGCGCGCGATCCCCGCGTCGAGCGCGAAGTCGACGCGCTCGCGCAGGAAGGCGCAGACCTCGCCGATCAGGTCGCCGTAGAGCGGATCGTTCTGCATCGTGCCTGGCTCGCCCTGCATGTGCATCAAGCAGCATTCGACGCCACGCTCGGCGACGAGCGCCGCCATCGCCGGCGCCGCGCGGAATGCCGTCACGTCGTTGACGAACGTGGCGCCGGCGTCGAGCGCTGCGCGTGCGACCTCGAGCTTCGAGGTGTCGACCGAGATCGTGGCGTCGATACCGGCGGCGCGCAGGCCCTCGATCACCGGCACGACGCGGCGCAGTTCCTCGCCCAGCCCCACGCCCGCGGCTCCCGGGCGTGTCGATTCGCCGCCCACGTCGACGATCGCCGCCCCCTGCGCGGCGAGCTCCAGCCCGTGTTCGATCGCGGCGGCGGCATCGAAGTAGCGCCCGCCGTCCGAGAAGGAGTCGGGCGTGACGTTGAGGATCCCCATGATCCGCACGGTGCCGCACACGCGGCAATCGTGCCAGAGCGCCGCAGCCCGGGCCGAAATCCTGGCGTGCGGTCGGTCTGGAGTGGGTTCTCAGCCCAGGTCGGGGCGGCGGGGCTCGTCGGCGCGCAGCTCGGCGGCGAGGCCGGGCCGCGGCAGCGGGCGGGCCGTCTCGGGCCGGGCGCGCTCGGGCGCCGGCACGGGGCCGGGCGCGAGCGCCGGGGCGTCGGGCTCGTCGGGGCCGAACACGTCGGCCTCGGTGGCGTCGGCCAGCAGCTTCTCGAACTGCTCCTTCTCGATCGTCTCGCGGCGCAGCAGGATCTGCGAGATGCGGTCGAGGCGCTCGCGCTGCTCGCCGAGGATCGCGCGGGCGCGCTCGTGCGCGCCCTCGATGATCTGGCGCACCTCGTCGTCGATCTCGCGCGCGATCTCGTCGGAGTAGTCGGGCTCGGTCGAGAACTCGCGGCCGAGGAACGGCTGCCCATGATCGTGGCCGTACACGCGCGGGCCGAGCTTGTCGCTCATGCCGAAGCGCATCACCATCTGCTTGGCGGTGGCCGTCACCTTCTCGAGGTCGTTGGAGGCTCCGGTCGTGATCTCGCCGAACACGACCTCCTCGGCGGCGCGGCCGCCGAGCGTCATCGCCATCGTGTCGAGCAGCTCCGAGCGCGTCGTCAGGAAGCGGTCCTCGGTCGGCATCGAGATCGTGTAGCCGAGCGCGCGGCCACGCGAGACGACGGAGATCTTGTGCACGGGGTCGGCGAACTCGAGGTAGTGACCGACGATCGCGTGCCCCATCTCGTGGTAGGCGGTGATCATCCGCTCGCGCTCGCTCATCACGCGCGTCTTCTTCTCGGGGCCGGCGATCACGCGCAGGATGCCCTCCTCGAGCTCGATCTGGCCGATTTCGCGCTTGCCGGTGCGCGCGGCGAGCAGCGCCGCCTCGTTGATCAGGTTCGAGAGATCGGCGCCGGTGAAGCCCGGCGTCTGGCCGGCCAGCGCATCGATGTTGATGCCCTTGGCGAGCGGCTTGCCGCGGGTGTGGACATCGAGGATCTTCGCGCGGCCCTTGCGATCGGGGCGGTCGACGGCGATCTGGCGGTCGAAGCGGCCGGGGCGCAGCAGCGCCGGGTCGAGGATGTCGGGCCGGTTGGTGGCCGCGATCATGATGATGTTGTCCTTGGCCTCGAAGCCGTCCATCTCGACGAGCAGCTGGTTGAGCGTCTGCTCGCGCTCGTCGTGGCCGCCGCCGAGGCCGGCGCCGCGGTGGCGCCCGACGGCGTCGATCTCGTCCATGAAGATGATGCACGGGCTGTTCTGCTTGGCCTGCTCGAAGAGGTCGCGCACGCGGGAGGCGCCCACGCCCACGAACATCTCGACGAAGTCCGAGCCCGAGATCGAGAAGAACGGGACGCCAGCCTCACCGGCCACCGCACGGGCGAGCAGCGTCTTGCCGGTGCCCGGAGGGCCATAAAGAAGGACACCGGTGGGGATCCGCGCTCCGAGCGCTTGGAACTTCTTCGGGTTCTCGAGGAACTCCTTGATCTCGTGCAGCTCCTCGACCGCCTCATCGACCCCGGCGACGTCGCGGAAGCTGATCTTCGGCGAGTCTGCGGAGAGCCGCTTGGCGCGCGACTTGCCGAACGACATGACCTTGGAGCCGCCGCCCTGCAGGTTGTTCATCAGCAGGAACCACAGGCCGAAGAAGAGCACGAACGGCAGCAGGTACAGCAGCAGCGAGGACCACGTGCTGGAGCTCTTTGGCAGGACGTTGTAAGAGACCTGGCTGGCAGGGTGGCTTGCGTCGTAGGCCTTCGCCTGCGCGATCACCTGCGTCAGCATCGCGGTGCCCGGGTCGTAGCCGACCGAGTAGCGCGTGTTGTCCTTGAGCGTGACGTTGATCGAGTTGCTGTTGGTGTCCGCCGTGAACGACTTGACGAGCCCGCCGGGCAGATCCTTGGTCGTGAAGGACTGATAGTTGTGCAGCACCCCACTCGAGGAGGGCGGCGACACGAGCTTCGCGACGAAGAACGCGAGCACGATGACGATCAGGATCGGGAAGAGGGCGCCTCTGAAGACGCGGTTCATTGCATGCTCCGCAGGGTCGGGGACATCATGTCCAAGGGTCGCAAGCGTACCACGGCGCCTTTACGACCAAATCAGCCTGATAGCGGGCATGCAGCGCTGCTCAGGCGGCGGCCAGCGCGGCGACGTAGGGAAGATTGCGGTAGCGCTCGGCGTGATCGAGCCCGTAGCCGATCGCGAAGCAATCCGCGATCTCGAAACCGACGTAGCGGACCGGGAGCTCGACCTTGCGGCGATCCGGCTTGGTCAGCAGGGCGCAGACCTCGACGCTGGCGGGATTGCGTGCGCCAAGGCTGCGCAACAGGTACTGCAGCGTCAGGCCGGAATCCACGATGTCCTCGACGATCAGCACATGGCGGCCCTCGATCGGCGCGTCGAGATCCTTGAGGATGCGCACGACGCCTGAGGAGTCGGTCGCCGAGCCGTAGGAGGCGACGGCCATGAAGTCCAATTCGCAGGGGACCTCGATGTGGCGCATCAGATCGGCCGCGAAGAATACCGCTCCCTTCAGCACGCAAACGAGCAGCAGGTCTCGCCCGGCATAGTCGCGCGAGACCTCCTCGCCGAGCTCGCGCACGCGACGCTTGAGCGCATCGGCCTCGACGAGGGTCTCCCCCAGCAGCGGATCGTCCATCGAGCGGGTCAGTCTATTGGTGGCCCGGGCTCGCCGGTCACGGTGGCCGGCCGCGCCGCGCGCAGCAGCACGAGCCGCTGCGTGTCCTCGCGCACGCGAAACGGATCGCCCGTGGCGACGCTCGGGACCCACGCGATCTCCGCCCCGCTCAGGACGATCGGCAACGACGCACGCTCCGCGCGGGGGATCCGCCGGTCGGTGAAGAGGTCCGAGAGGGTCTTTGAGCCATGCAGGCCGAGTGGGCGCATGCGATCGCCGGCGCGCCACGCGCGGACGGTCAGCGGGCCGGCACCCGTGCGGTCGGCGTCCAGCAGCCCGACCTCGCCGCCGGCGTGCGCGAGCGCCGTCGCGGCGGCCGGCTCGAGCGTCGCACGCAGCGACCAGCCGCCGAAGGCGACGGTTCCGGGCAGGCGTAGCATCGCCGCGTGCCCGATCGCCACCGGCGTTTCCCGCGTGAACCGAAGCACCCCGTATTCGACGAGCGCCCGTGTGCCGGCGCCGACGTCAAGCGAGGCGCTGCCGCCCGCGGCCCCCAGCGCCAGGAGCTCCTGCAGGCGCGATCCAACGCCCGCCAGCGGCTCGCCCGCCGCGTCCTCGGCCAGGCGGATCACGACCAGGCGGGCCAGCGCCGGCGGCAGCTCGGCGAGCCGTGTCAGCGCGATCCGCCGGCGGCCCGCCAGCGCGATGTCAACGACGCTGTCGAGGACCGAGGACTCGGCCCGCAGGATCTCGATGCTGCGCAGCAGGTTCGCCTCGGCGGCCGGGTGCACAGAACGCAGCGCCGGCAGCACGCCGTGGCGCACGCGGCCTCGCGCGAAACGCCGCGAGTCATTCGAGCTGTCGTCGCGCCAGCGCAGGCCGCGCGCGACGCAGTGCGCGGCGGTCTGCTCGCGCGTCAGGCCGATCAGCGGTCGCACGAGCCGCCCTTCGCGCGCCGCCATCCCGAGCAGCGCGCGGCGGCCGGGCGATGCGGCGAGCCGGTAGAGCACCGTCTCGGCCTGATCGGAGGCGGTGTGGCCGGTCGCGATCAGCGCGCCGTCGCCGGCGAGCTCGAGCGCCCGCGCGTAACGCAGGTCGCGCGCCCAGGCCTGGAGGTTTCCGCGAACCGGCGCCGGCGGCGCCGCGACCGCGTTCAAGCGCACGCCGAGCGTCGCGCAGAGCTCGCGTGCGTGGCGCTCGTCGCCGTCGGACTCCTCGCCCCGCAGGCCGTAGTTGACGTGCATGGCAAGGACCGCCGCCGGACCGCAGATGCTAACCAGCACATCGAGCAGGCAGACCGAATCGCGGCCGCCCGAGACGAGCGCGACGTAGCGCTGCGACGGCGACACCACGCCGCCGGCGCGAACCGCCTCGAGCACCGAGCCGCCCATCGCCAAAGGTTCGCAGACCGCGATAATCGCGCGTCTGAGCGATCCGCCTTCCACGATCCACCTGCACCCGACCGCGCCGCTCGCGCCGCGGGTGCTGCTCCCCGGCGATCCCGGCCGGGCGCTGGCCCTGGCGCAGGACCTGCTGACGGGGCCGCGGATGTTCAACCACAACCGCGGGCTGTGGGGCTACACGGGGCTCGCCGCCGACGGCGAGCAGCTGAGCATCCAGAGCACCGGGATGGGCGGGCCGTCGGCGGCGATCGTGCTCGAGGAGCTGATCGTGCTCGGCCTCGAGCGGGCGATCCGCGTCGGCACGGCCGGTGCGTTCGACGGTTCGCTGGGCGTCGGCGACCTGCTGATCGTGACGGACGCGATCAGCGCTGACGGTACGAGCCGGGCGCTCGGCGCAACGGAGCGCATGGCGGCCGATTCGAAGCTCACGGCGGCGCTTGCGCGCTGCGATCCCGCCGCCGCGAGCGGCACGGTCGTCTCCTCCGACCTCTTCTACGAGGTCGGCGAGCCGCGCTTCGCGCAGTGGCACGCGCAGGGCGCGCGCGCGGTCGAGATGGAGTGCGCCGCGCTGTTCTCGGTGGGCGCGTTGCGCGGCGTCGCGGTCGCCTGTGCGCTCGCGATCACCGATCAGCTGACCGGCGAGCGAGAGCGGATCGACGCCGCTGCGCTGTCGGAGGCCGGGCTGGCGGTCGGCCGCCTTGGAGCGGCGGCGCTGGCCGTGGGCTAGTCGGGCGGCGCGCCGGCGCCTGCGTCCGCGTCGTCCACCGCCAGGCGCTCCTGGCCGGGAGACACGGCCAACCCGTCGGACGCCCGCGCCGCCAGCTCGCCGAGGGCGCGCTTGAGGTCGCTGAGCTGCTCCTCGATCGTGTCGAGGCGGCCGGCGATCGCCGACGGTGTGCCGCGCAGCCCATCCTCGAGCCGCGTCAGCGCATCCTCGACGGCCTCCAGTCGCTGGGAGATCGAGCGTACGCGCCTGGTCAGGCGCTCCATGTGAGCGGCGGAGGGCAGGTTGAGGAAGTCCATCGCGACCTCCTGCACCGCTGTCGCCTTCCCGCGCGCCTCGAAGGCTGCGGTCAGCGCCGAGTTGACCCACGGATTCTCGAGCAGATCCTGGGCGATCCGGCCGAGCGCCTCCTCGCCGCGTGCGGCGACGCGGTCGCGCAGGCTGTCGGCTTGGGGCTCCTCGACCACGGCCTGAAGGCTACTCCGAACCGGGCCCGCGGCGAGCCCCGGCGCAGGTCAGCTGCCGTGAAACTCCGGCGAGCGCTTCTCGAGGAAGGCGCGGACACCCTCGCTCGCGTCGGCGGAGGCAAAGACGCGCGCGAAGGCCGCCTTCTCGGCCTCGATTCCGGCCTCGAGTTCCGCCGGGGCCGCAAGCCGCTTGATCTCCGCCACCGCGACCGGCGCCGCCAACGCCAGCCGCCGCGCCCAGGCGAGCGCCGTGTCCAGCAGCTCGTGGTCCGCAACGACGCGATTGACGAGGCCGTACTCCCACGCCTCGAAGGCGTCGATCGGCTCTCCGATCAGGTTCAGCTCGAGCGCCCGGCCGGCGCCGACGAGGCGCGGCAGGCGCTGGGTGCCGCCGAAGCCCGGGATGATCCCCAGCTTGACCTCCGGCTGGGCGAAGCTCGCCGACTGCGCGGCGATCCGCACGTCGGCGCCCATCGCCAGCTCGCAGCCGCCGCCGTAGGCCAGCCCGTTGACGGCGGCGATCGTGACGATCGGCGAACGACCCATGTCGAGCAGCAGCGCATGCATGCGATCGAGCAGCTCGCGTTCGCCGTCGAGGTCCATCGTCGCGAAGGCCTTGATGTCGGCACCGGCGCACCACAGCGCCGGGTTGGCGGAGGCGATCACGAGCACGCGTACCGTGGCGGCCTCGACGACCCCCCGCCACAGCGCCGACAGCGCGTCGAGCAGCTCGATCGTGATCGAGTTCGCCGGCGGGTTGTCGAGCCAGGCGATCGCGACCTCACCGCGCGACTCGAGCTTGACCGGGCCGGACTGGCCCGGCTCGGGCCGCGCCGTCGGGAAGAAGCCCTGGCCACTTGCGGCGCCGAGCCGTCCCTGCGCAACCAGCCGCCGCAGGATCGTCGGCGGCTCGAACGACTCGCCCCACTGCGCAGCGGCCCGCTCCAGCCGCGCGAGCGTCTCACCAAGCCCCGTGGCGTCGGCCCGCGCGAAGGGTGGCGGGACGACGCCGGCGCCAGCCATCAGCGCCACGTCGATGTCGCGTGCGCCGGCGACGTCCTCCTCCAGCAGCAGGCAGCACTCGACGAGCGCCTTGAGCACGAAGCGCTCGGTCAGCGCCGCCGCGTCGAACTCGTCGCGCCCGCCGCTGCGCGGCGCGCCGTCGGCGTAGAAGCCGCGCCCGCTCTTGACGCCGAGTTCGTTCTTCGCGACCAGCTCGCGCATGCCGGCGTGGACGTGGAAGCGCTCGCCGAAGGCCTCGTGGAGATGCTCGGCGACGTGCAGCACGGTGTCGAGCCCGAGCATGTCCGCCAGCAGGAACGGCCCAACCGGCGCCGCCCCCGACTCCGCGACGGCGCGGTCCACCGCGCCGATGTCCAGTTCCTGCTCCTCCTGTGCGAGCCACAGCTCGCTGACCGCCGAGAGCAGTACGCGGTTGACGACGAAGCCGGGCACGTCGGCGCAGCGGATCGCGGTCTTGCGGATGGCTGCAGCGAAGCTCGCGGCCACGGCCATTGATTCGGGCGAGGTCTCGATCCCCTCGACGATCTCGACCAGGCGCATCACCGAGGCCGGGTAGAAGAAGTGAAAGCCCAGCACGCGCTCCGGCCGCGTCGTCGCGGCGGCCAGCTCGCTGATCGAAAGCGCCGATGTGTTCGAGGCGAGGATCGCGTGGCCGGGGGTGGCGGCGTCCAGTTGCGCGAAGACCTCGAGCTTGAGCTCGAGCCGTTCCGGCACGGCCTCGATCACGAGGTCGACGTCGCCGAAGCCGTCATAGGTCGTGGTTGCGCTCAGCAGCGCGAGTGTGCCCGCGATCTGGGCGTCGGCCTGCTCGCGGGTCAGCCGGCCGGAGGCGACGAGCGAGCCGGCGCGGTCGGCGGTCAGCTGCTCGGCCTTCGCCAGTCCGGCATCGACGAGGGGCTGCGCGACGTCGTGCAGGACGACCGGGATCCCCGCCGAGGCGATCAGCTGGGCGATCTCGGCGCCCATTGTGCCCGCACCTACGACTGCGGCCTTGAAAACGAACATCGCAACTCCTCGCGGTCAGGTGTGTCTGAATCTACAGGCCAGGGTAGTCCTGGATCGCACAGCACCTAGGAGCAGCGGGAGGAGCGTCATGGGCAGGCAGCGTCGTTTCGTGGGGGAAGAGGATCCTCAACTCAGCAGGGAGACGGACGTAGTGGCGGGACGCAAACGCCTTACGCGGCTGTTCGCGCGCCCGCTCGCGCTCACGGCCGTGGTGATCGCCGGGTCCTGCGCGCTGCTGGCGGCGCCGGCGCTGGCCGCCGCGCCAACGGCGACCACCGGAGTTGCAAGCGCGGTCACCTATCAGTCGGCGACGCTCACCGGGACAGTCAACCCCGGCGGCGAGCCCACCGAGGTCTATTTCCAGTACGGCGCCACCGACAACTACGGCCTGCAGTCGGCGCCGACGGCGCTGCCGACGGGAACGACCACGGTCTCGGTCTCGATCCCGATCACGGGGCTGACGGCCTTCACCACCTATCACTACCGGATCGTCGCGACGAACGCCACGACGATCACCCCGGGCCACGACAAGACCTTCACGACCGCCAAGATCCCGCTCTCGCTGGCGATCACGGCGGCACCCAACCCGGTCACATTCGGCGACCCCGTCACGATCGAGGGGACGCTGTCGGGCACCGGCAACGCCGGCACCGTCGTGCAGTTGCAGCAGAGCCAGTTCCCCTACACGGCGGGCTTCGCGGATGTCGGCAATGCCGAGCTGACGCTGTCCACGGGCACCTTCGTCTTCAACGTGCTCGGGCTCGCGCTGAACACCGAGTACCGCGTCGTCTCCGGCAATACCGTCTCGGCGACGGTGGCCGTCGCCAACGCGGTCAGCGTGGCGCTCAACGCCAAAGCGTCGGGCACGAAGAAGCGCCCGACGGTCCATTTCAGCGGCACGATCGCGCCGGCTGAGCCCTCCGCGCGGATCGCCTTCGAGCGGCTGATCGGCACGAGCTGGAAGGTCGTCGGCGGAACTGTCGCCGTGGCCGTCGTCAGCAACGGCACGGTTGGCTTCTCCTCGACGGTCCGTGTCTTCCACAGCGGCTTCTTCCGCGCGCTGGTGCTGCCCGTCGAGGGCGCGCACGTGTCCGGCTACAGCCAGACTGTGGTGATCAAGCTCAAGTGAGCATCGAGCCCGCAGCACCGGGGGCCGTCACGGCGGGCCCCGGTCTGCGGCGCCGGGCACCGGCGCGGCGCTCAGCCGCGTTGCGGGTCGAGCACTTCGCGCGCGATCACGATGCGCTGAATCTGGGCGGTGCCCTCGTAGAGCTGCATGATCTTCGCGTCGCGCATCAGCTTCTCGACGGGATAGTCCTTGATGAAGCCGTAGCCGCCGTAGACCTGCACCGCATCGGTGGCGACGCGCATCGCCGCGTCGGCGGCGAAGCGCTTGGCGTGAGAGGACAGCAGCGTGTTGCGCTGGCCCTGGTCGAGCAGCACCGCCGACTTCCAGGTCAAAAGGCGCGAGGCCTCGATGTCGGTCGCCATGTCGGCGATCATGAACTGGATCGCCTGGTGCATCGCGATCGGGACGCCGAAGGTGACGCGTTCACGCGAGTAGGAGACCGCGAACTCGAACGCCGCCCTCGCGATGCCGGTCGCCATCGCGGCCACGCCGGGCCGGGTCCGGTCGAGCGTCATCATCGCGATCTTGAAGCCTGCGTTCTCCTCGCCGATCAGGTGATCGAGCGGGATCTCGACGTCGGGGAAGGTGATCGTCGCGGTGTTCGAAGCCCGCTGCCCCATCTTGTCCTCGTGGCCGTCGACGATCACGCCGGCGTCGCGGGGAACGACGAAGCACGAGATCCCGCGGTGGCCGGCGTCGGGGTCGGTCTTGGCATAGACGGTGTAGTAGTTGGCGTAGCTGCCGTTGGTGATGAAGCATTTCGAGCCGCTTATCACCCAGCGGTCGCCCTTGCGGACGGCACGCGTCTTCATCGCCGCGACATCCGAGCCGGCCTCGGGCTCGGTCAGGCAGAACGAGGCGAGCAGCGGGGCCTCGGCGAGGCGGCCGAGGTATTCGCGCTTGAGCTCCTCCGAGCCCGCCACCAGCAGCGGCGTGACGGCGAGACCGTTGCACCCGACCGACGTCTGGATGCCGGAGCAGCCCCACGACATCTCCTCCTCGATCAGCGCGCCGTCGAGATAGCCGATGCCGGAGCCGCCGTAGAGCTCGGGGACGTGGGTATTCATCAGGCCGAGCTCCCACGCCTTCTTGATGATCGCCTCGGGGAAGGTGCCGTCGCGGTCGTACTCCCAGGCGACCGGGCGGATCTCCTTCTCGGCGAAGTCGTGGGCGAGCTCGCGGAGCGCGAGCTGCTCGTCGCTCAGCGTGAAGTCAACCATCGCTGCGCCCGCTCAGCTGCTGGTGTTGGCGCCCGCGCCAGAGAGCAGGCCGCCGAAGTTCTTGGCGCTGCCGTTGCTGCCGGTGAGGCCGGCGACGACAGCGGCGAGCGAGCCGAACTTGCTCTCCAGCGCGAACACGCCGTTGAGCAGCTTCGAGGACGGCTGCGCGTTGGCCGGCGCCGTGACCGTCTGGCTCTGGCCGAGGGCGGTCAGGGTCGCGTCGAGCGTGAGCGAGCCGCCGGTCAGCCCGTCGAGCACCCCGGCGGCGATCGCGGGCACCGTGAAGGCGATGTCCAGATCAAACTCGCGCACGATGTGATCGGCGACGCCTGTGTAGACATCGACCTGCGCCTTGGTGATCGCCGACTGCAGCAGCGCCAGCACGCTGGTCGAGGTGCTCGGGCCGCTCGCGCCGCTCGCGCCGGTGGCGCCGCCGATCATCGCCGCGACGTCGTTCAGCACGTTGGCGATGTTGATCTGGGCCTGCAGGTGCTCGGTCACGACGCCGCCGACGGTCTTCTCACCGACGTCGCGCGGATCGCTCAGCCACGACGCCGGGTCGATGCCGAGCCCGCCGAGCAGACCGCTCGCGCCGGTGGCGCCCGTGGCACCGGTCGCCCCCGCCGTGATCTTGGCGGGCAGCTTGTAGAACGTGCCGGCCAGCTCCACGTAGGTGTCCTTGCCGACCTTGTCGAGCGCGAGGTGCGCGCTCGAGGAGCCAGCCGAGACGGTCGCCACGAGATCGGTGTCCAGCTCGCCGCGGGTGCGCTGGAACGGGCCGGACACACTCAGCGCGATCGGCTTGCCGTCCAGCTGCTTGACGCCGTCGAGGCTGAGGTCGACCGTGAGCGCCAGCTGACCGGAGTCCAGCGCGTCGCTGGCGGAAAAGGATTGCGAGACCAGCTTCGCCGGAGACACTTTCGCGGCGGCGGTCTTGTTGGCGTGAGCACCGCCACCGCAGGCGGCGACGGCAAGCGCGGCGGCAATCGCGAGGGGAATCGCTGCGAGCCGTCGAAAGTGCCGAGCGGATGCGCTACCGACGCGACTCATGACCATGCAGGCTAGCACGCGCCTTTCACGGCGGCTGGGGCTTCTCGGCGCGCTCGCGCTGCTCATCGGCGGCGCCGGAGTGGGCGTCGTGGCCGCCGCCGCGAACCCGGCGGGTGCCGGCCGGCGGCCGTACTCGCCGCTCGAGCTGGTGCTCGATCACGGCCGCGTGCGCGCGCGCAGCCCGCTCGCCGCGGCGGCGTCCGCATCGGCCCCGGCGCCGGCGGCGGCGCCGCAGGCCGGCGCAGCCGCGAAGGCAGGGCTGACCTTCCCGCAGGCGCTTGCCGCGCTCGCCACCAAGCGCGAGCTGTCCGGCACACTCGCCGCCGCCGACCGTGCCGGCTGGATCGCAGCGCGGATCTCCTACAAGCAGCTGAGCGGCACGCGGAGAACCGAGCTCGGCGCCGTGCTCGACACGCTGACGGCGATCGCGCACGCCGGCGAGCTGACGCCGTCGCGGCTGCCCGAGCTGGTGCTGACGCTGGCTCGCAACCGCCAGTGGTGGAGCAGCGGGCCGCTGCTCAGCTACGGCCAGCGCGTCGGCTTTCCGTCAAGCGGGCTTGTCTGGGAGTACTACCCCGGCCAGGGAATCCAGATCCAGTGGCTGGGTAGCTTCGGCGCCGCCAACGGCCTCTACGACACCCACAACTACAACGCGCTCGCCGCCCTGCTTGACCAGGCCGTCAGCCTCGCCGCGGTGCGCGGCGAGGGAATCGCCTGGGAGTACGACTTCTCCTTCGACGGCGGCGCGCCCCCTTGGGTCTCGGCGATCACCGAGGGCACCGCGGTGGAGGCGCTCGCCGCCGCCGGCAAGGCGCTCGAGCTGCCCGCCTATCTCACCTACGCCCACCAGGCGCTCGGCATCTTCACACTCCAGCCGCCGGTCGGCGTCCGCTCGCCGACGCGGGCCGGCGCGCGCTACCTGATCTACAGCTTCGCGCCGGACGAGTATGTGATCAACGCCTTCATCCAATCGCTGGTCGGGCTGTTCGACCTCGCGAGCACCGGCGACACGCTCGCCACCTCGCTGTTTCGCGAGGGCCTTGCCCAGGCGCGGATCGACGTCCCGAAGTACAACACCGGCTTCTGGTCGCTCTATGACCAGTACTCCGAATCCACGCTCAGCTACCACGAGCTGCTGACCGGGTTTCTCGTCAACCTCTGCAGCCAGACGCACGAGACCACGCCGGCAGCGCTGTCGATCCTCGGCCTGACGCCCCCGCCGACCGGCGCGACGGGGACGACGGGCCCCACTGGTTCGACCGGCTCAACCGGCGCCACGGGCGCCAGCGGAACGAGCACGACCGGAGGCACGACGTTCGGCGGCTCGACCGGCTCGACCGGGACGACAGGCTCGACCGGGCCGACCGGACCGACCGGACCGACCGGCCCGGTCAATCCCAACAACGTCTTCTGCACCGTCGCCGCCAGCTTCAAGGCCGACCTCAAGCAGCCGCCGGTGATCACGCTGGGCCATCTGACGAGCACGCACGCCACCATCGTCGCGCACGTGCCGATGAAGCTGTCGAAGATCTCCGCCGTGACCTTCGCCGTCTCCTACGCCAGCCATGTCGTGTCCCAAACCACGCTCGAGCTCGGCCACGGCAGCCACTCCCTGACCTGGCGACCGCCGCACGCCGGCACCTGGACGGTCACGCTTGCGGCGACCGACCTCGCCGGCAACCGCGCCCAGGCCACGACCACGGTGAAGATCCTCGCAGCGCCCGCCCACAGGCATAAGCCGGCGGGCTGAGCCGCGCGTACAATCGAGAGGTGCCCACGCGGACGTGGATCCTCACCGGCTCGCCGGAGAACCTCGCCGCCACGCGCGCGCACGACTTCGGCGTGATCGGCCTCAAGGAGCGCCGCCGCCGCCAGGCGCTCGAGATCGAAGCCGGCGACCGGGTCGTCTTCTACGTCACGCGCGTCATGGCCTTCGCGGCGAGCGCCCGCATCACCGGCTCACTCTACGAGGACCGCACGCCAATCTGGCCCGGGAAGCCCGGCAATCCCGACCCCTACCCGTGGCGCTTCGAGGCCGAGCCCGAGTGGGTCCTCGACGAGCCGGCCTGGATACCCGCGCTCACCCTCGCCGACCAGCTCGAGCACATCCGCAAGTGGCCGCGCGAGCATTGGAGGCTCGCCTTTCAGGGCCAGCTGCGCCAGATCGGCGATGCCGACTCGCGATTGCTCTGTGACCGGCTGGCCGCCGCGACGGCTGTCACGGCGGCCTGATGGCCGCGTCCGGCGAGCGCGCGCCGCGATCGGCGCCGGGTCCGGTCATCCGGGTTTTCCGGGCCGGGCGTGCGCTTTCGCGCGAGCAGCGCCTGACCGCGCTCGCGGCCTTCTCGCTGTGGATCACGATGTTCCTGCCGTGGTACAGCGAGACCGGCGTCGTCGGCAAGAACTCGGTCAGCCAGTCACTGACGGCCTGGGGCGCATTCTCGTTCGTGGAGCTGGCGGTGCTGGCGGTCAGCGTCGCGGTGCTCGTGCTGCTGTTCGCGCGCGGCGAGCGCCGCGCCTTCCATCTCCCGGGCGGCGACGGCCTTGTGATCACCGTCGCCGGGGCGTGGGTCGCGGCGCTGATCTTCTACAGGATCCTCGACAAGCCGTCGGCTCGTGACCTGATCACCGGCATCCAGTGGGGCATCTTCATCGCGCTCTTCGCGGCGGTCTGGCTCGCCTACACAGGGGTGGCCCTGCGCCGCGCGCACCGCTCCGAGCCAAGGCTCGCCGATGATCCGACCGTGCATCTGGGCGGCCTGCGGGCGCGCGAAAAGGCCGCCGTGGGGACCTCGCGCCCGACGCCGGCGCGCCCGCGTGGCCACGACCTGCTCCCGAGCGACGACCCCCCGCGCGAGCACCGCGGCGTCACGCGCGAAGACGCCGAGCAGCTGTCGTTCGAGCTGCCCGGCGATCCCGACGATCGTTAGCTGCGCCGTGCCGGTGGGTGGATGAGCCCACCGGCTCGATCGGCCGGCTCTTTCGGGGCGCAGGCGTGGGTCTTGGCCGGGATCGGCCTGCGCCACGCCGCCCGAGTCCCAACCGGGGTGGGGCGCGCGCACAGGCATGCACCGATCCCCAGGGGAGGTTCCTATGATTGCCGCAATGGAAGGCCTTCCCCAATCGGTTGACGACGTTGCCGCCGGCCTGCGGGCGGCCGGCTATCTGCCGGGCGGGTCGACCGCGCTGGTCGCCTACCTCGCCACGCGGCTCGACAAGCCGGTGCTCGTCGAGGGGCCTGCCGGCGTCGGCAAGACCGAGCTGGCGAAGGCGATGGCGACCTATCTGGGGCGCGAGCTCGTGCGGCTGCAATGTTACGAGGGACTCGACGAGGCCAAGGCGCTGTATGAGTGGAACTACCGCAAGCAGCTGCTGCGGATCCAGGCCGAGGCCGACGGCGCCGGCTGGGCAGAGGTCCAGGACGACATCTTCGGCGAGGAGTTCCTGCTCGCGCGGCCGCTGCTCGCCGCGATCTCCGCGCAGGCCCCGGTCGTGCTGCTGATCGACGAGATCGACAAGACCGACCAGGAGTTCGAGGCGATGCTGCTGGAGCTCTTGTCGGACTTCCAGATCACGATCCCCGAGCTGGGGCGCATAGCCGCGAGCTCCCAGCCAGTCGTGCTGCTGACGTCGAACAACTCGCGCGAGCTGACGGAGGCGCTGAAGCGGCGCTGCCTTTACCTATGGCTCGACTACCCCACGCTCGAGCACGAGCTCGCGATCGTCCGCCTGCACGCGCCGGCGCTGCCCGAGACGGTCGCCCGCAAGCTTGTCGAGCTGGTCGCGATGGTCCGCGAGCTCGACCTCAAGAAGCCGCCCTCGATCGCCGAGTCGATCGACTGGGCGCGCGCGTTGCTGCTGCTCGGGCGCAGCGACATCGACGCCGCGACCTTCGACGAGACGATGTCGGTGATCGTCAAGCACCGCACCGACATCGAGCTGGTCGCGGAGCGGGTCGGCCTGGCGCTCCGGTGAGCCTCGACGAGCAGCTGCTGGGACTGGGCGAGCAGCTGCGCGCCGAGGGCGTCGCGCTCGGGACCTCCGAGCTGCTCGACGCCTTCGCGGCGCTGCGCGAGATCGACTGGCGCGAGCGCCGCGGCTTTCAGCAGGCGCTGTCGGCAACGCTCGCCAAGTCGCCCGAGGATCGCCGCGTCTTCGACCTCGTCTTCGAGCGCTTCTTCTTCCGCGCCGTCGAGTCCGCGGCGCTCGCGGTCGGCATCGACGAGGCGGCGGCGGCGAGCGGCGCGGCAGCGGGCGCTCAGATCGACCTCGAGGAGCTGCGCACGCAGATCGCGCAGGCGCTCGCCAACGGCGACGAGGCGCGCATGGCGGACCTTGCCCGCCTGGCACTCGCGGCGATCGGGCGCCCCGGCGACGGCTCGAACGTGGTCGGCATCGACGTGCAGCGGATCCGCCGCGCGCTCGGTCTGCGCAGCGACCCCCAGCCCGCCTACCCGCCCGGTGATCCGCGCCGCGAGGGGCTGCCGCGCGAGGCGCTGAGGCGCTTCGAGGCGATCCTGCGGCGCGAGCTCGAGCGCGCGCAGATCCAGCGGACGATGACGCTGCCGCCGTCGCGCCCGCTCGGCGAGCTCGACCGGGCGCTGCCGCGCGGGCCGACCGCCGACCTCGCGGCGGTCCACCGCGTCGTGGCTCAGCTGCGCCGCCGCCTCGCCACGAGCGGTGTGGAGCGCCGCGGGGCGCGGCGCCACGACCACGTCGACATCCGCCGGACGATGCGCGCATCGCTGCAGACCGGCGGTGTGCCGGTCGTCGTGAAGTACCGCCCGCGCCGCCCGCGGCGCCCTGAGATCTACGTGCTGTGTGACGTTTCGACCAGCGTCACCTCGGCCTCGGTCTTCTTCCTCTCGGTGCTGCATGCGCTGCACGACTCGTTCCGGCGGATGCGCTCGTTCGTCTTCATCGAACGCATCTCGGAGGTCACCGGGGTGTTCGAGCGCCGCCGCGACTTCAAAGCGATCAGCGAGGCGATCTCGTCCGACGCCGGCGTCGCCGACGTCTCCGGCTACACCGACTACGGGCGCGTATGGTCGGAGTTTCGCGTGCTCGTGGAGGACGACCTGGATCCCCGCGCGACGGTGATCGTGCTCGGCGACGCGCGCACCAACGGCCGCGACCCGCGTGCCGACATCTTTGCGACCGTCGCCGCTCGCGCCGGACGGACGTTCTGGCTGAACCCCGAGCCGCGGCTCTACTGGAACTACGGCGACTCGGTGATCGACGCTTACGCGCCCTACTGCACGGTGTTCGAGTGCTGGACGACCCGACAGCTCGAGGACTTCGTGCGAGCGCTGAGCGGATCGATGTCGCGCTGAACACGGGCCGGTGCGGGGGTCGTGGCGGCCGCGGCCGCCGCAACCTCTACGATGGGCGCGGTCCGATGCCGATGCGCCCGGAGTTCGCCAGACGCGGCATGCTGCTCGCCGCGAGCCTCATCTGCACGGCCCTATGCGCCGGCTGCGGCGAGGTGCACGCCCAGCTGAAGGCGGGTCCGCCACGACCGCTGCGCGTCGCGATCGCCGGCCGCCCGAGCGGGCTCTACGCGTCGCTGTTCACCGCTTCGGCGGACGGGCTGTTCAGACTCGGCGCGCTCGCGGTCACGATCACGCAGCCGCCGAGCCCGCTCGCGGCGCTCGAGTCCGGTGCGGCGAACGTGGCGGTCGTGTCCGAGCCGGCGCTGCTTGATGCGCGCGCCGGCGGCGCCCAGCTGGTCGCAATCGGGGCCCTGATCAGCCGGCCGCTGGACGCGATCGTGTCGCTCGCCGCGCGGCCGGTCACCAAGGCCGCGCAGCTGGCCGGTGTGACGATCGCGCTCAGCCCGGCGCCGCTGGCCGCGGCGGAGCTCGCCACGATCCTCGCCGACAGCTCCCTGGGCGCCCCGAGCGTGCACGCGATCAAGCCTGGCGGGAGCCTCTCGAGCGCGCTGCTCGACGGGCGCGCGCAGGCGGTGCTCGGCGATCCCTGGCCGATCGACGCCGCCACGCTCGCGCTCGCGCACCGCCCGGCGAAGGTGCTCGAGGTCCAGCAGGCGGGAGTCCCCACCTACAGCCCGCTGGTGCTCGTCGTGGCGCTTGCCGAGGCCCACTACGACGGGCCGCTGCTGCGGGCGTTCCTGCAGTCGCTGACACGCGGCGAGCGCGCCGCCGCCGCCGATCCGGCCGCCACGGCAGCGGTGCTCGCCAAGGAGAACCCGGCCCTCAGCGCCACGCTCGAGCGCGCCGTGCTGCGCGACACCCAGCCGATCGCCGCGCCGGCCGACGCGAACCTTCCCTTCGGCTACCAATACCCATCCGACTGGCAGGCCTTCGGCGTCTGGATGCGGGAGCACGGGCTGCTCACCGGCTCGCAGAACACGGGTGACGCGATCACCGACGAGTTCCTGCCGGGCCAGGGCGAGGCGGTCGTGACGCCGTAGGCCTCGACCCTGGCGCGCAGCGGTGTCGCGCCGGCGACGGAAGGCCGCTTCCGCGAGCCTCCGCCCGGGCCTGCTCAGAGGTGCATGGCGTAAGCCGCCGCGAGGCCTCCCCACGGCGCGTAGGGGGCGAAGAACTCCCGCACTTCGGCCTCATCCGCGCGTGCCCTCGGATCGCCACCGCGGAGGCGCCCGACGAGCTTGCGCAGCGCGAGATCGCCGGCCGGAACCTGGTCCAGGCGTCCCTGCCCGTGCAGGGCCAGGCACTCCACGGTCCAGCTGCCGATGCCCGGCAGCGAGCGCAGGCGCCGCCAGCCGCGCTCGTGGTCGGGCGCGTGCAGATCAACGCGTCCGGCGGTGACCTCGCGGGCGGCGCGGCGCAGCGCCAGCGCCCGGCCGGCCGAGAGGTCGAATGACTCGAGCAGGGCCGGCGCGGTAGCGGCGATGACCGCCGCGCCCGGCACGTCGCGCAGCGGTGCGCCACCGCCTCGCGCGCCGGCCGCGAGCGGCCCGCAGTCGTGCAGCGAAGGGCCCAGCCGGCGCACGATCCGCCGCTCGATCGCGGCGGCGCGGGTGTACTCGATCAGCTGCTCGCAGATCGCCCACGCCAGCGCCTCGAAGGGCTCGGGACGACGCGCCGGGCGAAGCCAGGGGAAGCGGCGTACAAGACCGCCGATCAACGGGTCGGCCGCAAAGCGAGCGTGAAAAGCAGCCAGCTCATCGTCGATGCCGAGCGCGAAGCGCATACGCGTGAGCGCCAGCTCGCAGCAGCCCGCCGACGGACCCCAGGCGCCGATCACCACGCTGCCGGCGCTCGGCTGCGCCGCGCGCACGAGCACTCCTCGGCCCTCCACGTGCAGCAGCCGCTCGAGCACGCCGCCGCGGACGCGGGTCACGCCGTCGGCGCCGCCGCGGGGCAGCCGCAGCGGCCAGCGCGGCTCAAGCTCAACGCGGCGCTCACATGGTCGGGCGAGGTCGGGCACGGCGTGCCATTGAAGCGCGCGCCGCGGACGCGGCGCCATCAGCGCCGTGCGAGCGTGTGCACATCGACGAGGAAGCGCTGGGATGCGACGACCTCGAACGGCGGAAGCGGGCGTGCAGGGCGCGTTTCGAACGCCACGGCACTCGCGCTGCGCCGCGCCTGCGAGCGGGCGAGCCGGCGCCCGAACACGGCTGCGGTTGCGGCGCCGGCCATGAAGCCGGTGGCGGCGACGGCGGCGACCTGCACGAACGGCGGCGGGCCCTCGCGGACGCTCTGCACGGCGCGGACGTCGGCGACGACAAGGACGCCGTCGACGACCTCGGGATCCTGCGCGCCCTGCTCGGCAGGGGCGTTCGCAGCGGACTGCTCGTGGTCCATCAGACTGGCCCTCCCGCTCGGACGACCGTCAGTCTCGCAGATCAATGGAGGCTACGTTGATAGACGCGGAAGCGCCGCACGATCTCTCCGCCCATGCCCTCCATCGCCCGGTTCATCGGGCGGTTGGTCTCGAGGATGTAGCCCATCTCGCCGCCCTTCTGCGGCGTGCGCTCGGCCGCCTCGAAGTGCAGCTGGTAGAAGCGCGCGGCCACGCCGGTGTGCTGGTAGGCGGGCTTCACGCCGAGCGCGAAGACACGGACTGCGTCGATCTTGCGGCGGTAGTAGAGCGCCTTTGCCCAGCCGAATGGGAGCAGGCGACCACCGAGGTGGGCGAGCACCTGGTTGTAGTCCGGCAGCGTCAGCGCGGCTCCGACGACCTCGCCGGTGTCGGTGCGTTCGGCCAGGTAGGCCCAGTTCTCGTCGAGGATCGGCTTGAGGCTCGCGGCGTAGTGGCGAACCTCCTCCTCGGTCAACGGCACGGACGCCCAGTTGCGCTCCCAGGCGGCGTTGTAGACCTCGAGAAAGCGGGTGATCTCGGCATCCAGGTCGCGCTTTCGCATCGGCCGGCAGACGATCCCGTGCTCAGTCTCGACCTGCGCGGCCATCCGCCAGATCGCGTCGCGAACGCGTGAGCGGCCACTGATGTGCAGGCTCCACATCAGCCAGTCCACCGCCTTCTCGAAGCCGTAGCTCTCGATCAGCGCCCGGTAGTAGGGGTGGTGCCAGCTGGAGAGGATGATCGGCCGGCGTTCGAATCCCTCGATCATCAGGCCGACCTCGTCGTTGGTGGTGAAGTCCATCGGCCCGACCATCAGGTCGCGGCCGCGCGCCCGCAGCCAGGACTCGGCGGCGCGCAGCAGCGCGTGGGCGGTCTCGGGCGAGTCCTCGCACTCGAAGAAGCCGAACAGCCCCCAGCGGTTGTCCTGGAACTCGTTGAAACGGCGGTCGATGTGCGCGCTGATCCGCCCGACCGCGCGGCCGTCGCGCCAGGCGATCAGGTACTCGGCCTCGGCGTGCATGAAGAACGGGTTTCGCTCGCGGTCGAGGCGCCTGCGCATGTCGATGTTCAGCGGCGCGATCCAGCGGGGCTCGTTACGATAGAGCGTCGAGGCAAGCGCGATGAACCTCCGCATGTCGCGCCGATCGGCAACCGGCCGGATCTCGAGACTCACCGACCCAGCCTATATGGCCACTCCTCCCGACGTCTTCGCAA